>Ga0310813_10002790_pt1 | contig 10571 bp, 10 predicted proteins | sample YN3metagenome_FD_203086 | JGI IMG/M metagenome (GOLD analysis project Ga0310813, IMG submission 203086) | Soil microbial communities from experimental microcosm in Duke University, North Carolina, United States - YN3 | ecosystem: Engineered > Artificial ecosystem > Soil microcosm > Unclassified... | reverse complement strand
AACTGTCCAAGTCTCTTGGATTTCATGTTACAATTGCAGCAAAAAAGAAACTGTTCTATGAAGAGTTGATTATAATTGAATGTACGAAAAGATAAGCCCTAATATGATTTTCTTATAACAAGTACACCTAGTTTATCTGTAAAGGAACAAAATTGATGTTATTGAGATTTCATCATGTGGTTTGTGCTGTTGCGATAGCTGCTATTTTCTATGCCGCATCTACTACAAACGCGCAAGCACTTGACACTCAAGTGATCATTCTAAATGATACATCCAACAATCACTGCAAGCCTAGCACGTCTTGCTATACACCATTTCAGGTAAATGTTGCTGTAGGGGATACGGTCACATGGGTAAATCAAGACAACAAGACCCACACTGCTACTACTGGAACCTCAAACTATGGTCCACAGGGAGTATTTGACAGTGGAGACATACTGCCTGGCAAGTCATTTACCCAGTTCTTTGGCACCGTTGGAAAATACAGCTATTATGACAAGACTGACATGCGACCATCCGGAATTGTTGTGGTAACAAAAGAATTCTCACATGCAGAACTTTCATGGGTTCCAGATTCACTAAGGATTGAAAAACAAAATTATACATCAAATGGTATTGTGATAACAAAACAGATTCAAAACACTGGAAATGCTGATGCAAGTTCCATAATATTTACACTAAAAATAACAAACAACTCTTCGCTCTTTTATAACGGTCTTGTCAAGTTGGATGTACCTGTACAACAAAGTGTTCCTGTAACATTTACGTGGAGTAACCCAGTAAATGGACAATACCAATTGTTCTTTGAGGCAAATTCAGCAAATACTGCAGGTGACATGAATGCAAATGATGACAGGTCAGTTGATCTGATATCCATTCCACAGTCAACGCCAGCTCAAAACCCATCTACTCCAATAATACAACCAAACTTTACAATAAATGATAACACTGCAAGCGTTCCGGAATTTAATCACATAACATATCTTATTTTAATTGCATCCATAGTATCTATTCTTGCCTTGTCAAAATCTAGTTTGAATGCTAGGTTATTTTCTTAATTTCTGTTTTGCAATCTCTATTATTGCATCTGTCATTTGTGTTGTAGTTGCATTTCCACCAATGTCAAATGTGACATACTTACCTTCATTGATAACTTGATCAGTTGCAGCAAATATTGCATCTCTGATGTGAGTCTCTCCGAGATATTCTACCATCCATGCTCCTGATAAAATTGCAGCAGTTGGGTTTACCTTGTTTAGTCCTTTGAATGAAGGTGCACTTCCATGAGCTGCCTCAAACATGGCAAACCTGTCTCCCATGTTTGCAGAATAGACCAGTCCAATGGAACCAATTATGCCTGATGCCAACTCTGATATTATATCCATGAAGAGGTTGGTGCTTATCAAGACTGAGCCATTGAACTGTTCGGGTTTTATGACAAGCTGTTGGGTCATGTTGTCTATGTATAGCTCTTCGACTGATATTCCAGGATTTGCCTTGGCAGCCTTTTCTACCTCTTCCCAAAAAATTCCATCGGTAACTTTGAGAATGTTTCTCTTTGTTATTGCAACCATTTTGTTCATATGATATTTTTTTGCCCATGATACTGCCGAATTGATAAAACGACTACTTCCCTGCCTTGTTATTTTTCTAATTGCTATTGCTGCATCATCTGATATCTTGAACTCAATTCCTGTGTAGAGACCTTCTGTTGCCTCTCTAAAACACACAAAGTCAAGTGTCTTGTCAGGCGTTATTCGCTTGTATGTCCTAATTGGTCTGATGTTTGCATATAGATTAAATTTTTGTCGTAAAGTTACTGCAACACTTCTTGGAGAATTTGGTTTTGGAATGGTAGTTGTAGGTCCCTTGAAACCTGCATCCGAGTTTTCGAGGATCTTCATGGTTGCATCTGGAATGTATGTTTCTCCACCATGTTTTTCCCATTGTTCAGAACCTGCTTCACATAAAACCAATTCAGTTTGAGTGTTACATGCCTTCAATACTTTTAACATTGAATCAACAATCTCTGGGCCTATGCCGTCTCCTCTGATTATTGCTGCCTTTTTTCCCAAATCAGGCGAAATTGTAGTAGCAGTATATTTAACTCTAACTAGAAAATTGTTTGAAATTTTTTTTACTATGAATCCCAAAGCTTAAACTCCTCATTGATTGAATATTTTGTTATGAAAATAGTACAGATTTCCGATATTCATGTTGGAACGCAATTCAAAGAAGAAACATTTGATCTTGCAGTAGAAGAGATAAATCAATTAAAACCATCAGTCATTGTAGCAACAGGCGATCTTACAAATGAGGGACTCCTCAAGGAATATGAAAAATGCAAGGCCAAATTCTCACAGTTTGAGACTGAAAAGATAATTGCAATGAGTGGAAACCATGACTATAGAAACACGGGATATCTTTTATTCAAAAAATACTTTCCATTTGACTCTGTAAATGAACTAGAAGATGATACTATACTTGTAACGCTTGGCACTGCAAGGCCTGACAGGGACGAGGGTGAGATAGGTTATAGACAAAATCTGTGGCTTGAAAGAACCATGAAAAAATATGAAAACAAGACCAAGATACTTGCAATGCACCATCACCTGATAGGAGTTCCTGATACTGGTACTGACAGAGTTACTGTGATAGATTCTGGTGATGCGTTACGAACTGCACTTGCAAGTAAGATAGACTTGGTAATCTGTGGTCATAAGCACAGGCCATGGTTTTGGAATTTTGGAAATCTGTCTATTGCAAATGCTGGAACAGTATCTTCTGAAAGAATGAGAGGACTCTTTGAGAATACATACAACATCATTACAATTGAGAAAGGCAAGATCAAAGTGGATTTGAAGATTGTAGGTGGAGAGAAAATTCCTCTCAAGGATCTTGTACAAAACTACAAACGTTTTGGGGAAGAATAGGAGAATTCATTCCAGCTCTAGTTCCAAAGTTATAATAACAGTTTAAATTTCAGCAACATCTGTGCGGGGGTCGCCTAGCCTGGTAGGGCGTGGGATTGCTAATCCCATGTCCGTAAGGACCCGTGGGTTCGAATCCCACTCCCCGCGCTTTTTGCGATCTACGCTTAAACTTAATAAACCGAATTTCGCGAATTTATTCAATGGTAAGGAGAAAATCAGTAAAACCAAGATCAAGCGGTCCAAAAAACGTTACCACTGGCCTCTGTCCTAAATGCGGTACAATAGGAAAAATTTTGATAATAGGATTGATTGGCAGCGAGAAAGGCAAGTGCCAATCATGCAACGGCGAATTCACCCTATAGAAAATACTGACAAAACCCTCAACAAAATAAACCATAAATTTTTAAGGTCATATCTAGTGAAGATTAAACATATGGCAGGCGAAGACGAGTCCATTTACGAAAGAGTAGCTAGACTTGAAGATGAGGTAGCCAGCCTGAGAAATGAGATTGATGTTCTCAAAGGAACTATGCGAAACAAGATTGTACGATACGAACACAAACTGATCAAAAAAGGAAAAGACGTACAATCAATTATTGACTAGATTTCTCTTTAATACTTTTAATCATCTCTAGTACGTCATCAACATCATCTGCTTCTGGTGCAAGCTCAAGATACTTGTTAAGAGATATCAGAGCAAGATCGTTTTGAAGCAGTCTTGACTGGACTATACCTTTGTCCCTGATATCTTCTGATGAGTTTGGATCAAGACCTAGTATCATGTTGATGCAATGCATTGCCTTGTCATAACTAAAGGATTCAGTGTAAGACCCCTTTAGATTTCTTAGAATTCTTATCAGTATTTTTTCTGGTTCTATATCATTCAGATATTCTGGCTCAAACTCTACTCCTTCACCATATGTTGCGTCAAGTATGTCCTGGAGATCTTCAACATCAAGCAACCTGCCCCTGTTAAAGGGATCCAAGATGAGCTCCTCTGAATATTTTACAAGGAAATGCCCTGGAAACCCTACTGGTCTGAGCTCAAGCCCTATTGCCTTTGCAAGTTCGATGTAAATAATTGATAATGTGATTGGTATTCCAGTACGTTTTTCAATGACTATGTTAAGAAAGTTGTTTCTTGGATTATAGTAATCATCACTGTTTCCTTCAAACTCCAAAATGTCAAACATGTACTCGTTTAGCATTGATACAAGATAGATTGGATTTTTGACATCAGATATGTGGTCATGCAATCCATGTTCAAACGATCGTAATTTTTTGATATATTCTGTGATGTCAAGATCTGGAAATTCTAGTATCTGAGATAATTTTAGGCATTTTTCAACTAGTGTGTATTGCGAGCTTCTTGCATAAGAGACCCACTCTGCTGCAAATGGATCAAATTCATTCATTTTCTATTTAGATAACTCTCTGGGTTTTTGAGTTCTCGAGTTGTGGGAGGATTTGCAATCAAAGTTTTGTATGTATTCTTGCCTAATTTTGCAAAGATGTGTTCTGTAAAGTCTGTTCCAATACTCTTTCTTACTTGGTATGATGAGATGTCACTGTTTGCAAATGTAACAAGATAATTCTTAAAGTCTTGATCATCTTTTAGGATATTTTTTACTGCAAACTCTGCCATTCCTTCCATTGTTGTAAATGCTGAATGATGCGCCTGGATTGGCTTTAACCATCTCTGATAAATGTCTAAAAGTTGTGGAATCATTTCCAAAATTTTAGGATCCACTGTTACCTTTGTAAATGTCATGACATCTGGGCCCAAGACCTGAACTATGAAATTGTCTGGATTTAATATAAAAAATAGATTTGCCCTCTTTGCAACTGGATACTCGTCTGGAACTTCTGGCAATTGTAAATAATTATAAAGATTATTTATTGTGGTATCGTCAAGACTTAGAATGATCTTTGCAAGCTCTTCGTTGATTGCATTTACTTCAGATACTGCATTTTTGTTGATGTTGTAGAGATTATTCTGTATTGAATGGATCTGTTCTTCAAGGATGGTCATCTTCAAGGCTCCAATGTATCCAGAGTTTACTTGATCAAATCTTGACTCGTAGGGTTCGCCTTGCTTGTGCAGTATTATCTGAGGATAACTCGATAAAATGAACTTGTTGAGGTATATTGCAGATTCATAAAAATCACCATATGTAGTAGATATCTGTGAGATGTACCCTTTTGCATAGGTGGAATAGACTAGATATCGAAAAGTCTGTTGTTCTGCAAGAGATGCTATTTTTTGGACATCTTCGTGTGCAATTGCTGTAAAAAGTTCATCCACAAACTCTGCTGATTCCTTTGTGGGATACACTTTGCGTCCTTTTAGACGCTTAAACTCTAAAAGCTCTGGAAATTCAACTCTTGTCTGCGATACAGGAATTTCGGTAAACTCTGTTATCTTTTTTGACATGTCTGAAAATAACCTGTTACAAATTGATTCAATGTCTTCAAACTTTATCTTTGAAGCAAATGTCTGTTCAGATTTTGCTTTTGAACTTGTTATCTCCTTTTCCTCATTTAGCTCAACTGAGAGCTGATCCAAAAGGGCATATGCAAATTCCTCAAACTCTGTCATTATGAGACTGGATTAAACCTACCAATTTAACATTAACTTTGGATCTACATGTCTGCTTTGGGTTGTATTTTTGTTAGAATTTGATTTTGTTGCAATGGCTGTATCTATTTCATTGCAGTGGAATTCATCTTTGTATTGTTTGACATGGTTGAATGGCTCCAAACCATTTGAGATCCTTGGTTTGTTTTTGCTTGAGCATTTACGACCATTTGGTGCATTATGATGATTCCATACTGTGCACCAGTAGCTTTGGGTGGGCCTTGGCGTTGTGATGATTGTACAGCTGATGACCACTTGGAATGTTCTCCTGCCTCACAAACATGGCTGCCACATACTCTGCTTGGATCAAGACTTGCAGTAGTGCGGCTGTATTGACCTGCACCTTTTGTCAATGCATTAGCCTCTTGTGTTGCAGTCATGGACAATACAATAGAAAACAAAACTGCAAAAACTAGAATCTTTTTAGACATTTTGAGTATTTTCAATCATATTAGAATAAAAGGTATTCGCCTTTTTTATGAAAAAAAGGTGTATACCGGGGGTGGGTTTCGAACCCACGACCTCCAGATTATGAGTATTACCCTTTGTGTGGACTGGCACTCTAGGCCAGGCTGAGCTACCCCGGCATAAATAACGCCTAAATTCTTGATGCAATTAAATGTAGCTTGCTTAAACTTGTGCAATCGTTTTCCAGTCGGTATCTACTTTTGATACCCATTGGAATTTCTTTTGTAATGCAGATGTGTAGAGTTTCTCCCATTCTAGGCCTACTACATCAGACCATGCCTTGACTACTCTTGGGTCAATGTAATTTCGAAGTGATGTTCCCAAGTTATAATCTCGGGTCTTCTCTGTAAGTTCTAAAGTTAGTTTTAATTTTTCTTCACGTTGTTTTAGTTTTTCAATTTGTTTTTCAGTCTTGGGTTTTGTCTCCTTTAGTTTCTTTATTGCTTCACGTTTTTTCTGCAAGGTTTCATCAAAGTTCTTTGGTATAGTTCTCTTGTGATTGCATGTCACAGCAGCTTCAAGGTTTGCTAGTTTTGCATGATATACCTTGATGTTCTCTGATTTTGATTTTAGATTATCAACTTTTTTGAGATAATTTGTAACTACCTGGGTTGCAAGATAAGTTCTGAACACTTTGGCGGTAAGATCCTTTACTATGCCACTAAGAAATTCATTTACGTGTCTTGATGTGATTGCATCAAATATTAGATCGTCTTTCTTCTTTTTCTCTGTGAGTTTTTTGAGATTTTCATAAAATATCTTGTCTTGTTCTGTTACAGGAAGTGGTTTTTGCCATCTCACACTGTCTTTTCCCAAAAAGTCAAACTCTATAACGCCTGGTTTTAGATTGATGTGTTCTACTCTAAGTGTGGTGGCACCTACGGTATCTGCCTCATCTGGATCCTTTTCATCACCTACTCTCATTGCAGTTTTGTAAATTAAATAACAAACAGTAGCAACCATTCTTATCTTCTCATCTTTGTCTGACATTTTCTTTATCACCATGCCTAACACCTTGTCTATTTCTGCAGCCAATTTTGTTGCTTTGTCATACTTCATTTTATCACGTTCTTGCTTGAGGTCTGATGTATCTGATAGCCATACGTATTTTCTCTTATCAGTTAGTACGTCAACCCAACTTGCAAGCCACATGAAATCCTGTTCGTGTATTATCTTTCCCCAGTTGCCTGGAGGTACTTTGGCTTCCTTTCCGAGATTTAATGTAACGTCTTTTTCTGTAACTCTTGGTTTCCATTTGCCTCTTAGTGGATGATCTCCTCTTCCAATGAAAAGGCCTGGCGGTTCTGCCATCCAGTTGGCCACATCTACTTCCTTTCCATCAATTATTGCCTTGCCATACATTGCCTTCATTTTTTCCTTGATCTCTTTTCTGGTGGCTGCGATCTTTTTCTTCTCCTCCTTGGTCATTGTTAGCTTGGAATCTTTTTCCATGTCGACCAGCTTGAATGCTTCCGAAAAGTCAATATCTGAAAGTGAAATATTTTTGAATTCTGTTGGAAGTGTTTTTACAAAATATGAAAGAAAGTTCTTTTGAAAAACTTGGTCTTTAACATATGGCGTGTCCTTCTTTTTTGCCCATTGGTAGACCATTTCTTCGGCATCAATACTTAATGGAACTTTTACTCCCTTGATCTTGATTGCAATTCCTTTTGATTCGTAGGGAGGAAGAAACGCAATGCCATTATGTTGAAGTGTTTTCCATTTCATTTGTTATCATCACTAAATTTTTGGTTAAATCTGTTGACTTTGACAAAAATTGACTTTACGTCGTATATCAATCTAACCAAAAGAATCGTATAAAATTCATCATATTCTATGTCCTGGCATTTCTATAATGATAAAATAACGACAAAAAGGATGTATTTTAGCTAAAAAGTTCTTTTTTTATGTAATTTTCAAACTCTATGTCTGTCTTGTCCTTTTTTGCCTCTAGGAACATTATGGCATCGTTACCAACAGGATATCTGGGTAATGGACTCTCAGATGAGACTGCCTTGACTATGGTCTTGGCAACTTCTTGTGGAGGAGTACCCATCTCTGACATCATCAATAGTCCATTCATCACTTTCTCAGTAATGTCCTTGTAGGGAGAGTCTTGTTTTGTTGTCTTTTTCAGGGTTGCAAACAAGTTTGTCTTGATGACTCCGGGTTCTATGATTATTGTCTTAATTCCAAATGGAAACAACTCGTATCGCATTGATTCACTCAAGCCCTCTAATGCAAATTTAGTACTGATGTATCCTGGAGTTACTGGAAAACCAATTCTTCCTGCCACTGAGCTTACATTTACTATTGTTCCAGATTTCTGGCTACGCATTGTGGGTAATACTGCTTGAATTGTTCGGATAACTCCAAAAAAGTTTGTTTCAAATTGATCCTTTAGATCTGAAATTGTCAGATCTTCCAAACATCCTACAAGAAAATAACCTGCATTGTTTACTAGAACATCAATTCTTTTCTTCTCGCCTGTTATAACTTCAACTGCCTTCTTGATTGTGTCTTCCTTGTTGACATCAAGTTCTATTACTCTGATCTGAAGATTCTCCTTTTTTGCAATATCTAAAATCTTGTCACCTTTTTTGATATCTCGCATAGTTGCATAGGTGTGATATCCTTCTCGCGCTAGTGCAAGTGCTGTCTCAAAACCTATTCCACTTGAGCTTCCAGTAACTATTGCAACCTTATCCATAACAACTCTCAGTTGATGATGTTAATAATTTGTTTCATTTTGTACTTCAAAATTTATCATACCAGAGGTTTGTCTCCTTCTACAGGTTCTGTAACATCTGTTGTTTCACCATCTGTTATTCTCTGGAGGATCTCTTTTGCTGAAAACTTGTGGAGATATTCATTGTTGTTACCACATCTATATGAAAAAGTGCAGCGTGGGCAACCTGATTCGCTTTTGCAGGGACACTCTGTTACGATGTCAAGACTTCTCTCAAATGCCTTCTCAAGTCTGTCATAAAGGGCCCTGCTTGCACCATTTCCGCCTATTGCGGAATCATAGACAAAGACCAAGCCAGATGTACCAAGGGATATGCCTCCCAAATCCTGTGATACGCCTCCTGTTATCATGTTGCTTCCTTCTATGACAACATGTTCTGTAGCATGGTATCCGCTTGCTTCTACATATTCCTCATTTTCTGCCTTGCTTATTTCGTTTAATGGTCTTGGAGCCTTGAATACAATTCCCTTTGTAACAAAATCATAATCAAGTGGTTTTTCTAAAATTATTTTTTGTCCCTGTCCTACTTCTTGGCCCAACTCCAAATTGACATATCCATAAACTCGCTTCTGAATGTGTAATTTGCAGAATGCAACCTCGATTCCATTTGCACGTCTTTTCTCAAAGATTGTCTCTATTGTTGGCCATTCTTCTGTTAGCGCCTTGGTATAGTATGGATAATTCTTTGGAAGATATTCTAATTTTGCAGTCATTTTTTCCGGATATCCAATCTCTTTTACTTGATATCTAATTCCTGCCAAAAAGTAAACTGCTTGTGGATGCAGTTCTTCCAAAGCAATTGGCAGTACACGCTCTCCAACTTTTTTGCCGTTTAGGAATATGTCAATTGATCTTCCTATTCCTCTTATGCTATAATCTTCTAAAATTGATTTTATCTGATCGTAATTTGGGACATATCTATTTTCAATCAAGACCAAGTTGCCTGCACCAACATGTCTTTCAATGATATCTTTGTGTTCTGACAATTCATGTTTTGCAATTGGTTTATCACAAGCCATTGCAATAACCTGAAACTCTTCAACAAAGGGATTTTTTGGATCAATGTAAATTTGTTCAACATCTTCGAAATAATCTGATGGATGATTCTTGTAATACTGTGAAATTGGATCATTGCCTAGTACTAGAAATGCATATCCTCCTTGGCCTTTTCTTGCTGCCCTTCCTATTCTCTGTGTGAGTCGATTTACTGGAATCGTAGATGAGATTACTCCATCTACATTGCCAACATCTATGCCAAGTTCAAGCGTAGGAGTTGCAGAAATTGCAAGTAGTTTATCCGTCTTGAACAATGTCTCAACTGATCTCCTATAGTTTGCCATTAGGCCTGCTCGATGAACCTTGATGTCTATTTTTTGTCTTCTTGCCTGTAATGCCAAAAGTTCGGAATTAAGATGTGAGTTGCTAAACACCAATGTCTTGTGCTGTTTTGCTGTCAGTTTTTTTAGTATGTCAATCATCAGTGCACGCTGGGTCATTAAAGAGGGAAAGAGCATTGAAAATTCTGTTTTGCCCTTTTTGCCAGATCCTGAGATCTGAATCATGTTTACTCCAAATAGTATCTGGCAATATGATAATGCATTATCTAATGTTGCAGATGCTGCAATCATCTGTAACTTGGGCGCAATTCGCTTTAATCTTTTTATGATATAGTGAACATTAGAACCAAAAATTCCAGAATATACATGAGCTTCATCTACTGCAAGAAATCTAGTAGTATTCAGAAGAGCTGCAAATCTAGTCCTGTGCCATAAATGATAATGCA
>Ga0310813_10002788_pt1 | contig 10574 bp, 7 predicted proteins | sample YN3metagenome_FD_203086 | JGI IMG/M metagenome (GOLD analysis project Ga0310813, IMG submission 203086) | Soil microbial communities from experimental microcosm in Duke University, North Carolina, United States - YN3 | ecosystem: Engineered > Artificial ecosystem > Soil microcosm > Unclassified ... | reverse complement strand
CGTCCGCCAGCAACGCGGCGAGCGCCTGGGTGAATGTTCCGGTACCGGCGCCAAGGTCCGCCCACACGCCCCGGCTGCTGCCGACGGCGTCGCGAAGGAGCTCGATAGCGTCGTGAATCTCCATTGAGGCCTGTGGGCGCGGGTGGACGATTGGTTCCGTAGATGCCGCCGTCGCTTTATGCTAGCTGGGTCGACAGCGTACTCCCATCAATAGAGATCATATCATGCCGATCGTTCGCCGCCTCATCAGCGCATGTACCGCGCTGCTACTTCTTTCAGTCGTGGCGCGTCCCGCGCGCGCACAAGGCAGTGCCGCCCCCGCCCCCGCCCCCGACACCGCCAACGATCCCGTACGCACGCTGGTCGACCGACTCGACCTCGAGAAGTACAAGGCGACGATCAAGGGCCTCACGCAGTTCGGCGACCGCCGCCAGGGCACCGATCGGAATCGCGCCGCCGTCGATTGGATCGAGGCCCAGCTCAAGAGCTACGGGTGCACGCCCACGGAGCGGATCATTTACACCTATACCACACTGCCGCGTGGCGGCGGTCGCGGTCGGGGCGGTGAGAGCACGCGCGCTGATTCGGCCGGAGCGCGCGGCGGTGGCCGCGGCCCCGCTCGACCCGCGGGAAGCGTTGTCGGAGTCGGCAAATCTCCGACGCCGGCGCAGGGCGGTGGACGCCTCTGGGGTGTCCGAACGCAAACGGGCGTCAATACGGATTCTCTAAAGCAACCCGACGCCAAACTTCGCGCGTTGAACACCCAACCGGCCACGGATGGCGAGCGCCAGGAGGTCTACTGCACCAAGGTCGGCAAGACGCACCCGGACGAGATGTACATCGTCGGCGGCCACATGGACGGCCACGGGTGGGGCGAGGCCGCGAACGACGACGGCTCCGGAACCGCGCTGGTAATGGAGCTGGCTCGCGTGTTCAGTCAGCCCGATGTCCAGACGGATCGCTCGATCCGTTTCATTCTGTGGAACAACGAAGAGACTGGCACCAACGGCGCCCGCGCCTACATCGCGCAGCGACAGGCCTTGCAGGGCAAGGAAGAACCGGCCGGCTCCGGCAAGTACCCGGAGCCCAAGTGGCTCGGCATGATCCAACACGACATGATGCTGTTCGACCACGGCATGCCGCGGGCTGACGGCACACTCAGCCCGGAACAGCGCCCGGAGGCCGACGTCAACATCGAATTCCAGGCGACTTCGAAATTCGCCGACGGCGCGCAGAAACTCGCCTGGTTCTTCCAAAGCGCGAACGAGAGGTACGCGAAGGATTATCCGGCGAAGGTCGGCCAGCACATGACGAACACCGACTCCGGGCCGTTCCAGGACATCATCCCCGCGATCTCACTCCGCGAGAACGAGCGCGGCGAACAGATCGGCGCCGGCTGGGACCCGCACTGGCATCAGCCAACGGATCGATACACGACGTTCTCCGACAAAGATTTCCGGTTGGGATTGAACGCGGCTCAAACTACGCTTTCGGCCGTGGCACTGCTAACCGGGGCGAGCGTCAAGAAATGAAACGCGACAAAAATTGAAACACGGAGAGCACAGAGATCACAGAGGAAGACCGAGGCTACAGTTCACTTGCCACGGGCCCGGACAATCGTGTTTGGGATTGCCGCCGGTAGGCCACTTGTGGCCCACCTCTGTGATCTCTGTGATCTCTGTGTTTCAAAAATCGCTGTTCTACAAAACCCGGCGCGCCGCGACGAAATAGGCGACGAACCAGTCGCCGCCTGAATTGAGATCCGTGTAGCCGACGCCGCCCGTCGAGCCGGACGAGTGAATGATCCGCCCATTGCCGACGTAAATCGCGACGTGCGAGATCGCTTCACCAGGCTCGGCGAACATCATCAGGTCGCCAGGGCGTAGCGCGCGGAAATCGGCTGGGACGGCGCCGCCCGCGCGCACTTGTTCGCGTGCAGTGCGGGGGAGCGTGATGCCGTACTTCGCGAACACGTACTTCGTGAAGCCGGAGCAGTCGAATCCCTTGGGCGTGTTGCCGCCCCAGACGTACGGCACACCGACGTACGCGTCCGCCGTGTGAAGGACGCGTGAGGCGGCGGTCGATGGAGGGGGCGACTCCGGGATGCGTCTGCGGCTTCCCGATGGCGATGGGATTCGGCCACCGCTCGACGTCGTCGTTGTTGACGACGGGATGCTCGCGATGACGGCGGACAGAATGTCGGTTGGCGATACGCCGAGCGTCGTCGCCGATGTACAACCGGCGAGAGAGAGCACGGAGACTGCGGCGATCGCGCCGGCTCGAGCTTGCGAGGGCGTGACCATGTCCCGCGGGAAGGCATCTTCGAAGCCAAGATGCATCGCGCGCGCAACGCGTTGATTCCTGTCGGCTTACTAACTTCGCGCGCGTTCGACGCCGCATTTCAGCGTCCTGAATGAGCGACAGATCCCGCGCTCGCGCGAGGACATCCGAGCTCATCCTCGGATTGCCCTCGCCGAGTCGCCGAGTCGCCGAGTCGCCGAGTCGCCGAGTCGCCGAGTCGTTAGGGCGTCACCGTCGGTCGCACAAGCTTCTTGAGCGCTTCGATCGCCGCCTCGAGCTGCTGATCGCGCCCCTTGCTCACGACGTTGTACTCGTTCATCACTTTGATATCCGGCTCGGTCTGCTGATTCTCGAGATACTTGCCGGTCTTCGCGTCTTTCACACCGACGCCTGGGACGCCCCACCGAATTCCGTCCGGCAGACCCTCCCACCCGGCGAAGGTGCACGTGCCGGGCGTCGGCATGCCGACGAGCGGGCCGATCTTGAGATCCTTGTACGCGTACGCGAAGCAGTGGCCGTCGCTGTAGTTCGCTTCGTTCGCCATCGCGACGCTCGGCTTCGTCCAGCGGAAGTTCGGCTCGTAGCCGGTGCTGCGCGTGTCGGTCGTATAGTCGAAGAACTTCTGACCGCTCAAGAACATCGCGAGGTCGGCGACGAGGTCACCGCCGCCGTTGAATCGCGTGTCGACGACGATTCCCCTTCGCGTGGCGTACTTGCCCATCACTTCTTCGAACGTCGTGCGATACGCGCCGTCGTTCATTCCTGGGATATGGACGTAGCCGAGCTCACCATTGCTCGCCTTGTCCACTTCGTCCTGGTTGCGTTTCACCCATCGTTGATAGAGGAGCCGGTTTTCTTCGCCGAGGGTGATCGGCTTCACGACCGCTTCACCCTTCGTCGCGCCGCCGAAGGTCAGGAGCACGTTCTTGCCGGCTTTCCGATTCAGGAACTCGGCGACGTCTTTGTCGGCGGGGATCGGCTGACCGTCGATCGACTCGATGATCATCCCCGGCTTCACGGTGATCGTGGAACGATCGAGCGGACCGTCCTTGATGACCTCGGTGATCTTCACGCCAGGACCCGTGTAGCTCTGATCGTAGAAGATTCCCAGCGACGCGGTTGCGTCGTCGGTCGGTTGTGACGTGTTGAACGTCGCGCCGCTGTGGCTGATGTTCAGCTCTCCGAGCATCTCGGCCAGCATCTCGGCGAATTCATAGTTGTTGCCGATGTGTGGGAGATACTTCGCGTAGACAGCTCGCAAGCCGAGCCAATCGACGCCGTGATAGCCCTTGGAGTAGAACGTGTCGCGCGTTCTGCGCCACACATGGTCGAACATCGCCGCCCGCTCGGCGTCGGCGTCGAGCGCTTCCTCGCCGGCGAGGGCGATGTTATCGCGCTTGGCCGATGTCGGGTCGATGCGCGAGATCGCGCCGTCGGCGAGCAGGAAAATGCTCTTCTGGGCCTTGTCCCAAACCATGCTGCCGCTATTCGCGTTGAGGGCGAGCACCATCTTCGTCTCGCGCGTGCGCAGGTTTGTCGACCAGAGGTTGATGCCGCGCTCGAAGCGCGCGAGATAGTAGAGCATCTCGCCGTCCTTGGTGACGAGCGCATCGCTGAGCGACGACGAATGGATCGTGAGCCGCGCTTTGCGATTCTCGATCCCGTCGAAGTCGAGCACGAGATCCTTCTTCCTCGGGCTGCCCGCCAGCGTTACTCGGGCGCTGTCGCCGGCAGCTTTCGATGTATCCGGTCGCGGCGGACGACTCGCCAGGGAATCGATTTCCTTGGCCAACGCGAATTCGTCTTTGCTCAACCGCGATTTCTCCCACGCGTCGCGATCGAAGAACATGGCGTAGACATCCTGCTGCGCGCCGCCGCTCTGCGCGACCGACTTGAGGCCGTCGCGATTACTGAACCAGAGCATCGCCTTCCCGTCGAGAATCCACTTGCCGCGGACGTCGTTGAAGCCGCTCTCCGTCAGATTCACGACCTTGCCCGAGCCGTCGGCGCGGACGAGTCCTACCTCACCGGGCGCGATCCCGGGCACGTCGAGATCGAACAGGATCCATTTGCTGTCGGGGCTCCACTGGTAGTAGTGGTCGTTGCCGAACAGCTCCTTGTCGGTGAGCAGCGTGCGCGATTGCTTGTTCGCGACGTTGTAGATCCTCAGGGTATTCCGGTCCTCGAGATATGAGACCTCGCTGCCGTCCGGCGAGTACTTGGGCGATGAGTTCTGGCGGTCGTTGGAGATGACGGGCGTCTCGGTGACGACGGTCGAGGCATAGAAGTAAGGCTCGGCGGCGCGCTGGCGTCGAGCTTCGTAGATCGCCCACTTGCCGCCGCGCTCGGAGGCATAGATCAACGCCTTGCCGTCGGGCGAGAACTCGAGGCCGCGCTCGACTTCGGGGGTATTGGTGATCCGCTTCGTGCCGCCGCCGTCCACACCGGCGACGAAGACGTCGCCGCGATAGGTGAACGCGACTTCCTTCCCGCTCGGCGACACGGTGAGCTCGCTCGCGCCGTTGTTCACGGCCATGATGCGCTCGGCGTTCGCGCGCGTGTCGGACGTGATCGACACATTCACCTGCTTGAGCGACGCACCGCTCGCCATCGTGTAGATCTGGCCGTCGAAGCCGAAGCACAGCGTGCCATTGTCCGACGACGAGAGGAAGCGGACCGGCACCTGCTTGAACGACGTGAGCTGCTGCGACCTCCCGCCCTCCAGGGGCATCTTATGCACATTGAACGAGCCGCTCTCCTCGCTCAAGTAGAAGACCGACTTCTCGTCGGCGGAGAAGATCGGGTTCCGGTCCTCACCCGCGAAGGTGGTGAGCTTCCGATGCTGGCCGGTCTTACTGTCGTAGATCCAGATATCGCGCGCGATCGCCGAAGTGTGGTGTTTACGCCAGGTGTTCTCGCCCCCCTTCTTGTCCTGATAGATGATGTAGCGGCCGTCCTTGCTCTGCCGCGCATCTTCGGCCGGCGTCGTCAGAAGTTGAAGTGGACGTCCGCCGCCGGCCGGGACCTCGTAGAGCTCGGGCTGCGATCCCGTGGGATATTCCCGATTCGCGGCTTCATCCATTCGCGCCGCGCCGAAGATGATGTTCTTGTCGTCGGCCGAGAAGCTGTAGGGATATTCGGCGGCCGAATGATAGGTGAGACGCCGCGGCTCGCCGCCGTCCGCCGGCATCACGTAAACGTCGAAGTTTCCATGACGGTCCGACGCGAAGGCGATGCGCTTGCCGTCGTGGCTCCAGACCGGCATGAAGTCGTGCGCGACGTGCGTCGTGAGCGGCGTCGCCGTGCCGCCGGTCGCGGGAACGCGATAGAGATCTCCTTTGTAGGTGAAGGCGATCGTCTTACCGTCCGGCGAGATGGCGGGGTAGCGCATCCAGCTCGCTCCCGTTGCGGACGTGGACGGCGATTGCGCGACGAGCGCCGCGGCGGAGAGGGCGACCGCGGCAAACGGGCGCAGAAGTGATGACGTCATGGAATGAAGGACAAGGGAACTCTCATTGTAAGGCGGGGGAAGGTCAGGCGCTACGCGTCCGACAATCTTCTACACAGAGCCCTTACAATGACCCGTCGCCGCGGCGGACCAGCGTCGCCAAGGGTGCGTACACGCGTTGCATCTGACGGTCGGCCTCCGTCTCCGGTGGGTCGACACGCTCGATTTCCGACGCGCGATATTCGCTGCCGCGGCGCAGCTCCACGACGTAAGTGAGGCCATCGCCCGGCGCGGCGTGTTTCGCGCGGCCGGGCATCTCGAGCGCGCCACCGTTCACGGCGGCGGTCCATGCTCGTTCGATGGTGGAATCCGGCAATGCGAGCTGCGCGACGACGACGGTGTCGGCGGTGATAATGCGTACACCGGCGCCGGCATTCGTCACCGGCCCGCTGCAATGCCGACGCGCCTCCGCGACGAAGCTCTGCATCGTCCGCGGCGACGCGGTGTCACCGACGCCCAGCGGAATCTGTATCTCGCAACGCAGTACACGCGCCACGAACGCCGACCACCGTCCACCAGTGCGCCGGACCACGATCGCTTGGGTCGTCGACGTGTCGTATCCCGCCCACACTCGGAGCTCGAGATGATCCGAGCTCGTTCTCGCCTCGCGCAAGTCGCCAAGGCTCGAGGCTCGCGACCATCCGCGGGTAAGCGCGAGCAGCGACGGCTCCGCCGGCTCGCTGACGACTCGCGCCTGCGCGCCTGCCGATCGAGGCAGCATGCCGGTGAGAGCCGGCATCATGATGACTATCCAACGGGCCAATGAAGCGCGCACGAGATGCTCCGAATACTCCGAGACTACCCCTGCAACTCGCTTGCCGACTTCGCTCCACGTTCATGGAGCAGCGCAACGATGCGTGACGCGCCGGCCGTTCGCGCGACGTCCAGCGGCGCGTAGCCGTCGCCGGCCACGATGTTCGGATCCGCGCCGTGATCCAGGAGAAGTCGCACCAGATACAGCTTGTCCGCCTCGTCGAAGGTGTGTTCTCCGTCGTTGTCCTGGATCTTCGTCCACGCCGCCCAATAGAGCGGCGTGCACTGCGGTGCCTCCCAGTGATCGAGCCGCTTGTTGACCGACGCCGGGTCTTCGCGAATGCGTGCCTCGGCGTGCTCGCGCAGGTTGTGACCGACAGCCTCGTGGAGATCGATGTGACAGTTGGCACGCATCCAATCGAACACTTCGCGCTGGTTGTTGTGCTGCGCCCAGGAGAGAGGCGTCGAGTTGAACGGGTTGTCGCGGTTGGAGACGTCGGCGCCCTTCGCCACGAGACGCTTGACCATCGATAGATCGCCGCCCCACGCCGCTCGATGCATCGCGGTTCCGTTGTTGACGCCGGTCATGTCCCAGTTGCCTTCGTGCTCGAGCAGAAAGTCGACCGCTTCGGGCTTCCGGTTGACGTAAGCGAAGAGCAGCGCGAGACCGATCGCGTCTCGCGGCGACAGAACTCGTCCGTGATGAACCGAGGGTACACGCAAGCGCCCCTCTACGTCGAACGATGCGCGCAGCAAGTCCATCCGGCCGAGCGCGGCCGCGGCGCAGATGTCGGCTCTCGCGCCCAGCTCGACGAGCTTCTCCGCGGCGCGCGGCGCGTGATTGGCCAGCGGAGCGTCGAGCACATTCATCGCGCCCCAGTCGGGAATGACCGACTCCGACGTTCCGAGGTCGAGCGTCGCGCCGCGCGCGAGAAGCAACTCGATCAGTGGTCCGGAGACGTTTGCTTCACTCGCCATACGACTGGTGATCACGAGCCCGATCGTCGTTCCGCCGCTCCGCCCGAGCGTCATCGCGTTCACGTCGGCGCCGCGATCGACCAGGAGGCGCGCGATGTCGACGATGTTCGACGGCACCGGAGCCTTTCGCGATGGGTTCCAGGCGACGTGATGCAGCAGCGTCGCCGCGCTGAAGTAGCCATACGGCGGCTCGAGATTGGTTCGTGCGCGAACGAGCTCCGGGTGCTCGTTCAACACGGCGTTGAGCCCCGCGATGTCTCCGGCAACGAGGGCGGTGAGCGCGTCGGCAAAGCGTGGATGCGGCTCGAGCTTCGCGACGCGAGTTCCGATTTCGACGTAGTGTTTGAGCGCGCCCCAGCTCTGAAATCCGTATTCGCGCGCGACGACGAGTTGCGCGTCGGCGAGCTTGAGCGGCGTGTCGAGCACGGACCGCGGATCGGTGTGCGCGAAGCGCGGATGGTGCGCCGCGATGCGCGCGGCGGCTGCGTGGCGCCGTTCGCGATGGAGGTCGATCAGCTCTTTCGCCTGGAGCTTGAGCTGCGCGAGACTCGGGCGCTCGGGAAGCGTCTTGCTGGACATACGGCTCCTTTCGTTGAGTGCCCGTCGTCCGCGGTGCGGGCCGAAAGAAGCGATGGCTACTACAGCCTCGAAAAATCAGGAGGGACTCGGTCCCTTTCCGCGGACGGGCGGCGCCCTGCGCGCTCTACCGTGAAGATCGCGGGTTCGGTCGAGACGGTCAATTGAGAACCGTTGTTGCTAGCGGCCAGAAACCGGAGCGTGCTACCGACAGGGCGGCTCAGGTGCGGGCCTCGGCGGAGGCTCGCCGGGTCGGCGGACAACGAACGGAACTCGACCGTCCTTCATCGCAAGTCGGTCGACGACGAGTTGGCGAACCGGCGCGCCATCTCGCTCCGCCGGCGCATAGCGCCACTCACCGAGCCGTTGGAGCACTGCCGCAGCGTAAGCCAAAGTGGTGGAATTCAGGATAACAGCCGTGGCGAGAACCGGCGTTCCGGTCTCGTCCACGACGAACTCCAACTCGGCAACTTGGCATCGCACCCCGTCCGGAAACTTGATACTCGGTTCGGAGGTCCGTTTGAGCTTCGCGGGCGACTGAACCTGACACGCCGCGTAAACGGGCGCACTGCCGAACCTCGCGGTATCGATCGCAACCGGGGCACAGTCGCCGGAGGCAGCGGCCGACTGTGCGGGCGCCGACGCGAGCGGCAGCAACAAAGCCATGAGCAGCAGGGACACGAGCGGGGAGCGAGAGGTCATTGTCGGTTAGATAGTGAGGTGGGTCCGACATGTGCCCGCGACATCCTACGGCACGCGACACTGATTCGTGATGTCCCGATCGTCGGTGTAGTACGTGCCGTCGCCGCAGGTGAGCAGTGGATTCATGTGCGCGAATACCCCGAGTGGATCGGTGTAGCTCGGCACCGTCCATACGTGGAGCAGGTAGCCGCTGTTCGCCACCCAGCGCCCCTTGCGCTCGCCGCACTGTTGCTGGGTGATGCTGCCGTCAAACCCGAGCGCCTCCAGTGAGCCGGTCGGACCCGCGACGAGACAAATGCCACTGTGAAAATGCCAGTGATCGTTTGGGCCGGCGAAGCCCTCCGGCTCCGCGCCGCTGGGCGCCGCGGCCATGTACATGAAACCGGCGATCGGCGAGTCTGGCTTGTTCCCGTGATAGATGATCGTCGAAGGATGCGTGATGTCGTCGTCCGACAACACGCCCGTGCGACTGTTCCGGCCGCCGACGTAATGCGTCCCCAGCCCCGGAATGAACGGGCCCGCACGCCGATAGCCGGCCGCTTCGGCGTCCCGCACCGTCGGATACTTCTTGATCACGTCCATCGTCAACGCGAGCTGACGCTGAAGCTCAGCGCGCGTCGCCGGCGGGAGAAGCGCCGGCGGGAGCTCCGGCGCCATGTTGTGTTGTACGCCGTTCTCGAGCTTCGACCATCCCTTGTCGTTGCCGTCGGGAAATAGGAACGCGATCTCGGCGAGCGAGTGCGAGCGACTCATCGCGCTCGCGTCGTGGTCCATGGCGGTCATGTCGTGGCCAGGCATGGGCTGCGTGCGCGGATCGCCAATGACGGCCGGACTGCCGCGGACGGAACAACCGCAAGCAAGGGCGAGGCAAACGAGTCGGAGATGCATGGTCAGTCGAGGTTGGCGACGTGAGTTTCAGAACGCCCGGTTCAGCTGCAAAGGATTTCAATAAGAGGGTGCGCGGAGGGCGCACAATCAATAGCGACTTTTTCAGCTGCAACACGCGCCAGGGAGCAAAACGCCGAGGGCCAAAGCGCTATGCGCTTTGGCCCCTCGACGTTCTCGCCGCGACCGCGAAACAGGAACCGTGTCAGCCGCCGAAGAACCCGCCCCGTCCACCGCCCGCCCGACCCGGCCGCACCTGCCGAATCGCCCGGTTGTCGAGGAACAGCGCGATGTACGGCGGCAGCTTGCGGACCTGCTCCGACGTGAGAAGCTGCTTCGCCGCGGGCCCGTAGATCGCCATCTGGTCGAGCGACTTGTTCTCGGCCGTGCGCACACGCTCGTACGCGTCATCGAGATCGTACTTCTCCGGCAGGTTGGCGAGGAACTTGGCGACCGGAGTCCAGATCGAGTCGATCACCTTGCCGTACGTCTTGTTGAGGATCGCGATGCTGTCGGCCACTTCGTTGGTCAGGCCGAGTGAATCCTGTTGACGGAGCATCTGCTCGAAGGGATTCGGATAGCTGCGGATGTACTGCGTCTTGAGCTGCTGCTCGTTCGCCTTGTTGCCGCGGCCCCCGCGACCAGCGCGCAGGCGGAGGAAGAGATCCTGACGCTCGCGCTCCGGGCCGACGTCGAAGCGGACGTCGAGCGTGAGCTGCATCGGCGCGAGGTTCAACGAGCTCGCCTGACGGTTCGACCCGAAGCGCGGGTTGATGTCGTACTTGTACGTGTTCGTCGTCGGATCGAAGCCACGGACGAAAAGCAGGTTGGGATCGACGAACGCCGGCGCGCCCCAGCCGTGGAGATTGTT
>Ga0310813_10002786_pt1 | contig 10579 bp, 10 predicted proteins | sample YN3metagenome_FD_203086 | JGI IMG/M metagenome (GOLD analysis project Ga0310813, IMG submission 203086) | Soil microbial communities from experimental microcosm in Duke University, North Carolina, United States - YN3 | ecosystem: Engineered > Artificial ecosystem > Soil microcosm > Unclassified... | reverse complement strand
GCCACCTTGTAGCCGCTCTGCAGCAGAGCCAGTGAAGAGGCGCGGCCGATGCCGCTGCCCGCGCCGGTGACGACTGCAATCTTGCCGCTCATGCGTGTTCCCTCCTCGGTTGCTGGACCCTAGCAGACGAAAAGCCCAGAGTCGCAAGCATGCTACGACGTTCCTTCCTCTTGGGCGTCAGCGGCTTGACGCTGCCCCTGCCGGCGCTCGCGCAGGCGGCACAATTCCCGCTCGGCGTCGCGTCGGGTTGCCCGCGGCCGACCTCGGTCGTGCTGTGGACCCGCGTCGCCGCGCCAGGCCCGGTCGCCTGGGAGATCGCCGAGGACGAGCGGCTGCAGCGCGTGGTGGCGCGCGGCACCGCGCTCGCCGAGCCGCGCTGGGCGCATTCGATTCATGTCGACGTCGAGGGACTGCGGCCCGGCCGGCCCTACTGGTACCGCTTCATACTGGGCGGCGCGGCCAGCCCGGTCGGCCGCACGCGTACCGCGCCGGATCCGGCGACTGCGACGGGCCTGCGCTTCGTCATCGCGTCCTGCCAGCAGTACGAGCAGGGCTACTTCGCGGCCTGGCGGCACGCGGCGGCGGAGGAGCTCGACGCCGTGCTGTTCGTCGGCGACTACATCTACGAGGCGTCGTGGGGCCGCAACCTGGTGCGCCATCACGCCGGCGGACGTTGCACCCTGCTCGACGACTATCGCGAGCGCTACGCGCAGTACAAATCCGATCCCGACCTGCAGGCCGCGCACGCGGCCCATCCCTGGATCGTCACCTGGGACGACCACGAGGTGACCGACGATTACACCGGCGATATCGGCCCGGAGGATCCCGATCCCGTACGCTTCCTCGCCCAGCGCGCCGCGGCCTACCAGGCCTATTGGGAGCATATGCCGTTGCCCAACGCGCTGCGTCCCGGCGGGCCGTCGCTGCGCCTCTACGGCCGCTACCGCTTCGGCACGCTGGCCGAGCTGTTCACGCTCGACGACCGGCAGTACCGCGCGCATCACGCCTGCCGCGCGACCCTCAAGCGCGGCAAGCCGTTGGAGAACTGCGCCGAGCGGCTCGATCCCGGCCGCACCATGCTGGGCGCCGAGCAGGAGGCGTGGTTCGCGGACGGGATGCGCCGTGCCTCGGCGCGCTGGAACGTGCTGGCGCAGCAGACCCTGATGGCCGAGGCGGATCGCGGCCCGGGCGAGCGCCACATCTACTGGGCCGATGGCTGGGACGGCTATCCGGTGGCGCGCCAGCGCCTGCTCGACACGGTGGCGGCCTCGCCGGTCAAGGACACGCTGGTGCTGGGCGGCGACGTCCATTCGTTCTGGGCGACGGATCTCAAGCGCGACTTCGCCGAGCTGAAGACGCCGACCGTGGCCACCGAATTCGTCGGCGGCTCGATCACCGCGCAGGGTCCGCCGGCCAACCGCGTCGCCGGGCTGATCGCCAAGAACCCGCACATCCGCGCGGGCCTGAGCGAAGTCAACGGCTACGGCGTGGTCGCGCTCGATGGCAAAAAGGCCGAGGTCTCGTTCCGCACCCTGGCCGACGTGCGCGATCCCAGGTCGTCGATCGCGACGGCGCGCCGTTTCGTCGTCGAGGCGGGCCGTCCGGGCGCCGTGCCGGCCTAGCTCAGGCTCTTCAGGTACCCGCGCCAGCCGCCGAAGCTCGTGATATCGCGTGCCTTGGCCGTCGCGTAGCTCTCGCAGAGAAAGCCCTGCACGGTCGAGCCGTCCTCTAGTTCGATCGTGCCGATGCCGAGTGGCGCGGCAATCCCCGCAATAAAACCGCCGACGGCACCTGCTGGCAGGCTCCAGACCTCGAGCTCGATGGCTGCGCCGCCGTCGGTGACGCGCACGAGGCCAGGCCGTTGGGGCGGCCCGCCGGGCAACGCATGGAGCCGGTAGTGCGGCGCCGTTTGCGTCGCGCGTTCCAGCCGACCGCTGCGCTCGATCAGCTCGCCGTTGAGCGGCAGGCCGCTCATGTGCGCGCCGACGACCGCGATCGAAACACGCTGCCGTCGCGCGGCCGTGGGGTCGGCCTCGGGTGGCGGCAGGACGCTCGCCGTCTTGCCGAGCGGCAGTGGTACGGCGCGCTGCCAGCGCGCGCCGAACGCAAGCAGATCCTCGTCGCGATGGAAATCGGCGATCAAGGTGATGCCGAACGGCAGGCGATCGGGCCGGAAGCCGAATGGCAGGGCGAGGCCGCAGAGCGCGAAGAAATTCACAAAGTTGGTGTAGTGACCGAGATTCGAGTTGAAGCGCACCGGCTCGCGCTCGAGGTCGGCGACGGTGTAGATCGTGCCGGCCGTCGGCAGGGCGAGGAAGTCCACCCCGCTCATAACCTGTCGGGCGTGCCGTCGCAGCGTGTCGAGTTTGTATTGCCCCTTGAAGGCGTCTACGGCGCTGTATTTGCGGCCGCCCAGGATGATGTCGCGCGTGGTCGGCCAGACTTTGGCTTCCGGTCCCGCCTGCTCGATGAAATCTCCGACGGCCTCCGTGCGCTCGGCGACCCACGGACCGGCATAGAGCAGCTGAGCCGCCGCGGCAAAAGGCGCGTAGTCGAACTCGACCGCCGTGCCACCCATCGCTTTCAATTTTTCGATCGCCTGCGCGTAGAGCGCGGCATAGCCCGCGTCGCCGAAGAATTCGAGGGGCGTGGGAACACCGAAACGGAAGTTGCTGTCGAAGGCCATCGGCAGGAAAGGCAGCACCAACGCATGCCGCACGAGATCGGCATCGACGCACGAGAGAGTGAATACCGACACGCAGTCGAGGGACCGGCAGGCCGGCACGACGCCCTCGGTGCTGAGCATGCCGGGCGTCGGCTTCCAGCCGACGATGTTGTTGAAGCCGGCCGGTACGCGGCCCGAGCCTGCGGTGTCAGTGCCGAGCGCGAAGGAGACGAGACCGGACGAGACGGCGACGGCCGCGCCCGAGCTCGAGCCGCCGGGGATATAGTCCGCATTGAACGGGTTGCGCGGCACGCCGTAGGGCGAGCGCACGCCGACCAGGCCGGTGGCGAACTGGTCGAGATTGGTCTTGCCGATCACGATCGCGCCTGCCGCGACGAGCTGCTTCACGACTTCGGCCGATTCTATCGGCTCGTAGGCGAAGCCGGGGCAAGCCGCGGTGGTAGCCAGGCCCGCCACGTCGATGTTGTCCTTCACGGCGAACGGGATGCCGAACAGGGGCAGGTTCTTGTCGCCGCGACGGTGCAATTCATCAGCTTGCGTGCGCAAGGTGGCGTCGGGTACGCGGCTGATCCAGACCTTGTCGTCGCCCGCCTGCGCGATCCGCTGCAGGACTTCGTCGATGACCTGGCGGACGGTGAGACTGCCGGCACCATACGCCGCGCGTAGATTGTGGATGCCGAGATCGATGGTCATCGGCCGTTCATTGGCATACTCCTTGCGGCTGCGCCATATTCGCAAGGAGGGGAAACGTGGCTGACAAACTGGACATCGCGCGCTGGGTCGACGAAGGCGCCAAAGCCATCGGCTTGCCGATCGCGTCGGAGTACCGCGACAAGGTCATCCTGAACGTCGAACGGTCGCTGGCGATCGCCCAGCCGTTGCTGGTGCTCGAGCTCGACGACGAGCTGACCCCGCTGCCGGTCTATCGTCCATGAGGGGGCGGCCATGAGCGATCCTCTGTCGAAGGCCGCGACGGCAACGGAGATCGCCCGGGCGGTCGCCAGCGGCAAGGTCACGGCCGCCGCCGTCGTGCACGAGGCGCTGTCGCGCATCACGCTCTGCGAGCCGACGGTCAACGCCTTCACCGACGTCCTCGCCGAGCGGGCGCAGAAGCGGGCGGCGGCGATCGACGCAGGCAAGGCCGAGGGGCCGCTCGCGGGCGTGCCGTTCGCGGTCAAGAACTTGTTCGACATCGCAGGCCTGCCGACGCGCGCCGGCTCGAAGATCAACCTCGACGGCCTGAAGGCTGCGCGCGACGGCGCGCTGGTGCGCAAGCTGGAGGCGGCCGGCGCGATTCTGGTCGGCGGGCTCAACATGGGCGAGTACGCCTACGACTTCACCGGCGAGAACGCGCACTATGGCCCCTCGCGCAACCCGCACGATCCAACACGCATGACCGGCGGCTCGTCGGGCGGCTCAGGGGCGGCAGTGGCGGCGGGCGAGGTGCCGCTGGCGCTCGGCTCCGACACCAACGGCTCGATCCGAGTGCCGTCGTCGCTGTGCGGCCTGTTCGGGCTGAAGCCGACCTACGGCCGGCTGAGCCGCGCCGGCTCGTTCCCGTTCGTCGATGCGTTCGATCATCTGGGACCCCTGGCGCGATCGACCGAGGATCTGGCGCTGTCGTTCGACGCGATGCAGGGCTTCGATCCCGACGATCCGGCCTGCACCGATCGCGAGGTCGGGCCGACGGCGCCGATGCTCCATGACGGCATCGGCGGGCTGCGTATCGCGATCGCCGGCGACTATTTCGCCAGGGGCGGCGAGCCCGAGTGCTTCGAAGCGGTCGCGACTGTCGCCAGGGCACTCGGTGCGACGAAGACGGTCGTGCTGCCCAATGCCGCCGCGGCGCGCGCGGCCGCCTACGTCATCACGGCGATGGAAGGTGGCCAACTCCATCTGCCGCGGCTCAGGACGCGGCCGCAGGATTTCGATCCGGACACCCGCGAGCGCCTGATGGCGGGCTGCCTGCTGCCGGGCTCGTGGTACGTCAAGGCGCAGCGTTTCCGCCGCCAGTATCGCGACGCCGTGCTGAAGCTGTTCGATGAGGTCGACATCCTGCTCGCGCCGGCCACGCCCTGCAGCGCACCCAGGGTTGGCCAGGCGATGATGACGATCGCCGGCGTCGAGCTGCCGGTGCGCGCAAATCTCGGCCTGTTCACCCAGCCGATCTCGTTCATCGGCCTGCCGGTGGTCGCCGTGCCGACGCGGAAGGCCGGCGCGATGCCGATCGGCGTCCAGGTGATCGCGCGGCCCTACAACGAGGCGGCGGCGCTGCGGGTCGCGGCTTACCTGGAGAAACAGGGCGTCTGTGTTTCGACGCCGGCTTAGAGGACCCTATGGACATCAACATCCCGTCGGTCGTCGCCGAGGTGACGGCGGCCTTCCAGCGCTACGAGACGGCGCTCAACCGCAACGACGTCGCGACGCTCGATGAGCTGTTCTGGCAGAGCCCGCACACGCTGCGCTACGGCGTCGGCGAGCAGCTCTACGGCTACGACCAGATCGCCGCCTTTCGCGCCGGCCGCGATCCCGGCTTCGTGGTGGAGCGCGATCTGCTGAAGCTCTGGATCGTCACCTACGGCCACGACTTCGGCACGGCCAACTGCGAGTTCCGTCGCCATGGTCAGACCCGGACCGGTCGCCAGAGCCACACCTGGATGCGGACGCCGGAGGGCTGGCGCATCGTGGCGGCGCACGTCTCGCTGCTCGGCGAGGCGACCGTGATGAGGAAGTAGCCGATGAAGCTGCTGCTCAGCCACGTGCCTCAAGCGCGCCGGCAATACTACGGCACCCGCGCGCTCGCGCGCCTGCAGGGGCTGGTCGAGGTGACCCTGCACGAGGGTGAGGCGCCGCTCGATCCCCAGGGCCTGATCGCGGCGGCAAAGGACGTCGATCTGATCATCGCCGACCGCGCGACCGCGGTGCCGGACGAGGTGTTCGCGGGCCTGCCGAAGCTCAAGGTCGTGATGCGTAGCGCCATCGACATCCGCAACATCGACGTGGCGGCGGCGTCTTTGGCCGGCGTGCTGGTGACCCACGCCGAGGCAGGCTTCGTGCAGTCGGTGGTCGAGCTGACCGTCGGCCTGCTGGTCGATCTCTCGCGCGGCATCACCCGCGCGGCGACGCAGTACCATCGCGGTGAGAAGCCCGAAGTCCGGGTCGGCCGGCAGCTTGCCGGCAGCACGGTCGGCATCATCGGCTACGGGCGGATCAGCCGCGAGCTCGCGCCGCTGCTGGCGGCGATGGGCATGACGGTGCTGGTGAGCGATCCCTATGCGCAGGTCGATGACCGGCGGTTTTTGAAGCTGCCGCTGCAGGAATTGCTCGGGCGCGCCGACTACGTGGTCTGCCTCGCCGTCGCCAACGAGGAGACCGAGAACCTGATGAACGCGGCGGCCTTTGCGCGCATGAAGCCGGACGCCTTCTTCATCAATATGTCACGCGGCAATCTCGTCGACGAAAGGGCGCTGTTTCAAGCGCTTACGGAGAACCGCATCGCCGGAGCCGCCATGGATGTCGGCCGGGCCGCCGACCAGATGCCGTCGCCGGAACTTGGTCATCTGGAAAACGTTATTGCGACGCCCCATATCGGAGGCCTGACCCCGCCGGCCAGCGAAAGCCAGGCATTCGACACCGTTCGCCAGGTCGAGGCGCTGGTGAAGGGCGAAGTCCCGCCGGGTGCGGCGAACCTCGAGGATTGGACACGACGAGTCTGACCATGTTGCCCTGCCATCGCGATCTCTTCGCTACCCACGTCGGCAACGACGACGTCGGCGACTATCGCGTCACCGAGGCCGGCTGGTATGCCGTGGACGACGGCGAGCACGTCGTGCTCGGCCCGTTCATCAGCCTCGCCGAGTGCGAGCGCAACATCCGCGACCACGAGCGGATGCAGCCGAAGACGACTTGATCGTCGGCGCCACGACCGCTGTCATCCCGGCGTGAGCCAGGGATCCTTCGGGTTGGAGGAAAGATCCCTCGCTACGCTCGGGATGACACGGTTGTGCCGTGTCAGTTTCCCGGCCCGCGCTCCATCGAGAAGGGCTGCCAGCGCTGCAACTTGCTCTTCTCCAGCACCGTCGGATTGACGCAGGCGCGCGGCCACTTGCCGGACAGGACCAGCGCCATTTCAGCGCCGACTCGCCGCTTGCGCGCGAGGTCGAAGCGGCTCGAGGCCGAGGCGACGTGCGCGGTCAGGATCACGTTGTCCATGCCGAGCAATGGGTTGTTATGGCCGACCGGCTCGGTTTCGAGCACGTCGAGGCCGGCGCCCGCGATCCAGCCCTCCTGCAGCGCCTTGATCATCGCCGGCTCGTCGACTGTCGAGCCGCGGCCGGTGTTCACGAACAGCGCCGTCTTCTTCATCTTGCGGAAGTGCTGCTCCTTCATCAGGTGATGAGCGTCCTTGGTGCCGGGCGCGTGCATCGAGATGATGTCGGAGCGCTCGAGCAGCTCGTCGTAGCCGACCGGCTGCACGTCATGCTCGCTCATCACCAGCTCCTCGATGTAGGGATCGTAGGCCAGCATCTGGAAGCCGAACGGCTTGGCCCGCTTGGCAACGGCGCGCGCGACGTGGCCGAACGAGATGAAGCCCAGCGTCATGCCCATCAGGCGCGGGAACTGGTAGAGCATCGGCCGCGCCTTGCCCCACTCGCCCTTGCGCACCATCTGATCCTGCACGACCAGTCGTCGCCAGCTCGCGAGGATCAGGGTCATCGCGTGGTCAGCCACCTCCTCGATGAAGGTGTCGGGGCAATTGGTCACCGGGATGCCGAGTGCGGTCGCGGCATCGACATCGACCGAATCGACGCCGACGCTGGCCAGCGACACGACCTTGAGCTTCTTGCCCGCGTTGATGATCTTGGCGGTGATGCGCGGCCGGCCCTTGCCGTAGATCGCGTCGGCATCGACCGCGGCCGCTGCCAGATCGTCCTCGCCACCCTTGACCTCGACGATCTCCGCGCCGATGCCGGCCAGGGCCTCCATCTCGAGCGAATGGTCGGCGCCCGGAACGCCGGTGCCCGGGCCGGCGGTTGTCACGATCTTGAATTTCGCCACGTCCAGTCTCCTCCGGTGATTTGAGCCCACTCTAGCGTATTATCAGGACCGTCCAAGACGGGGGAAGCGATGCCGGCCGGGCAGAATGTGTTGTTGATCGTGGTCGACCAGTGGCGCGGCCTGATGCTGCCCAAGCTCGGCGCGGATTACCTCAAACTGCCCAACATCGACGCGCTCAGCGCCGAGGGCGTGACCTTCCGCAATCACTTCACGCAGGCCGTGCCGTGCGGCCCGGCGCGGGCGAGCCTGCTCACCGGGCTCTACCTGATGAATCATCGCGCTGTGCAGAACACGATTCCACTCGATGCGCGCTTCACGAACCTCGCGCACGAGCTGCGCCGCGGCGGCTACGATCCGGCGCTGGTCGGCTACACGACCACGACGCCCGACCCGCGCAAGACCGCGGCCAACGATCCGCGCTTCTTCGTGCTGGGCGACATCATGGAGGGCTTCCATTCGGTCGGCGCCTTCGAGAACCGCGACGCTTATTTCGGCTGGGTCGCCAGTCAGGGCTTCAAGCTGCCGCCGAACCGCGACGATGTCTGGCTGCCGCAGGGCGTGTCCGGCGCCGGCGCAACCGCCAACGCCGCGGTGATTCCCAAGGAGCTCTCCGACACCGCGTGGTTCACGGAGCGCGGACTCTCGTATCTGCAGGGCATCGGCGCGCGGGCGCTGAGCGACGGCGGCTATGGCCGCAAGCCGTGGTTTCTGCATCTCGGCTATTACCGGCCGCATCCGCCGTTCATCGCGCCGGCGCCCTACAACGCGATGTACCGGCCGCAGGACATGCCGAAGGTGGTGCGGGCCTCGTCGCCGGCCGAAGAGGCCAGGCAGAACGCGCTCACCGCCTACTACGTGCACACCATCAAGCAGGCGAGCTTCTTCCAGGACGGCCGGAAGCTTGGCAGCGAGATGAGCGAGGCCGAGGTGGCGCAGATGCGCGCGACTTATTGCGGCCTGATGAGCGAGATCGACGATCAGCTCGGTCGGGTGTTCGCCTACCTCAAGGCGACCGGGCAGTGGGACAACACGCTGATCGTCTTCACCTGCGATCACGGCGAACAGCTTGGCGATCATCACCTGCTGGGCAAGATCGGCTACTTCGACGAGTCTTACCGCATCCCGATGATCGTGCGCGATCCGCGGGCTGCGGCGAACGGCACGCGCGGCACGGTGGTCGAGAAATTCACCGAGACGATCGACACCACGCCGACCATCCTCGAGTGGCTCGGCCTGCCGGTGCCGCGCCAGTGCGACGGCCGTTCGCTGCTGCCGTTCTGCGAAGGCATTCCTCCGGCCGACTGGCGCACCGAGGTGCACTACGAGTTCGACTTTCGCGATCTGCACTACAGTCAGCCCGAATCGGCACTCAGGCTGCCGATGGACCAGTGCAGCCTCGCCGTGGTTCAGGACGAGAACTTCAAGTACGTCCACTTCGCGGCATTGCCGCCGTTGTTCTTCGATCTCAAGGCCGATCCCGGCCAGTTCGCGAACCGGGCGAGCGATCCGGCCTATGCCGGCCGTATGGTGGACTACGCGCAGAAGATGCTGACCTGGCGGCTGGGATACGCCGATCGCACCCTGACGGGCTATCGTGCCACACCCCGCGGCCTGGAGGTGCGCGCGGCGTAGGCTTCGCGCTAGACTGCCGACCGGTGTCATCCCGAGCGCAGCGAGCTTCCATCCCTGAAATGACCATGCCCCAGGACCTCTACCATCGCCCCGACGCGGGCGCCCATCCGCCCAACCTGTCGCCCGAGTACAAGTCGACACCCGGCCGCGCGCCGCGCCAGTCGGCGATCGTGCTGCCGCAGACCCTGTCGGAGATCACCGGCCCGCTGCTCGAGAACGAGCGGCTCGACGCGCTGGAGAACGACCTCACCAAGCAGCGCTCGGGCGAGCCGCTCGGCGAGCGCATCGTCGTGCACGGCCGCGTGCTCGACGAGAACGGCAAGGCGATTCCCAAGGCGATGGTCGAGATCTGGCAATGCAACGCCGCCGGCCGCTATCACCATCCCGGCGACCAGCACGACGCGCCGCTCGATCCCAATTTCTACGGCGGCGGGCGCGTGCGCGCCGATGCCGACGGCCACTACCAGTTCATCACCATCAAGCCCGGCGCCTATCCATGGAAGAACCATCATAACGCCTGGCGGCCGGCGCACATTCACTTCTCGTTGTTCGGGCCGGCCTTCGCCACGCGCCTGATCACGCAGATGTACTTCCCCAACGACCCGCTGCTCGCTTTCGACCCGATCTACAATTCGGTGCCGGCCGGCGCGCGCGCGCGGCTGCAGGCGGCGTTCGACCTCGAGGGCACCCGGCCCGAATGGGCGCTCGCCTACCGCTTCGATATCGTCCTGCGCGGCCGCAACGCCACGCCCCTGGAAAACTGACATGTCGCAGCTCACGCCGTCGCAAACCATCGGCCCGTTCTACTGGGGCACGATCGTCAACGCCTATCGCGCCGATCTCGCGCCGCCCGGCGTGGCGGGCGAGCGCCTTTCGCTAACGCTGGTGCTGCATGACGCCCAGGGCGCCGTCGTGCCCGACGGGTTGTTCGAGATCTGGCAGGCCAACAGCCACGGCCGCTACAACCATCCCGAGGATCGCCGCAACCTGCCGCTCGATTCAGGATTCGAAGGCTATGGCCGTGCCTCGACCTTCACCGACGGCAGCAGCATCTTCAGCACCGTCAAGCCCGGTCGTGTGCCCTGGCCGGCAGGCGGCATGCAGGCGCCGCACATCAACGTCTCGGTCTTCGCGCGCGGGCTGCTCAACCGGGTCGCGACGCGGCTCTATTTCGACGGCGATCCCGCCAATGCCGAAGATCCG
>Ga0310813_10002782_pt1 | contig 10591 bp, 8 predicted proteins | sample YN3metagenome_FD_203086 | JGI IMG/M metagenome (GOLD analysis project Ga0310813, IMG submission 203086) | Soil microbial communities from experimental microcosm in Duke University, North Carolina, United States - YN3 | ecosystem: Engineered > Artificial ecosystem > Soil microcosm > Unclassified ... | reverse complement strand
TCCGCGATGGCGCCCGGGCGGTCCTCGAAGAACATCAGCCCGAACTGGCTGACCACGGCGTCGAACGCCCCGTCGGGGAACGGCAGGCTCTCCGCGGGCCCCCTCCGCCACTCGACCTCGCGGCCCTTCCGCCGGGCAACCGCAAGCATCCCCTCGTTGATGTCGAGGCCCACCACCGACCCGCCCGGCCCCACCCGCGCCACGAGCGCGCGCGCGAGCACCCCGGTGCCGCACGCGACGTCGAGCACGCGGTCGCCCGGCGCGATGCGCGCCGCCTCCGCCATGCGCGGCGTCCACTCCTCGAAGATGGCAGGCAGGTATAGCTCCTCGTACACCTCCGCTGCGCTCGCGCTCACCAGCCCTCTCGTCACCGTCTCCATGATGTCTCCTCCCTCGTGTCGAGCGATCACGGCTGGCGCGCAGTGTAGAATCAGGGCGTGCCGCGCCGCCATGATCCCGCGTCCGGATCGGTTGCCGCCTCGTCCGCGGCGCGCGTGGCGACGCACCACACCCTTGCCCGAGCGTCCGCGGCGCTTGCCCACGCGTCCGGCGCCGCCGAGACGCCCGCGGTCGACGTCCTCTCCGACGTGCTGCGCACCGTGCGCCTCACCGGCGCGGTGTACTTCCTCGTGGAGGCGCGCGCGCCGTGGGAGATCGCGATGCCCGACAGCGCCACCCTCGCCCCCGCGGTGCTGCCCGGCGCGCAGCGCGTGATCTCCTATCACGTGATCACCGACGGCGTCTGCTGGGGCCGCCTCTTGCCCGACGGCGCCCCGACGCGCCTCGACGCCGGCGACGTGCTGGTGTTTCCTCATGGCGATCCCTACGTGATGTCGATCGGCCGGGACCGCGGCGACGGCCCGCCCGCCGCGGAGGTGGTGGACTTCATGCGGGCGATGGCCCGCGGGCAGCTGCCCTTCCGTGTGGTGGAAGATGGAGGCGGGACGGATGCGCTCCACCTCGTGTGCGGGTTCCTCGCCTGTGACGTGCGTCCCTACAATCCGCTGCTCGCGACCCTGCCCCGGCTGCTCCACGTCCGCCGCGCCGGCGCCGACGCCGACGACCCGCTCGGCCGCCTGCTGGACCTCACGGTCGCGGAATCACGGCAGACCCGCGCGGGCGGCGACTGCATGCGCCTTCGCCTCAGCGAGCTGATGTTCGTGGAGCTGTTGCGCCGGCATCTGGCCTCGACGGCGGGCCGGCACGCGGGCTGGCTCGCGGGCCTGCGCGATGCCATCGTGGGCCGCGCCCTCGCGCGCCTGCACGAGGCGCCGGCCCGCCCGTGGAGCCTGCGCGAGCTGGCCCACGAGGTGGGCATCTCGCGGTCCGCCCTCGCCGAACGCTTCACGCAGTTCGTGGGTCGCCCGCCCATGCAGTACCTCACGAGCTGGCGCATGCAGCTGGCGGCGCGGCGGCTCGCCGACGGCAGCGCCAAGGTCGCGGCGGTGGCGCTTGATGTCGGCTACGACTCGGAGGCTGCCTTCAGCCGCGCCTTCCGGCGGGCCACCGGCATGCCCCCGGCCGAGTGGCGGCGCCGACAGGGCGCGGGCGCCGCCGTCCCACCGCGCCTGCGCCGGCGCTGAGGATGGAGGCGGTCGCGCAGCCCTCCTTCCTCGCGTCGCGGACGCAGATCGCGTCCGACGGCATCGGCAAGCCGGTGCGGCGCAAGGAAGACGCCCGGCTGCTCACCGGCGCGGGCCGCTTCGGCGACGACGTGAGCCTGCCCGGCCAGGCCTACGCCGCCTTCGTGCGGTCGCCGCACGCCCACGCGCGGATCGGCCCCATCGACACCGCCGCCGCCCGCGCCATACCCGGTGTGCTGGCGGTATTGACGGGCGCCGACGCCGCCGCGGACGGGCTCCGGCCCATCCCGCATCGCCCGGTCCCCACGAATCCGCACGAGGTGCCCCTGCGAAGCCGCGATGGCTCCCAGTTCTTCGTGGCCCCGCATCTCCCGCTGCCCGCCGACCGGGTTCGCTTCGTGGGCGAGCCCGTGGCGATTGTGCTCGCCGAGACGGCGGCCACCGCGCGCGACGGAGCCGACCACGTCCGGGTGGACTGGGAGCCGCTCGACGCGGTGACGACAGCGGTGGACGCCGTCGCGGCGACGGCGCCCGCGCTCTATCCGGAGCGCCGCGACAACGTCTGCGTGGATTCGCGGGTCGGCGACCGCGCCGCGGCCGAGGCCGCGTTCGCGCAGGCCGCTCACGTGGTGAGCCTGTCCACGCGCATCAACCGCGTCACCGGCGTGCCCATGGAGCCACGCACCGCGCTGGCGTCCTACGACGAGGCCACCGGGCGCTACACGCTGTACGCGGGCTCGGGCGGCGTCCAGCGGTGCCGCGCCGACCTCGCCGGCACCCTCGGCGTGCCGGAAAGTGCCGTGCGGGTGATCGCGGGCGACGTCGGCGGCAACTACGGCACCCGCAACAGCTCCTACCCGGAGTTCAGCCTCGTCAGCTGGGCGGCTCGGCGCCTCCGTCGCCCGGTGAAGTGGACCTGCGATCGCACGGAGGCCTTCCTCACCGACTATCAGAGCCGCGACCTCCACGCCAAGGTCTCCCTGGCCCTCGACCGCGACGGCGCCTTCCTCGCGCTCCGCGGCACCAACACGAGCAATGTCGGCGCGCACGCCGTGTCGTTCATCCCGCTCGCCAAGGGGATCGCGGTGCTGCCGAGCGTGTACCGGATCCCGGCGGCGCTCATGGACGGGCGGGCCGTCCTCACGAACACCGCCCCCACCACCCCGTACCGGAGCGCGGGACGGCCGGAGGTGATGTTCGTCATCGAGCGCCTCATCGACCTCGCGGCGCGGCGTCATGGCTTCGATCGCGTGGCCCTCCGCCGCCGGAACCTGGTCCCGCGCGAGGCCATGCCGCACGCGAACCCGCTCGGCCTCGTGTACGACAGCGGCGACTACACGGCGGCGCAGGATCGCGTGGTCGCGCTGGCCGACTGGGCCGGCTTCGAGGCGCGGCGGGCCGAGGCGCGCCGGCGCGGCCGCCACCGCGGCATCGGCCTCGCCAACTACATCGAGCTGAATACCGGCGCGCCCCGCGAACGGGCCGAGATCACGGCGCGCGCCGATGGCACGGTCGAGGTCGTCCTCGGAACCCTCTCCGCCGGCCAGGGCCACGAGACCAGCTTCGCTCAGCTCGTGGCGGAGTGGCTGGGCGTCGCGGTCCCGCGCGTGCACCTCGTCACCGGCGACACCGAGCGGGCGCCCGTGGGCGGCGGCTCGCACTCCGGCCGCTCCATGCGCCTGGGCGCGGTGGTGATGGCACGGGCCGCGGACGCGCTGGTGGCGCGCGGCGCCGCCCTCGCGGCCTGGCTGCTGGAGGCGGCCTCCGCGGACATCGTATTCACGGCCGGCCGCTTCACCGTGCGCGGCACGCCACGCGCCGTCGAGCTGGCCGCCATCGCCGCGGCGGCCTTACGCACCGATGCCCCGCCCGCGCTGCGCGGCCCCCTGGCGGGCGCCAGCGACGAGACGATGCCGGTGCCCTCCTTCCCCTTCGGCGCGGCGGTGTGCGAGGTCGAGGTGGACGCCGAGACCGGCGTGGTCGAGATCGTGCGGTACACCACGGTGGACGACGTGGGCCGCGCCGTGAATCCGCTCATCCTCCACGGGCAGACTCACGGGGGCATCGCCGCGGGCGTCGGCCAGGCGCTCTGGGAGCTCTGCGACTACGACGAGGCGGGGCAGCAGCGCGCGGCGACGTTCATGGACTATGTCCTGCCGCGGGCAGATCAGCTTCCCCCGTTCGCCAGCGAGATCAGCGAGGTGCCCTCCACCTCCAATCCGCTGGGGCTGCGCGGCGGCGGCGAGGGCGGGACCACGCCGGCGCTAGCCGCGGTGGTGAACGCCATCGTGGACGCCCTCGCCGAGCTCGGCGTGGAGCATCTGGAGATGCCGGCGACGCCCGAGCGCGTGTGGCGGGCCATCCAGGCCGCGCGCGGCTGAGGCGCGCGGCTTCACATAACTTTACCTTCCGCACATCCTTCGTTCACCCGACATGGACGGGCTCGACGTGTGCCGGGAGCTTCGCGCCGTCTCCCAGACCCCCGTGCTCATGCTCACCGCACGGGGCGAGCCCATGGATCGTGTGGTGGGGCTCGAGATCGGCGCTGATGATTACCTGCCCAAGCCCTTCGAGCCTCGCGAGCTGCTGGCGCGGCTCCGCGCCATCCTCCGCCGAGGCCCGACGGCCGCCGCCTCGCGCGTCCTGCGCTTCGGCCGGCTCGAGATCGATCGGGAGGCCCGGAGCGTGCACGTGGACGGGGCGGATCGGACGCTCACCGCGCACCAGTTCGCGCTGCTGCAGGCGCTGGCCGAACGGGCGGGCCGCGTCCTGTCACGGGACGCCCTCATGGACCTTGTGCGCGGCGAGGCGCTCGAGGCGTTCGACCGCTCGATCGACGTCCACGTCTCGCGCATCCGCGCCGCCATCGAGGACGATCCCAAGCGCCCCCGCCGGCTCCTCACGGTGCGGGGCGCCGGGTACGTGTTCGCGCGCCAGCAGGATTGATGCGCCAGCTCTACCTCCGCATCTATCTGGCCTTCCTCGCAGCCTGGTCGTCTTCGCCGTCGCGGCGGCCATCGTGTGGCGCCTGCTCGGGGATGGCAGTGGCGCCGGCTTCGACGCCGCGGCCGTCCTCGCGGGAAACGTGCTGCCGCCGGCCGACGCGCCCGCCGCCGAGCAGCAGGCGGCGCTGGAGCGGCTGGCCGCCAATCTCCGCGCCGACGTCGCCCTCTTCGCCCCCGATCGCCGCCCGCTCGCCGCCGTCGGCCAGCCCCTGCCCTCACCCGACCCTGACCGCGAGCGCGGCGGTTGGCTGCGCGCGTGGGGACCGCCGGCCGGCGCCGTGCACCTGCGCGACGGCCGCTGGCTGGTGGCGCGCATGCACGCGCCGCACCGGCCCCACGGAGCGCCGTTCCTTATCACCCTCGGGCTGCTCGCGCTCGCCGTGGGCATTGCCGCCTATCCGATCGCGCGGCGGCTCACCGCCCGGCTCGAGCGGCTGCAGACGGGCGTCGAGTCGCTCGGCGCCGGGAATCTCGCCGCGCGCGTGCGAGTGGAGGGGCGCGACGAGGTGGCGCGGCTGGCCGAGAGCTTCAATCGCGCCGCCGGCCGCATCGACGCGCTGGTGGGGGCCCACAAGACGCTGCTGGCGCATGCCTCCCACGAGCTGCGCACGCCGCTCACGCGCATCCGCATGGCGGTGGAGCTGCTCGGGCCGGGCACCGATGCGGACCGCCGCCGCGATCTCGCCCGCGATATCGCCGAGCTGGACGCGCTCATCGACGACCTCCTCCTCGCCAGCCGCCTCGACGCGGAGCGCGAGGCCGACGAGGACGTGGATCTCCTTGCGCTGGCCAGCGAGGAGTGCGCCCGCTACGAAGACGTCGCCGTGGAGGGACAGCCGGTCGTCGTGCGCGGCGATCCCGGCTGCTTCGCCGCCTGATCCGCAACCTCGTGGACAATGCCCAGCGCCACGGCGCGCCCCCGGTCGAGGCGCGCGTCCGCGCCGCGGACGGCCATGCCGAGCTGACGGTGCTGGACCACGGGCCCGGCGTTCCGGACGCCGAGCGCGAGGACGTGTTCCGTCCCTTCCGGCGCCTCGGGGGCGACACCGGCGCCGGCACGGGACTGGGGCTGACCCTGGTGCGCCAGATCGCGCGCCGGCACGGCGGCGAGGCGCGGTATCTCGGCCGCGTGGGGTCCCGGACGGGGTTCGTCGTGACCCTGCCGGTTCGCGGCCCGGGGCTAGCGCGCCTACCCCGTCATCGTCGTCCTGACGAGCTAATGCGACGTCGCCGCTGCGGTCGGCGGTGCCATCGCGCATGCAACATGGCCACGAATTCGCGCGCCGATGGCGTGAGCACAGCGTCCCGATGCCGGACGATCGAGATCATCCGCCGCACCTTCCACCCGCGCATCCGAAGAACACCAAGGGTACCGGCCCGGATCTCACCGGCCACCGTGAACTCGCTGAGGCCGGCCAGACCATCACCGCGGGCCACCGCCAGCTTCACGGCCTCCCAGCTTGGTAGCTCGAGGCGATGACTGGCCGTGATACCGAGGTCGGTCCACGCCGCCTCGACGGTCGCCCGGGTCGCCGAGCCCTCGGAGAGCGCGATCCAGATGGCCCCTTCTGCCTCGCGCCTGGATATCCAGCGGCCGTTTAGCCCGGGGGGCCCGACCACGACGATCTCCTCCTCGACGAGCGGCTCTGCTTCGATCTCCGGCGCGGCAGCGAACCCGCCGACCACGCCGAGCTCGGCGCGGTGTGAACGTAACGCGTCCATCGTTCGTGCCGAGTTTCCAGACACGATACTCACTTGCACCCCCGGATGCGCACGCTGGAACGCGACAACGGTCTCAGGCAAGAGGTACGTCGCAGGGACGCCTGACGCGACAACTGTCAGCGCACCGGTGACTCGCTCGCGGAATTGGCCGATACCTCGGGATGCCTGCGCAAGCAGCGCATGGGCGCGGAGCACATGACTCGCCAGGAATTCTCCGGCTGGCGTAAGCGCCCCACCCCGTGGCCCGCGTACGACCAGTCTCACTCCAGCTTCCCGCTCCACCTCCGCTATATGCTTGGACACCGCGGGCTGACTGATTCGCAGCTCCCCCGCCGCCGCGGAAAATGAGCGGCGGCGAGCGAACGCCGCGAAGGCCCGCAGGCGCGCCTCTAGCTCCATAACCGGAGATTATAGCTACCCGGCTTCCTATGTATTTCGAATCTTCACGGCCGGCGACCTAACCTCGCGCCAACACGGGGCATCGTCGACAATGAGCCAATGGAAGCGCACATCGCGGCGCTACGGGAGGTGCGACATGGACTCGGCCGGCAAACTTGCAGCCTCGAACCGAAACACCTGGCATGTACCGCGCATCCGCGTCCTGCTCGCAGTCCTCATCTCATTCGTCGCCCCGCTCGCACTGGGCGCCTGCGCACAGACCGCCTCCGGTCCCCCCGCGCCGCGGACCGCCGGCACGATCAGCCCAAGCTGGTCACCCTCTGCGTCTCGGATGCAGGACGACGCGTGGCATTTTGCCTATGCTGTCCAGAGCTGGGCGGCGGAGCAGACCGGCCACGTCGTGATGGTCCCGGCGCGCCATTCGATCGTCGTCGATCGCGCGTTCTTCAGTGACGAATTCAGTCATATGCCTCTTCGAGCCCTGCCCGGCGTGCGCGCGGGCGATGCGAGCCAGGTCGTCGTGTTGAAGCACTCGTGGACGACGCATGCGTCGTCTTGGGACTACGACACCGACATCAAGTTCGTTCTGTATGGCCCGGGATTCGTCAAGGAAGGTGTCAGATTCGAGAAAACAACTCTGCAGAACGTCGCTCCGACCTACGCTCGGCTGATCGGCACACATGCGCCGAAGGGATCCATGGGACGCGTGATGACGGAGGCGCTTGTTCCAACCTCGAAGAGGCCCACGGTCATCCTCACCGTCGTGATGGACGGCGGCGGACGATCTCTCTACAACGCCTGGCCCGATGCCTGGCCTGTCATCAAGAGCCTCGCGACGCGGGGGGTCGAGTACACGGACGCGAAGGTGACGCAGCTCGAAACCGCGACGGCCGTGTCACACGTCGCCATCGGGACTGGGGGCTATCCCCTCACGACGCGCATCGTGGGGAACGAGATCTACGACCCAGCAACGAAGCAGGTCACCCAGTCATTCCCCGATTACTCGCCAGAGTTCATCATGGCGCCCACGCTCGCCGACGAGTACGGCGTCAGCGCAGGTCACCGGCCGGTAGTCATCGGGACGAGCTTCCAGGACCGCGCCGCGATGGGCATGGTCGGCCACGGCGCGGCGCACCACCCAGCCAACAAGAACCACATCGTCGTGCTCTATGCGCAGCCGAACAAGTCGGCATGGAAGGAAGAATTCCCGGGTGGCGATGGGGAGCATCGGCTGATGACGAACATCGACCTATACAGCTTCCCAGCGTACCTCCGCGGCCGGAGCCCGATGCCCTACGTCAAGGAACTGACCAAGGGTAGCGGGATATGGATGGAGCATAGGATCGACGACAGCTCAAACGTTCGTTTCACACCCGCCTACGTCGAGTTCGAGTGCGACAACATGCTCATGATGATGGATCGCGAGCCTATCGATCGACCTGACGTGACCGCCCTGATCTACATGAGCATGAAGCCGACTGACTACGCCGCCCACCGGTGGGGCCTCGAGAGTCTCGAAGCCCGCGAGGCCCTCCGGGCGCAGGATGCCTGCGTCGGCAAGCTCATCCGGAAGCTCAATGCCCGAGTCGGCGAGAGCAACTACGTCGTCACGATCACGGCGGACCACGGAATGATGCCGATGCCCGAGGTGACGGGTGGTCACCGAATCTCGCTGCGCACGCTGCTCGAGATGATTGACAAGAAGTTTGGCGGCAAGATCACCCTCGGGGGTGGCTTCATCAACCTCTGGTTCGACCAGGCGAAGATGAAAGAACTCGGTATCACGAACCAGGACGTCGCGGCATATCTCCGTTCGTTGACGGCCGGCGAGTACTACGGCCCTCGTGAGAAGTGGCCGATGTACCTCTCATACCGGCCGGACGAGCGCCTGTTCTTCAACGCCTACACGTTCGAGCAGATCGAGGCGTTCGTGAAGGCGAATCCAAGCCGCTGGATGGCCAACCCCTACGCTGGAACCGGCACGGCAGTCACGCTCGAACACGACCTCCAGCGACTCCATGCGACTGCCTCGGGCGGGGGCTATCTCGCGTACGGCGCCCATCCGGATGAGCCACTACGGCGGATCGAGGGCACCACGTATTTCTACTGGGACGGGTCGGAGCTCATGGAAGAAGCGGAAACCTTCGAGGAGATCGCGCGCTGACCCGGACAGACGCAACCGCCGTCTGGAGGACCTAGGCGACAACCCCATCACCATCTCATGGGAGCTGGAGAACCACCTCGTCCGCGAGATCGTGGTCGCCGGTGACGAGACCCCGGGGCGCTTACTTCCTCGGCGCCGCGAGGTCCGCCGCCCGCTGCCCCTGGCGCGCGTAGTCGGTGGCCTCGGCGAGGATGCGGGCCAGCTCCTGCGGCGCGTGGAAGCCCATGGAGTTCTCCGCGGCCACGAAGTCGAGCCGCCACTGCGCCTTCTTGTGGAGGTCGGCGGCGGCCTTGAGCGCCGCCTCGTCGGCGCCCGCCTTTTTCGCGGCCACGATGGCGTCCAGCATGTCAGTGGTGGCCTTCGCCGCCCGCTGCATGAGGTCGTGATGGCGGTCCTGGATTGCAAGGACGCGACCCTGGAGCTCGGCCTCGGGCACCGCGTGGCAGGGCTGGCACGCGCGATTGATGTTGAGCAGCGGGCTCCGGACCCAATGGTCGCTCACCTTGAGCGCGCCCACGCGCTGATAGGGCATGTGGCAGTCCGCGCACGCCACGCCGGCGCGCGCGTGGATGCCCTGGTTCCACACCTCGAACTCCGGATGCTGCGCCTTCAGCACCTTGGCGCCGGTCTCCGCGTGCACCCAGTCCGTGAAGCCTTCCTTGTCGTAGTAGGCCTCGATCTCCTCCATGCGGAGGCCGTTGGCCCAGGGATAGGTCACGACCTTGTTCGCGCCCTTGAAGTAGTACTCGACGTGGCACTGGCCGCACACGAAGGCGCGCATCTCCTGGCGGGACGCGTCGCGGTTGGGATCGTAGCCCGCGATGCCCTGCTTGGCCTTCAACGCCTTGATGCCGTTGATGAAGCCGGGTCGCGTCACCCGGAGGGCCATCGTCTTCGGCTCATGGCAATCGACGCAGGCGACCGAGTGCTGGACGAGAGCCTGCCCCTTGTCGTCGACCATGTTCCGCGCGTCCTGATAGGCCATGCCCGACACCTGCTCGAAGCCCTTTTCGAGGTCACCCTTGCCGGCGAACCGGTAGAGGCGAAGATTCGAGGCGTGGCACTGGATGCAGGCGCCCGGCTGCTTGCGCTCGGTCACCCGCTTCGTCTGCTCCTGGTCGAAGAGGGCGTAGAAGTGCCCGCGCCGGTCACGGTAGTCGAGCGCGAAGGCGTAACCCGCGAAGATCCGCTTGAGCCACGGGTCCCGATCGAGCTTCTGCTGGGCCGGCTCCGCGTCCCCGCCCGCGACGCCCCGGCCCCCATACTTCGTGGTCGTGGACTCCGCCGTGCGCAGATAGCTGTCGTACTGGAACGGCCAGTTCTGCCCCCACACCTTCGGATCGTCGATGTCCTCGGTGACCTCGACCAGCTTCACGAAGGGCTGCCGCGCCTCCTGCTTCCGCTCGAAGATGTTGGTGAGCAGCGCTAGCAGCAGCACGGTGACGCCGGCGATGGCGGCGAAGGCGAGGAGGATCAGCCCCACCCTCGCGCCGCCGCGCCGCGGCCGGCTCTCGACGGGATCCGTCATGTCAATGGCTCCTTGGCATGGGACATCAGCGCGCCCCGAAATGCCCCGCCCCGGCGTGGCAATGCATGCAGCGGAGCTCCTCGCCGGCCGGTCCCGGGCTCAGGAACACGGCGTGGACGAAGGCGTCGTGGCAGCGCACGCAGTTGGCCTGCACGATGAGCCGGTCCTTCGGCGTGATCTCGATCGGCTC
>Ga0310813_10002780_pt1 | contig 10593 bp, 14 predicted proteins | sample YN3metagenome_FD_203086 | JGI IMG/M metagenome (GOLD analysis project Ga0310813, IMG submission 203086) | Soil microbial communities from experimental microcosm in Duke University, North Carolina, United States - YN3 | ecosystem: Engineered > Artificial ecosystem > Soil microcosm > Unclassified... | reverse complement strand
TGAGGATGCAATTCTCCTCTTTGAGGACGGCCTCGATCTTGGCCTTGCAACGCTGGAGGCGCTCCTCACGCTCTTTCTTCACCTCCTTGGTGAGTTCCTCGCGCTTGGCCATGACGGACGGCTTTTCAGCTTCGGCAGTCTTCGCCATCTAAGCTCTCCCCTTTCCGGGCGTAATGAACACGGCGGTATTCGTGGTGGCAACGATGCCCGTCCAGTACTGCCCCACCGGAGCCGTGATGAACACGGGCGTATTGGGGGGCACGGAGTAGGCGTTGGTGGCTCCCGTGGTGGCGTTCGTGGGGATCACCGCAGCGTTCGCGGCGGCGGTGTTGCTAGAGCCGAACGACGCCCAGACGGTATCGTTGCCGTGCTGAACGATGCGGTACTGGCGGTAGACACCGGCGGGCTGCTTGGTGTCGCCGGACGGCTGAACCCCGTTCGCCGCAGTCGTGTTGGCGTTGAACCGGCTGGTGGGCCCAACCGGAATGAACACATGGGCGGAACCGATGGACATAGGTTAGATCTCCTCACTCTTGTCGATGGCGACGAGCGGCGTCTCAGAAGCCGGCCGACCAGTGGCGATGAGCAGCTGGCGCTCAAGCTCCTGCACGCGCTTAGCGAGCGCCTTGGCGTCATCGTTCGCGGCCCGGCCCACTTCGCCCTTGGCGGCGTGCTGATCGGTGCGCTCAAAGACACCGCGAAGCATCATGCCGCTCAGGCTAAGCCGGGGCGCGTGATAGTCCGAGTTGAGCCAGATGTGTTCGGGAACCAGAAGTTCCTCCCCCTCGAGATACTTCTTTCCCATGTTGGGCGTCTCGGGAGGACAATGCCAGTAGCCGCCGGGGTGCATGACGCGAACCGGAACCATGGGCTCGCCGGGGCGAGGCGGGTGAATGGTCTTCTTGTACTCCGCAAGGTTCGCCTTCTTTTCTTCCGGCGTGAGCTTTTCCATCTGGCCTTTCCTTCAAAACGGGACGCAGGGGACTTGGCCAGCACACGCCAGCCAAGTCCCCACGCGCATGAATAGCTACTAGGACAGGTTGGGTCCGGTCCAACCCACCGGCTGGGCCGTCCAGCCCTGGGGATCGGGGGTGAGCCACATCGTGATCGACCCGTTCGAGAAGTTGCCGCCGCTGACGGTCGTGGTCAGGCGCAGGTACGCCTTGTCCGCGCCGAGGAGCGGGAGAGCAACGGGGCCGATCCGGGTGCCCGCAGTCGTGTTCGTCGCAATCGTCATCAGCGTGGTATTCGTGATGGACGAGTTGAACGCCTCGTAGGGCGAGGACTGGCAGACAACCACAGCGGAGCTGTTGTTGCTGGAGTCATCGAACGTGACCGTGCAAACCCCGTCGATGTACAGGGGCCGGGCACCGCAGCCAAACTGGCGGGTCGCGCTCAGCGGCATGATGTCGCTGTTCGTGTCGCCAGTGATGGCGGTATTGCTGTAGAACTTCATGAGAGCGTCAATAGCCATGTCTTCGTTTCCTTTCCTTTCTCAGGTACTCGTTTACGAAACCACCGACTCGGACTCGGTCAGCTGGTCTTCCACGTTGACCGGAATGTCCTGCCACATCCGCATCGACTCGCCGCCGACGTTCTCGAACCGAAGTCCGCCGCCCGCGATCACGTCGTTCCGGGCCTGGATGTCGAACATCATGAGCGTGGTGGAGTTCGCGTAGATGCCCCGGCTCTTGGAGTTCTGTCCACGAGACAGCTTGTGCTTCGCCTGGATGAGACGGTCGAACAGGTCCGCGCCCGTTCCGGCGATGAGCAGGGACTTGTCGATGTTCGCGATGCGAACCACCGACGTCCAGTTCTCAACCGCCAGGCCGAAGCCGAGCTTGTAGTAGACCGTGTAGACAAGCTGCTGCGCGGTCGAGGACACGTCCTTCACGCGCTTGCCCAGGTTCTCGACGGTGATGCCACCGGACGAGCCCTTGGGATAGAAACCGTGAACCTTGTCCAGACCCCAGTCGATCATGTAGACCGACATGCAGTCCGTCTGACCCGCCAGCGCCCCGCCGTCAATGACGTTGCGGATGTTGTTGCCCGTGGTCAGCGAGTTGTACCGAGCCGCGAGGCCCGTGATCTGTCCGGGCGTGGTCAGGCCGTTGCCCGAGATGAGGCGGCTGGAAAGCGTCTGCGCCCCGCCTTCCATCGCGGAGTGACTCTCCGACGACAGCTTGGCCGAGGGGTCGCCGCCGTAGCTCGCGACCAGCTCGTGAACCTCGACGATGGTCTGCATGTACTCGACGGACTCGAGGTTCTGTCCGGTCGTGCTCTTGGAGGTCGTGCCCGTGCCGTTCGGGTCGATGGTCGACCACGTGTTCAGGCTCGACCGATACGTGGACTGATGGCCACCGGGAAGGTTGCCCTCCGTGAAGGGACAGTCCTTCTGAATGCCGTTGAACTGATCCATGGTTTCGCCGATGACCTGAATCACGCCGTTCTGGTTGGAGCGGCGGATGATGTCACCGAGCGTAAGGGTGTTTCCGCTCAGAGTCGACATGCCTATTTCCCTTTCTTGAAGAACTCGCTGAAAGCGTCCTTACTGCGTTCAGCGAGGGGTCTGTTGTCCTTGCCAGCCTTGGCCGCATTTGGCCCGGCGGCGATACTGTCCTCCTTCATCAGCTGGCCGAACTTCTCGACGAAGCTGATAAGGTCCGGGTTGTTGGCGAGATACGAATCCCCCAACTTCTTGCGGAACGAGCCGTCAGGATCCGCGTAGTCAAAGGCACGCTTCACCGTCTCGCTGCGCTCCGCGAACTTCGTCCCCCAGGAGGTCTGCAACGCCTTGACCCCTTCAGCGTCCTGCTTCCGGAGCAAGGTAAGCGTTTCCTCGTGGGATGCCTTCTGGGCCGCAAGATCGCGCTCGAGGATCTTCTGCGCCTGCTTGGCGTCAAATCCGAGCTCCTTCATCGAGGACTCGAACTTCGCCAAAGCGGCGGCATCCATCGCCGCGCCTTCGGGTACCTTCAGGTCGAATTTTTCAGGTTCAGCTTTCTTCTCTGGCTCAGCCTTCTGGGCGGCGGGATCCTTCTTGTCCTCGGCCTTCTGCTCAGGCGCGGCCATCCAAGGGGACGCCTTGGCGGGCTCAGCAGTGGGAGCGAAAGGGCTGGCGCTCTCCGTCTTGGTAGCGGGTGCCGGTGCCGCAGGAGGAGCGGCAGGAGTGGGTGACGCCGCTACCGGACTGGCGGGAGCGCCAGCGGGTTTGTCCGCAACCGCAGGGTCAAGAAGGAGTCGAGCCATCAGAGAAGCCTCCCGTCGTAAGAATGGAAATGCGTGTCAGGGTTCATTCAGCAGCCTCCAAGGCCTTCTGGGCGATGGCCTCGCTGTTCATGCGGATGAACATTTCAGGGTTTGCGTTCATGGCCTCTTCTTGAAGCCAGAGGCCGATTTCGCGCTGCGCGGCGTTGAAGACGACGTAGTCCTCCGGACGCACGTTCGGGCGAGCGCGGAAGGCCGAGAGGAATACGCCGCAGTTCGCGATAATGCGACGAATGAGGCGGCGCGATTCGAGGTGTGACATCGCCTTGAACACGTCGCCGATCTCTTCCTCTCGGACTTCTTTCGCGCTCTTAGCCATTGGCCTCTAGCACGGAACCTTGTTCGTGACCCAACAGGTCGAGTTGAACGCGACGAACTCGCAGCAGGTGTTCGCGGCCATCGAAAGCGCCGTGTTCGCCGTGCTGTTGATCTTGCTGTTGACCTGCGGATAGACCTTCATCACGCCGTTCGCGGCGTCATCGTTCTTGATGACGTAGCGCATTCCAGCCACCGCAACGGGAAGGATGATGCCAACCGAGTTGTTGCCGCCGGTCGCCAGGATCATCGCGGGATACGCCGTGTTGATCGCGGCGGCGTCGGCAGCGGTAGTACCCGCGCCCGCGAGAGTCGCAACGTTGATGGGCGTGTTCGTGTGAACCGTGCCCGCGCCGGAAATGGTCGCGTTCGTAAACGTCTTGTTCGTCGCGGTCTGGGACGTGTTCGTATCCATCAGCGTGACGCCAGCGCCGGACACGGCGACCATGCCGCCACCACTCGCCAGCCGACCGGAGCCGGTAGCGACGTCGAACACCTTCATTCCCTTAGCCATCTGTTCCTGCCTCTCTCAATTTGGGGCGGCTATCGTGCGCCCAACAACGTGCGAAGGGCTAGCGCGAGACGCGCACTAGCCCAGATCAAGCGCCCACCAACTTCCCGAGCGCGGTATCTTCAGTCACTTGAGCTTTGCCGAGGTTCCCGGCCACCTTTGACGCCTGCTCCATCTGCGCCATCTGCTGCGCCTGCTGCTGCTGCTGGGCCCGCTGCGCCCGCCGAGCTTCCGCGTCCTCGTCGCTTCGGATGATGGAGGGATCGCATCCCATGTCGGTCGCGATGACATCGAGCGCCTGATCGCGGTCGATCTTGTCCCAGATGCTCTGGTCGTCGGGAGTGGCGGCGGCGAGTTCCGCCACCATGCGGACGATGGTCTGATTCGGCTGCACGCGGTTCATGCGCTGCGCCTGGGCAAGGACGCCGTTGAACGTGTAGTCCTTGAAGTGGTTCGCCAGCGCCTCGGGCGGCGGGCCCAGCTGCTCGAACATCCCCTGCTTCTCGCAGATAGCGTCGATGCGGGCGAGCGCTGGCCTAAGCACGCCGCGCTGTAGGTTGGTGTACATCTTCACCAGCGTTAGCAGCTTCTCAGCCTTGCGCTCGATCACTTCGGTAGCCGTGCGGTTCGGCCGGTCCTCGATGCTGTCGAACGTGCGGAACGTCGAGTAGTGGAACGCTTCTTTGACGCGGGCCTCGATGCCGCGCATCTTCTCCTCGAGCGGCTGGATGTAGCGCGGATCCATGAGATGAGCCGGCATGATCTGCTTGCCGAACTCGCCGCCCAGCGGGACGTAGGAGGTTCCGCCGGGCAAGAATCCGTGATCCATCGTGCCGCGAAGGGATTCCGGCGCGAGCCAATGTGGGTTGATAAGCTTCTCGATGCCCTGCCAGCTGCGCTTCTCGCCGATCTGGAGGGACTTGGTATCCCCCAGTGAGCGAAGGCCGGGATACTCGTTCGGATAGACGTCGCCCTCGGTGAGCGACCACCGACCCACCATGACGGGGAAATCTTCGAACCCGCCCTCGGAGAGATACATCTCGTCGTACTCGCCGCCGACTTTGTAGTTGCTCTGACGGCCAGAGGTGCCGATCTCGAACCAGCACGACTTGAACGGCATGTAGCGTGCGAGCGGCGAGCCGGGCTTGTACTCCTCGTTCGGCGCGATGAGGCGTCCAACGTCAACCCACTCTTCCCAGTTGGCCTTGTCGATGAGGTCTTTCAGGTGGAGCGAGAAGTCGCCGCGCTTGCCAAAGCGGTCGTAGATCTGCCGCACCGTCATCCGGTGCTCGGTGTAGAACGTGTGGACGTTCGCCTCGTCGTCCTGGCCGATCCAGAAGGAGCCGGGAGCAAAGATGCGGGTGTGGATTCCGACCTTGCCCATGACCTCCTCAATGGACATGGCGAAGATGCCGAAGACAGCTTCGTTCCCGTAGCCCGTCGGGAGCGACTGGTACATATTCGAGGCGTCGATCTGGTCGAGGATGATCTGCGTGCGGCCATCGAGGTATCGCTTGGCCGGGCCGAACTCCGCACGCTCGCGGTCACCGGCAACCGTCTGGTTGAACCAGCGGCTCGAGGGATCCGTCGCCGCCGTCATGAGCCCCGACTCGAACGTCTCGACGCACTCGATTACGGTCGAGTTGTAGATCGTGGAATTCCGCCGGTCGCCACGGTTCTGATCGGTGAGGTTGAGCCGCAGGCGTTCAGGAAGGTCGTACTGCCCGATCTCCTGCCACACCGTTTCGTAGGAGCTCCTGTTCTGCTTAAGCTCCTCGATGAGCAGGTCGCGCTTCTTCTTGTTGGTCAGTACGGCCATCTATTCGCCGAGCTTCTCTTTCGTAGGGGACATGCTGGTGCCAGCGCCACCAGAGAGGCCGAGAGGAGACGTGCCGATGGTGCTCTGATAGCCGCCGCCGGCAAGGGCCTGCTGCTGGGCACGGGCGGCACGGGCGGCGGTCGCGGTATCCTTCTGGATCTTGGCGTTCTCCTCATCCTGCTTCGCCTGATCCAGCCGGTGGCTCTGATCAATCCTCGCGTCTCTGGCAGCGTTCCTTTGGGCGATGGTCGTACCGGCGGCAGCGGCGGCCGACACGCCAGCCGCGATAAGGAGTGCTGTGGAGGTAAGAACGGCCATCACTCAATCTCCAGAAGGTAGGCGGTTTCGTGCTTGCGGAAGCCGCGCTTGAGCAGCACACGCTCATTCACGGGGCTGTTTTCCAAGAGAGAGAATGTTGCCCACTTCACATGCTCCTTGGCGAAGGCGACGAACTCGTCCAGCAGCATTAGGCCGGCGCGTCCCTGGCGATGCTCGGGAGCGACCCACCAGAAGGTTTCGGATAGCAGGGGTAGCTCATCGTTGTAGGGGTGCATGACCCACCACGCCGCGATGAATCCGACCGACTTGCCATCCTTCTCAGCAATCCGCATGAAGTGGCCTTCCATCATGCGAATCAGGCCAGCCCGGGCTTTCTCTTCAGAGGGAAAGATGAAGAACTTGGTGTTATTGAACTTTGCGAACTCGCGGACCTGCTCGATAAGCCAAGGCAGGTCATCGGACGTAGCGGGTCTGATGGTGGTGGTGCCGGGTTCGGTGAATACGGACGCTAGAACGTCGTGCGTCTGGTCCCCCTCGTCCATCTAACTTCAGTATAACATCCGATGTTGGCAAAATGCAAACGTGATTCGCAAATTGCGAATGTCATGGTAGGGCCCGCGTCTAGCGTGGGAATTTGAATTAAGTTCGCTGTTTGTTCGCTCTAATTTGACTTCAGAAGTTCAGTAATAGTATTATTAATGTATCGGGCGCTGGTGGAGGGGGAAATGGACTGTGTTCAGTGTGGCGCGTCGTTTATTGGCGATGGCCGCCGCAGAAGGTTTTGCTCGGCAGCGTGTAGGAATACCAACTACCTAAACACCTACGTCAAAGGGAACCCTAAGACGGTAATGGCGTCCGCGACTGTCGGTGCCGTCAGCGAACTGATCGTGTGCGCCGATCTTCTCAAGAGGGGTAAGGCGGTATTCCGGGCTGTAAGCGCCTCGTGCTCCTGTGATCTGGCAATCCTTGATAACAGTGGCCTTAAGCGAGTCGAGGTTACGACCGGGCATCTCAGCCCTACAGGGAAGCTCATGCACCCATCCAAGGCTAAGGAGAAGTACGACATTCTTGCCGTTGTAACGATGCCAAGCGGATCAATTACCTACACGCCTGAGCCATAGCTGCGGGGGAAGGAGTCGAACCTTCACGTTGGCGGATTAACAATCCGCTGCCTTACCGTTAGGCGACCCCGCACTAATTAGCCAAGAGCGTTGGCCAGCAGAAGCTAGGGCTGTACGGCATCGCGTTCCACCAGATGTGAAACCCGACTTGGGATGCAGCTGCCGAGTAGGCTAGCACTCCTGAGCGCAGCCGGGATAAGCCCACACGCCGTCCATGTCATACCCCCAGATGGAGAGCGCCCTGACGGTCGCTTCGGGCAGCACCTCCGACACCGCTTTCTCGACCCCGGGATGCGCCTCACACAGGTCATGGCCGCACATCAGCCCGCCCTGCTTGACCAGCGGCAGGAAGTTGAGCAGGTCCCTCTTGACCGCCTCGTAATTGTGCTCCCCGTCGATGAACACCATGTCCGCGACGTTGCCGCCCAAGCGGTCACGCACCACGTCAGCCGCCGAGGCGTGATCGGCATGGATGACGACGACTTTGCCGGCCGCGATCTCCGGCGCCAGGTTGCGCTTGAACTCCTCGAAAATGTTCTCCGCACCCTTGGCCTGCGCCTCGAGCTCCGTGGCATCGCCCCCGGGCGAACCCTTCCAGTTGTCCACCGCGTACACGACCCCAGGGGTAGCCATCGCAAGAGCCTTGGTGCTGCGCCCCTTCCACGAGCCGACCTCAACGATGGCAATCGCCTTCTTGGCCTGCTCCGCAAGGTAGCGCAGCTCGTCTTCGGCCATGTAGCCATCAACCTTGGACGCCTCGAGAACGGCTGCATCCACCACGGGATCAATGGGCGGGGGCAGGAAGTCCGTCTGCTGGGTGCCCCACGAGAAGGCGTTGGAGTACGCGGACGGGCCGTAGTGCTCCAGCTTGATCTCCCTCGTGGCATACAGCTTCGCGCCCTTCTTGCGGGCCATGCGGCTGAAGCCCCAGTCCTCTGGCATCATGAATGCCATGCGCCGGCCGCGATACCTCTTGATGCGGTCCTCGAGCGTGAAGTAAACGTTCTCGGTGTCCCGGGTCCATTCCTTCGTCATGTCCACGAGCATGAGCCCGGTGTTGAGCAGCAGCGTGTCGCCTGTGAACGTCGGCGGATACTTGTTGAAGACCTCATGCAGGGTGAGCCGACGAACGCGCCAGTAGGGATCCCAGTCGCCCACCGGCTCGTCAAGCGCGGTGCTCGTGAATCCGAAGTTGTCCTTGATGGGCACGATGGCCGAGAGCACGTCGGCCCCCGTCTTCTCCATGATGGCCACCATCTTGTCGAGGTAGAGCATCTCCGGCACGATGTCGGAATGCTGCATCAGGAAGTGGGTAATGCGCCCCGCTTCCGCCTGCTCGATAGCCTGGATCCAGAGCGTGTTCATCGTCGTGGCACACGCCGAGCTATCCACCTGGGCAAGGTCCCACTGATTCTTCTGAGCGCATCGAATGAGCGAGTGCGTTACACGGGCGTGCTGCTGGCCGAGATACGTCGGACAGCCTATCAGAACTCTAGCCATCTATTCCCCCTCCTATGCCGTCTAACAAAGTTCCAAGCGTTTGTGATCCCGGCTATCCTCGTGCTTGAGGATCGTGAGCTTGAGCTCGTCGACGTAGCGTGCAACCTCGGCCTCAAGGATCTCGGGCGTCTCCTTGTCAGCGAGGATCTCAATGTCTGCCGTCCAGAACTTCTTGCAGCACTCAGCGCGAACCCGCGTGACCTTCACCCACTGCGGCTTGTCATCCACCGTTCGGAGCGTCTTGCCTACGTACTTGACCGTTAGGGCATAGTGCTTCTCGAGGTAGGCCCGGTCGCAATCGGCGGGGATCATTCGATGACCGCCACGACCTGGAGCTCGCGGACCAGAATGACCCGCTTGCAGCTATCACGCTCGTCGGTGAACTCGAAGAAGGGGAACTGCTGGAACAGGATCTTATCGCCCTTCTTGATCCGCATGGGCTCGAGGATGCCATTCACGTACTTGCCAGGGCCGACCGCGAGCACCTCGCCGCGACTGGGCCGGGCCTTCTCCTCACGCGTCCCGGGAAGCAGAATGCCGCCCTTGGTCTTCTCCTCCGCAAGCGTCTCGGTGTCCACGAGAATGAAGTCGTTGACCGGCGTGACTTTCACAGCCCACTCCCTCCAAAAGGTTCCCAGTCCCGCACCGGCTGACCGCCGACGTTGTGCGGGTCAAAGTCTGCGTTCTTACGTGCGCTCTGGCTCATGAGCGGATGCGCGTAGCCCAGGCCGAGCGGATCGGCAGAGGGCATGTCGACCATGCTGAACGTCAACGCCAGCGCGTCACCCCAGTCAGGAGAGCGGCCGAGACGCGCCTTGATGTCTTCCTTCGGCTCGATGATCGTCCTGGCTCCCTTGAACGTGTAGGTCGGTGCCATGAGGTCGTCGTGTAGCGTCGTGTCGGAGGCTGGGATCTGCCCACCATCGCGCACCCACTTCGCCATCTCGCACCACATCTCAGCCCGCTTGTTGAAGTACCGCTCATCGGTGGGTGACTGTGAGCCGTCCACACCGATCACGCGAACGCGAAGCCTGCGGAGCGCATCAACCACGCCAGCACCCATGCCCGTCTGATCGACGAAGCACACTTCAGCCTTGGTCTTCTGCATCGCCAGGGCCACGCGATCCGCTACGGCCTGAGTGTCCTGCTTGCGGAGCTCGACGTAAGGACCGGCTTTCAAGCCTTGGCGGCAGTAGATCACCGTGGCGTCATCACCGAATCGCGCCACGTCCACGCCAAGGCGCTTCTGCGCCATGATGTACTGTTCAGGCAAGTAGTTCCGCAGCTTCGCCCGGTCGATGTCCGCAGGGCCGATCAGGTTGGTAAACCCAATGTCCGGGAACTCGCCGAACACGCTGACCTTGACCCAGGCGTTATCGCGCCCGTAGTTCTTGATCTGCTCGCGACACCAGTCCGCGCTGATGCGGTTCGACCGCTTCGGGTTGTCCGGATCGCCGTTGATGGTGACGACGTGCCACCGTTCGCGGTTCTTTGCGATTTTGCCAAGCGGGCCCTTGGGATCCGTGGGGTTGCCGCCGAGCAGCATCTTGGCTTCGTTGCCGCTGCCCTCCACGGCATTCGCCATCATGGCCGAGCCTGACGCTAGAATCGCCTCGTGATACGAGCCCGCCTCGTCACCCAGCCACAGCATCGCGGGGCCGTGCAAGCCTGCAAGCGCCTGAGCCTGCTCTACGGCGTCTGCGTGATCGCGCCACGAACGAGCCGACATGAACCAGCTGGTGGGATCTTCCTTGGCAAATGCCCGCTCGCTGTTGAACTGG
>Ga0310813_10002779_pt1 | contig 10594 bp, 10 predicted proteins | sample YN3metagenome_FD_203086 | JGI IMG/M metagenome (GOLD analysis project Ga0310813, IMG submission 203086) | Soil microbial communities from experimental microcosm in Duke University, North Carolina, United States - YN3 | ecosystem: Engineered > Artificial ecosystem > Soil microcosm > Unclassified... | reverse complement strand
CGATGATCCATTCGATGATGCGCTGATCGAGGTTGTCGCCCCCCAGATGCGTGTCGCCGTTGGTCGCCTTGACCTCGACGACCCCCTCACCGACTTCCAGAATCGAAATGTCGAACGTGCCGCCGCCGAAGTCGTAGACGGCAATCGTCTCGTCCTTCTTCTTGTCGAGGCCGTAGGCGAGTGCGGCCGCGGTCGGCTCGTTGACAATGCGCATCACCTCGAGGCCGGCGATCTTGCCGGCTTCCTTTGTCGCCTGGCGCTGCGCGTCGTTGAAGTAGGCCGGAACGGTGATGACGGCCTTGGTCACCGCCTGACCGAGATATTCCTCCGCCGCCTGCTTCAGCTTTTGGAGCACCATCGCCGAAATCTGCGGCGGCGCGTACTCCTCGTTGCCAATCTTCACCCGCACGTCTCCGTTCGATGCGGCGGAGACGGTGTAGGGCACCATCTTCATTTCCTCGGTCACCTCGGTGAAGCGCCGTCCCATGAAGCGCTTGATCGAGAAGATGGTGTTTTCGGGGTTGGTCACCGCCTGGCGCTTCGCCACCTGGCCGACGAGCCGTTCGCCCGTCTTGGTGAACGCCACCACCGATGGCGTGAGTCGGCTTCCTTCCGGATTGGTGATGACGACCGGTTCGCCGCCCTCCATCACGGCCACAACGGAGTTGGTAGTGCCCAGGTCGATGCCGATGATTTTGCTCATGATGTCGTCGATCCTCTAGCCGCAGCGCGGACCTTCAGGTCCGCGATCTTTAGGCTGGTCGTATTATGAAATCTGAGTGAGGTTCAGTCAATTTTAGAGCGCCCGCACGCGCTAACCCCTCCGCTATACTGCGTTTAGTGGAACAGCAAGACCCGATTACGCCTGATACGCCTGTTGACCCCAATCGGGCGAAACGGCGCGTGGTGCTGCGCGTCGCTCAGGTCGGGCTCGTCCTCCTGTTTGTGATCGCTGCGGTCCTCGGCACGCTCAGCGGCGTGCTCGTCGCGTTTGCCGGCGACGTTCCCGAGATCAGCGCGCTCGACGATTACCGCCCGAACACGATCACGCGCATCGTCGCGCGTGACGGACAGACGATTGGTGAGTTCGCGACCGAGCGGCGGCTCGTCGTCAGCTACGACCAGATCGCGCCTGTGCTCCGCAACGCAATCATCGCGACCGAGGATGCCGGCTTCAATCAGCACTTCGGCGTCAGCATGACGCGCATCGCGATCACCGTATTGAAGGATCTCGTTACCGGCAAGCGTCAGGGCGCCAGCACCATCACGCAGCAGCTCGCGCGCAATGTGTTCCTGCAGCAATATCAGCTCTCGGGTGGACGCTTCGAAGTGTCGCCGGAGCGCAAAATCAAAGAGTGGATCGTCGCGATTCAAATCGAGAAGCGGTTCACGAAACAGGAAATCTTCACGCTCTACGCGAACCAGATCAATCTCGGCCACGGCGCGTACGGCGTCGAGGCAGCGTCGCATCTCTATTTCGACAAGGCGGCGAAGGACCTGACGCTCGAGGAAGCGGCGGTGATCGCGGGCATCATCCAGGCGCCCGGACGGCTCAGTCCCTTCGTCAATCCCAAGCAGACCCTGGTGCGCCGCAACTACGTGCTCGAGCGCATGGCCGACGAAGGCGACATCTCACGCGAAGAGGCGCGCGAGGCGGAGGAGCGTCCGCTCGTGCTGCAGGGTCAACAGCGGCCCGAGCCGTCGGTCGCGCCGTATTTCGTCGAGGAGATCCGCAAGACGCTCGAGCAGGAGTACGGCGCCGACGCGCTTTATCAGAATGGCCTGCAGGTACAGACCACGCTCGACGCGGAACTGCAGGAAGTCGCGAATCGTGCGCTCGATCGCGGATTGCGGCGGCTCGACAAGCGGCACGCCGGTTTCCGCAAAGTTCGCAACATCCTCGCCGAGAGGCGAACGCTCGAGGCGTTTACGACCGACCGGTGGAACCGGCCCATCCTCGCAGGCGACATCGTCCCTGCTCTCGTGACATCGGTGGCGCCGAAAGGCGGCAACGGCAGCGCTCGCGTGCGTATCGGTGCGAATGAAGTGGAGCTGCCGAAGACGGCGTTCGCGTGGACGCGGAAGACATCTGCCGGCGATTTTCTGAAGGTCGGCGATCTGGTGCAGGTCGAGGTGCGTGAGATTGTCGGCGGAGTTCCGAAGTCGATCGGTCTCGAGCAGGATCCGGTCGTAGAAGGCGCGCTGCTGGCGATCGATAACCGCACGGGTCAGGTGCGCGCGATGGTAGGCGGCTTCGATTTCGCGCGCAGCAAGTTCAACCGCGCCACTCAGGCAAAGCGGCAGGTCGGCTCGGCGTTCAAGCCGTTCATTTATACGACGGCGATTGACCGCGGCTACACGCCTGTATCGATCTTTGTTGACGAACCGATCTCTTACGAAGCGGGCCCGAACCAGCCGCCGTACGAACCGCTCAATTACGATCGCAAGTACGAAGGACCGGTGACGCTGCGCTGGGCGCTCGAGGACTCGCGCAACATTCCGGCGGTGAAAGCGCTGGCGGAGCTCGGACCCGACAACGTTATCAAGGTCGCCGCCCGATTTGGGTTGCCGCCGAACATGCCGCCATATCTCTCGCTCGCTCTCGGTTCCGTTGAAGAAACGCTGTGGGATATGACGAGCGCGTACTCGGCGTTTCCCAATCAGGGTGTACGGATGCGCCCCTATTCGGTCATCAGCATCGCCGACCGCGAGGGAAACGTCATCGAAGAGAACCGTCCGGAACCACACGAGGCGATTCGCGCCGACACAGCGTACGTGATGACGAACCTGATGCGCGGCGTGGTCCTGCGCGGCACGGCGGCTGCCGCGAAGAGCCTCGACTGGCCGCTCGCCGGCAAAACCGGAACGATGGACGAATACACTGATGCGTGGTTCATCGGCTTCGATCCGAACATCACGGTCGGTGTCTGGGTTGGGTACGACGAGAAGAAGCCGCTCGGCAGCAATGAGACCGGTGCGGTTGCGGCGGTGCCGATCTGGATGGACTTCATGAAGGCCTACATCGACAAGCGCGCCGATCGGAAGAATCCGCCGCAGTTCGAAGCGCCGGGCAACATCGTCTTCGTCAAGCTGGATAACGGCATCGACGAAGCGTTCATCAACGGCACCCAGCCCCAGGGCGCCACCGTCGTCCCCGCCGTCGCGCCAGCATCCAATTAGTCGACCGCGCTCATTTGATCACCGTGAGCATCACGTTTGCTTTGAAGACGTCTCCGCTCACCTTGTCCACAGCCGTCGTAAATTCCGTTGACTGCCCGTCGCGCAGCACGAGCGCGTTGGTCGTGCGGTAGGTACGAACGGCCGACACGTCCGACATCCTGGCGCCGTTCGGGATGTCGATGCGCTGCGAGTCTTCATAGATCGACGAGTCCTCGATCGTGACGGTCAACGAGTAGCGTCCGCTGTCGAGATTCGACGCATTACAGTCGATGTTCGTGCCGATGGACCGCATCACGAACGGACCGATCCGTGACGGCGGCTTGGTCGGATCGGCCGCGGCAGGATTCGGCGACCCGAACGTCGGCGTTGGCACCTCCGTCGACATGCGGATGCTCGCCTTGTTGTTGTCGGTGCGCACCGTCAGTTCGTACGGCATGCTGCTGACTTTCTTGTCGCCGTGATACTTCGACAACGTGATCGTCACCTTGAGCGGCACGATGGCGGCCAGGTTGGCCGTGCGCGCCCGCTGGGGCGTAGGCGGTTGCACGGCAGGTACGGGTGGCGCCTGTGGCAAGGCCGGAGCAGGGGGCGCAGCTGGTTCCTGCGCATGTGTGCCGGCGGTTAACAGGACGACGACTCCTAACACGGCCAACAAACGAAAGCGCGTCATCACTGGACTGCTCCTGATTCAATTTCGGCCACTGCCGCGAGTGGCTCGAGCCTGATGGGGGCGATGTCAATCGGCATCGGCGGGAGAAGGGTTGCGTCCGTCTCCTCGAATGAATGTGCGTCGGGGGCGACGACCGTACCGCGCGCCGCGATTAGCAATCGTTCTACAACTCGAGATTCCGAAGGAGATATCAACACCTCGGGCGCGGGATGCGCAGATGGTTGCGCGGGCAGTGCAGTCACGCGAGGGGTCTGCTGCGGGATTACGAACGCCGGCTGCTCGCCGGCCCGAGCCTGGCTGCTATCAACGTATCTCCACTGCCCGGTTCGGATGGCGACCGCCGCTCCGACAGCAACGACGAGGACGACGGCCAGCGCGAGCCCGCGAGCGTTCAACCACGACACTGGCGTTCGCTCCTGTGACGCCACGTGCATGCGCACTCGCGCAACGAATGCAGGCGATGGTTCTACTGACAGCAGTGCTGCCAGCTCGCGATCGAGGAGCTCGTCGCTCATCGAGTTTTCGTGTCCGTGTTCAGGCATTGCAAACGTTCCTTGAGCTGTTGCCGCGCGAGGAACAGCCGCGACTTGACGGTTCCCTCGGGAATGCCGAGCAGCCGCGCGACGGCGGCGACATCATGTCCTTCGATGCTTGCCAGGACAATCACACTCCGCAGCTTTTCAGGAAGAGCATCGATCGCCTCCCATAGGAGTTGCGACCGTTCCTCGCCTCCTCTTTCCGCTGTCGCGGCGCGCAGACCCTGGTGTGCAGCCTCACGCGTGGCCCGTCGGTGCGCGCTGCGGCGCCTGTCGAGCGCCATCCGCCAGACCATCTTCACCAGCCAGCCGCAAAACCGATCGGGATCGCGAAGCTGCCGGAATCGTCGATGCGCCCTGGCAAACGCATCCTGGGCAACGTCTTCGGCGTCTTCGCGCTGGCGCAACACCGAGTAGGCGACCCGGAACGCCAGCCGCGAAGACTCGACCAGCCGCGCATCGAACTCACGCTCGAGCTCCTCGTCCGGTGTCACGACGTCCGCGGCCAGTCGGCCTGTCCACTCATGCATCGGAGCTCGCGTTCGTACGCTAGACGCCGCAGGTCGGCGTTCGGTTCACTACGGGAATTCGGGCGGTGGGACCCTTCCGTGAGCTTGCCCCGCCGAAGCCGGGCGAAGGCGGGTTGCCTGTTCGAACGCGTACGCCACCGCGATGAGGCGCGGCTCGCTGCACGCCATGCCGGTGAAGGTCACGCCGAACGGTGCGGGTTTCGGATTGAAGTCGGACGGGAACGCTGGCGGCGCGTTGTTCGGCACCACTGCATAGGGAACGATGACGGACGGATAGCCGGCGCGGGCGGCTATGCCGTTGCCGTTCTGCGCCGGGAACAGCAGCGCGTCGAGGCGCTGCGCCTTCATCACCTCGTCGATCCCATGCTTCGCGGTGACCAGCAGATCCTTGCGACGATCTCTCTCGTAGCGCGCGCGATCGGCAACCAGGTCGATCTCGTCGGCGTTGTCGAGGTTCGACTGACCGTATTTGAGCGCCCCCATCGCGCGGTGCGCTTCGTTCCACGCCCGCAGATCCGCGAGCGACTTCACCGGTGCGGCATCGCCTAACAGCGACAGCCATTTGCTGAAATCGCGCTTCATCCCGTACTTGTAGGTCGTCGAGCAGTTCGCGTCCTTTCCCTTTGCGTTGTCCGGACCCGAGCAGACAGGCCAATCGAGGAAATTGCGCGCTGGATCCCAGTCAACGATGCTCGGAATATTCGCCGGATCAACGACCGTCGCGCCGAGACGCTTCAGCTCGGCGATCGCATCCTGCATCACCCGCTTCTGCTCGGACGTCAGGCCGCCGCGCGGCATCAGCGAAGCGCCCGAGACAACCGCATCGTAGAAGTTGGCGCGAGGCACCCCGATGCGCGCACCTTGCAGGGCGTTCGGGTCGAGGAACCGCGTGTAATCGCGGCCAGGCGGCGGCGTGCACGCGGATGTCGCGGCGTCGTTCGGATCGGGGCTCGTCCCTTCGAGCGCGCCGAGCAGGATGGCCGCGTCCGAGACCGACCGCGCCATCGGTCCCGCAGTGTCCTGATCCGCGGTAATCGGAATGATCCCGTAGCGGCTCACACGGCCGACCGTCGGTTTGATGCCGGCGAGCATGTTCTGATTCGCTGGACTGAGGATGGATCCGGACGTTTCCGTGCCGACGTTTGCGGCCCAGAAGCTCACGCTGGTACCAACGCCCGAGCTCGACCCGCCGGTCGTCAGCACGGGGCGTCCGTCAGCGAGTCCTTCACGTGGATCGCGGCGTGGATCGTACGGGTTCATGCCGTAGCCGTTCAGGCTGTTGTAGTTCGCGGGCATGCCGACCGTCACCCAGTTGGCGAGCTCGGTGAGCTGCGTCTTGGCGATGATGATCGCGCCGGCATCGTGCAGGTTCTTCGCGACCGTTGCGTCATACGGCGGCATCAACCCCGCGAAGGCCAGCGCGCCGCCGGTGGTCGGCATGTCGCGTGTCTGGATGTTGTCCTTGATGGCGATGGGGATGCCGTGCAGCGGTCCGCGCGCGCGGCCCGCTGCACGCTCCTTGTCGCGAGCATCTGCTTCCTCGAGTGCCCGTGGATTGACGTAGATGATGGCGTTGAGCCGATCTTCGTAGAGCGCGATGCGGGTCAGCGATTGCTGCACGAGCTCACGTGAGGTGATGCGATGCTGCTGGAGGGCGCGCTGCATCCCCCCGATAGAGGCTTCGACCACCGTGAAGCGCGGCGGAGTCGATGGCACCGCGGCCAGCGCGACCGCAGCGACCAGCGCGAGGATCGGTCCTTTAGTCTTCATCGGCCGCCGCCGCAGCGCCGAGGGTGCCGCTGGCTTTCTTCAACAGATACGTCTTGATGAACGGATCCAGATCACCGTCGAGCACGCGATGAACGTCGCCGATCTCCATCTTGGTGCGGTGATCTTTGATCATTTGATACGGCTGCAGCACGTAGCTGCGAATCTGGCTGCCGAAGCCGATCTCCTTCTTTGCACCGGCAATCTGCTCCAGCTTCGACGCCTGCTCCTTCATCCTCACATCGTACAAACGTGACCTGAGGACCTTCATCGCCTGCGCACGGTTTTTGTGCTGCGACCGCTCGTTCTGACACGACACGACGATGCCGGTCGGCAGGTGGGTGATGCGCACCGCCGAGTCGGTGACGTTGACGTGCTGACCGCCGGCGCCGCTCGATCGATACGTATCGATCCGCAAGTCCTTTTCCTCAATATCGACGTCGACGTCCTCCGGCAATTCGGGCCACACGAACACCGACGCAAAGGACGTATGCCGCCGAGCGGCCTGATCGAACGGCGAGATGCGCACCAGACGATGTACGCCCGCTTCGGCGGACATCAATCCGAAGGCGTACTCGCCGGACAGCATGAACGTGACACTCTTCAGACCTGCTTCTTCGCCGGGCTGGTAGTCGATGATCTCGCGGCGAAGGCCGCGCCGTTCCGCCCATTTCATGTACATGCGGAGCAGCATCTCCGCCCAGTCCTGCGACTCGGTGCCGCCGGCGCCAGGATGGATCGTGACGATCGCGTTCGCGGCGTCGTGCTCGCCGCTGAGCATCTTGCGCGTCTCGGCGCCCTCCACCTCCTGCTGCAGGTCCTCGAGCGAGCGCGCCAGATCGCCGGTCACGTCTTCACCCGCGCCGGCCCATTCGATCAGCACACTGATGTCGTCAGCGCGCCGGGTCAGGGACTGGAGCAGCGTCCGATCCTCTTCGAGGCGGCGTCGGCGCTGCATCACCTTCTGCGCTTCCGCCTGGTTGCTCCAGAAATCGGGCGCCGACGTGCGCGCTTCTATTTCGGCGAGTTGTTGATCGAGGTTGGCCTGCTCAAAGATGCCTCCGCAACTCGAGCGCCCGTCTGTTCAGATCCTCGTATCGACGTGTGAGATCTTCAATGGCAACCGCCAAACCTACCTCCGTAACAGCACAAGGCCGAGTCCCACCAGCGCGATGGCGATATACGCAATCACATCGCCGATGCGCGAATAGATCGTCCGGACCGTCAGGAACCTGACCTGCTCCACCAGCGCGTCCTGTTCAAAGATACTCGACTGGCGGACGATGCGACCGTAGGGATCGATCACACCACTGATTCCGGTGTTCGCCGCGCGCGCGAGGTAGCGTCCCTGCTCAATGGCACGCATGGAAGCGAGCGCGAAGTGCTGATACGGCGCCGAGGAGTGGCCGTACCACGCGTCGTTGGTGATCGTAGTCAGCAACTCGCTCCCGCCCTGCACTGCCCGGCGGATTAACGACGGGTAGACCACCTCGTAACAAATGGCCGTGCTCGCCAGATGCGAACCGATCGGCAGCAGCACCATCTCGGTGCCCGGCGAGAAATCGGTGAAGCTGTCCACAAGCGGCGAGACGAAGAACAGGAGCCGCTTCATAGGGATGAACTCGCCCCACGGCACGAGGTGGATCTTGCGATAGACCGCCGCGGTCCTGCCGTCCGGCGTGACAAGGAACGCGGCGTTATAGAGCGCCGGCTCGGGGCGAGTCACCTCCTGATCGCTGCCGAACAGGATGGGGACCCGGACCTCGCGCGCGAGCGCGCGCAACGCTTCCTGTCCCGCCGGATCGTTTTCGAACATGAACGGCGTTGCCGACTCGGGCCAGATCACGTACTCGGCGCCGCGCTTCACGGCATCGCGTGTCATGGCGATGTAGGTGGTGAAAATGCGGCGCGCTTCGCCCGCCTTCCACTTGTCTTCCTGAGCGATGTTCGCCTGGATCAGTCCGACGCGAATCGGTGTTCCGGCGCGCGTGAGTGCCCCATCCGCAATGCGTGCCGCGCCCCATGCACCTGTCGCAATCAGCACACCCGCAGCGGCGGCTATTGCCACCGCGCGACGCCGTCCGTTCGTGAGCATCGCGTACGCGATGGCTGCGTTGATGAAGGCGACGAGACCGGACACGCCGTATACGCCCAGCACGCTCGCGAGCTGCGCGACCGGCAGCACGGTCACCTGACTATCGCCGAGCAGCACCCACGGAAACCCGCCAAACACGACCCCGCGGAAGAACTCTGTCGCAATCCACGCCGCGGCAGATAGAAACACGGCGGCGAGACCGCCGCGCGCGATCAGGCGGCTGGAGATCAGCGCGAACAACGCGGGAAAAAACCCTTGATACAACGCAAGAAGAACGACTCCAAGCATGGCCGCGGGCAGCGGGATGCCGCCAAACGTCCGGATCACGGTGCCGGTCCAATAGAGCGTCCCCGCGAAGTAAATGAACCCGGATGTAAGGCCAAGAAGGAATGCCTTTAGTGGCGGATGGCGTTTCTGCGCGAGCGCCACGAGCAGCGGCACCAACGCGATCCACGCGAGAGCCGGATGTCCGTAACGGGGAAAACTCAGCGCGAGAAGCGCGCCCGACACGAGCGCAAGCGAGTAGTCGAGGCCAATGACCACCTGAAATCGAGATTATCAGATTGAGGGTGCCCGCCCCGAGCGAGCCAAGCGAGTCGCGCGGTCAGACCCGGCCGGAACTTGCGTCGGAGGCGGTCGATTTCTGGTCCGCCTGGGCGGGAGCGTTGTCGCCGTGGGTGGCGAAGGATTTACGGCAGGTCTGGCAGGAATAGCGAATCAGGCCCAGAAGCTCCAACGTCAACTGCGTTTCGGTCGAACCGCAGTGCGGACATGCAATCTTTTGATGCGGAAGTTCCCAGTTAATCATCTGGTGCGACCACCTTTCATTTCGGCTGGTCGCGGATACTGCAACAGACCTCTGGAACTTACGACTTCTTTGTCGGTTTCTTGCGTTTGCGGGACGGGCTGCGGGGTGCCGTTTTGCGACCGTCTGTAGGCTCAACCACTACAAAGTCGGCCAGGTCCCAGGTGAACGGGGGTGTCCGCCGGCGGTCCTCGTAGCGGCGAACGCGTTTTGCTCCGCTTGCGCCGTCACGACGGTCGTCCAGTCGACGGTCCCACTTCACGACAACCGGCAGTTCACCGGTCTTGGTCTTCAACGCGTCGAACCGCTTCAGCGCGCCGCGGCGCACCACGATCTCGATAGCATCCGCCTTTTTCCGCGAAGCGGAGCGGCGTACGGGAGAAGAGGTCTTCGAGCGCATCTGTGATTGCTATCGGTCCCGGGAAAGTAAACCTTTGATTTAGTTTCTCACCAATTCTGTATTTGACACTGTGTCGTGCACACACACCTCAGCAGGTGGCCGAGACGTTAGAACAGTGTGTAGATGAACGGCGCGACGCCGGTGCCGGACAGGAAGATCAGCAGGCCGAACAGCACCACGACCGCGATGATGGGAAGCAGCCACCATTTGCGAGTGGACTTCAGAAATCCCCACAGCTCGCCGAGAAATCCGACGTCACGGCTCTCGGACGCGGCTTTCTCGAAGCTGTTCTCACCTGATCTCGTCATCCCTTCAATACTGACGCAGATAGCGCCGCATGTCTGCAGTGGTCGTCTTCGGTTTCCAGTAGCTCCCCTCGTGCTCGGGTCGGTGACGTGCCAGCCGATCGCGGCCCTGCAGCCTGAACAACAGCGCCACAGGTGTGATGACGCCGACGAAAAGCAGAAACAGCATGACCTGGGAAACCACCCACCCAATCGGAAACGCCGCGATCGTCGCTGCGACGAACAACCAGTGCACCGCCCGCGGACGCAGTAGCCCTGCGACGCCGACGATCAGCGCAACGCCAAAAAGAGCTGCCGCGGTGCGCA
>Ga0310813_10002778_pt1 | contig 10597 bp, 7 predicted proteins | sample YN3metagenome_FD_203086 | JGI IMG/M metagenome (GOLD analysis project Ga0310813, IMG submission 203086) | Soil microbial communities from experimental microcosm in Duke University, North Carolina, United States - YN3 | ecosystem: Engineered > Artificial ecosystem > Soil microcosm > Unclassified ... | reverse complement strand
GTGCACGCCGACCACGCGGCCGATCACCACCCAACCATCGACCGGCTTGCCGTCGATATCGTTGAGCTCGATCGTGTCGAGCCACTTGCATTCGAGCGCGCAGGGCGCCTCCGCGACGCGCGGTGGCTTCACGAGCCGGCACGGCGCGGGCGTGAGCCCGGCCTCTGTCAGCTCGTTGGTGCCGCGCGGGTAGGGGGCCGAAGTCTGGTTCATCTGGTCGCGCAAATCCCAGGTGGCGAGATTGCAGACGAACTCCTTCGTCTCCTCCACGAAGGCGAGCGAATCCTTGCGCCCCTCGCTCGCGAACATCACCATCGGCGGCTTCGAGTGCACGCCGTTGAAGTAGGAGTAGGGCGCGAGATTGATCGCGCCGCTCTTGCCCATCGAAGTAATCCAGCCGATCGGCCGTGGCGCGACGATTGCCTTGAACGGGTCGTGCGGCAGGCCGTGATCGTTCTTGTCGGTCGCGTAGAACATCAGAACCTCGTCACGATGTCTGAGAGTGGCGGCCGCGGACGATCCTCCGGCGGCTTCGCCGGCCGGCCGATGTGAACGAACCCGGCGATCTTCTCGTGCGGCGATAGGCCCAGCGCATCGAGCACGCGCCGGTCATAAGCATACCACTCGGTGATCCAGTTCGCCGCAAAGCCGAGCGCATGCGCGGCAGTCACGAGGTTCATCGCCGCGGCCCCGGCCGAGAGCACCTGCTCCCATTCGGGGATCTTCACGTGCGGCGCCGCCCGGCTTACCACTGCGATGACCAGCGGAGCACGCGCGAGGCGGTTGCGCTCAAACGCGATCTGGTCCGCGGTGGCGGCGGGGTGGTCGGCCGTGAAAATCGCCTCGATCGCCTCGCCAGCCTTATGCCGCGCGTCGCCGTCGAACACGATGAAGCGCCAGGGCGTCAGCTTGCCGTGATCGGGAACGCGCGCGGCGACGGTGAGGATGCTCTCGAGTTCGGACGCGCTCGGGCCCGGCCCGTTCAACTCGATCGGCTTCACCGAACGGCGCGTCTTCAGCAGGTCGAGGGCGTCAGGCATGTGATTTTCGGCCGAAAAGCGTGCGCAACCGCTGCGCCTAGCATGGCGCGGGGATAGTGACAAACTCAGCCCAACGGCTTGAATTCGCCCGATTTCCGGGAATAAACCGTGACGATGATTTCCGCCGCCGCCGTCCTGCCGCGCGGCCGCCAGTTCGTGGCGGCCTTCGGCGTCGTATGCGGCCTTGTTGGGTCTCCGGCGGCTGCGCAGACACCGCCCGGCTTCGACTCGATTCCCCGTCCGCCGGGCTCGATTGGCCCCCCCAGCCTGATGCCGCCGGGCGGAAGTTCCGGCGTGCTGGCCCCCCAGACGCCTTCAAGCCCGCTGATACTCGGACCGCCTCCGGCCCAGCCCGCTGCTTTGCCGCCTCCGGCCGCAGCCCCGGCGCCGGCTCCGCCCCCCGCCTCGACCGTGCCGATGGTGCCGCCCGGCCAAGTCGCCCTGATGGTCAGCGCGCGTTTCGGCCGCGATCCGATCCCGATCACCGGCGGGCTGCAATGGCGCATCTATCCCGACAAGCCGGACGCGACCGGCGTCTTCCGCCTGCTGCGCGAGGAGCGCGCGGCGGCGCCGATCTTCGTATTGCCGCCGGGCAGCTATGTCGTTCATGTCGCCTTCGGGCTCGCGACCGCGGCGAAGAAGGTGCAACTTCGCTCCGAAACGGTCCGTGAATCCTTCGAGCTCTCCGCGGGGGGCGCCCGTTTCGAAGGACGCGTCGGCGACAGCCGCATCCCGCCCGGGCAGATCACCTTCGATGTCTACCGCGGCAGCCAGTTCGAGGGCGACGACAAGCGCCCGCTCGCCTCCGGCATCAGTACCAGCGATGTGCTGCTGCTCCCGGAGGGGACTTACCACGTGGTCTCGAACTACGGGGACACCAACGCGACGGTGCGCTCCGACATCCGGGTGCAGGCGGGCAAGCTCACCGACGTCGTCGTGAACCACCGCGCCGCCGTCATCACGTTGAAGCTGGTCAACGAGCGGGGAGGCGAGGCCCTCGCCAACACGCAGTGGTCGGTGCTCACGCCGGGTGGCGACGTGGTGAAAGAAACAATCGGCGCCTTTCCCAAGGTCATATTGGCCGAAGGCGAGTATTCGGTGGTCGCGCGCAACGAAGGCAAGACTTACAACAGCAAATTCAAGGTGGAACCAGGCGTCGATCGGGAAATTGAAGTGTTGTCCCGATAGTGTGCCCGCCGGCGTTGCTGCGCCACCTGTATTCGATCAAAATCGCAATCTGGAGCGCGAATTGTTCATCGACGCCGTCACCCTGCCTTCGCGGGCCGTTTTGCTTGATGTGGATGGGACGATCCTCGATCTGGCGCCGACCCCGCTCGAGGTGGTTGTCCCGCCCGATCTGACCGTCGCGCTGGAGCGGCTTGCGAAGCGTCTTGGCGGCGCGCTTGCCTTTGTCAGCGGCCGCCCGCTCGCCGAACTCGATTTGTTCTTTGCGCCGCTCAAGCTTCCCGCTATCGCCGGCCACGGTGCCGAAGTGCGCCTGATCGACGGCAAGGTGCATCGCGCCACGACATTCCTTGATCCGGATCTCAAGGCGGAGATCGCATCCATTGCCGACGAAAGGCCCGGGGTCGTCATCGAGGACAAGGGCTATTCGATCGCGGTCCATTATCGCCTCGCGCCGCATCTCGGTCATGAGGTGCGCGACGCGGTCAGCGCCGTCTGCGCGCGATTTTCATCCGCCCGGCTCGAGATCCTTCCCGGCAAATCCGTGGTCGAAGTGAAGCAGCCGTCGTTCAACAAGGGGACCGCGGTGCGCGATCTGATGCAGCGTGCGCCGTTCAAGGGGCGCAAGCCGATCTTCATCGGCGATGACGTGACCGACGAGGCGGCGTTTCAGGTGCTGCCCGAATTCGACGGTGTCGGCTTTTCGGTCGGCCGCGAGGTGCAGGGAATTGCCGGAATGTTCGAAACGCCGGGCGACGTGCGGCGCTGGATCGCCGAAATGGTGCGTGCCGGTCAGGAGAAGCGATGAACATTCGTCCCAGCGTCGACGTCGCAGCCGCGCAGCAGAACCTCGACCTCGCCGTCATCGGCAACGGCCGCACGGTGGCGCTGATCAATCCGCTCGGGCGGATCGTCTGGTGGTGCTTCCCGCGCTACGACGGAGATCCCGTGTTCTGTCGCCTGCTCTCGGGCGATCAGGACAAGGGATTTACCGACATCGTGCTCGATGGGCTGGTTGCCACGCATTCGGAGTACGTGCGCAACACCGCGGTAGTGTCGACCGTGCTCACCGATCGCAACGGCGCGTCGGTGCGCATCACGGATTTCGCGCCGCGCTTCGAGCAGTTCGGCCGCACCTTCCGGCCACCGCAACTGATGCGCATCGTCGAGCCAATCGCCGGCCTGCCGCGCATCACCATCCGGTTCCGTCCAACCTCGGGTCATGGCCAGACGGACATGCAGCGCGCGCTCGGCAGCAACCATATCCGCTACACCGGCGGCGAGACGATCCGGCTCACCACCGATGCGCCGCTTGCCTATATCGACCGCGAATCTCCGTTCGTGCTGTCGCGCCCAATCGCGATGGTGATCGGCGCGGACACGCCCTTCGAAGGCGATTTGAAAAGCACCTGTGGCGAATTCCTCGAACGCACCTCCATGCATTGGCAGGAGTGGATTCGCCGGCTCGGCGTTTCCTATGAGTGGCAGGACGCGGTGATCCGCGCCGCAATCACGCTCAAGCTCTCCGCATTCGAGGAAACGGGCGCGGTCGTTGCCGCGCATACCACCTCGATTCCTGAAGCGCCGGGCTCCGGCCGCACCTGGGATTACCGCTTCTGCTGGTTGCGCGACGCCTACTTCGTGGTGCGCTCGCTGAGCCGCATCGGCGCGACGCGCACGATGGAGAATTACATCTCCTACATTCTGACCATTGTGACCGGGCAGACCGGCGAACTGCAGCCGGTCTACTCGATCGTGTCGACCGACCCGCTCGACGAGCGTATCATCACCGACCTGAAGGGCTATCGCTGCGACGGTCCGGTGCGCATCGGTAACGCCGCGGTCGCGCAGAACCAGCACGACACCTACGGCAGCGTGATCCTCGCGGCGGCGCCGATGTTCTTCGACCGGCGGCTGCCGCGCATGGGCGACGAGAATCTGTTTCGTCTGCTCGAACCGCTCGGCGAAAAGGCCGCCGCGCTCGCACTGCAGCCGGATTCAGGGATTTGGGAATACCGCGAGCGCCGGCGCGTCCACACGCATTCGGCCGCGATGTGCTGGGCCGGCTGCCAGCGGCTCGAAGCGATCGCAGCCCATCTCGGGCTCCATGACCGCGCCGCCTATTGGGCCTCGCGCGCCCAGCCGATCCTTGATGCGCTCCTCGAAAAGGCGTGGAATGAGAAGCGCGGCGCGTTCACGGCCGCGTTCGGTTCGGATGACCTCGATGCCAGCGTGCTGTTGCTGCACGAACTGGGCGCGGTCGAGCCGCACGATCCGCGTTTCGTGTCTACTGTCAACGCGATCGAGCGCGAACTTAAGCGCGACCTGAACGTTATGCGCTATACCAGTGCGGATGATTTCGGATTGCCCGAGACGGCGTTTTTGATCTGTCGATTCTGGTTGATCGACGCGCTTTGGGCGATCGGCCGCAAGGAGGATGCACGCGAGATGTTCGTCGACGCGCTCAAGCTGCGCAACAGCTACGGGCTGATGTCGGAGGACGTGCATCCGGCAACCAAGGAATTGTGGGGCAACTTTCCGCAGACCTACTCGATGGCCGGCATCATTCTCTCGGCGATCCGCCTGTCGAGGAGCTGGGAGGACCGCTATTGGCGCGGCTTGTCGTAGTCTCGAACCGCGTTGCGGTGCCCGATGGCAAGTCGGGCGGGCGTGCCGGCGGCCTCGAGGTGGCCGTCAAGGCAGCGTTGCGCCATCGCAAGGGGATGTGGTTCGGCTGGAGCGGGAAGATCGGACGCAAGGGCGAGCCATTCGAGACGAGCGCCGTTCGGCACGAGGACATCGACTACGTGGTGACCAGCCTCGGCGCCGAAGACTACAAGGAATACTACAACGGCTTTGCCAACCGCGTGCTCTGGCCGGTGCTGCATTATCGCTTCGATCTGGCCGAATTCTCGCGCCGCGATCTATCCGGCTATCTGCGCGTCAATGAGCACTTCGCCAACGAGCTCGACAAGCTGTTGCAGCCGGACGATCTCGTCTGGGTCCATGACTATCATCTGATGCCGCTGGCGCGGGCGTTGCGGGCGCGGGGGCACAAGAACCGCATCGGTTATTTCCTCCACATTCCTTGTCCGCCTCCGGAAGTGCTCACGGCGCTGCCCGGGCACGAGCGGCTCATTCCCTCGCTCACCGAGTACGACGTTCTGGGTTTCCAGACCGGCGACGATGCATTCAATTTTACCCGCTATCTCACGCGCGAGTGCGGGCTGCACAGCCGGGATTTCTCCTTCCCGGTCGGAGGCCGGGAGGTGCGCGTCGGCGCCTTCCCGGTCGGCATCGAGACCGAGCATTTTGCAGCGACCGCGCGGCGCGCGGTAAAAACAAGCTTCGTGCAAAAGGTTGTGGCGAGCCTGAACGATCGTACGCAGATCATCGGCGTCGACCGGCTCGACTATTCCAAGGGGCTTAACCTGCGGCTCGATGCGTTCGAGCAGTTTCTGGGCAGCTATTCGGAGTGGCGCGGCAAAGTCACCTATCTGCAGATTACTCCGAAGAGCCGCAGCGAAATCCCCGAATACGTCGCTATGGAGCAATTGGTCAGTCAAGGCGCCGGGCGCATCAACGGCGCGTATGGCGAGGCGGACTGGACGCCGATCCGCTACGTCAACCGCGCCTACAGCCGGACCGCGCTCGCCGGCCTTTATCGCTGGTCGCGCGTCGGGCTGGTGACGCCGCTGCGCGACGGCATGAATCTCGTTGCCAAGGAATACATCGCCGCGCAGGACCCGGAGGATCCGGGCGTCCTCGTGCTGTCGCGCTTCGCGGGCGCCGCGCACGAGTGCAAGGAGGCGCTGCTGGTGAACCCGTACGATACCGAAGCCGTGGCGGCCGCGATCAATCGCGCGCTCTCGATGCCGCTACCCGAGCGTCGCGAGCGCCATGCCGCCATGTACCAGACTCTGGTGGGCAACGACATCGCGCATTGGGCCGAGCGGTTCATTGCGGCGCTGACGCGTCCGCGCGCCGAGAGCTGGCCGTTCGACCTGCGTCCGGCGGCGGAGTGAGCCTCGATGCTGCAGCGAATTCGCGCGTGAAGGGGCTACTTGCTTTTCGCGGCTGGCGCCGCTCTTGCCGACCCCTCGTGGAAGCAACTGATCGATCCGATCGAATTGCTGCCGTAGTTCACGAACCCGGCCGGGGTCGGGGGCGAATGCTGTGCCGAGATCGGCAGATAGATGTAGCAGACCGTCCCATCGGCCGGATCGCGCCACCGCTGCACCACCGTGTCGCGTAGCGGGCCCGCGAACTGGCGGTCGAGCAGCATGCGCGGAAGCGTGTCCCAGGTGGATTGGGGCTGAGCCGGCGGTGCGGCCTGAGGCTGTTGCTGCGCCAGGGCGCAAAGCGGGATCGCCGCCGTTATGACGAGGCCGAGAACAAGACGAGGGCCGTCCACGACTAACCTTTCCGGTCTAGAATTCGCCGCCGAGCCCCGCGCGGACGACATGCTCAAAGCCGCCGCCATTCGAATAGCCGAATGAAACGTAAAGCGGAACGGCGGTGTTGAGCCGATGGGCCATGGAGAAGCCGAGCCCGGCCTCGCCGCCGAACCAGGCAGTGTTCATGGTCCATGAGGTTCTTCCGGGCGCGGACGGCATCGACGGCGAGGTCATCGCCGCGACCGCCGCGATGCCGCGCCGCGCTCGCTGATCGACGTCGCCAACCGTGTTGCTGAGCGCATTGAATTGCGTCTGAACACCCGTCGCGAGCGATTGAAGCTGGCTCACGTTGACCGCATCGGTCGGATTGATGCCCGCCGCCACATTGGTGATGCGCCGCTCGTTGCCCGCTGAACCCACGGAGACGGTGTTCGCCACGTTTGCGACCGCGCCATAGCCAAGCGCGACGGAGTTCGACGCAGTCGCGGTGCTGCCGGGTCCGAGCGCGGCGGAATTGGTGCCGGTGGCACTCGCGCCGTCACCGAAAGCCGCGCCGCCGTTCGAAGCTGTGGCCGCCGCCCCGACCGCGACCGACCCGGTCGCCGTCGCTCCGGTGCCGATCGCAATCGCGTTCGTTCCGGTGGATGACGCGTTGAAGCCCATGGCGATCGATCCCGATTGCGTCGCCTGCGCGTTGCTGCCGATCGCGATCGCGTTGGCACCGGACGCATTCGCGGGCGCGCCGTTGCTGTTCACCTTCACGTAGTTGCCGGCCTGATTGATGCCCGCGACCGTCGAGTTCAGGGTTGCGATATCGGCGGTGTTCGTTGCCACTTGCCCCGAGAGCGTTCCGATCGCACCGGTATTGGCGGCGACCTGCTGGTTGGTTGCGAACAACTGGCTGCCGTTCACCGCGTCGGTGCTGGTCGCCGTCACCGCACCATTGGAGACGCCGGTGACCTGCCGGTTGCCGGCAGTGCCGGCCATATTCACCACGGTGCCGTCCGTGCTGGACCCGACCGTGATGACGCGGGTGGACGAATTCTGCTGCACCAGGCCGATGGAGCCGTTGTTGATCTGGTTCTGAAGGTTGGTGATGTTCGTCTTGTTAGTGGTCAGCGCGTTGTCGACGGCGCTGAACGCACTGCCGGCATTGTTGAAGTTCGAGCCCTGGATCGTATAGCTCGGCGCGTTGAGCTGGCCGGTCCCGTCGAGCGTCGTGCCGAAAGCGGCCGCAACGCGCTGGTTTGCCGTCAGAAGCTGGCTGCCATTCACCGCGTCGGTGCTGGTCGACGTGAGCGCGCCGGCCGAAACACCGGTCAGCACCCGCGTTCCGGCGGTGCCGGTGAAGTTCACGACCGATCCGTCGGTCGCGGCGCCGACCGTGATCGGCTGACCTGGGCCGGTCTGCTGCACCAGACCGATGGTGCCGCCGCTGATCTGGTTCTGCAGGTTGCTCACGTTGGTATTGGTTGTGAACAACTGGCTGCCGTTGACCGCATCGGTGCTGGTCGATGAGAGCGTGCCCGCCGCCACATTGACGATCTTGCGTTCGCTGCCAACCGCGCCGACCGAGACGGTGTTTGCCTGATCGGCGAGCGAGCCCTGGCCGAGTGCGACGGAATTGGCAGCGGTCACGCTGCTGTTTAGTCCGATGGCAACGCTGCCGGTTGCAAGCGCCTTGGCGGTGTTGCCGATTGCGATGGCGTCCGCAAAGGCGGTCGAGGTTCCGCTGTCAAATGTCGTCGAATTGAGGCCGATCGCGATCGAGCGGTTGCCGATCGCCTGCGCGTTGTTGCCGACCGCGATCGCCGAATTGCCCGAAGCGGTGGAGAAGAAGCCGAACGCAGCTGCGTTGTTGCCATCCGCCAGACTTTGCGTCCCGACCGCGGTCGAGCGCTGGCCCAAGGCGGCACTTTCCCGTCCGAACGCCGAGCTGTTGTCGCCGAATGCGGTGCTACGGTCGCCGACGGACGTGGTGTTGTTTCCGAACGCCACACTCTTGCTGCCGACCGCCGTGCTGCGCTGGCCCGCCGCTACGCTCTCCTGGCCCAGCGCGGTGCTATTGTCGCCGGCCGCCGTGCTGCGGTCGCCGAAGGCCGAACTGTTGTTGCCGAAGCCGGTGCTGAACTGGCCGACCGCCGTGCTGCGCTGACCCTGCGCCAGGCTGAGTTGCCCGAACGCCGAGCTGTTCACCCCGGTGGCCGCGCTGCCGAAGCCTACCGCCACGGCGTTCGCGCCCGCGACGTTCACGAAGTTGCCGATCGCGATGGCGTTTGTGGCGTTAATGGTGTTGTTGTTGCCGAGGATCGCCGATCCGGCCGCGCTGCCGGTGCTCGCCACCGTGTTGTTCGAGCCGACGACGTTGACGTTGTCGCCCCAGCCGGGCGTGCCGGCGCCGGCATTGGTGACGTTATTCACGCCGTTGTTGTTGCCGAGCACGAACGTACCCGTGCCGTTGATCGTGTTCGGGTCGCCGATGGCAAAAGTGCCGTCGCCCGTCACGGTTTGGCCGCTGCCGAACGCGCCACTGTTTGCCCCGGTGACGCTGTTGCCGGTGCCGAACGCGCTGCTGTTCGCGCCGGTGACGCTGCTGTTGTAGCCCACCGCAACGCTGTTCCCGCTGCTCGCGCCGATCTGGGCCTGGTTGCCGATTGCGATCGCGTTGGCCGACGTCGCGGCGACGAACGCTCCTTTGCCGGGACCGACCCCAGTCTGATTGCCGCCGATCGCGACGGAGTTGTCGGCGGCCGCAATCGCCGAAGCTCCCACCGCCGTTGACGCTAGTCCCGTGCCATACGCGTTTCCAACTCCCGCACCGATCGCCACTGCGTAGTCTTTGTTGGTGAGCGATTGCGTGCCGATCGCGATGCTATGGGCGCCGCTAGACGAGGCATCGATGCCGACCGCCGTACTGTTGAAGCCGAAGGCCTCAGTGCTCGCCCCGACCGCCGTTGCGCCACCGGCGCTGGCGTTTGCGGTCGTGCCGAGCGCCGTGCTGCCGTCACCGGCCGCATTCGAGTTCAGGCCGAATGCGGCGGCTCCTATCCCTCCCGAGAGTGCCCCGGCCCCATAGGCTGATGAGAAGTTGCCGGTTGCCTTCGCGCTGCCGCCCACTGCGGTGCCGAAAGTGCCGGTCGCGGTGGCCTGGCAGGTCGGATCCGTGAGCTGAAACGTTCCCGCGACGGTGGCTAAACCCGACTGGCACTGGGCCATGGCGATGCCGCCGCTCATGGTGAGCGCGACGAGCGCGCCTCCGCTCATCAGCGCGGCGCGCCGCCCTCGCGCGGACAACACGAATCCGTTCGCGCCGGCGCGCGCCGCGCTTCGACCATGCGACTCCATTTTCAATCCCCGTCCAACGCGGGACGGATGAAGCAGAACCGATCTTCTTGTGATGCTTTAGATACGAGATACGAGCTGCTGCCCCGCGACCGCCCCTGACCCCTGTTTACCGACACACCGACGCAAGCGGGCCGGGGAGGGTGGTGCGAGACCTGCTCCGGCACCGGGAAGGCTAGTGCATTTCCCGAGGGCGGGCTGTTCCCTGGTCGCCACACCGTTCGGGATTTCTAAGCGTGGTGCGGCAACTTAGCGCAGTTTGGAGATGTGTCGTTGCAACACCGAACCGCAGGTTAGGGCTTTACGCCGCCTCGCGCAGTCGCTTCACGTCCGGCGGCACCGCTTCGTCCGCGAGCGCCGCAAGTGCAGCATCGAGCGGCATGACCTGCTGCTTCTCGGAGCCGAGCCGGCGCATTGAGACTTGCCGCGTCTCGGCTTCCTTCTTGCCGACGACCAGCAGCACCGGGACCTTCGCGACCGAGTGTTCGCGGACCTTGTAGTTGATCTTCTCGTTGCGCAGGTCGAGCTCGGCACGAAGCTCAAGGCGCTTGGCCGCGGCCAGCACCTCGCGCGCGTAATCGTCCGCATCCGACGTGATCGTCGCGACGACGATCTGCCGCGGTGAGAGCCACA
>Ga0310813_10002776_pt1 | contig 10599 bp, 10 predicted proteins | sample YN3metagenome_FD_203086 | JGI IMG/M metagenome (GOLD analysis project Ga0310813, IMG submission 203086) | Soil microbial communities from experimental microcosm in Duke University, North Carolina, United States - YN3 | ecosystem: Engineered > Artificial ecosystem > Soil microcosm > Unclassified... | reverse complement strand
ATTCGCCATTCGGGATTCGGTCTTAGGCTTGATGCCTGGGGTCACTTTGTTATAATCCGCCCCGTTGCGAATCCGGATGGTCGCGCTCTCCTTGATTCCCGGGGCGGCCCATATCGACCTGGGGCGGACGATACAGGGACTGCTGTACTTTCTGCTTTTCGCCCTCAGCCTCAACGGCGCCCTGATGGCCCCTTTCCTCTCCTCAGACCCCGACCTGCGGCTCCGCTGTGCCCTGGGAGCCGGCGTGTTCTGGGTGATCGCGTTCGTCGACGCGCTGAGGATCGCCGGGCTCGTGAAAAAGCCTATTTGCGCCGGGGGAGATACCTTTTCCGCCGCCGCCCCCAAGGCCGCGGACGCCCCGGCCACGGAGAGGCGTTATTGAGTTGTTCGAGGCGCCTGCGGCGCCCCGAACCTGGGATAAAGAATGAAGAATAAAGGACCGGAGCCCCACGATTCACCGATCCTGCCGGACTCCAAGCTTCGGGAGGAGTCCTGGGGCCTGAGGAAGCAGGTCAAGGACCACTGCGGCCTTTTCGGGATCTACGGGTCCCCCGAGGCCGTCCGCCAGACCTATACCGGCCTCTTCGCCCAGCAGCACCGCGGCCAGGAGTCCGCCGGCATCGTCTCCATCCAGAACAACGCCCTCGTCTACCATAAAGGGATGGGGCTGGTTTCCGACGTCTTCACCCGCGATAAGCTCGACAGCCTGAAGAGCCACGCCGCGATCGGCCACGTCCGCTACTCCACGACCGGCGCCTCCAACCCGGCCAACGCCCAGCCGCTGGTCGTGACGTCCTCCCTCTCGATGATCGCCGTGGCCCACAACGGCAACCTGGTGAACTCGCACACGCTGCGCCAGCAGGTCGAGACCCAGGGCCACTTCTTCCCGATCTTCCACACGACCACCGACACCGAAATCATCCTCTACCTGGTCGCCCGCTCGGCCAACCTCGAGAAGGGGCTCAAGCAGGCGATGACCCAGATCAAGGGCAGCTTCTCGCTCCTCTTCCTCACCCCCACCGAGATGATCGCGGTCCGCGATCCGCAGGGCTTCCGCCCGCTCGTGCTGGGCAAGAAGGGAAGCTCCTGGGCCGTGGCGTCCGAGACCTGCGCCTTCGACCTCCAGGGCATCGAGTACCAGCGCGACATCGAGCCGGGCGAGATCGTCTTCATCGACAAGAACGGCCCCCGCTCCGAGCGCTTCGTCCCGAAGAAGGAAATCCACCCGGCCCACTGCATCTTCGAGCACGTCTACTTCGCGCGGCCCGACAGCCGCGTCCACGGCGACGTCGTCCAGTACGTCCGGCACAAGCTGGGCGTCCAGCTCGCGAAGGAGCACCCGGTGGACGCCGACTTCGTCACCCCGATCCCCGACAGCGGCCTCTATGCCGCCCAGGGCTACGCGGAAGAATCCAAGATCAAATACAAGATGGCCTACGTCCGGAACCACTACGTCGGCCGCACCTTCATCCAGCCGTCGCAGGACCAGCGCTCCTCGAGCGTCGAGATCAAGCTCGCGGTCCTCAAGGACATGGTGAAGAACAAGCGCGTCATCGTGGTGGACGACTCCGTCATCCGCGGCACCACGTCGCGCTCGCGGATCCGCCTCCTCAAGGACGCCGGCGCCAAGGAGGTCCACCTCCGGGTCTCCTGCCCGCCCACGAAGCACGGCTGCTACTACGGCATCGACTTCCCGGATTCGAAGGACCTCATCGCGTCGAACCACACGATCGAGGAGATCCGCAAGCACATCGGCGTCGACACCCTGGGCTATCTGAGCGTCGAGGGCATGCTCTCGGCGGTCACCGAGCCCAAGGAAAGCTACTGCACCGCCTGCTGGACGGGAAAGTACCCCGTGCCCCCCGTCGACAGCATGGAGAAGGGCAAGCACGAGAAGAACTGCTAGGTCTCGACACGAAGATTTCTTTGTGATCTTCCCTCCTTTGTGGTGAATTAGACCGCCATGCCGCTTACCTACGTCGACGCCGGCGTCGATCAGACCAAGAAAGACAAAGCGATCGACCGCATCCTCCAGATGATGCAGCGCACCCACGACAAAGGGGTGATCGACCTGCCCTGGGGCTTCGCGGGACTCTACTCGCTCGTCACCTCGCCCCTCTTCAAGAAGCCGATGAAGCACCCCGTCCTCGTCGCCTGCACCGACGGGGTCGGGACGAAGCTCAAGCTCGCCCGCACGCTCGGCATCCACGACACGGTCGGGATCGACCTCGTCGCCATGAGCGTCAACGACCTCATCGTGACCGGCGCGTCGCCGCTCTTCTTCCTCGACTACGTCGCGATGGGCAAGGTCGACAAGGCCGTGCTCCTGGACCTGGTGAAGGGGATCGTCGACGGCTGCGCCCAGTCCGAGTGCGCGCTGCTGGGCGGCGAGACGGCCGAGATGCCCGGGATGTACGCCGACGGCGACTACGACCTGGCCGGCTTCTGCGTCGGCATCGTCGAGAAGTCGAAGATCATCAGCGGGAAAGGCGTGAAGGCCGGCGACGACGTCATCGCCCTCCCCTCGAGCGGGCTTCACTCGAACGGCTACTCCCTCGCGCGGAAGATCGTCGAGAAGTGCGACCTCGAGGCCCCGTTCAACGGCTCGACGCTGGGCCGGACCCTGCTGGCCCCCACCCGGATCTATGCCCGTACCGTCAAGAAGGTCCTCGAGCGCCACCCCGTCAAGGCGATGGCCAACATCACCGGCGGCGGCATGGTCGAGAACATCCCACGCGTGATCCCGAAGGGCTGTTCCGTCGAGATCCGCGAAGGCACCTGGAAGGTGCCGCCCGTCTTCACGTTCCTCCGCGAAACCGGCGACGTCCCCCGCGACGAGATGTTCCGCGTCTTCAACATGGGCGTCGGGATGGTCCTCGTCAGCGCCCCCAAGGAGACCGCCGGGCTGATGAAGTCGCTGAGTAAGGCCGGCGAGAAGCCGGCGCTGATCGGCAAGGTCGTCCGGGGCGGCGCGGGCGAAGTCCACATCCTGGAGTCGTAGGAAACAGGAAACGGGAAGCAGGAAACAGAAGAACCTTACCCCCTCCCCTCCGGGGAGGGCGCTCACCTATCCTCTCCTCACGCCGAGCAAGAAAAATTCGTGGTTCCAATCGAGTACCCCAACCGATATATTGTTGACCCGCGCAGGGTTCGTTTCCGCGCGTGCGTCCCTTTATCTGGAGGCGAACCATCATGAAGATCCTCAAGTTGCTGATCCCCGCGCTTGTCGCCGTCGCGGCGGCGGGTTGCGTCGACCTCGTCGAGAAAGAAGATCTCGATGAAGTCACCAAGAAGGTCGACAAGCTCAGCGCCCAAGTCGCGCAGAAGAACGACATGCAGGCGCTGCTCTACGAAGAGCTCGTCAAGCGCACCAACGGCCTCGAGAAGAAGGTCGGCGAGATGGACATCATGGTCAACACCATGAAGACCCAGGTCGCGCGGCTCGAGGATCTGACCCGCACCCTGAGGGCCGAGGTGGACGCCCTGGGCAAGTCGCCCGCGGGCAACCCCGCGAATCCCGCCCAGCCGAACACCGAAGCGGCCAAGGCGAAGCTCGAGGATATCCTTCTCGAAGTCGAGACCGTCATCACGCAGCTCCGCGGCGGCAAGCTCAAACCCGACGACGCGGCCGCGCGGCTCAAGCCCTTCGCCCAGCATGCGGCCCCGAGGATCCTGACGGAGCTCCGCGAGTCCCTCACGCGCTACGACTACGCCAAGCAGCTGGAGTACGTCATGGGCAAGCTCCCGCCGGGAGAGCTGAAGGTTCCCCTCCAGGGCGCCCTCAAGCGCGCCGGGCTCCGCGAGGCCGCCGCCCGCGTCGTGGGCGCCACGGGCGACAGGGAGCTGTCGAAGATCCTCGAGGAGTACCTGGCCGAGAGCGACGAAGACTTCAAGCTCAACATCGGCGACGCGCTCGTGCGCTGCCGCAACGGGTCGGGCATCCCGCTGCTGCTGCAGTGCCTTCGAAGCGAACAGGGCGCGACGCGGACGATCGCCATCGCCGCCCTCAAGAAGCTCAACCGCGGCGAGGACCTGGGGTACCGATCCCAGGCGAGCGTCGAGGCCAACTCGGGCGCCATCAAGGCCTGGGACGAGTGGTCCGACAAGTTCGCGAAGACGCTCTTCGACTAGGCCTTGACTGAAAAGAGAGCGCGGAGCGCTCTCGCCGGCGGCGGCGCGCCTCCGGCGCGGCTTTTCAGTACAGGCCTAGCGCCGGCTGGACGGCCTTCCGGGGGGTCGCTATACTTCCCTGAAGTCTGGATTCTATGAATCCCTCCCCCGCTCCAGGACCGCGATCGCTTCCCGCCTTCGTCCTGCCCGGGATCGTCGCCCTCGCGGCCTTCGCCGCCTTCTCGCCCGCGCTGCGCGCCGACTTCGTCAACTGGGACGATGACCTGAATTTCCTCAACAACCCGCACTATCGCGGCCTCGGCGCCTCCCAGCTCCGCTGGATGTGGACGAGCTTCTTCTCGGGCCACTATCACCCGCTCACCTGGATGACCCTGGGCCTGGACTACAGCATCTGGGGGATGAATCCCCTCGGCTACCACCTGACGAACATCCTGATCCACGCCGCCAACGCCGTGCTGCTCTACTTCGTCCTGGCGGCCCTCCTGCGTCTCGCCGGACGGCCCGACGCCCGCTGGCCCGCCGCGGCCGCCGCGCTGCTCCACGCGGTCCACCCGTTGCGCGTCGAATCGGTCGCCTGGGTCACCGAGCGGCGGGACGTGCTCTGCGGGTTCTTCGCGCTGATCTGCGTGCTGGCCTACCTGAAGCACGTCGAGGGCGGCAGCGCGGAGCGACGCTGGCTGGCCCTTTCCATCCTGGCGTTCGCGGCCTCCCTGCTCTCGAAGGCGCTGAGCATCGCGCTGCCCGCGATCCTGCTGATCCTCGACGTCTACCCGTTGGGACGCTTCCGGGCGGGCGAGCGGCGACGCATCCTGCTCGAGAAGCTTCCCTTCGTCCTGCTGTCCTGCGCCGACGCCGGAGTCATGCTGATGGCGATGCGCGACATCAGCGCCGTCCACTCCGTGGTCCACTATGATGTCTTCCAGCGCGCCGCCCAGGCGGCCTACGGCCTTTGCTTCTACCCCCTGAAGACCCTCTGGCCGGTGAATCTGGCGCCGCTCTACAAGATCGAAGCAAACCTCCGGCCCTGGAATGCCGTCTACCTGGCCTCCATGGCCGCCGGGCTCGCGGTCACGGCGCTTCTGCTGCTCCGTCGGCGGCGCTGGCCGGGAGCCCTCGCCGCCTGGGTCGCCTATGTCGTCCTGATCTTCCCGGTCCTGGGCGTCGCCGTCACGGGCCTGCAGATCGCCGCCGACCGCTACACCTACCTGGCCCTGATCCCCGCCGCGGTCCTGGCCGCGTTCGCGCTGGAGTGGGCCGTCCGGCCCGAGTCCCCCGCCCGCCGCTGGGCGCCCGCCGTGGCGACGCTCGGGGTGGCGCTGCTGTCGGTCCTCACGTACCGTCAGGCGGGGATCTGGAAGGACTCGATCACGCTGTGGACGCGGGAGATTGAGCTCGACCCCGATTGCGCGATCGGCTGGCAGAACCGCGGCTTCGCGCGGCACGAGCGGGGGGACCGCGAGGGAGCGCTCGAGGACTACACGGCCTCCCTCGCCCTCGACGCGATCTGGATCCGGCCCCGGCACAACCGCGCGGTGCTCCTGGCGCTCCGCGGCGATCACGAAGCCGCGATCGCCGAGTTCACGGAAGTCCTCCGGCGGAACCCCATGTATGCGGACGCCTACTACAACCGGGCGATTTCGCGGTCGACGCGGGGCGACCTGCCGGGCGCGATCGCCGATACGACGCGCGTCCTCGAGCTCGCCCCCTCCTCCGCCCCCGCAACGCTGCTGCAGCGCGCGTCATTCCAGGGACGGGCGGGGAATTTCCAGGCCGCGATCGCCGACTGCACGGAAGCCCTTCGGCTCAAACCCGACTTCGTAGACGCCTACTCCCTCCGCGGCCGCGCCCGGATGGCGTCCTCGGATTCCCCGGGGGCGGCTCAGGACTTCACCCGCGCCCTGGAGATCGCCCCGCCCAACTGGCCGCAACGCCGCCAGGTGGAACTATTCCTCCTGCAGGCGCAGACGCCGAAGTAGGTTTCCGGCCGATCAGCGGAAGCGCGCAATGACGCGGTCACGGAACTCGGAGGCCTTGGAGCCGGTCGCGTCGAGGATCGCCTTTTCGAAATCGCCCTCGGGCCGGGCCTGCTTCAGGATCTCGCGGATCACCTCGGGCTTGCGGCCCTTGAGAATCTCGTCGACCATGTAGCGCGCCATGGCGTAGCGCAGCGCCGGGTCGCGCTCATAGAGGCGGCGGGAAAGGTCCTCGCTGCTCGGCGCTGCCGACGTCGCCAGGGTCTTCTTGATCTGCGCCGCGGACGTCTCGAAGAGCTCCTTGTAGTGATCCCGGGCCACGAAGTCCGAGACCCCCTCGTCGAACCACTGCGGCACCCGGCGCAGGTAGCCGTCCCCGTAAATCGTGTGGAGCAACGCGTGGCCGTATTCGTGCAGCACGTCGCCCAGGGCGCGGGGAGATCCCGGAGCGTTGACCGGCTTCCCCTCACGGTCCTCCTGGCAGAAGACGACGACGTTCGAGTTCCCCGTCCCGTTCTGCCAGGCGGTGGGGATGTCGACGCCGAAGAGCGATTTGTAGAAGTCTTTGAAGGCCAGCCGCGAGCGGAACAGGTAGAAGTCGACCTGGGGCAGTTCGTCCCCGAAGACCTCCTTCGCGCGGCGAACGTCGTTCGGCAGGGCCTGGAGCACGGCGCGGATCCAGGGCGTGTCGTCGGCGAAGACCCGGATCGACTTCAGGGCCTCGTCCTCGGGAAGGTCCTTGGCTGGCGGCGGGCGGAGCCGCTCGATCCAGTCGATGCGCTTCAGAAGCGCCTCGGCCGATTCCCAGCCCGGGTAGCCGCCGAAGCCGCCCTTCACGGCGGCGCCGAGGAGCGGCTTGGCGAGTTCCGGCCGGTGCAGCCGCATCCACGAATGTCCCGCAAGGTATTGGGCCTGCGGGTCGGACTTCAGGAGCTCCGGATGGTCCTCGAAGATCCGAAGGACGGCGCGGTGCCGGCTCTTCGAGGATTCCGCCGCCGCTTCCCGGACGTGGACGTCCCCGTCCTGGGCCAAGACCAGGAGCAGGAGAAGGAGCGCCTTCATGGAGATAATCCTAGCCTATGAAGAGCTCCCTGCCACGCCGGAGCGCGGATCGGATCAGCGCCGCATCGGGTTGCGAACGGGAGCCGGCGCCTGCTCGGAGGGCGCCATGATTCCTTTGGCGAGGCCGACGATACCCAGCACGAAGAGGATCGGCGGATAGAAGAAGATGCGGCCCGCCATCCAGCCGACGACGAACCACACGACCGCGCCGACCATCATGCCGACGCCACCCCAGATCGCCTTCGCTTTGTCGCTCATGGTAACCCTCCCGTTCCCGGATTGCGGAACCCCTTGACCGAGGAAGTCTATCACGCCGGGACCGAATTAGTGAAAAATTGCATTGCCGATTCCCCGGGTTCGTTGCTTTCAGAACTCTGGCGGGAGCAAGGCTCCGTCGATAAAATGCCGGCGCCCTGAGATGGAGGAAAGGCTCATGACATCCCCCCGAGTCGCCCTCGCGCTGCTGGCGTGCGCTCTCGTGGCGGCCTGCGGGCCCAGCACGGCGAAGAAGACGCTCTGCGCGAACAATCTGAGGGAGCTCTGGGTCTGCCAGATCCAGTTCGCGAAGAAGGAGGCGGGCAGGACCGTCCTGCCGTCCGCGACGGGCTCCGCCTTCTGGCTCGCGATCCAGGAGGTCGGCGCGGCGGCGAACCCGCCGCTCGACGCCGACGTCTTCGTCTGTCCGCTCTCGGGAAAGTCGGGAGGCAAGGGAGTCACCACCTACCGGGGGCCCCGGAAGGACATCAATACGCTTCCGGAAAGCGCCGTCATCGGTTCCTGCTCGGGCATCCACAGCGACGAGAGCATGTGCGTGCTGAAGAAGGACGGCAGCGTGCGCGTCGTCGAGAAAAGCAGCCCGCTCCACCAGCAGGCCATCGCCGAAACCGCGCCCTAGCCCGCGCGGATTAGGTATACTCCAGCCTTCGTGGTGAATTTCAACTTCGAGTTCGACCTCTTCGGCGAAGGCAAGAAGGACCGCTCCCTCCAGGGCCAGATCAAGGAGTGGGTCCGGGGTCACTTCAAGCTGGCCGACGACGTCACCGTCCTCGTCGCGGAGATCTACTGTGACCAGCCCGGCTGCGCTCCCATCGAAACGCACGTCGCCCTGCTCCGGCCCAGCGGGCGGGAGCAATTCCGGATCATGCGCCCCATGAAGGAAGTCATCAAGCAGGACATCCCCCGCATGATCCCCAACCCCGACGGCCACGGCGCCCGCATCGACCTGGACAAGCTGGGAGACGGGAGCCAGTGGAAATGAGCCAGATCCCCGTTTCCGTGCTCACCGGCTTCCTGGGCGCGGGAAAGACGACGCTGCTCAACCGCATCCTGACGGGCCGCCATGGATGGAAGGTCGCCGTCGTCGAGAACGAATTCGGCGAGATCGGCGTCGACAACCAGCTCGTCATGACGACCGAGGAGGACCTCATCGTCATGAACAACGGCTGCGTCTGCTGCACCATCCGCGGCGACCTCATCAAGACGCTCAACGACCTCCTCCGCCGGCCGGAGAAGTTCGACGCGATCCTGATCGAGACCACCGGCGTGGCGGACCCGTCGCCCGTGATCCAGTCGTTCTTCGTCGACGAGGACCTGAAGGCGAAGCTGCGCCTCGACGCCGTCATCACGCTGGTCGACTCGCGCCACATCTGGCAGCACCTGGACGCCAACCGCGAGGCGCGCGAGCAGATCGCCTACGGCGACGTCGTCCTGCTCAACAAGACCGACCTGGCGACGGCGGACGACCTCGACCGGCTCGAGAAGCGCGTCCGCGCCCTCAACGTTCTCGCGAAGATCTATCGGACCAAGGACGCGGAGATCGCGCTCGACCGGATCCTGGACGTCGGCGCCTTCGACCTCTCGCGGCGCCTGGAAGTCTCGCCGGGTCTCATGACCGCGGACCAGCACCACGAGCACTCGGACATCCGCTCCCTCTCGTTGCGCCAGGAAGGCGCGCTCGACGGACGGAAGTTCAACGCCTGGCTCGGCAAGCTCCTGATGACGCGCGGGTCGGACATCTTCCGCATGAAGGGCATCGTCGAAGTTCAGGGCGAGGCGCGCCGGGTCGTCTTCCAGGGCGTCCACATGATGTTCGACGGCCGCCCGGACCGGCCCTGGCACGACGGCGAGGACCGGTCCGCCATCATGGTCTTCATCGGCCGCAACCTCCCCGAGCAGGAACTCCGCGATGGCCTCCGCGCCTGCAAGGCCTGAAACGCGAAGGCGCCCGGGATCTCCCGGGCGCCCTGCGGAATCGGGCTAGTTCCTTTTGAACCCTCGGATCAGAAATCGACCGTCATCTGCAGGAAGAACCAGTTCATGTCGTTGTCGGTCCCGGCGGGCGTCGCGGTCTGCCGCACGTAGGGCCCCGCGAAGAAGTGCGACCACCCTCCCCAGAACTTCACGAACTTGCCGACGGACAGCCGCGCGTGGAGGTCCGTCTCCCACCCCACCTTGCGCTCCGGGTTGCCCGCCGACCTGGGCCGGACCGCGGTGCCCGCGAAGTTGTACCAGGCGTCGTGGTTGTCGGCGAGGATGAACTGGTGCACGTCCAGCTGAACCGACAGCGTGTCCGCCGGCGCCACCTTGAGGGTCGCGACCATATCCTCACAGTTCCGGAATCCGAAGATGTCCGCGAATCCCTGGTAGAAATGTCCGAAGGGGTACAGCGGATCGAAAGTGCCCTTCTTCCCGTCGCCGTTGGTCCGATCGCCGCTGGCGAAGTCGTACTCTACCCCGATCCGCGGCTTCCAGCTCATGTCGAAGGTGTAGCCCAGCGTGGCCGCGTACGCGTAGGCCTCGACCCGGTCCGTGGCCTGGTGTCCGGTCTGACTCATGGCCTCGGCGGTGTAGTCGAACCCGAGACCCTTCCCTTTGATCCGCGCGCCCAGCGTTCGATCGACCAAGTGGCCGCTCGGAGGGTTCGCCGGGACCGGCAACGCTTCGGTTCCCGCCGAATTGTCCAGGAATTCGCGGAAGAATCCGTAAACGTCGAACTCGTGGTCCGGTACGCCGATATAGGAGAAGTAGACTCCGAGGAAATCCTGGTCCTGTGCCGCGCCGTTGAACGCCGTCGGCGCAAGGGAAAGGGGCGCCGTCGTTCCCGCAGGCGTCGGAGCAAACGGGTCGCGGACCACGGTGTAGAACCCCTCGACCCACCAGTCCTTCGGGGCGTAGCGGACCTTCACGCCGTCCCACGCGCGGGCGATGTTGCTCCAGTCGAGAGGGCTCACCAGCCGCTGGTCGCCGTACGAGAGCTCCATGCGGCCCGCCTTGATCGAGAGCGGCTCGCTGAAGAGGTTCCGGACCTCGACAAAGCCCTGGTGCAGGTCGAGGTTCTTGTCGTCGTAGAGCACCGAAGGTTCCTGCCCCCACATCCGCTCATCCTGAGGCTGGACGAAGACGTCGATGTCGTCCGTCAGGCTGAACTTGAAGT
>Ga0310813_10002775_pt1 | contig 10601 bp, 9 predicted proteins | sample YN3metagenome_FD_203086 | JGI IMG/M metagenome (GOLD analysis project Ga0310813, IMG submission 203086) | Soil microbial communities from experimental microcosm in Duke University, North Carolina, United States - YN3 | ecosystem: Engineered > Artificial ecosystem > Soil microcosm > Unclassified ... | reverse complement strand
ATGACTCGCGAGTATGTAAGTGAAATAGGGCGCCACACAAGCATTTTGTCCGCTCAACGCCGCTGGGTTAGCATCATAGGAATTCACAACAGGTCCTTCGCTCGCTACGCTCGCTCAGGATGACTGCTACCGCGGTTTCACAGGCCAGCTCTTCAAACTCGCTCAAGTACCCGCGGGTACTCGTCAAGCTTTCCGGCGAAGCCCTCGCCGGTGAGCGAGGCTTCGGCTACGACTTCGACGTCGTTTCCCGGCTCGCGGACGAGATCCTCGCCGTCACCAAGACCGGCGCTTCGCTCGGCCTCGTCATCGGCGGCGGCAACATCGTGCGGGGGTCCCAGCTCTCGAAGACCGGCATGGATCGCGTCGCCGCCGACTACATGGGTATGCTCGGCACCGTGATCAACGCGCTCGCCGTGCAGGATGTCCTCGAGCGAAAGGGCATCGACACCCGCGTGATGACGGCCATCCGCATGGAGGAGCTCGCGGAACCGTATATCCGCCGCCGCGCCATTCGACATCTCGAAAAGGGCCGCACCGTCATCTTCGCGGCGGGTACCGGCAATCCGTATTTCTCGACCGATACGGCCGCCGTGTTGCGGGCCATTCAGATCAAGGCCAACGTCATCATCAAGGCGACGAGCGTCGAAGGCGTCTACTCGGCCGATCCGAAGAAGGAACCGAGCGCCAAGCTGTACGAAGAGATCAGCTTCCGCGATGTGATCATGGAAGAGCTCAAAGTCATCGACCAGACCGCGAGCACGCTGTGCCGCGAGAACTCGCTGCCGTTGATCGTTCTCAACATCCACCGTCCGGGCTCGATCGTCGCGGCCGTCCGCGGCGAGCGTGTCGGCACCCTCGTTCGATGAGCTCCATTCAACAAATCCTGAAAGACGCCCGCGCGTCGATGGACAAGGACATCGCGCACATCAAGCACGAATTCTCGTCCGTACGGTCGGGCAAGGCGACGCCCAACATGCTCGACACCGTCCGCGTCGAGATGTACGGCCAGCAGATGGCGCTGAACCAAGTCGCGACCATTAATGCGCCCGAACCGCGCGTCCTCATCGTGACGCCCTTCGACAAGGGGCAGATCAAGATCGTCGAGAAGGCGATCCGCGAATCCGGTCTCGGCCTCGAGCCGTCGGCCCAGAGTGGCATCATCCGCGTACCGCTCCCCGCGATGAACGAGCAGCGGCGCAAGGAGCTCGTGAAGGTCATTCACAAATACGCCGAGGAAGGCAAAGTCGCCATCCGTCACGCGCGGACACACGCGCGTGAGGGGTTCAAGAAATTGAATGGCGTCTCCGAGGACGACGTGAAGCACGCCGAGAAGGACGTTCAAAAACTCCACGACGACTACATCCACAAGGTCGACGAGTTGATCAAGGCGAAAGAAGCCGAGATCATGGAAGTGTGAGCTCCGAGCTCGCGCGTCGCGTCGCCTTCGGAGTCGTCGCGGCGCCGATCGCGATTGGGATCGTTGTCTACGGGGGCGCCCCGCTCGCGGCGTTGCTCGCGATCGCGTCGGCGCTCGCGGCCTGGGAGTTTTTTCGAATCGCGCGCGCGTCCGGTCAGACGCCCTTCGACGATGTCGGCATCGCCCTCGCCGGATTGCTGCCGTTGCTCGTGCACGCGCGGTACCTCCAGCTCTACGATCCGTCCGGAAAAGTGAGCGCCGTCGAGATTGCCGCCATCGTCGTCCTCGCGCTGCTTGCGCTCTCGATCTGGAAGCGCGGCGTGACCGGCCAACCGCTCGGCGCCGTCGGCTCGACGGTGCTTGGCGTGGCATATACGGGCGGGATGCTCAGCTTCGGCTACGCCCTCCGGTATCACGAGTACGCGTTCGCTCCCGCGAACCTCGCGCTCGGCGGAAGAACGTTCACCATCCCGAGCGGCGGACTGCTGCTGCTCTTGCCCCTGATCACGACGTGGGCCTCCGACACGGGCGCCTACGCGCTCGGACGGGCGATCGGTCGCCACAAGCTCATTCCGTCCGTCAGCCCGGGAAAGACCGTCGAGGGCGCGATCGGCGGGCTGCTCGCCAGCATCCTCGTCGCCTGGCTGTTCACGCAGTTCGTGCTTCATCCCGCGGCTCAACTTGGCTTTCGCTGGCGGCCCGTGGGAGTGATCGCTGTCGGCGCCGTTATCAGCATCGCGGCGCAGGTCGGTGATCTCGCTGAATCGCTGCTCAAGCGCGAGGCGGGCGTGAAAGACGCATCGCACATCATCCCCGGTCACGGGGGAGTGCTCGACCGCGTCGACAGCTTGCTCTTCGTGCTGCCGGTGTCCTTTGTCGTCTTCGGATGGCTGCTGACGTGGGCGCCCGCGTGACCAACGACGGACGACGCGGTGTCGCCGTGCTCGGATCCACCGGGTCGATCGGAACGGCGGCGTTGCGCGTCCTCGATCGGCAACGCTCGCGCTTCCGCGTGGCCGCGCTCACCGCGTTCAACAACGCGGAGCTGCTCGAGGAGCAGGCGGCGCAGTTCGCGCCGTCGTTCGTCGGAATGGTGAAGAACGGTTCGCGCGATGCCTGGCGCGCCGGCGGCCAGTGCCTCGTCGAAGCGGCGACGCGCGACGACGTGGACGTCGTGTTGAACGCCGTCGTCGGTGCCGCGGGGCTCGAGGCGACGCTCGCTGCGCTGGCGCGCGGCAAGCGCGTCGCGCTGGCCAACAAGGAAACGCTGGTCATGGCCGGCGGATTGGTGACCGAGGCCTGCCGTGCCGGTCGGGGCGAGATCGTTCCAGTGGACAGCGAGCACAGCGCGATTCTTCAGTGTATTACCGGACGACCCGGAGTCGAGATTCAAAGAATCATCATCACCGCGTCGGGCGGACCGTTTCGGCAATGGACGACCGAGCAACTCGAGCAGGCCACCCTCGAGGATGCGCTTCGTCATCCGACCTGGCGCATGGGTCGCAAGATTACCGTGGACAGCGCGACGCTCGCCAACAAAGCCCTCGAGGTCATCGAGGCCCACTATCTGTTCAACCTGCCGTACGATCGGATCGAGGTCGTCGTGCACCCGCAGAGCGTCGTTCACTCGTTCGTCGAGTTCGTCGACGGGAGCGTGCTTGCCCAACTTGGGGTGCCAAGCATGGAGCTCCCGATTCTCTACGCGCTGACGCATCCGGATCGCGTACCGGACTCCGGTGTACCTCGTTTCGACCCCGTGTCGCTGTCCCCGCTGACCTTCGAGCCACTGCGGGCGGAGCAGTTCCCGGCCTTCGCCCTGGGGGTTGCGGCGGGAAGACGCGGCGGTGTGGCACCAGCGGTCTTCAATGCGTCCAATGAGGCAGCCGTAGCCCTCTTTCTCGACGGGCGGATCCGTTTCGGCGATATCGGCGTAGCGATTGCGAGTGCGATCGATGCGCTGGCCGATTTGCCCGGCGACACGCAGGATTCCATACTGCGGGCCGACTCAGCGGCACGCCGGCACGTTCAGGAGCGCTTTGGATGTTGAGCACCATCTTTCCGATCCTCGCACCTATCCTGGTGTTCGGGCTCGTCATCTTCGTCCACGAGCTCGGACATTTCATCGCGGCGAAGGCGCTCGGCGTCTATGCGCCGCGTTTTTCGATCGGCTTTGGGCCGGCGATCTTCCGCAAACGCCGCGGTGAGACCGAGTACATTCTGGCCTGGCTGCCGCTCGGCGGATACGTCCGCATGGCGTCGCGCCACGACGCGGAAGCCGCGTTCCTCGAAGGTGGGAACGAAGAGTCTACGGCGCGACAAGAGAACGACCCGAATTTCGATCCGAACGCCATGATCCCGTTCGGCCCGAAACCGGTGCCGGAGAATCGATGGTTCGAGAGCAAGCCGCTCTGGGCGCGCGTCGTCATCCTGACGGCGGGCGTGATCATGAACGGACTGCTCGCCGTCGTCGTCGCGACGACGCTGGTCATGCGCGCGGGACAAGCGGACTACGAGTCGACCGTCCTTGGCGGTGTGGAACGGGAGCCGTCCATCCCGGCGCTGGCGCAGCTGCACTCCGGTGACACTATTCGCGCCGTGAACGGCAAAGCGGTTGCGAGTTGGCGCGCTTTGATCGAGGGAATGCTCGACAGTAAGCAGCAGATCGCGCTGACGACCAATCGCGGCGCCGTCGTCATTCCGCTGACCGACGACGGACCGGACGCGCGCGAGGTCGCGAGCCTACTCGATCCGTACCTGCCACCGGTGATCGACACCGTTTTCCCAGGCGATCGCGCGCTTCAGGCGGGGTTGCGCAAGGGTGACTCGGTCGTAAGCGTCGGCGGCGAGCCGATCTTCTCGTGGACGAACATGGTCGAGAAGGTCGGCGCGTCGCCCGAGCGACCGCTCAGTTTCGTCGTTCATCGTGGCGCCGGATTGGAATCCCTGACCGTGACCCCGAAGGCGGTGCACTCCGAGGGCGCTACTGGCGCGGACACCACGGTCGGCCGCATCGGCGCGGGCGCGCGGAACACGGCTCATCGCGTGCCGGTTAGTCTCGGCTACGCGATTCGCCTCGGGTTGCGCGAGACGAAGAGCGACGCGGGACAGGTCTTCCGTGTGCTGCGGCGCATTGGCACGGGGAAGCAGTCGGTGAAGGAGCTCGGTGGCCCGATCGCGATCACGCGGGTCGCGGTCAGCCAGGCGCGAAAAGGATTCGATGATTTGTTCGCGCTCATCGCGCTGCTCAGCATCAACGTCGCCGTACTGAACCTCTTGCCAATTCCGATTCTCGACGGCGGCCAAATTCTCATCAACGTCCTCGAGTCGGCGAAGGGCAGTCCGTTCAGCATGCGGACGCGCGAGTACATCCTGCGCTTCGGCCTTTTCGCGATCGCTTTGCTCTTCGCGATCGTGATGTACAACGACACGCGTGCCGGGTTTGCGAAGCTCTTTGGGTGGATCGGTCGACTGTTTGGGGCGTAACTCTCCCCTTTACAACAGCTTACCAGCCGATTACGCTTCAAAGCTATCGCCAAAAACATCGGACGCCGCCAAAAGGGCGGGGAATCAGCCACACAATGGGTTTCGACAAGGCCGCAACCATCGCGAAGTACCAGGCACACAGCAACGACGTTGGGTCGACACGTGTTCAGGTAGCGCTCCTCACCGAGCGCATCAACTATCTCACCGACCACTTCCGCGCCCACAAGAAGGATCACCACGGTCGCCGTGGCCTTCTCAAAATGGTGGGTAAGCGACGCCGGTTGTTGAACTACCTGAAGCGCACGGATGTCGAGGGATACCGGCAGATCGTCCAGGAGCTTGGACTCCGGTACTAGTTCACGGATGAGCACGACGGCGCGGGCGCATCGATTGCGGCCCGCGCGTTTTGCTATCCCCCACTCGTTCTTCTAACAGCCCCACAGGGGCAATCCAGCAATGATGCAACGCGTTGAAAAGACGTTCGCGGGGCGCAAGCTCGTCATCGAGACGGGCAGAATGGCCAAGCAGGCCGCCGGTTCCGCACTCGTCCAATTCGGGGACACCATGGTGCTCGCCGCCGTCACGGTGAGCGACACCCAGAGCCCGCTCGATTTCTTCCCGCTTCTCGTCGAGTACCGCGAGAAGACCTACGCTGCCGGCAAGATCCCCGGGGGCTACATCAAGCGCGAAGGCCGGCCCAGCGACAACGAGATCCTCTCGGCGCGCATCGTCGACCGGACCATCCGCCCGCTCTTTCCCGAGGGCTTCAAGAACGAAGTCCAGGTCTTCATCTACGTAATCTCGGCGGACCAGGAAAATGCGTCGGACGTGCTCGCGCTCGTTGCCGCGTCCGCTGCGCTCAACGCCTCGAAGATTCCGTTCGCGACGCCGGTCGCCGCGACCCGCGTCGGGCGCCTGCAGGACAAATGGGTCCTCAATCCGACCTTCCAGCAGCTCGCCTACAGCGACATGGATCTCGTGGTCGCCGGCTCGGCCGACTCGATCAACATGGTCGAGGGCGGCGCGCTCGAGGTCTCGGAAGAAGACGTCCTCGAAGCGTTCGGCGTCGCGCAGAAGGGCATCCGCGAGCTCATCGCCGCGCAGGAAGAGCTCCTCAAGAAGATGGGCGACGCGCGGCCCGCGAAGATGGAGTGGACCAAGTCCGCGGTCGACCACACGCTGCACGCCAAGGTCCAGGATCTGGCGAACGGCAAGATCAAGGACGCGCTCAACCAAAAGGACAAGCACGGTCGCATCGCCGCCGTCGAGCGCGTCAAAAAGGAGATCGAGACACAGCTGCTCGTCGATTTCCCGGACAACGGCAAGGACATCAAGACACTGCTCGGCGACGTCGAGTACAACCAGCTTCGCTCGCAGGTGCTCGACTCGGGCCTTCGCGTCGACGGCCGCAAGCCGAACGAGGTCCGGCAGATCACGATCGACACGAGCGTGATCCCGCGCGCACACGGTTCCGCGTTGTTCACCCGCGGCCAGACGCAGGCGCTCGTCGCCGCCACGCTCGGCACGGCGAACGACGTCCAGCGCTACGAGACGGTGAACGAGCCGAAGGAATCAACGAAGTCGTTCATGCTGCACTACAACTTCCCGCCGTTCTCGACCGGTGAAGTCCGTCCGATGCGCGGCACCTCACGCCGTGAAATCGGCCACGGGAATCTCGCCGAGCGCGCGTTGCAAGGCGTGCTGCCGGCGTTCGAGGAATTCCCCTACACGATCCGCATCGTCTCCGACATCCTCGAGTCGAACGGCTCGTCGTCGATGGCCTCGGTGTGCGGCGGCTCGCTCGCGCTCTTCGACGCCGGCGTTCCGATTCGCTCGGCGGTCGCGGGCGTGGCGATGGGACTGATCAAGGAAGGGAAGAAGTACGCGGTCCTCACCGACATCCTCGGCACCGAGGATCACCTGGGCGACATGGACTTCAAGGTCGCCGGCACGCGGAACGGCATCACCTCGATCCAGATGGACATCAAGATCGAGGGCCTCGATCTCAACATCATGAAGGAGGCGCTCGCGCAAGCGAAGGACGGACGCCTCCATATTCTTGGCGAGATGGACAAGGCGCTGGAGGCGCCGCGCGGCGACTTGTCGCCGTTCGCGCCGCGCATCGTCACGATGACGATCAGCCCCGAAAAGATCGGGGATCTGATCGGGCCCAAGGGGAAGACGATCCGCGGCATCCAGGACGAGACAGGCGCCGAGCTCACGGTGGACGATACCGGCCTCGTTACCATCGCCGCCGTCGGGGGCGATTCGATGGAACGCGCCCGCCAAATGGTGCAGGCGCTTACCGCGGAGCCGGTCGTCGGCGAGACGTACGAGGGCACAGTGAAGACGACGACGCCCTTCGGCGCGTTCGTCGAGATCATGCCCGGCACAGAAGGACTTGTCCACATATCGGAAATGCGTCACGAGCGCACCGAGAAGACCGAAGACGTGGTCAAGAAGGGTGATCGCGTGAAGGTGAAGCTCATCGATCGCGACGAGCGTGGCCGTCTGCGTCTGTCCATGAAGGCGCTCACGCCGCGCCCGGAGGGCATGCCCGAACCCGAGAGCAACGGCGGCGGCGGCGGCGGCGGCGAACGTCCCCGTCGCGAGAGCTCGGAAAGCCGTGGCGACCGCGGAGATCGCGGCGGCAGACCGCGTCGAGGTAGCGGCGGTCGCGGTGGAGAGCGCCGGGACCGCGAGTAGGTGAACGAAGTGGCAGACGTCGCGGCCGACGCCGTATTTCGCCGAACCGTCCTCCCGAATGGCCTGACCGTACTCTCGGAGTTCATGCCGGGTGTACGGTCGGTTGCTTTTGCGGCGTGGGTCCGCGCCGCGTCGCTCCACGAGCCTCGTGAGCGCATGGGCGTATCGCACCTGCTCGAGCACATGGTGTTCAAGGGCACGAAGCGACGCACGGCGCACGAGATCGCGCTTTCCCTGGAAGCGCTCGGCGGATCGCTCGACGCCTACACGTCGCGCGAGCACACTGTCTATCAGGCCCGGGTGTTGGACGAGCACCTCGAACAAGCCACAGATGTAATCGCCGATATCGTTTTCAATCCATCACTTCGGGATTCCGACCTCAAGTTGGAGCGCAAGGTCATTCTCGAGGAAATTGGGATGGTCGAAGACACCCCGGACGACCTCGTCTTCGAGCTCCATAGTGAGGCGCTCTGGGGCGAGCACCCGTACGGCTACTCGATCCTCGGCACGCGTGAGACGGTCAACGCCCTCGGGGTTCCGGAGCTGCGCGACCTGCATCGGCGTGCCTATCATCCGGGCCGGCTCGTCGTCGCCGCGGCGGGCAGTGTGGAGCACGATCGCCTGGTCGATGTGCTCGCGCGCACCGGGTGGACTGATCCGGACGCGGGCGATTCGACTCCGATGCCGTCGCCGCCCGCGCACACCGCGGTGCCCAAATCGCTCCACGTGGCGCGAGACGGCGCGCAGACGCACGTCGTCCTGGGAACGAAGGCGGTCGCCCATGGCGATCCTGACCGCTTTCCGATGCTGTTGGTGAGCATGCTCCTTGGCGGCGGTATGAGCTCGCGACTCTTCCAGCGGGTGCGAGAGGATTTGGGCTTGGCGTATTCGGTGTACACCTACCAGTCGTTTCACGCCGACAGCGGTATGCACGGCGTGTACGTCGCGACGGCGCCCGAATCGACCGGCGCCGCGCTCGACGCGATCCGCACCGAACTGCGAGAGGTCGTCGACAACGGACTTCCAGCCGACGAAGTGGCGATGGGCCGACAACAGCTCAAGGGTCAAGTCACCCTCTCGCTGGAGAGTGTCTCGTCGCGAATGTATCGCGCTGCGTCGGTCGAGTTGTACAACGAACCATTTCGTTCGCTCGACGAAATTCTCGCTCTCATCGACGGCATCTCCGTCGATGATGTTGCCCGGGTCGCGAGCGTCTACTTCGATCCGGAGCGCATGACTGTCGTGAGTCTCGGTCCAAAGGGCGCAGAATGACGTGGGCCCAATTAGCTTCCAGCGCAAAACGGAACCACGCTAATTCCTCTAGCCTTAGCTCACGATGAAGATCGGCGTTCCAAAAGAGATCAAGACAAACGAAAATCGTATAGCGCTGGTGCCCGCGGGCGCCGAAGCGCTGATCGCTGCAGGGCATTCCGTGCTGGTCGAAACGGGAGCGGGGCTGGGAAGTGGATTCCCTGACGAGGCCTTCACGGCCGTAGGCGCCAAGATCGGTCCCGACGCCGCCTCCGTGTGGCGCGACAGTGAAATGATCATGAAGGTCAAGGAGCCGATCGAGCGCGAGTGGCAGCACATGCGCCGCGGCCAGCTGGTCTTCACCTACTTCCATTTCGCCGCGGACGAGAAGCTCACCAAGGCTCACATCGACAGTGGCGCGACGTGCGTCGCCTACGAGACGGTGGAGCTTCCCACGCGTGAGCTCCCGCTGCTCACCCCCATGTCCGAGGTCGCGGGCCGCATGGCGGTCCAGGAAGGCGCAAAGTACCTCGAGAAGCTCTACGGCGGCCGCGGCGTGCTCCTCGGGGGCGTCCCGGGTGTCGCTCCCGCCAAGGTCGTGATCCTGGGTGGCGGCATTGTCGGCATCAACGCCGCGAAGATGGCCGCCGGAATGGGCGCCAAGGTCACCATTCTCGACCTCTCCCTCGAGCGGCTGCGCTACCTGTCGGACGTCATGCCGGCCAACTGCGTCCTGATCCACTCCAACCGCCACAACATTCTCGAGCAGGTCGAAACGGCTGATCTCGTGGTGGGGGCAGTGCTCATCCCTGGCGCCAAGGCGCCGAAACTAATCCGGCGGGATGACCTGAAGTTGATGCAACCTGGCGCCGTAATCGTCGATGTAGCGATTGACCAAGGCGGCTGCGTCGAGACGATCCATGCGACCACGCATGAAAATCCGACGTATGTCGTCGACGGCATCATCCACTACGGCGTGGCCAACATGCCCGGTGGCGTACCAAGAACCTCCACGCTTGCCCTCACCAACGCGACGTTGCCATACGCGCTGCAGCTTGCCAATAAGGGCTGGAAGAAGGCGCTCCGGGACAATCCGGCGCTTCTTCGCGGCCTCAACATGACCGAAGGCCACGTCACCTATCCCGGCGTAGCCGAGGCGTTCGGGCTGAGTTACGAATCCCCTGAAGGCTTCGTCTCTTAAATCCCGACGTCACAATATCTTGAAGCGAAATGCGCTGGCCCTTCCTTAAAGCTGGATCGCTCTTTCCCGCGAACGCCATCGGTGTCGACCTCGGCACGGCGAATACGCTCATCTATGTAAAGGGTGAGGGGATCGTCCTGAACGAGCCATCCGTCGTCGCCATCGACCGCGAAACCAAGAAGATCAAGGGCGTCGGGCTCGAGGCGAAACGAATGCTCGGCCGCACGCCGGAAGGCGTGATCGCCGTTCGCCCAATGAAGGACGGGGTCATCGCCGACTTCGACGTGACCGAGAAGATGCTGCGGTACTTCCTCACGCTCATCATCGAGAATCACGTCTTCAAGGTGAAACCCCGGGTCATCGTCTGTGTACCCTCTGGTATCACCGAAGTGGAGAAGCGCGCGGTGCGTGACTCGGCGCTCGGCGCCGGCGCGAAGGAAGTATTCATGGTCGCCGAGCCGATGGCCGCCGCGATCGGTGTCGGCCTTCCCGTCGAAACGCCGACCGGCAACATGGTCATCGACATCGGCGGCGGTACGACCG
>Ga0310813_10002774_pt1 | contig 10602 bp, 8 predicted proteins | sample YN3metagenome_FD_203086 | JGI IMG/M metagenome (GOLD analysis project Ga0310813, IMG submission 203086) | Soil microbial communities from experimental microcosm in Duke University, North Carolina, United States - YN3 | ecosystem: Engineered > Artificial ecosystem > Soil microcosm > Unclassified ... | reverse complement strand
TGGTCGGGTTTCTCGTCTTCGCCGGCACGGCATATCACTCGCTCCGAGTCGCTCGGCGGGCGCCGGCCCGGGCCGTGACGATCGACGGCGATGGCCTGTGGCTGACCATGTCGCCGAAGGAGCGCGGGCTCGTGCCGTGGCGGGCCATCCGGGGTTTCCGCGAGCGCTTCATGACCCAGCGGCTCGAGCTCGTCGACGGGCGCCGGAGAGCCCTGATCAGCCTGGAGTATCAGCTCACCGGCTTCGAGCGCTTGCGCGCCATCGTCCTGGCCCGGACGGCTGCCGTGGCCAGACCTCGCGCCCAGTCCGTGTCGTTTTCGCGATCGGTCGCCCATCACGCCATCGCGCTGGGCTGCGTCATCGGCTTCGCGGCAATGGCCTGGTATCTGCGCGCTGGTTCGTGGGTCGTCAGCGGTCTCGGCCTGCTGCTCGTCGTGGTTGTCGCCCGCGAGTATCTGACGACCGTGTGCAAGGTGGTCGTGTCACCGGCGGGGGTCCACGTCGCCTATCCCGGACGCGGGCGGACGGTTCCCGTCTCCGAGATCGCATCGCTTCAGCTGGCCGACCTGCTCGACATGGGGATGCGCCGCTCCGAGGTGCACCTTCTCATCCGCGGCGCGCGCCGGCCGATCCGGCTCAGTGGCCTGGGAGAATCCTCGCTGGAGCTGTACCAGGTCCTGGCCAAAGCGCTCACGCCGCGATGACGACTCCCCGAGCCGCGGAACGTGGCATGCTAACCGCGCCATGAACGGCCCGCTTCCGCTCGACGGCCTGCGCGTGCTCGAGCTCGGCCACATCATCGCCGGCCCGTCGGCCGGGCTGCTGCTGGCGGACCTCGGCGCCGACGTGATCAAGGTGGAGCGGCCGGGCGAGGGCGATCAGACGCGTGGCATGCCGGCCGGCAACGGCGCCAACTTCCATTTCCTCAATCGCAACAAGCGCAGCGTCACCATCGATCTCAAGGGCTCGTCGGAGGGGCGCGCGCTCTTCCTGACCCTCGTGAAGGGCTCGGACGTCGTCATCGACAACTTCGCCTACGGCGCCGTCGAGGGTCTGGGCCTCGGCTACGACGTGCTGGCCCGCGAGAACCCCGGCATCATCTATCTGGCGCTCAAGGGCTTCCTGCCCGGCCCGCACGAGGCGCGGCCGTTCCTGGACGAGCTGGCCCAGATGTCGGCGGGGCTGGCGTTCATGACGGGGCCGCGTGGCCAGCCGATGCGTGCCGGCGCCTCGGTCGTCGACGTCGGCGCCGCCGCCTACGGCGTCATGACGGTGCTGGCGGCGCTGCATCAGCGCGCGCGGACCGGCCGCGGCCAGAAGATCACCTCGGGGCTCTTCGAGACGACGGTGTTCTGGGTCGGGCAGTGGCTGGCGAGCTACGGAGCCACCGGCGAGCCGTCCGTGCCGCTGCCCGAGCTGCGCCAGGGCACGCGCATGGGCTGGGGGATCTACCAGCTGTTCACCGCGGCCGACGGCGAGGAGGTCTTCATCGGCATCACCTCCAACGCCCACTGGGAGCGCTTCTGCACGGAGTTCGCGCTGCCCGACCTGCTCGCCGACGAGCGACTGAACGACAACGGCAAGCGCGTGGCCGCGCGCGGCTGGCTCCCGGCGCGCATCGCCGAGGAGGTGCGGAAGTACCCGAGCGCCGAGCTCTCCGAGCGGCTGGAGCGCGCCCGCATTCCGTATGCGCCGCTGCGCCGTCCCGATCAGCTCGTGGACGATCCGCATCTCAACGCCTCGGACCAGTGGATGGTCACGCCGCTGCCCGGCCGGCCGCCGGCCAAGCTGCCGAAGCTCCCGGTGCGCAGCACGGCCTTCGAGTTCGGGCTGCGGCGGCCGGCGCCGAAGCTGGGTGAGCACACGCGGGAAGTGCTGTCGGAGTTCGGGCTCTCGAAGGACCAGATCGACGCGCTGGCGTCACGGAGGGTGATCTGATGAGCGACCTGCCGAAGTCCGTCAAGCTCAGGGAAGTGGGCCCGCGAGAGGGCTTCCAGTTCGAGAAGGGCGCGATCAGCCTCGCCGACAAGATCGCGCTGGTCGATGCGCTGTCGGACACCGGCGTGGGGACGATCGAGTTCACCTCGTTCGTCAGCCCCAAGTGGGTACCGCAGATGGCCGACGCCGAGCAGATGGTGGCCGGCATCAAGCGCACGCCCGGCGTGGCCTACGAGGCCATCTGGCTCAACGAGGCCGGGCTGGAGCGCGCGGCCAGGCACCGCGACGCGCTGGCGCTGCGGCCGATGTTCAGCGTGGCCGGCAGCGACACGTTCATGAAGAAGAACACCAACCGCAGCGTCGACGAGCGGCTCGAGGAGCTGCCGGGCTGGGCCGAGCGCTACCGGAAGCTCGGTCTGGACTGGCTCGACGTCGGCGTGATGGCCGCCTTCGGCTGCAACTACGAGGGCGACGTCGATCCCCGGCACGTCGTGACCGTGCTGCAGAAGACCGAGCAGAAGGCGAGCGCGTGCGGCTCGCGCCTGGGCGGCATCGGCCTGGCCGACACGATGGGCTGGGCGAACCCGCGGCAGATCAAGCGCCTGGTCGGCACCGTGCGCGAGCGGTGGCCGAGCGTGCCGATCAAGCTGCACCTGCACGACACGCGCGCGCTGGCCGTCGCCAACATCGTCGCCGCGCTGGAGATGGGCGTGGCGTACTTCGACACCGCCGTCGCCGGCATGGGCGGCTGTCCGTTCGCCGCCCACAAGGGTGCGGCGGGCAACGTCACCACCGAGGACGTCGTGTTTCTCTGCCAGGAGATGGGCGTCGAGACCGGCATCGATCTCGACCGGATGATCGAGGCCGGCCAGCTCGCCGAGCGCGTCGTCGGTCATCCGCTGCCGGGCAAGCTGAAGTCGGGCGGGAACCTGGAGCGCTACCGGGAGCGCGCGCGGGCTGCCGCCACGGCGTGAGGCGCGGCCGGTCGACTTCCTGACCTTCGCGGGCGTCGATCCGGGGCATCGCGGCCAGTGACCGCCGGCGTGGGCCGGTCGTGCGGACCGGTCCACGCGTCCCCCCCGGGGCCTTCGGCCGCTGCCGCGCTGGCGTTCCGCGTGCTACGACGCGGCCATCGCCCCGCCGTCCGCGACCAGATGCGCGCCGGAGACGAAGCTCGCGTCGTCGGAGGCCAGGAACAGCGCGCAGCGCGCGATGTCCTCCGGCTCCCCGACGCGCCCCAGCGGGATCCCGCGGCCCTCGCGCGCCGCCTTCTCGACGCCCGGCACGATATCGGCGGTGAGGCGGGTGCGGATCGTGCCCGGGCAGATCGCGTTCACGCGGATGCGATCGCGGCCGTAGCTGGCGGCCATCGCGTGCGTCAACCCGAGGACGGCGCCCTTGGACGCCGCGTAGGCGTGGGTCGGGCGCTCGACCGAGCCGTGAAACGCCGACACCGACGAGATGTTCACGATCGCGCCGCCGCCGCCCTGGCGCATGTGCGGGACGGCGGCGCGGCTGATCAGGTACATCGCCCGCACGTTGACGTCGAGCGCGAGGTCCCAGTGCTCGAGCGAGATCGTCTCCACCGTCCCGCCGACCACCATGGTGCCGACGCCGGCGTTGTTGAGCAGGACGTCGACGCGGCCGAAGGCGCGCATCGCACCGTCGACCACCGCCGCGCAGTGCTCGGGCCGCGTGAGGTCGGCCACGATCTGGGCGGCCTCCCCGCCGGCGGCGAGGACGTCGGCGACGGTCTTCGCCAGCTCCGGCTCGCGGGCGTCGGTCAGCGCCACCCGGGCGCCGGCCTGGGAGAACAGCAGGGCGCTGGCCCGGCCGATGCCGGTCGCCGCGCCCGTGATGATGGCCACCTTGTCTCTCAGCAACCCGCTCTGCTCGATCCCCATGACCTGGCCCCCTGGCGCGTCTATACTGACGCCGGGCGATAGGGTACGGCATTCGCCGACACCGCCGGGGCGCCGACAGGCGCGGGGAGTGGACGCATGATCCAGGCTCGCAAGCTCGGCCACGTGGTCCTCAAGGTGCGTGACGCGCAGAAGTCCAAGGAGTTCTACATGCGCGCGCTCGGGCTCAAGGTCGCCTACGACCAGAAAGACTGGGGCGCCGTGTTCCTGAGCTTCGGCGAGCAGCACCACGACCTGGCGCTGTTCCAGCTGGCCACCGGGGACACACCCGGTGAGAAGCAGCCCGGCCTGCACCACATGGCCTGGCAGCTCGGCAGCTTCGAGGAGCTGCAGGCCGCCCATCGCGAGCTGGGCGAGATGGGCATCAAGGTCGAGGCGACCATCGCCCACAACGTGACGCGCAGCATCTACTTCCACGATCCCGACGGCAACCGCGTGGAGCTCTACTGCGACATGGTCGAGGACGGCTTCGCGGCCATGCAGACGATGGGGCCCCGGCGCGACGTGCTGGACATCACCACGGGCGAGGTCGTGACCCGCTGATCCGGAAAGGACGCGACGATGAGTGAGAGCAAGCAGCTGTTCAGCGTGAGCCGGGCCGAGGGCGCCGAGTACAAGACCGGGCTGCGCAGCTTCATGGAGTATCGCGACCTCGGCATCGCCAATGCCACCCACGGCCAGGTGCGCGCCCACGTCATCCGCATCAAGAAGGACGCGCCGGGCTCGCACGACCTGCACACGACCGGCCTGCACCAGCACCTGTGCGACTTCCAGATGTTCTACGTCCTCAAGGGCTGGATCCGCTTCGTCTACGAGGGACAGGGCGAGCACACCTTCCGCGAGGGCGACTGCGTGCTGCAGCCGGCCGCCATCGTTCACAACGAGCTCGAGTGCTCGGACGACGTCGAGATCCTGGAGATCTACTCGCCGGCCGCGCACGAGACGCGGGTGGTGGAGAAGATGCCGGAGGCGGTGGCCGCCGCGCGTTGAGCTCCGCGACTCCCGGTGACGGACTCTATCCTCCCGCTGCCTACGAGCGGGAGGACGAGTCCGCCGACGAGCGGTTCTACGGCGTCCCGCGCAAGGTGGTGCACATCGACGACGGCGCCATCGCGGCGCTCGGCCGCTGCTACGCCGAGGTGCTGCCGGCCGATGGGCGCCTGCTCGACCTGATGAGCAGCTGGCGCAGCCATCTGCCGGCGGGGCTTCGTCTCGCCGAGGTGATCGGGCTCGGGATGAACGCCGAGGAGATGGCGGACAACCCCCAGCTCGCCAAGGCGATCGTGCACGACGTCAACCGCGAGCCCCGGCTGCCGTTCGCCGACGGAGAATTCGACGGCGCGACGTGCGCGGTGTCCATCCAGTACGTCCTGCATCCGGTCCTGCTCTTCCGCGAGGTGCACCGCGTGCTGCGGCCGGGCGCGCCCTTCGTGGTGTCGTTCTCCAACCGGTGCTTTCCGACCAAGGCCGTCGCGGTGTGGCTGCACTCGGGTGACGCGCAGCATCGCCTGCTGGTCCGCTCGTACTTCGAGACGGCGGGCGGTTGGAGCGACGTGCGCGACGAGGACCGCTCGCCCGAGGGCAGCGGTGATCCGCTGTACGTGGGGTGGGGGAGGCGCGCGTGAGCCAGTGTCTGTCGGCCGCTGCGGTGGAGCGCTACCGGCGTGACGGCTTCTTCTTTCCGCTTCCGGTCCTGACGCCGGCCCAGGCGCGCGAGCATCGCCGCCGCCTGGAGGCGATCGAGGCCGAGCACGGCGGCGCGCTCACCGGGGAGATCCGCCACAAGCCGCACCTGCTGTTCACCTGGCTCGCCGATCTGGTCCGGCTTCCGGCCATCCTCGATCCCGTGGAGGACATCCTCGGCCCGAACCTGCTCGTGTGGAGCACGAGCTTCTTCATCAAGAACGCGCGCGACGAGGCCTTCGTCTCCTGGCACCAGGACTCGACCTACTGGGGGCTGAGCGAGCCCGACGTGCTCACGGCCTGGGTCGCATTCACCGAGGCGACGGTCGACAACGGCGCCATGCGCATGGTCCCCGGCTCGCATGCCGACCAGCTCGCCCACCGCGACACGTTCGCCCCGAAGAACCTGCTCTCACGCGGCCAGGAGATCTCGGTGGAGGTCGACGACTCCCGCGGTGTGGACGTCCTCCTGAAGGCCGGCGAGATGTCGCTCCACCACGTCCGGATGATCCACGGCTCCCCCGCCAACCGCTCGACCGACCGTCGCATCGGCTTCGCGATCCGCTACGTCCCCACCTACGTCAAGCAAATCGCCGGCGACATCGACGGCGCCATGCTGGTACGAGGTGTGGACGACTACCACCACTTCGCGCCAGAGCTGGCCCCAGCCCGCGATCTCTCGCCCGAAGCCCGCGCCCACCACGCCGAGTCCGTGGCCCGCTCCGCCAAGATCCTCTACCGAGGCACCGGCGTCGAAAAGTTCCGCTAGAGACGGTTGGTGCTCGCGCTCGCCCGCTGATCGCGACCGCGCTCCGATGGTGGCGCGCCGGGTCGCGGCCGTCCCGCGGCGCGCCATCGCGGCGAGCCGTCGTCGCCGTTGCTCGATCTGGCTCCGATGAGCGAGCCGCCAACAACTCGAAGAGCCCACGGCCCAACCCCCTGCGGGGGATGGGGGGCCCGAGCTCATCGGAGCCGGATCGAGCTTACGGCGACAGGCGAGCCCCGCAGGTGCGCCGCGGGACGGCCGCGACCCGGCGCCGCCCTCGGAGCGCGGTCGAAGATCAGCGAGACGCGCGCGGTCGCCTCCACTCGGCCAGCCGCTCGATCGCGACGAAGAACCCCGGGACGAGGATCACGCCGAGGATCGTGATCGCCAGCATCCCCCCGACGACAGTCGTGCCGATCGAGTGCCGGCTCGCCGCGCCGGCGCCCGTGGCGAAGACCAGCGGCGCCGAGCCGAGGATGAACGCGAACGACGTCATCAAGATGGGGCGGAAGCGGATACGCGCCGCCTCGCGCGCCGCCGTCTGCAGCTCGTGCCCTTCCTCGCGCCGGACCTTGGCGAACTCGACGATGAGGATCGCGTTCTTCGCGGCCAGGCCGATGAGCAGGCCGAGCCCGATCTGCGCGTACACGTCGTTGGCCTGGCCGGCCAGCTTGATCGCCGTCAGGGCGCCGAGCACCCCGAGCGGCACGGCCAGGATGACGGCGATCGGCACCAGCCAGCTCTCGTACTGCGCGGCCAGCACCAGGAAGACGAAGAGCGCGGAGAGGCCGAAGACCATCCCGGCGTAGCTGCCGGCCTCGATCTCCTGGAAGGCGAGACCGGTCCACTCGTAGGACATGCCGGGCGGTAGCGTCTGCCGGGCCAGGCTCTGCATGACCTCGATGGCCTGGCCGGAGCTGGCCCCCGGCGCGGTGTCGCCGGCGATCTCCGCCGAGCGATAGAGATTGTAGTGCGAGATCGTGTCGGGGCCCGTCGTCGGCTTCACGGTGACGAGCGTGCTGAGCGGCACCATCTGCGGCGTCCCGGTGCCGGTCGGCTGGCTGCGCACGTAGAGGCGCGCGACATCTGACGGATTGGCCCGGAACGCGGGCTCGGCCTGCAGCTGCACGCGCCAGACCCGGCCGAAGGCGTTGAAGTCGTTCACGTACAGGCCGCCCAGGAAGATCTGCAGGCTCTCGAAGACGTCCGAGATCGGCACGCCGAGCCCCTTGCTCTTGGCGCGATCGACCTGGGCGTCGAGCTGCGGTACGCCGGGCCGGAACGCGGTGTAGGCGGCGGCCAGCTCGGGGCGCTTGCTCGCGCCGTCGATGAGCCGGCGGGCCACGGTATCCAGCTCGTCCAGCGAGCGGCCGCCCACGCTCTGCAGCTCGAACTGGAAGCCGCCGCCGGAGCTGATGCCACGGATGGGTGGCGGCGGGAAGACGATCACGAGCGCCTCCTGGATGCTCCCCAGGCGCGCGCGCAGCCGGCCGAGGATGGCTGGCGCCTGCAGGCGGGTCTCCTTGCGCTTGTCCCACGGCGTCAGCCGCGGGAAGAGTGAGGCGACGTTGGGACCGTTGACGCCGGAGATGAAGCTGCGCCCGCCGATGGCCACGACCGTCTCCACGCCCTCGGTCTCCAGCAGGATCTTCTCGATCTGGCGCACGACCGCATCGGTGCGCTCGAGCGATGCGGCGTCGGGCAGCTGCACGTTCACGAGCAGGTAGCCCTGGTCCTCGGTGGGCGCGAAGCCGGTCGGCACCCGCCGCACCAGTCCGTAGGCGACCCCGCCCAGCACCAGCAGCACCAGCACCGCCAGCACCGAGCGGCGCACCACCACGCCGACGGTGCGCTCGTAGCCGCGCGTCAGCCGGTCGAACGCCGCGTTCCACGCGCGAGCGAGCACGTTGCGCCGTCCTTCCTCGACCGGGCGCAGCAGCAGCGCGCAGAGCGCCGGCGTCAGGGTGAGCGCGTTCACGGTGGAGAGCGCGACGGCGACGGCGATCGTGAGCGCGAACTGCCGGTAGAGCTGGCCGGTGATGCCGGGCAGGAACGCGATCGGGATGAAGACCGCCATCAGGACCAGGGCGGTGGCGACGACGGGACCGGTGACCTCGGCCATGGCCGCCCGGGTGGCCTCGCGCGGCACCACGCGCTCCTCGTCGAGGTGGCGCTGCGTGTTCTCGACGACGACGATCGCGTCGTCGACCACGATGCCGATCGCCAGCACCAGCGCAAACAGGGTCAGCGTGTTGATGGAGAAGCCGAACGCGCTGATGACCGCGAAGGTGCCCACCAGCGAGACGGGGATGGTCAGGGTGGGAATCAAGGTCGTGCGCCAGTCCTGCAGGAAGACGAAGACGGTGAGGATGACCAGCCCGATGGCGATGATCAGGGTCTCGACCACCTCGCGGATGGATACCCGGACGAACTCCGTCGTGTTGTAGGGGCGGGTGTGCGAGACGCCGCTCGGGAAGCTCGGGGCCAGCCGGGCCACCGCCGCCTGCACGCCGCGCGAGACGTCGAGCGCGTTGGCGCCGGGGAGCTGGAAGATGCCGATGAGCGCGGCGGGCTTGCCGCCCACGCGCCCGAACGAGCCATAGCTCTGCGCGCCCAGCTCGACGCGGCCCACGTCGCGCAGGCGCAGGATGGAGCCGTCGGAGCGCGTGCGCAGGATGATGTTCTCGAACTCCGGCGGCGTGGCGAGCCGGCCCCGCGTGGTCACCGTGTACTGGAACTGCTGGCCGCGCGGCGCCGGCGGCTGTCCGATCTGTCCGGCCGCCGCCTGGAGGTTCTGCTCCCGCACGGCGTCGGCCACGTCGCCGGCGGTGAGGCCCAGGCTTGCCATCGTGTCGGGGTTCAGCCACACGCGCATGCCGTAGTCGCGCCCGTTGAACACCTGCACCTGGCCCACGCCGGGCACGCGGGCCAGCACGTCGACCACCGCCAGGGTCGCGTAGTTGCTCAGGTACAGCTCGTCGCGGCTGCCGTCAGGGGAGATCAGCGCCACGATCTCGACCAGGTCCGGCGACTGCTTGGTGATGGTGAGCCCCTGGCGCACGACGTCCTGCGGCAGCTTGGCCTGGGCGATCGCCACGCGGTTCTGCACGTTGACGGCCGCGATGTCGAGATCGGTCCCGACCTCGAAGGTGACGGTGAGCGTCATCGTGCCGTCGCTGCCGCTGCGCGAGGACATGTAGATCATGTGCTCGACGCCGTTGACCTGCTGCTCGATCGGCGTCGTGACCGTCTGCTCGACGACCTCGGCGCTGGCGCCGGGGTAGGTCGCGGCCACCACGACCTGGGGCGGCGTGATCGGCGGATACTGCGCGATCGGCAGGAAGGGGATCGCGACGGCGCCGGCCACGACGATGACGATGGCCAGGACCGAGGCGAAGATCGGCCGGTCGATGAAGAACGCCACCATGGCGGGCTAGCCTCCGGCGGGCTCCGCCTGCAGCGGCTCGACGGTAGGCGTCACCTTCGCGCCGCTGCGCACCTGCTGCAGTCCCTTGACGATCACGTGCTCGCCGGCCTTCACGCCCTCCTCGAGCACCCACAAGGTGCCGATGCGCGGCCCCGTCCGGACGGGGCGGGCCTGCACGGTCTGATCGGCGCCGACCACGAAGACCGAGGCCGAGCCCTGGCTCTCCACCACGGCGGCCTGCGGCACGACGAGCGCGTTGGCCCGCTCCTGCAGCAGCACGCGCAGCCGCACGTACTGGCCGGGCTGGAGCACGCGCCGCGGGTTGGCGAACACCGCGCGCAGGGCCAGCGTGCCGGTGCGCGGATCGACGGCGCGATCGACAAAATCCAGGCGGCCGGGCTGCGGATAGGCGCTGTCGTCGGACAGGGTGATGGCGATGCCGCTGCCGCCGGGCCGCGCCGGCATCTCGGCCTGGCGGCGCCGCCACACGCCCAGCGCCTCGCGCTCGCTCACGCTGAAGTTCACGTACATGGGATCGAGGGTGGAGACCGTGGCCAGCAGGGTGGGATCGCCGCGTCCGACCAGGGCACCCACGCGCACCTCGGCCCGGCCCATGCGCCCGTCGAGCGGTGAGTAGATGCTGGTGTAGCCGAGCTGCAGCTTCACGCTCTCGACGGCGGCCTCGTCGGCGCGGATCGTCGCCCGCGCGTTGTCGATGGTGGCCCGGGCCGCCGTCAGCGCGGCCTGAGCGTTGGCCAGCGCCGCTCGATCGGCCTGCACCGTCGCGTCCATCGTGTTCAGGTTGGTGCGGAACTGGTCGTACTGCTCGCGCGCCACCAGCTCCCGGCCGAGCAGCAACCGGTAGC
>Ga0310813_10002773_pt1 | contig 10604 bp, 10 predicted proteins | sample YN3metagenome_FD_203086 | JGI IMG/M metagenome (GOLD analysis project Ga0310813, IMG submission 203086) | Soil microbial communities from experimental microcosm in Duke University, North Carolina, United States - YN3 | ecosystem: Engineered > Artificial ecosystem > Soil microcosm > Unclassified... | reverse complement strand
GCAGCAGCTCGACGACGCGCTCGCGATCGGCGGGCATCTCGGAGCCCACGCGGAGCAGCACCAGGTCCTCGCGGGTGGCGAAGGGGACCTCGATCTCGAAGATGGTGCCCGGCTGGGCGCGGGCGAGGACCTGCTTCTGGAAGGGGTTGGTGGCCTCGACGAGGTCCACGGGAGAGGCGCAACCGCGTTCCGCATCGGCATAGCGAAGGTTGAGCGGGCCGCGGTTGGGCATCTGCTGGACGCCTTCCGAGCGGGCCTGGCCGAGGACGGTTTCGCGCTGCGAGAAGCCGGACGAAATGAGGAGCTCGAGGCGCTGCGCGGGTTTCTGCGAGCCCCAGAACTGGAAGGCGATCTCGCCGACCACGGCGGTCTTGACGTTGCAGCGCCGGACGACCTCGAGCATCTTCCGGAGCACGTCGGCCAGGACTTCCGGGGTCGGCGGCTTGTCGATCACCGGAGCCGGCTTCGGCGGCGGAGGCGGCGCGGGCTCGGAGGGGTCTTTGTCGCCGGCGTCGGGGCCGGCGGCGGCGACCTCCGTGTCTTTCTGAGCCATCTGGAGCGCGGAGACGAGCTGGGTGAGGCGGCCGCGGAGCCGGATTTTCGTGGATTCGGCGTTCTGGGCGGCCAGGTGGTCGCGGTCGCGTCCCGTCTTCTGGTTGAGGGTCCGCACCGTCGTGTCGGCCCGGCGGAGGTCGGATTCCGTGACGTTGGCCTCGCCGCGGAGGACCCAGGCCGCCAAGGAGCCGTCGAGCTCGATGGCCTCTCCCGGCTGGAGCGAGACCCCGAGGGTGTTGAGGAGCTGGAGGAGCCGGGTGGGCTCCATCGGCAGGGCCTCGATACCCTGGTAGAGGAGGGGTTTGCCGCCGGTGACCTGGAAGCGAAACGTCGATGCCGGCAGGGTGTTGCCCGGGGTGAGGCGCGCGAGGGTGCGTTCCAGGCTGCGATGAAGGGGTTCCATGGCTTCGTCGTCCGAGCCGACGGACGAAGTACCCTCGATCTTGTGGATCCCCTTCTTCAGGCGTTCCGCGAACGATTCCGGCACGGGCCCCTCCTGAACGCTCTCATGGTACCCCGAAATCGCGGGCTGGCAAGAGGGGCTTTTCCAGGAGTTTTAGAAGTGTCCCTGGTTGCGGGTGACCAGCCACATGTCGAAAAGCATGTAGGCGCCGGCCAGCAGGACGCCGACGACGAGGGCGCCGAGCAGGACGAGAACCAGGGTGCCGGGCCGCCACTTGGAGTGGTGCCAGAGGACGACGCCTCCGACGACGGGGAGCAGGAGCAGAGCGACGGCGATGACGGGCTTGATCCAAGTCATTTGAGGGAAGTATATCCCCGAAGCAGAGTCGCGACCGGTTCTGACACAATCCCCGGTCATCCTCCTGATGGAGGGTGCGACCGTGGGCTTCACGCAGGCCGACTTCGAAGAGCTGCGGATCAACCTGGACAAGATCCGTTTCGGGCCGCGCATCATGGCCCGGCCGCCGATCCACAGCCCGGGCCTCCCGGATCGGGTGAAGCCGAAGCGTTCTCCGAAGCCTCCCCCCGAGCCGAGCTACGACGAGAAGTATCAGCTGCGGCTGTGGTAGGCTGGCCTCGGCGCCGGTCTGCATTCCGTGGGATCCTGAAAATCGTTGAAATGAAATGCCCCCCGAGCGGGGATAGAGGGAGATGGGAATGATGGGGCCCCCGCAGGACGAGCCCGTGAATACCGCGGCGCATGACGAGTTCCTCCGCCTCTTCACGAGCGTGCAGCCGGCGCTGCGCCGCTTCGTCGGGTATCACTTTCCCTCCGGCCGGGAGCAGGAGATCGAGGACGTTCTCCAGGAGACGGCTCTGGTCCTCTGGAGGAAGTTCGGGCAGTACGACCCGGGCAAAAGTTTCACCAGTTGGGCCCTCGGCGTCGCCCATTTCGAGCTGAGGCACAGCCAGCGCGCCCGGGCGCGGGCTCCCCTGGCGCTGGACGAACGGACGTCGGACCTTCTGGCCCGCCGCTCGGCGGAATTGTCGCCAGGCTCGGAGCGGCGCCGGAACACCTTGGACCGCTGCCTGAGCAAACTCGACCCCCGCTCGCGTGAGGCGTTGTCCCTGTATTACGAGAAGGGCCTGTCCACGCAGCAGATCGCCGAAGCCTTCCGCGGAACGGCCAACATGGTGCGGATCCTGCTCTTCCGGACGCGGCAGAGCCTGGCGCGCTGCATGATGAGCGCCGCGCGGCAGGAGGCGGGGGGGATGGGATGAGCGACCCTTCCGCCGGCCGCTCTCCCGAGGACTGGGTTGCCCTCTATCTGGAGGGGCGGATCCCCCCCGGCGAGGAAGCCGCCTTCAACGCCTGGGTCCAGTCGAACCCGGAGAATGTGGATCTCCTGATTCAACAGCTCGACGTTCACGGGTCGTTGAAGTCGCAGTTCGAGAAAGCGTCCCTCCGCTCCACCGGGCGGATCCGGCTCGCCGGGCGGGGACGAGGGACCCGCCGCCGCGCGACCTGGAACGAATCTCGCTCCTGGCTCGGGGCGGCGGCCGTCGTCCTTCTGGGGCTGGCGATCGTCGCCGTGCTCTGGAAGGCCGAACCGCAGGTCCGGCCGGCTCCGGAACCCGTGACCCGTCGGGAGCCTCCGCGGCCCGAGCCGGAGCCGACGCTCGCTCTGCCGGCGCCGCCGCCGGTGCCCGCTCCCAAGCCCCTCGATCCGGCGCCGAAGAAGGAAGAGACGCCGCTTCCCGTTCCCCCTCCCGCAGCGGCGCCGGAACCGATCCTCCCGGAGCCTCCTCCGCCGAAGCCGGATCGCACCATCGTCGCGGTCGCGGAGCTGAGGGACGTCAAAGGCGTGGTCCTGGTGGAGCAGGCGGGCCAGAGGCGGCCGGCGAAGCCGGCGCAGGGCCTGTCCGCGGGGGAAGGGATCGTAACGGTCGGGAAGGACGCGTTCGCCGTGATCGTCTTCCCGGACGGGACGAGCGTGGAGCTACGAGGCGAGACGGAGCTCCGCAATCTTTCCGTCGACAAGGGCAAACGCCTCTTCCTCGCGCGCGGGACGCTCGACGCGAGCGTGGCGAAACAACCTCCGGAGCGCCCGATGGCCATCGAGACGCCGCAGGCCGAAGCCAAGGTCCTGGGGACGACCTTGCGGCTGCACGTGGACGCCCGGGCGGAATCCACCCTGCTCGAAGTCGACGAGGGCAAAGTCCGGCTGACCCGGACGACGGACCAGAAGGCGCTGGACGTCGCGGCCGGTAGCGGCGCGCTGGCCGAGAGGGGGATCGAGCTCAAGGCGAAGCCGCTTCCCAAAACGTCTCTCGCGATGGCCTTCGAAGACGCGGGAACGGCGAGGGTCCAGTTCGGGAAGATCGTCGCGGGACCGAAGCGGCCCGGCAGTCGCGGCTGCCTGGCGGGTCTGGACGTGCCGGACGACCGTCTGACCCGAGTGATCCTGGGCGACGCCCGGAGTGGACTGCTCCGGCTCCGAGACGGCGCCGTGCTGACGTTCGACTACTGGGTCGCCGAAAAGGTCGAAGCCCTGGACGTCTACGTCTGGGACAAGACGCAGCAGGCAAGCATCGGCGGGACGTCGCTCCTCTCCCTGACGAAGGAGAAGTGGACCCGCGTCACAATTCCCTTCTCGGACTTCGAGTCCCGGACGGGGCAGAGGCTTCAGGACGGGGACCTGATCACGGAACTGACGATCCAAACCGGCGGCACCAACGGGGGCGGGCCTCTCTTTGTGGACAACGTCGACGTGACGGTTGTCCGGAAGAAGTAGGACCGGTTGAAATCAAGAGGAGGCCGACCATGAGATCCTCTGTCTGCACCCGTGCGGGGCTGTTCTTCGCGATGGCGACGGCGCTGCTGGGCGCCGTGGACGTCGGCAGCAGCCCGACCCCGTACGCCGGCTGGTCGAACTCGTTCCCGGCGGACGAGAACTTCTTTCCCCTCGCCGTCTGGCTCCAGAGTCCGGGCAACGCCCAGGCGTTCAAGAACCTGGGGATCAACACGTACGTCGGACTCTGGGACGGGCCGACCGAATCGCAGCTGTCGTCTCTCAAGACGGCGGGGATGGACGTCGTCTGCGACCAGAACAGCCTGGCGCTGAGCTCGCCCAGCCGCTCCGTCATCAAGTCGTGGATGCAGACCGACGAGCCGGACAACGCGCAGCCGCTCGCGGGCGGCGGGTACGGGCCGCCCATCCCGCCCCAGGACATCATCAACCGATACAACGCCATGAAGTCGGCGGATGCCTCGCGGCCGGTCCTGCTCAACCTCGGGCAGGGCGTGGCCTGGGACGGGTGGTACGGCCGCGGCACCCGGACCAACCATCCGGAGGATTACCCGGAGTACATGAAGGGCGGGGACATCATCTCGTTCGACATTTACCCGGTGACGTCGACCGACGCCGCGGTGCGCGGGAATCTGTGGTACGTCGGGCAGGGCGTGGAGCGGCTGGTGCAGTGGTCGCAGGGGAAGAAGGTCGTCTGGAACGCGATCGAGTGCACCCACATCAACAGCACGGTGCTGCCCACGCCGGCGCAGATTCGCTCGGAGGTCTGGATGTCGATCATCCACGGCACGCGAGGGATTCTCTACTTCGTCCACGAATGGTATCCGAGCTTTTCGGAGCCGGGCCTGCTTCGATATCCGGCGAACATGGATGCCGTGAAGTCGATCAACGCGCAGATCACCAGTCTGGCGCCGGTGCTGAACGGGGCGACGATCGCGGGAGAGGTGCAGGTCGTCTCCTCCAACACGGCGACGCCGCTGAAGACGATGCTCAAGCGGCGGGGCGGGGACACGTACCTGTTCGCCGTGGCGATGCGCGACGGGGCGACGACCGGGCACTTCACCCTCTCGGGCTTGTCCGGAACCTTGAGCGCCGAAGTCCTGGGCGAGAGTCGGACGGTTCCGGTGACGCAGGGCGTCCTCAGCGACAATTTCGGCAGCTACGGGGTGCACTTGTACAAGATCGCGGGGACGGGCACCGGCGGCGGCGGGACCGGGGGCGGCAGCGGCGGGACCGGCGGCAGCAGCGGCGGAAGCGGTTCCGGCGGGACTGGGAATGGGGGCGGCGGGGGCGGCGGCCACTGCGGAGCGACCGGCGCGGAGCTCCTGCTGCTGTATGGGGTTCTTCTGCTGCGACGGCGGATGTCGTCGTAAATCGGACTTTTCGCCTCACGCCGACTCCCGGACCGGCTCACAGGGGTATGCCGCACGTCGTGGTCGAAGGCGCCGGACCCCTGGTCGTGGTGTATCGGAAGTTCGAGCCGTTCGTGGAGCGGCAGGGGCAGGAGATCCTGAAGGTCGTGGACCTTTATCTCAATCAGAAGGAGAACAGTCTCCTTCTCGAGTCGATCGTGATCGAATCGGGTTCGCAACAGGCCTTCTTTGCCCAGCTCTCCCAGAAGGATCTCAACGTCACGGTCCGACTCCTGCCTCAAACGGATCCGGAAAAGACCCCGGGCGTGAAGCGGCTGCTCGCGGCGATCGCCGGGCGGCTGCGGGCGCTCTTTCCCGGCAGCCGCTTCGGGAAGACGAACATCGAGGAGTTCCTCAAAGCCATCCCCTGAGCAGCAGTGGGAGCACGAGCGCCGCGGCGAGCCGGCTGCGGACGAAGAACAGCGCCGCGGTGACCAGGACCGCCGGCGCGCCGATCGGGCGTCCGATCGCCACCGCCGCGGCGAAAATCCCCAGGGCGAGCCGGGCCTCGGTGAGTCCGTCGCGCCTCACGATGAGCCAGGCCGCGACGGCGGCCGACGCGTAGGGAATCAGGCGCGGCCCCTCGGCCTTCCACGCGATGGCGGCTCCCATGCACAGCGCCAGGAGAGCCAACAGGGCCGTCGCCGACGACGCCCCTCGCAGGGCGGGGGCCTCCGGGGGCTGTTCTTCGCGGGCGTGGCGGATCGCCTCGGCGACGCCGCGCGGGCGGACTTTGAACCGCGACTGCGCCTCCGGGTTCTGGACCACGGTCTCGTTCCGGACTCCTTCGATCAAGGCGCGGCCGACCCGCGCGTACCGGGGCGCCATCAGGCGGAGCCAGAGGCCCGAGAGCCCGGGGCTCAGGACCGGGACCCGGATCAGCAGGCGCCGGCATCCTTTCTGCCGCGCGTACTCCTTCATGAGCCCCGCGTACGACACCCGGTCCGTCCCCCCGATTTCGTAGATGCCTCCCTCCGCCTGCTGCGCGGCCTCCTGGAGGTACTCGACGACGTCGTCGATGGCGATGGGCTGGGCCAGGGTCGTCACCCATCGCGGGGTGATCATGACGGGCAGCTTGTCGACGAGCGAGCGGACGATCTCGTAGGAAAGGCTTCCCGCTCCGACGATGATCGACGCGCGGAACTCGATCACGGGCACGTCCGACTCGCGCAGGATGCGCCCGACTTCCTGTCGACTGGCGAGGTGCTCGGAGAGATCGCGGCCCCCTCCCAGCCCTCCGAGGTAGATGATGCGTTCGACGCCCGACTCCCGGGCGGCCGCGGCGAAGCGCCGGGCGGCGTCGCGATCGCGCTCGGCGAAATGTCCCGGGGTCGCCATCGAATGGATGAGGTAGTAGGCGGTGCGGACGCCGCTCATGGCACGCCGGAGCGAGGCGTCGTCGAGGACGTCGCCGCTCACCCATTCGGTCGTCGGTGCCGACGGGGTCGGGGAGCGACGCACGAGGGCCCGCAGCGGGACGTGTTGACGCTCGAAGGCCTTCAGGAGTCGGCCGCCGACGTAGCCTGTTCCACCGGTCAGTAAGATCAAGGGGACATGCGCGACGGGCTGTAGAGCCCTGCTTCCCCCTCTTTGTTATCCGCGGCATGCGGGATTGTGTTCAAACTCGTAATTCCCGAGCGCCGCAGGGTACAGACCTGGATGAATCGACGAGAATGGATGGTGGGGGCGGCGGGGCTGGCCTGGGGCGCGATCGGGAGGCGGTCCGAAGCGCAGCAACCGGCGAAGACGATCCGCATCGGCGTGATTTCCGCGTCGATCGAAGGGAAGCCGCAGAAAACGAACGGCCACACCTGGCATTTCGCGCAGTACTTCCACCCGGAGGTCGATCAGGCGGCGATCCGGAAGCACCTCGATCCGGGGTCGGCCGTCATGTTCGAGAAGTACTTGCGGAATCCGCGGTACTCGTTCGATCAGCTCCCGTTCCAGGATACCCGCATCACGCACGTCTTCGGGCGGCCGGCGGACGGGCTGCCGAACTATGTCGAAGCCTTTCCGGGGGTGAAGGTTGCCGGCTCGGCGGAGGAGCTGGCCGAGTCCGTGGACGCGGTGTGGTTAGGGGACGCGTCGGGGAAGGGCGAGGATCACGCCGACCTGGTCGCTCCGGCGCTCCGGCGGGGCCTTCCGACGTTCTGTGACAAGCCCATCGGCAGGACCGTGGAGGGGGCCCGGAAGATCCTGGCCCTGGCCCGGGAGCACCGGGCGCCGTTGATGTCGTCGAGCCTCTTCCGTCACGCGTTCGGGATGGAGCAGGCGCTCCGGATGCGGGACTCCGGCGACTTCGGGCGGATCGAGTTCGTTCTGGCGAGCATGGCGGGCGGGTACAGCGCGGAGAACTGGTTCGTCTACGGTCATCATCCGGTTTGGGCGGTAGTGACCCTTCGCGGCGCGGGGGCCAAGGCGGTGAGCATGGTCGCGAAGGACGCGACCGCCCACGCGACGATCACCTACGACGATCGGGGCCCGGCGGAGGTCTGGTACGGGCGGCCGGACCTGGTGGGCCGCTACAACGAGACGTCGGTGTACTTTGCCAAGAAGCCGTTCGACTTCACGCCGGCGATCGACGGGGACTTCTGGCACGGGCACCACTACGAGATGTTCCGGATGGCGCACGCGTTCCGGGAGATGGCGCGGACCGGCAAGGAGCCCGTCCCCCATCGGGAGATCCTGGAGGTCACGGCGATCCTGTACGCGGGCGCGAAATCGTTGCAGGAGAAGGGCCGTCAGGTCGAGCTGTCGGAAGTGATGCCGCCGTAAGGGGTATCCCGGGGCAGGCTTAGGTCATGTCCGCTCGGATCCTCGAGAGAGGGTGCTACTATTTCTCTTCCTTCTCCAGGGGTCCGAGACGGCTGACGAACCACGTCGAGTGGTCGTTGGTCTTCTCCTCGTCGGCATCCTGCGGCATCGAGAGGATCAAGGTTAGGGTCGCTTTGTGCGGCTCGTCGTGGATGGTGGTGATCTTCAAATCGACGCAACCCAGGATCACGTTCAGCAGGGTTTCTTCATGGGGATTCTGCCTGGGGATGAAACGGACCTCGAACTCGCGGGGGTCCTTGAAGTTCGACCGGATCGTGACGAAGCGGAGGTAGTAGATCGGACGACGTTGGGCGCCTTTCCTCACGGACACGAGGCGGACGGTCATGTTTTTCGAGAGGTCCTGGAGCTTCGGCAAGCGATCCCGCTGCTCGTCTTTGTCCTGGCCGGCGCCGGCCGTTTCCGGGATTGCCCGGAACGTCGCCATCACGAGGATGAGGATTCGGAGCGTGGTCTTCATCGTGGCCCTCTTGCAAAGTACTGCATCCCTGAACGTCGCGACGAGGGGAAGGTTCAGTCCTGCATAAGCGAAGAAACCGGGACGTGTGTCAGTATCCCGGGGCAGGTTCGAACTGCCGACCTGCGGTTCAGGAAACCGCCGCCCCAGTCCAGCGACGACCAGAAGGATCCGTTGCGACTGTGGTAGGATCTGGCAGATGTCGAACGCTCCATCGACCAGGCGAAAACTCCTGGCCATGTCCCTGGCAGTGCTCCTGGCCTTAGTCAGCTTAGTTATCGTCCCCTATTTTGCCTGCCCCGATTGCGGAGATCCTCCGAAGAGCGTGCTTTATCGGTGCAGCCGCTGCAGCAATTCGGGCAGGTGCACCTTGATTGAGAAGCTGCGCTGGCAGCACGCGAGCCGGCACCCCTAGCGCGGAGGACTGGCCGGGAGTGAGGTTTGCATGAAGAAGGCTCAGATCACGATCAATGCGTTTGCGCTTGGACTGCTTGCCCTCTTGTTCTTGGCAAGCCTCGTGGACGGCGACCTGAAGGTGCGGATGAAGGTGACTGAATTGGATCGCGCGGGGGTGATCAACCAAGAGGCCTTCAGCAAGACGTATCCGGGGAAACACTTCAGCGTGCGCAGCCCGGAGTTCTCCCAGTATTTGGCAGAGTCGTGGATTGCGCACCAGCGAGCGGCGCTGATGGTCGGGGCCCTGATATCGGCCATGAATCTGGCCCTCGCGCTGGGGAAGCGCCAAGCGCCGGCGAACGCGGGTTAGGCGGGGCCAGGTCGGGCGACGAAATGCCCGGGACTTGGTATCCCGGGGCAGGTTCGAACTGCCGACCTGCGGTTTAGGAAGCGAGGAGGGGGCGCGAAAACCCGTTTCCTGGAAGAACTATAGCGTCAGAAGCGCCATATCGGGCAGACCTGAGCACGACGATGGACAGGTTGGGGACAGGTCGGCTTTCTCTAGTTCGTTGTGGGGCTATCGCAGTCGCTTCCCTTGGCCGGAAATTGGCGTGAGCGTCAGCCTTGTAAAGCTCGTCGGCATGTTCCACGCGCCGACTGAGAGAGAGTTCGCTTCGGGTACTTTCCAGTCAGGATTTATCCCCAGTTTCTTGAAGTCGCCCTGCCAAGAGAACGCTTTCTTTCCGTCGACCGTGATGGTCAGTCCTTTCTTCCTCACCGATAGGACGGTCGTATGAGGCCCCGTTGCGGGGAAGAACACCGTGCCCTTGACCCCCAGGTCGCTGCCGCTCAGAGTGGGAGGATGGTCAAGTCCGGAGATGCCTCCTGACTTTGCCTGCCAATCGAACATGAATCCAACCTGGATTCCTCCTGCAACGAAGATGACGTGGACGATATCGATGTCCGCACCGTGGGAGAGCGTCATCGTCAGGTCATACTCGTCAGGAGGCTGATAGGGGATTTGCACGCGGGCCGCTGAGCTTGGAGCGCAGCTCAAGGCTCCACTCTCCATTTTCCACTGGCCCGAGATGCTGTCGACTTTCAGGTCGATCATCCGAAGCAGATTGATCCCTCCTGCTTGAGCCTGGTCAGCGTCATTCAGCCGTTTCTCGATCCGCGTCTTTACCAGACCTTGCACGCGTCCCAGAGCCTGTTCGTAGTAGATCGCGGCTCGACGCTGCAGAGCAGCCTTGGCCAGGCCGCTCTCCTTTTCTCCAAGGTCCCACCAGCCGTCACCGATGACCACCTGATCCAGGGCAGCCTCCGGAGTCGCAATGTCACGAGCGGCCACGGCCCTATAGGTGGCATCGGAGCCACGCACCAGCATCGGCAAGCCCGATTCCCAGTTCCCCTTGATCACGCAGAGGAAGTGCCCGAGTTCGAAGTTGGAGAGGGCGTCGTCAGGAACGCGGGCCAACGTCTCTCGTGCCTTCTTCGACTTTTCGAAGCGGGTCTTGATCTCGGAAACTTCTTTGGACCTGGTGGCAATCCGGCCGGCGAGCGGCAGGTCGTTGGCTTTCTTTGCTAGTTGGAGAGCTGTGGACGCCGCCTTGTCGGCAACGTCGTAGAGATCCGCCGCGACGGCTTCCTCAGCAAGCTTGGAATGGCGATCTGCCAGGAGCGACAGGTCCTCAGGTGCCTTCAGGACCTTGATCGCCGTGGAGTATGCCGACAGCTTCA
>Ga0310813_10002772_pt1 | contig 10607 bp, 8 predicted proteins | sample YN3metagenome_FD_203086 | JGI IMG/M metagenome (GOLD analysis project Ga0310813, IMG submission 203086) | Soil microbial communities from experimental microcosm in Duke University, North Carolina, United States - YN3 | ecosystem: Engineered > Artificial ecosystem > Soil microcosm > Unclassified ... | reverse complement strand
CACATAATCTGTGCCAATCCGAGCACTCGGTCAAGCACAAATCCTTCGTGAGGCGGCGGCTCCCGACGCGCGGTCCAACTGGACAAGCGAGCAAATCGCGACGGGGCACGCCCCGGCAATTGGAGCGGCTGGAACTGTCGCTTACGGCGCCGCGCCGCGCGCACCAGGCGAATGCCGACCATCCAGCGGATGATCACCCCGATATCGTCGGCCATGATGTCTTCGAGTTCGAAGGTGTGCGGTTATCGCTTGGCGCCGCCCCCGAATTCGACGATCGCGCGAAACAGCGCCTCGCCGTGCGCATCGGCGTGCTCGTTTACGTGCCGGTGTGCCCGACGCGGAGTGTAAGAAGCCATGGTACCTGCAGCTCATTCCGAACGGGAAGCTGCCTACGATTGATGACGATGGGTTCCTCCTCTGGGGATCGGCGGCCATCAACCTCTACCTGGCCGAGAAGGAGTCAGATGTATCCGTTGACGGTGCAGGGCAGAGGCAAGCTTCTCCAGTGGACATTCTTCGTCGGCAACGAGGTCGAGCCGGCGGTAATTGCAATTCTCCGCAACCGTATCATCCTTCCTCCTGAACAGCGCGATCCAGTTGCTGCGGATGAAGCGCACGACAAGCTTCGTCGCCTGCTCAGTATTATGGAAAGCGAACTCCAGCGGACTGGCTTTTTCGCCGGCGACGCGCGGGGTCTCACTGTCATCGTGGCCTGTGTTCTCTACATCGTTAACGTGCGCCTGAAGATGGACTTGGGCTGTTGGCCTCGGTTGGGGTCGTGGACGACCGCCAGCGTCGAACGACCGGCAGCTCTAATTGCGCGGAAGCTGAGAGGACCCTTGTAGAAAACCCTCCCGATTCGTCATATCAGGATGACCGCTTCGGGTCGCACTGCGACGTTCGATGATCGGTCCGCTTGCGGGCCACAAGCAGATCGGGTCATTGGCGGCGCTCAATTCCCGTCGTGAGCGTACGATGGCGGGACTTCTCTCGTCGACAAGCTGCACAGTGATCACGCGCCGCAGTGTTTTCTTGGCAGGGGCGATCGGCATGCTCGCTGCGCCGCGGTTCAGCCACGCCCAAGCCCCCTCGAAGATTGCGCGCGTCGGAATCCTTTGGTTCGGCTCGATGGACACTCCGGCGGCTTTGCAAGATCGTTCGGCGTTTCGCCAGCGGCTCGCCGCGCTCGGCTACGCAGAAGGCAAGAACATCGTGATCGAAGAACGATCCTCAGGGGGAAATCCGGAGCGATTGCGCGAGCTCGCGCGCGAGTTTGCGGCGAGCAAGGTCGATGTCATCGTTACGCCGGCGGTCACCGCAAGCCGTGCCGCGCGACAGGCGACCAGCACGATCCCGATCGTGATGGTTCACGCGGGCGATCCCGTCGGTGCCGGCCTGATCGCTAGCCTCGCTCGGCCGGGCGGCAATGTCACCGGAAGCATGAATCTTTCTTATGCCGGCAAGCAGATCGAGTTGATGCGCGAAATCGCGCCGCGCGCCGTCAAGCTCGCCATTCTCTTGAACCCATCCAACGCGAATGCACCAAGGCAGGTTACGGACGCGATGGAAGCGGGCCGCAAGTTCAATCTGAGTCTCGCTGTCGCCGAGGTGGCCCGGCTGGAGGATCTTCAGAACTCATTTGCGACGATCCGCGACATGCGACCGGACGGACTCCTGGTCATGGCTGATCCGCTGATCGGTGACCAAATCGCCCAAGTGATCGCCTTCGTGGCCAGCGCTCGCCTGCCGGCAATCTACGATCAACCGGCCTTTGCCAGGGCCGGCGGCATGGTCGCCTATGGGCCGCTCCTTGTCGAACACTATGTCATGGCAGCCGGGTACGTAGCGAAGATTCTCAAGGGCGCGAAACCAGCCGACTTGCCCGTCGAACAGCCAACGAATATCGAGCTGGTGATCAACCTCAAAACCGCGAAGGCGCTCGGGCTCACGATTCCGCATTCGATCTTGCTCCGCGCGAACGAGGTGATCCAGTAGGTACTGGTCACTCGCGGACCCAGCCCGCCTCATCTATTGAAGCGGCGGCACGCTGCGTTTTCGCAACGCAACGATCAGCGGATCGGCCGTCGCGCAGTGACGGTGAAGGTTTCGCTGTCTCCGCGACCTGACACCCAATTTAGTACGGGCTGGCCAAATTCACCAACGGCCGTCCAACTCGGACGAAGAACGCGTATCTTTATTAGAACGCGCTTCGCTTAGCCGAGCATCACGGACGCCACGCATAGCACCTGAAGAATCGACGCTCTACGCGCGCATCCCGCACTTGCCTGCTGAATGTTGCACCGGACAATCGCGCCCGGGCCAAGTAAGAGGTCAGCAGTTCATCGGCCGATCGTCGTCGACGGCGAGGCGCTCGGCTATTGTCCGATCGCCATCTGATTGGCCGCTGCACCGGCGCCGTACCGATGCCCACGCCCAGCGCGGTGCAAATCCCGAGTTTCATTCTCGGTTTACGCGAAGGTTGCCCAGAGGAAAACGGCCACAATCATGAGGGCGACTATCACGAGCACGATAGGCGCAAGACGCCGATCCTCCTTTTGCCTTTTTTCGCCGAGCTCCGGCGCGGCGACCGCACCTTCCGTTGGCGCGCTCGGCTTAGTGTGAACGTCAACCTTCAGGTTGAGCCGAATGCCAGGCATCACGCGAAACGAGCGGCGTAAGCGGAAGCCCACGGACTTTCGAGTCTGACCGTTAGTGATCGCTAACTCGGGATGCCGCGTGAGACTTGGTGCCGGTAGAGGGAGTCGAACCCCCGACCTTCGCATTACGAATGCGCTGCTCTACCAACTGAGCTACACCGGCACGAAGCCCAAGATTATAGCCCATTCGGTTCGCACGCCGCACACCGCGCGGCCGGTCAAAACGCGGCCAGCGACCGCCACAGCGACGACACGCCGTTCCACATGATCTGCACACCGATGCAGAGCAGGATGAATGCGGAAAGCCGCAGCAGAACGGCGCTGCCGGTGGGCCCCAATCGCCGCAGGATGCGGTCCGCGTAACGCAGCGTGACGAACACCGTCAGCGCGACCAGTAGCACACCGGTCGCGTGCGCGAGAGAATCGACGATCAGCGTGCGCACGCCGTGGGAGCGGTTCGCGCCGATGGTGATGGCGACCGAAATGGAGCCCGGCCCGACGATGAGCGGCATCGTCAGCGGATAGAAAGCGCGCGCGCGAAAGTCCGGCCGGCGGCCGACCGAATGCGCCGCGTCGTGTACCCATTCGATCGGCTCGTCGGGCTGATGCAGCAGCGTCCACGCGAGCGAGCACACGACGAGGCCGCCGGCCACCTGCACGATCGGCACGGACAGATCGAAAAACTCGAGCACGTACGCGCCGATCAGGAGCGAGGCGAGCAGCAGCAGGAAGCAGTTCAGCGCGACCCGACGCGCCAGATCGGCGTGCTCGCTCGGAGACAGGTCGACCGTCTTGGCGAGATAAACGGGCGCGGCGCCCAGCGGATTGACGATCGGCAGCAGCGCGGCGAGCGCGAGCAGCATCGTCTCGAGGAATTGGCGAAGATCGTCGGCGATCACGGACTCGTTGTTCTTGAGTGCGGCTGGGAACGGCGCGCGGCGGGCCACGATTCTTGCACAGCGGCCGCGCGCGACGCCGGTAGAATGCTCGCCACCCATCGAATGCGCGACGCCGAACCGGCCCCGCCCGATCTCGTCATGGCTGCCGCCACGCGACCCCTCTTCGGGTTCCACGCCGTCATCGCACGCCTGCGGCAGCGGGCCGAATCGGTCGAGACACTGTATGTCGACGCGGCGCGGCAGGATGCGCGTATGCGCGACCTCGTCGCGCGTGCGAATGCGGCCGGCGTAGCGGTGCACAGCGTGGATGCGGCGAGACTTGCCGCGTTGAGCGGGCACGCGACGCATCAGGGCGTGGTCGCCATCGTCGATGCGCAGCGGCCACACGTTACCGTCGACGACGTGCTGGCGGAACTCGCCGAGCCGGCGCTGCTGCTGGTGCTCGACGGAGTGACGGATCCGCACAACCTCGGCGCCTGCCTGCGCTGCGCCGACGCGTTCGCCGCGCAGGCGGTCATCGTGCCGAAGGACCGTGCCGTCGGCGTGAACGCGACTGTTGCCAAGACGGCGAGCGGCGCCGCGGAAACGGTGCCGGTGATCGCGGTGACGAACGTCGCGCGTGCGCTGCGCGAATTGAAGGAGCAGGGCGTGTGGCTGCTCGGCGCCGACGCGCAAGGCGAAAGCCTGTTCGAGGCCGACGTGTCCGGGCCGGTCGCATGGGTGCTCGGCGCGGAGGGGCAGGGCCTGCGGCGGCTTACGCGCGAGTCGTGCGACCGGCTCATCGGCATTCCGATGCAGGGCGTGGTCGAGAGCCTCAACGTGTCGGTTACCGCGGGCATCTGCCTGTACGCCTCGCGCGCCGCGCGTGCGGTGCGAGCATGAAGCGGCGGCACGCGGCAGAACCACCGACTTTTGGGCTACTGGCGCCGGGTAAACGCCGCCGTTGCCGCTGCGCGCCGCCTCGGCTAGCATGCGCTCGCGGCGCACGCGCCGTATCACCAGGCGAGGCCACCATGAAACCGATTCGAATTCAGTTTCGCACGACGCTGATCGCACTCGCGCTGTCGGCATTGGCCGCGGCGCCCGCGGCTGCCAAAGGCACGCTCGTCTATTGTTCGGAAGGCAGCCCTGAGGGATTCCAGCCCCAGTTCTTCAGCACCGGCACGACGTTCGATGCGGTGTCGGTGCCGATGTTCAACCGTCTCGTCGAGTTCGAGATCGGCACGACGAACATCGTTCCGGCGCTCGCCGAATCGTGGACGGTGTCGGCCGACGGCAAGACGTATACCTTCCAGCTGCGCAAGGGCGTCAAGTTCCACAGCAACGCGAACTTCAAGCCGTCGCGCGACTTCAACGCCGACGACGTACTGTTCTCGTGGTACCGGATGGCCGACGACAATCACCCGTTCCACAAATTCACCGCCGGCCAGACGTACGCGTACTTCGACGACATGGGCATGAAGAACATCGTCGACAAGGTCGAGAAGATCGACGACTACACGGTGCGCTTCGCGCTGAAGCGACCCGAGGCGCCGTTTCTCGCGGACATGGCGATGGACTTCGCGTCCATCCTGTCGAAGGAATATTTCGAGTCGATGCTCAAGAAGGGCACGCCGAACGCCGCCGACGTGTACCCGATCGGCACGGGCCCGTTCGAGTTCGTGAGCTACCAGAAGGACGCGACGATTCGCTACAAGGCGTTCGAGAAGCACTGGAAGGGGCGGCCGAAGATCGACAACCTCGTCTACTCGATCACCCGCGACGCGACGGCGCGCTACGCGAAGCTCAGGACGGGCGAATGTCAGGTGATGGCATTCCCGAAGCCCGCCGACCTCGACGAGATGCGCAAGGATCCCCAGCTCGCCATCCAGCAGAAGGAAGGACTCAACATCGGCTACATCGCGTTCAACGTCGAGAAGAAGCCGTTCGACAACAAGCTCGTGCGCCAGGCGCTGAACCTCGCCACGAACAAGGACGCGATCCTCAAGGCCGTCTACCAGGGCAACGGGCAGGTCGCGAAGAACCCGATTCCGCCGATCCTCTGGAGCTACAACAACGCGGTGCAGGACTACGCGTACGATCCGGCGAAGGCGAAACAGCTGCTGGCCCAGGCCGGCTATCCGAACGGATTCGAGGTCGACCTCTGGTATCTGCCGGTGACGCGGCCGTACAACCCCGATGGCAAGCGCATGGCCGAGCTCATCCAGGCCGACTGGGAGAAGATTGGCGTCAAGACCAAGCTCGTGACGTATGAATGGGCCGAGTACCGCAAGCGCAGCAAGACCGGCGAGCAGGCGGCGATGATGTTCGGCTGGTCGGGCGACAACGGCGATCCGGACAATTTCTTCGTGCCGCTGCTGGGCTGCGAAGCGGTGAAGGGCGGTGGCAACGTCGCGCGCTGGTGCAACAAGGGGTTCGAGGACCTCATCATCAAGGCGGCGCAGACGCCGAAGCAGGCCGATCGCGCCAAGCTCTACGAACAGGCCCAGGTGATCGTCAAGGAAGAGGCGCCGTGGATCACCGTCGCGCATTCGGTGCGCTTCGACGCGCTGCGCAAGGAAGTGCGCGGCTACAAGATGGACGCCACCGCGCATCACTACTTCAACAACGCGGATCTCGCCGCGCAGCCGTGACGTAGGCCTCGAGGTCGGAGACGAATTTCGACACCGTCGGAATTCGTCTTCGCCCCCACCATTTCTGCGCCGGAGATCCCGGCCAGCCGGCTTCGCTCCCGTCCGATGCTCGGATTCGTCCTCCGCCGCGTCGCGCTCATCGTGCCGACGTTCATCGGTGTCACGCTGCTTGCGTTCGCGCTGATTCACCTGATCCCCGGCGATCCGGTCGAAAACATCTCGGGCGAGCGGGGGATGGATCCGGAGCGGCGGGCGCGGCTGCTGCACGAATTCGGCCTCGACCGGCCGCTCGCCGTTCAATACGCGAGCTACGTGGCGCAGGTGCTGCGCGGCGATCTCGGTACGTCGCTCACCACGCACGAGAGCGTCGCGCACGAGTTCGCAACGCTGTTTCCGGCGACCGTCGAGCTCGCGTTCTTCGCGCTCGTGTTCGCGCTCGTCGTCGGCCTGCCGGCCGGCATGCTGGCGGCGCTGCGCCGTAACACGGTGGCCGATTACGCCGTTATGGGCGTGTCGCTGACCGGCTACTCGATGCCGATCTTCTGGTGGGCGCTGCTGCTGATCCTGTTCTTCTCCGTGCAGCTCGGGTGGACGCCGGTGTCCGGACGCATCGCCGTCCAGTACGACGTTCCTGCGCTCACGGGCTTCATGCTGATCGATACGCTGCGCGCGGGCGACCTCGGTGCATTTCGCTCGGCGCTCGCGCACCTCGTGCTGCCGACGATCGCGCTCGGCACCATTCCGCTCGCCGTCATTGCGCGGATGACGCGCTCGGCGATGCTTGAGGTGCTGCGCGAGGACTACGTGCGCGCCGCACGTGCGAAGGGGCTGCCGCGCTGGCGCGTCGTCGTCGTGCACGCGTTTCGCAATGCGCTGATTCCCGTGCTGACCATCATTGGCCTGCAGGTCGGCTTGCTGCTCTCCGGCGCGATTCTCACCGAGACGATCTTCTCGTGGCCCGGCGTCGGGAACTGGCTGATCCACGGCGTGCAGTCGCGCGACTACCCGGTGGTGCAGGGCGGCATCCTGCTGATCGCGACGATCGTCATTACCGTGAACCTGATCGTCGACATGCTCTATGGCGTCGTCAATCCCCGCATCCGCCACGCCTGAAGCGACCTTCGCGCCGCCGTCGCGGCTGCGCGAGTTCTGGCGCGCCTACGCGCAAAATCGCGGAGCGGTCGTCGGACTGATGCTCGTTGGGCTGTTGCTGGTGCTCGCCCTCGGCGCCGACGTCATCGCACCGCATCCGCCGAACGAGCAGTATCGCGAGTTCACGCTTGCCCCACCCGTGTGGCACGACGGCGGCAGCGCGCGCTTCCTGCTCGGCACCGATCCGGTGGGACGCGACATCGTGTCGCGCCTCATTCACGGCACGCGCCTGTCGCTTGCGATCGGCACGATCTCCGTCGCCATTTCGCTGACGCTCGGCGCGATTCTCGGTCTCATAGCCGGCTATTTCCGCGGCGCAATCGACACGGCGATCATGCGGCTGATGGACGTGATGCTGTCGCTGCCGAGCCTGCTGCTCGCGATCGCCGTCGTGGCGATCCTTGGTCCCGGTCTGATCAACGCGATGTACGCGATCGCGATCGTGCTGCTGCCGCATTACGTGCGCCTCGCGCGCGCGGCCGTGATCGCGGAAGCGGGGCGCGAGTACGTGACGTCGTCGCGCATCGCGGGCGCCGGCACGCTGCGCCTCATGTTCAGCACGATCCTCCCGAACTGCGCAGCGCCGCTGATCGTGCAGGCGACGCTCGGGTTCTCGAATGCGATCCTCGACGCTGCCGCACTTGGCTTCCTCGGGCTCGGCGCACAGCCGCCCACGCCCGAATGGGGCTCGATGCTCGCCTCGGCGCTCGAATTCATCCAGCGCGCCCCGTGGGTCGTGACGTTCCCGGGGCTGGCGATCCTCGTCACGGTGCTCGCGTTCAATCTGGTCGGCGATGGCCTGCGTGACGCGCTCGACCCGAAACTGCGCTCATGACTTCGGCGCCGCTCGTCGACATTCGCGGACTGCGCGTCGAATTCGGCTCGGCCGCACATCCGTTTCCGGCGGTCGACGGCGTCGACTTTGCGATCGACGCAGGCGAGATTGTCGGCCTTGTCGGCGAGTCGGGATCGGGGAAGAGCGTCACGGCGCTCGCGTTGATGGGCCTCGTCGACTTCCCCGGACGCGTGTACGCAGAGCGGCTCGCTTTTGGCGGTCGCGACATCCTTGCGATGGATGCCGGCGAGCGCCGAGCGCTTGCGGGCCGGGGCATCGCGATGATCTTTCAGGATCCGCTCGCAAGCCTCGACCCGTGCTACACGGTCGGTTACCAGCTCGACGAAACCATGCGCTTGCACGGCAACGCCGAGGAGCGGGCGAGCGCGGCCGTACGTCGCGCGCGGGCGCTGGCGCTGCTGCGCGAAGTCGAGATTCCCGATCCGGCTGCGCGGCTGCGCGCCTTTCCGCATCAGCTCTCGGGCGGGATGGCGCAGCGCGTGATGATCGCGAGTGCGATTGCCGGGCGGCCGCAATTGCTGATCGCTGACGAACCCACGACCGCGCTCGACGTCACCGTGCAGGCGCAGGTGCTCGAGCTGCTCGCGCGGCTTCGAGCCGAGCATGCGATGGCGCTGCTGCTCATCACGCACGACCTCGCCGTCGTATCCGAGAGCGCCGATCGCGTGGTCGTGATGTACGCAGGGCAGGTGATGGAAACGGGCGCGGTTCCCGCTATCTTCGAGACGCCGTTGCATCCGTATACGCAGGCGCTGCTCGACGCGCTGCCCGAGCACAACCTCGATCGTGCGCGCCTTGCGACGATTCCCGGCGTCGTGCCGGGTGCGTACGATCGCCCGGCAGGCTGCCTGCTTGCGCCTCGCTGTCGCTACGCCGTCGAGCGCTGTCGTGCGCAGCATCCCCCGCTCGAGTCGGTGGGCCGCGGCAGCGCGCGGTGCCACTTTCCGCTCGACCGGCAGGGACGTCCGACGCGCGACTGGAAAGTGGTACGCGCAGGGGCCTCCGCGGCATGAGCGTCCAAGCTGCAGCGCTGCTCGAAGCGCAGGACTTGACACGCCACTATCGCGTGTCGCGCGGCTACCTTCGCGGCCATTCCACGGTGCGCGCGCTCGACGGCGTCTCGTTCAGTCTGGAGCAGGGACGCACGTTCGCCGTGGTTGGTGAATCGGGATGCGGCAAATCGACGCTGGCGCGGCAGGTGACGATGGTCGAGACCCCGACGTCGGGCACGCTTCGGATCGACGGGATCGACGTCGTTCACGCGAGCACCGACGTGCGGCGACGGCTTCGACCGCAGGTGCAGATGGTGTTCCAGAGTCCGTATGCGTCGCTCAATCCGCGGCGCACCGTCGGGGCGCTGCTCGAGGAGCCGCTCGTCATCCACCGTCGCGGGTCACCCGCCGAGCGGCGCACCGCCGCGCACGCGATGATGGCGAAGGTGGGCCTGCGTCCGGAGCACTATCGTCGCTATCCGCACATGTTCTCGGGCGGTCAGCGCCAGCGCATCGCCGTGGCGCGTGCGCTGATGCTCGGACCGCGCCTTGTCGTGGCCGACGAGCCGATCTCGGCGCTCGACGTGTCGATCCAGGCGCAGGTGCTGAACCTGCTGCTCGACCTGCAGGCGGAGTTGCATATCGCGTATCTCTTCATCGCCCACAACCTGCAGGTCGTGCGGCACATCGCCGATTCGGTGATGGTGATGTACGCGGGGCATGCGGTCGAGCAAGGCCCCAAGGATGCCATCTTCGCCGACCCGCGGCATCCGTACACGCGTGCGCTGCTGGCGAGCACGCCGAGCCTGCGGGGACCCCCGCGCACCCAGCGGGCGAGCCCCGCCGGCGAGCCGCCGTCGCCGCTCGCACATGCAACCGGCTGCGCGTTTCGCGCGCGCTGCCCGCGTGCGATCGAACGCTGTGCCGTCGAGGCGCCGGCCGTGACGGCGATCGGTCGCGTGCGCGTCGCGTGCCATCGCGCGGGCGAGGACGCATAATTTCTGGCATCATCGCGCGCCAATCATGAGCGAAGCCAATCCGGTCGAGCACATCCGCCGCTGGTCCGACCAGTTCACGAAGATCCGTCGCGACCTGCATGCGCATCCGGAGCTCGGCTTCGAGGAGCACCGCACGGCACGGCTCGTCTGCGACCAGCTCGCCGCGTTTGGCATCGAGCACCACAGCGGCGTGGGGCGCACCGGCATCGTCGCGGTGATCCAGGGCGCGAGCGACGCGAGCGGCCGGCGCATCGGACTGCGCGCCGACATGGACGCGCTGCCGATGCAGGAGGAGAACGACGTCGCCTATCGGTCGCGCTACGACGGGCGCATGCACGGCTGCGGCCACGACGGCCACACGACGATGCTGCTCGGGGCGGCACGCTACCTGCACGAGACACGCAACTTCGACGGCATCGC
>Ga0310813_10002771_pt1 | contig 10609 bp, 7 predicted proteins | sample YN3metagenome_FD_203086 | JGI IMG/M metagenome (GOLD analysis project Ga0310813, IMG submission 203086) | Soil microbial communities from experimental microcosm in Duke University, North Carolina, United States - YN3 | ecosystem: Engineered > Artificial ecosystem > Soil microcosm > Unclassified ... | reverse complement strand
CGCCCTGTTGTGGTTTGGTAGCGGGGGTGGGATTTGAACCCACGACCTCCGGGTTATGAGCCCGACGAGCTACCAGGCTGCTCCACCCCGCGCCGTAACGGCCTCCGTACAGGCCGCTGCCGCTCGAGGTGTCGACGAGGGAGGCATTATAGCCATCGCGCCCGTCTCGTCAAGCGCCGTGCACCGCCAACCAAAACAAAAGCGGGCGACCCTTTCGGGCCGCCCGCTTGCGGATTCCGAGACTGGTCTTAGTGGTTGAAGAGGAACTCGCTGGTGTTCACCAGCGTCCACATCAGGTCCTCATAGCCCGACGTGCCCTGCGACTTCGTCACGTGCGCCATCCAGCGCGATGCCTCCGAGGCCGACGGGGTCCGGCTCAGGCAGGACATGAAGATCGCCCGAACCTTCGAGTCGGGCGTCGGGTGCTTCGCGAGCATCTCGCCGAAGCCGTTCACCCGGCCCGCCGTCATGCCCGCGTTCAGCATCTGATGGTTCATCATCATCAGCGCCGACGGGATCGTGCCCGCGAAGTCCACCGCTTCGCTTCCCTCGTCGTCCTCGAAGGTCTGGCGGAACTGCGAGGTCAGCGCCATGATCAGGCGCTGGATGCCCTCGCCCTTGGGCTTCCCCGCACCCTTCCCGCCCGGCATCTTGCCCATCTCGCGGCGATTCATGCCCATCAGCGGGCCTTCGTCCAGATTCGTCGCTTCGATGACCGAGCGCAGGATTTGCTCGGGCGCCAGCGCGCGCACCCGGGCCAGCGCCAGCAGCTTCTCGGCCTGCGCGTCGCGCTCCTTGGCGGCCGACTTCGAGGTCAGGCTGTAAGCCTCGGAGCCCGCGATCGCCTTGATCAGCCAGTGCAGGTCGAACTTGTGGTCGACGAAATCCTTCGCCAGATCGTTCAGCAGTTCCGGATGGCTCGGCTTGTTCTTGCCGTTGAAGTCGTCCACCGGATTCACGATGCCCTGGCCGAAGAAGTGCGCCCAGTAGCGGTTCACGCACATCTTCGCGAACTGCAGATTCTCGGGCGACGTCACGTACTTCGCGAAGGTCGCGCGGCGCGACACGCCCGACTCGACGCCCTTCCCGCTCTCGATGAACGAGGGCTTGATCGGCCCCGACTTCGAGTTCGGGATCTCCAGGTTCGGGCCGCCCGTGCCCATCAGCTTCCCGCCAAGCCGACCGCCGCTGCCATCCGAAACATGGTAGCCGCGCATCTGGTCGTCCTTCGGGTCGCGCCTCACGCGCACCTCGGTGAAGAAGGACGCCATGCCGTAGAACTCTTCCTGGGTCCACTTGTCGAAGGGGTGGTCGTGGCACTGGGCGCACTGGATCTGCACGCCCATGAAGGCGCGCGTCAGCTTGCCCGCGAGCGCCTTCGGGAAGTCCTTGCCGGCCTCCCGGAACTGCCGGACCATGTAGCTGCCCAGGCCGACGGGCTTCTTGTCCTCCTCGGGCTTCTCGGCGGGCTTCATCATCATGGCGCCGTAGCCTTCGGGGACCCAGCCCTCGACCGTGATGATCTTGCGCGCGAACTCGTCGTACGGCATGTTCTTCTCGAGCATCTCGCGCAGGTCGTGCGTGCCTTCGTTGCGGAGACCCTCGGCGCGGCGGTCCTTGTCGAAGCCGACGATGATGCCGCTCCACACCTCGGACCAGTGCTCGGCGTAGCGCTCGTCCTTCACGAGCGCGTCCACGAGGGCCTCGCGCTTCTTCGAGTTCTTGTCGGCGAGGAACTTCTCCGCTTCCTCGAGCGACGGGATCTGTCCCGCGATGTCGAGATAGGCGCGGCGGAGGAACTCGGCGTCGCTCGCGCGGGGCGCCGGTTTGAGCTTGGCGTCCTCCCACTTGGCCTTGATCCACCTGTCGATCAGGGCCGAGCCGGAGAGCTTGGCGTCGGTGGCCGTGTCCTGGGCGAAGCCGGTGGAGACCAGCAGGGCCGCCAGGACGCCGAGGGCGAGCGTGCGCATGGATGCCTCCGTCTTAGTCCACTGGGTTCAACAGGGGGGTCCCGGGAAAAGTTGCGCTTAATTTATGTTTCGCTTGCTAAGGTCCCCGAAAGATGTCACGCAACTTATTCCATACGATATGGTTCTAAGGAAAGCGAGCCTGAAAGGGGGGACCCATGAGTCTGGCGACCCTCGCGCTTCTGATTCTCGCCCAGGACCCGCAAGCCGCCGGCGGCGCCCTCATCGACCAGCAGATTTCGAAGACCTGGACCGATGCCGTCGTGCCCCATGCGGGCCCGTCCGACGATGCCGAGTTCCTGCGCCGCGCGTCCCTCGATATCGTCGGCGTCCTCCCCTCCCCCGACGAGATCGTCGAGTTCCTCAAGGACCCGCGGCCCGACAAGCGCGCGGCCAAGATCGACCAGCTCCTGACGCGGCCCGAATACGCCCACGCCTGGGCCGAGCTGTGGGAGGACGTCCTCGTCGGCTACGACCAGCCGTCCCGCAACGACTCCAACAAGGCGCTCTACACCTGGCTTCGCGACGAGGTGTTCGCGAAGAACCTCCCTTATGACAAGATGGTCGGCGCGCTCCTCAGCGCCAACGGCGTCAACACCGAGGTCGGCGCCGTCAACTTCCTGCTCCGCCTGACCCGCAAGGACGGCGGAGGCGGAGTCGCGATGGCCAGCAAGGCCTCCAAGACGTTCATGTCGACCCAGATCCAGTGCGCGCAGTGCCACGACCACCCGTTCGACCGCTTCACGCAGGACGACTTCTATGGAATGGTGGCGTTCTTCGCGCGCACGAAGGCGAAGAAGGTCGACAACCAGGATCCCAAGGACAAGCGCCTGATGCTCTACGACGACACCAAGGGCGAAGCGTCGTTCGGCGAGGGCAAGGCGAAGAAGACCGTCGCGCCGCGCTTCCTCGACGAGGTCGCGCCGCCCAAGGACCTGGCCCGTCGCGACGCCTTTGCGACGCTGATGATCCGTCCCGACAATCCGAACTTCGCCCGTTCCGTCGTGAACCGCTACTGGGCCCGCTTCTTCGGCCGCGGAATCATCGAGCCCATCGACGACTTCTCCAACCGCTTCAAGCCCTCGCACCCCGAGCTGCTTGACCGGCTCTCGAAGGAGTTCGTCCAGCAGGGCTACGACACGGCGTGGCTGATCCGCACGATCGCCAATTCCGCCACCTACCAGCTCTCGTCGCGCCGGCCCGAGAACGCGTCGGCGGACCGCTTCTTCAGCTATTCGGCGACCCGCCCGCTGACGCCCGAACAACTCTATATGAGCCTGATGGGGGCGCTGGGAATCGTCGACGGCGAGGGCGCGGCGAAGAACAAGGGCAGCCTGCTGACCCAGTTCCGCCAGCGCTTCGGCGAAGAGGAGACGGCCGACCGCGGCGTCTTCCAGGGCACGATCACGCAGGCGCTTTATCTCATGAACGGCCCCCTGCCCAACGGCGAGATCCCGCGCGCGAACAACAAGCTCGACAAGATTCTCAAGCAGTTCCCCGCCGCCGAGGACCGGGTCGACCGGATCTTCCTCTCCGTGCTCTGCCGCTTGCCCTCGGCGCGCGAGCGGGCGACCTACGTCCCCTACGTGAAAGCCGGCAATCCCAAGAAGGAGAAGGAGCCCTACGAGGATCTCTATTGGGTGCTGTTGAACTCCAGCGAGTTCCTGTTCAACCACTAAATCGATTTTGCACCGAAACTAATTTCGGACCCCCGAGTTCATAGCTTAGACATTGAGGGCTGACGATATGGCGCACGACTGCAAGGACTGCGAAGGGACCCGGCGCTACGGCCTCACCCGCCGCGACGTGCTGCGGGGCTCTCTCGGCGGCTTCCTCGGATTCGCCTTTGCGCGCCAGACGGAGACGTTCGGCGCCGCGATGCCCGACCTCCTGCTGCCCCAGGACACGACGACCGCCGCCAAAGCGGCCAAGTCGGTCATCGTCGTCTGGCTCGGCGGCGGCCCCTCGACGCTGGACCTCTGGGACCCGAAGGAGGGTCGCGAGACCGGCGGCCCCACGAAGGCCATCGAGACCTCCGTCAAGGGCATCCAGTACGCCGACAACCTGCCCACGATCGCCAAGGTCGCCGAGCACGTCTCGGTGATCCGCTCGATGGTCTCCCGCGAAGGCAGCCACGAGCGCGGCCGCTACCTGCTCCACACGGGCTACGTGCCCACCGGCACGGTGGTCCATCCCTCGATGGGCTCGATCTCGGCCATGGAGCTCGGCAACAAGAAGCTCGACCTGCCCAACTTCATCTCGCTGGGCGGCTCGACGGACGGCGCCGGCTTCCTGCCCCCCGAGTTTAATCCGTTCGCGGTGGACGCGGGCGGCGCTCGCGGCGGCGGTGGCGGCAAGGGCCCCGCGGCGGGCAGCAGCGACGTGATCAAGATCAGCAACGTGTCGTATCCCAACGGGGTCGACAAGAACCGCTTCCGCGAGCGGATGAAGTTCCTGCAGGAGCAGGAAGCCGACTTCGAGAAGGAGCACGCCTCGGAGGAGGTCACCCGCCACAAGACGGCGTACGAGAAGGCCGACCGGCTCATGCACACTCCGCTGCTGGAGGCCTTCGACCTGGGCAAGGAGAAGCCCGAGCTCGTGAAGTCGTACGGCGAGGGCAAGTTCGGCCGCAGCTGCATGCTGGCGCGTCGCCTCGTCGAGCGCGGCGTGGCCTTCGTCGAGATCAGCCTCGGCGGCTGGGACACCCACCAGGACAACTTCAACAAGGTCTCGTCGAACTGCAAGCAGCTCGATCCGGGCCTCGGCACCCTGATCCGGGACCTGCACGAGAAGCGGATGCTCGACAAGACCCTCATCGTCTGCATGGGCGAGTTCGGCCGCACCCCGAAGATCAATGCGAACAACGGCCGCGACCACTACCCGCGCGCCTGGAGCATGATGCTGGCGGGCGGCGGCGTCCAGGGCGGCCGCGTGATCGGCGCCACCGACAAGGACGGCGTGGAGGTCAAGGAGCGGCCCGTGACGGTGCCCGACCTCTTCGCGACCGTGTACTCGGCCCTGGGCGTGGATCCCAAGAAGAAGAACGTCTCGCCCCTGGGCCGCCCGATCGCCCTGTCGGACAACGGCGTAGCGGTCAAGGAACTCCTGAGCTAACGCGACAATCCTTCCACAGGCGGGGTGACGGGCCGCACCCGCGGCCCGTCACCCCGTTCTATTTTGTAGACAATTTTCGTCAGTCCCCCTCAATTCCACGCCGTTTTCGCAGGCATGCCGCTTGCTATCTGTATTAGTCGGATACAACAGTGACAACCAGGAACTCCGTGGTAGGCTGGCCGGGTCGCAGCGGCGATATGTTTTTTCCTGATCCCAACCCTCAATCGCGGCAGCTGCGACCCGGCCGGCACTTATAAATTCGACCGTACCTTCCCCCCATTGGCCGGCGCCTGGGGCGCGGCGACACTCTCCCCCACCGCCGCCCGCCCCAGGTGCTGCGGCCCCTCCTGCTCGCATGAAACACTCGATGGATACTCGCCCGGTCTCCGAGTCCAAATGGATTCCCGCCGTGGCCATCCTCATGGGAGCCGTTGTCTTGTCGCTGCTTCCGATCCTACCGGCTCATCCTCCGTGTCGGACGCTCTACGAGGAGCGGATGCGCTATGCCCTCGAGCCCCAAGTCGGACCCGAGCAGGCGGCGGCGATCCGCGCCTGGGCGAAGTCCGACGTTTGCCCCAAGTGCAACGGGAGCGGGTACGGCTCGCTGTTCCAGTACGTTGAGAACAACTATCTGCGCTAATTGCTCCCGGCCGGGCTTCCGCGTGTAAACCGCGCTGCCGCCCGGGGTATTAATGAGTCATGAACGCCCTCACCCTGCTCGTCGCCTCGGCCTTGCTGGGCCAGTCCGAGCCCGATCCCAATCCCGGCCACCTGAAGATGGCGCTGGTGAACCTCAAGTGCGTCACGTCGGCGGGCGCCGACTCGGAGGCCAACAAGGCCGCGATCCAGGCCAACCTGAAGCGGCACGTCTACTTCATCGAACGGCTCGCCAAGGAAGGCGCGGAGTTCATCGGCTTCCCTGAGCTGTCGATCAACGGGTACACCTTCACGCAAACGTCGACCTGGCTCAGCCTGGCGGGGCCCGAGGTGCAGGTCCTCCAGAAGGCCGCCCTCGAGCAGCGGGTCTATGTCGCGGCCGGGCTCTCCGAGCAGGATGCCGACGGCAAGCGCTGGAACACCCACGTCATCATCGACCCCAAGGGCAAGATCGTCGGCTCCTACCACAAGATCTGGCTGACCAAGGAGCAGGGCTTCGTCGAGAAGGGCTCGGAGCACCCGGTCTTCGAGATCAAGGGCGTGAAGATGGGGATCACGATCTGCGCCGACGGCACGGACCGCAAGAACCTGGAGGCCCTCGTCCAGAACGGCGCGAAGATCATCTATGGGCCGCACGCCAACACGACCGGCGGGACGACCGCGGGCTGGTACAAGTTCCGCTCGGCCTGGGGCGGCCCCGAAGGCTGGATCGCGCAGATGAAGGTGACGGCCGCGCTGCACAACCACGCGGGGCTCTACAACCCGGACTTCCAGCCGCCGGCCGGCAACGACGCCAACAGCGGCTGGGCCAGCGGCGCGTGGTTCATCGGCCCCGACGGCCGCACGCTCGCTCAGATGCCGCCCTCCTCCCAGAGGACCGACAGCAAGGAGCACGTCCTGGTCTGCAACGTCCCTGTAACAAAATAGACGGTCTATTTCGTTAGCGGCAGGATCTTGCGCCAGTACTCGCGGCCGATCTGGGCAAGCACCGCGAGCTTGTCCCCCGCCTCGTTGAAGACGAAGTCGCTCAGCGGCGCCATCGGACCGTAGCGCTTCCCGCCCAGCACCACGAAGGTCTGCTCTCCGTCCTGACCGACGTAGACCGGCGTGCGGCCGTCCGGAGCGAAGCCCAGCCGGTCGATCGACGTGAACCAGTCGCCGCTCGCGCCGTCGCAGTGAATGCGGACCTTCCCGTCCTGGCTCTCCGAGTAGGCGATGGCGGCGCCGTCGGGGCTGATCGCCAGATGATTCGGCCGCGGCCCGCCCCGGTAGACCGCGCGCCCGTTGTGGATCAGGACGCAGGTCTTCCCCTGCAGCAGTGCATAGGCGACGCCGGCCTTCTCGCCGACGGCCACCCGGTAGACGTGGTCGCAGGGCTCCGACTCGACGCCGTTGACGACGACGACGGACGTCTCTCCCCGCCGAGCCCCATACGCGACCGTCGCCGCGTCGCGGCTCGCGACCGGGGGACCGACCTCATCGTAGACGGCGCCCGCGCGGTTGTTCAGCGCCACGGCCCAGCCGCGCTCGACGGCCACGCGCCCGATCACGGCCCGGCTGTCGCCGCTGAACTCCACCGGCAGGCAGCGCGTGAAGAGAGGCCCCGGCGTCCCGTCGACGACGACGCGCTCCCCCTCCTTCTCGGCGGCGACGTAGGCCAGGCGCGCGCTGTCGGGACTGAAGCGCAGGCCCCGGACGTCGAGGAACGAGGGGCCCCGCTTCGCGTCGATAACGACCGAGCGTTCGAACTTCGCCGGCTCGCCGCAGATGAATGCCAGGCGGCCGCCGTCAGGGCTCCAGCAGAGCTCCGCGACGTCGCCGTAGGGACCCATGGGTTCGCCGCCGACGATCACGCCGAACTGCCCCTCGTCGTAGGCCACGTACGCGAACGCGCCGCGCGCGCCGAAGCCGGCCGCCTCGACGGTCTGGAACGCCGGCCCCGCCTGATCGCCGATCAGGACGCGGGTTTTCGGATAGCCTTCCGGCCCGTCCTTCACGGTCTGGGTGCATGCGTAGCCGCTCCCGTCCGGGCTCACGAAGGGGCGTCCGGCGCCGAGCTGCCCTTTCTTCTCGTGGTTGACGATAAGCCAATGGACGTCTTCGGAGGCGATGCCGACCCAGAGCTTTCCGTCGTCGCTGCACGCGAAGCCGCCGACCTTGTCGTAGAGCGAGCCGCGCTTGTCGTTGGCCATGATGAGCTGCCGGAACGCGGGCTCGGCGTCGGGGTCGTCCTCGGGCGGGTCGAGCGGCACCGCGACCGCGTAGAGAACAAGATCGAGGGAACGGCTCACGACGGCCGGCGTATCCACCAGGGGGATAAGGCCATCCAGGACGCTGCTGAGGCGGGCTTCGTTGAAGTCGACGCGAACGGTCATGAGCCCCGGATTATAACTTGGAGAACCCTAGCGGCTAAGTATACTCGTATACCTTACAGAACACCTTGGGGGAGCTCCTCATGAAGTACTTCAAAAAAATGTTCCTCGCATCCCTCCTGTTCTCGCTCCCCGTCCTGGCCTCCGTCCCGCCGGACAACACGGATTGGAATCAATGGCGCGGCCCTAACCGGGACGGGCATTCGCCAGACACGGGCCTCCTCAAGCAATGGCCGTCCGAAGGTCCCTCGATGCTCTGGAAGGCCGCGGGACTGGGCGCCGGCTACTCCAGCATTTCCCTGCAGAAGGACCGCATCTTCACGATGGGGGATCTCGGCGACGACTGCACTCTCTTCGCCCTGTCGCTCGACGGAAAGATCGTCTGGACCGTCAAGATGTCGCGCGCGTCCGGCCCTAAGGATCAGGGCGGTTTTCCCGGCCCCCGCTGCACGCCGTCGACGGACGGCTCGCTGGTTGTCGCGCTCAGCGCGTGGGGAGACCTCGTCTGCGTCACCCGCGCGGACGGCAAGGAGAAGTGGCGGAAGAATCTCGAGTCGGACTTCGGAGGCAAAGCCCCGCATTGGGGCTACTCGGAATCCCCCCTGATCGACGGCGACGCCGTGGTCTGCATTCCGGGCGGAAAACAGAGTTCCGTCGTCGCGCTGAACAAGGAAACCGGAGCCACGCTGTGGACGAGCGAAGCGCTCCAGGGCAACGCGGAGTACACGTCGCTCATGCCGGTGGAGATCGGCGGAGTGCGCCAATACATCGTCGTCACCAAGGCGACCTGCGCCGGCATCGCCGCCAAAGACGGCAAAGTGCTCTGGAAGGGGTCCCATCCCGGCGGCACGGCCGTCATTGCGACCCCGGTCTATCATGACGGGATCGTCTTCATGACGGTCGCTTACGGCGTTGGATGCAAGGCCTTCAAGGTTACCAATTCCGGCGGCGCCTTCACGGTCGAGACGGCCTATTCCGACGAGGGCAAGGAGAAAAAGGGCGCCAAGATCCTGGACAACAAGACCGGCGGCGTGATCGTCGTCGGCGAACACGTTTACGGCGTCACGGACGGCGGGAAGCTCAAGTGCGTCGAGCTCAAGACGGGCAAGGTGGTCTGGGAGGATCGCTGCGTCGGGTGCAAGGCCTCGGTCGCGTACGCGGACGGCCACCTCGTTGTCCGGGGCGAGGAAGGCCGGGGCACGATCGTCCTGGTCGAGGCGACGCCGGAAGGCTACAAGGAGAAAGGGCGCTTCGATCAGCCGGAGCGCAGCAAGCGGACCGCCTGGGCCCACCCGGTCGTCATCGGCGGAAAGCTCTACATTCGCGACCAGGACAATCTTTTCTGCTTCGACGTCAAGGCCAAGTAGACCATCAAGGGAGAACTAATCGTGACTCACGCTGCGATTCGCATCCTCTTCGTGCTGTTGCTCGCCGCCCTCCCCGCCGCCGCCGACAACGACTGGTCCCAGTGGCGCGGCCCGAAGCATGACGGCCTTTCGCCCGACACGGGCCTTCTGAAGGAATGGCCGACCAACGGGCCTCCTTTGGCATGGAAGGCGACCGGCCTCGGCGACGGCTATTCCACCCCGACCGTGCTCGGAGACCGGATCTATACGCTGGGCGACAGCGGCGAGAAGTGCAACTTGATCGCACTCAACGTTGCAGACGGCAAGCTCGTCTGGACGACGCCGATCGGCAAGAATTACATCTTCGATGACAAACACCCCGATTGGGGCAGCCCGCGCTGCAGCCCCTCAACCGACGGGAAGCTGGTCATTGCCCTCGCCCCGCATGGCGAATTGGTCTGCGTCGACGCCGCCACGGGAAAGGAAAAATGGCAGAAGAACCTGGTGAATGACTTCGGCGGAAAAGTCGGGAATTGGAAGTATTCGGAGTCACCTCTCCTGGACGCCGACAACGTCATCTGTATGCCTGGCGGCTCGAAAGGCACCGTCCTTGCGCTCAAGAAGGAAACGGGCGAGGTCGTCTGGCAGAGTAAGGATCTGACCGATCCCGCGGAATATCAGTCGCTGGTGCCGGTCGAAATCGGCGGGATTCGGCAGTACCTGGCCTTTACCGGGAAAAGCCTGGCCGGTATCGCGGCGGCCGACGGAAAGGTCCTCTGGCGCGCCGACCGTCCTGGGAAGGTGGCCGTCATTCCGACTCCCGTTTACAAGGATGGGATCGTCTTCGTTACCTCGGGGTATGGCGTCGGCTGCAACGCTTTCAAGATCACCGAGTCTGGCGGCAAGTTCACGGCCGAGCAGATCTACGCCAATACCAAGATGAAGAATCACCACGGGGGCGTCATCCTGCTCGGTGACCACGTCTACGGTTTCGATGAAGGTATTCTCAGATGCATGGAGCTGAAGACCGGCAACGTCATTTGGGAGAACAAGAGCGTCGGCAAAGGATCGATTGCGTACGCCGATGGTCACTTCGTCGTTCGCGGCGAGAGGACTAAGGGGAGTGAAATCGCACTCATCGAGGCCTCCCCCG
>Ga0310813_10002768_pt1 | contig 10613 bp, 8 predicted proteins | sample YN3metagenome_FD_203086 | JGI IMG/M metagenome (GOLD analysis project Ga0310813, IMG submission 203086) | Soil microbial communities from experimental microcosm in Duke University, North Carolina, United States - YN3 | ecosystem: Engineered > Artificial ecosystem > Soil microcosm > Unclassified ... | reverse complement strand
CAGACGGCGGCGGGGCAACTCGAGCTGGCGCAGGCGCGAATGAAAGTCGGCGCGGGCACCATCCTCGACGTCCGCACCGCCGAGGTCGCGGTGGGGCAGGCGCAGGTCGCCTCCCTCACGGCTCACAACCAGGCAGCGATCGAGAAGCTTCGCCTGTTCCAGTTCATGGGAGTGGCCGGCGACACCGGCACGCAACTGACCACGAAGTTCACCATCGCCCAGCCGGGCTTCACGCTGGACTCGTTGTTGGCGCTCGCCCGCCGCGTGAATCCCGATGTCGAAGCGCGGCGGTCGCGCGAGTTCGCGGCAGACATGAACGTGCGCGCGGCGCGAACGGCGTACATGCCGTCGCTGTCGCTTGGCACGGGCTGGGGCGGCAACTCGTTCGAGTACGTCAATCCGGACATCCCGGTGGCGCAGCAACAGGCCACGGCGGCGTCGCAGATGCGGTCGTGTCTGTCGCTCGATTCGCTCCGCACGCGATCGGGACTTCCCGGTCTCACCTGCGGTAACGGCGAGTTGTCGCAGGCGCAGATCGATGCGATCCATGCGTCGAACAACCAGTTCCCATTCAAGTTCAACCGGAACCCGATCGGCGTGTCGGCGACACTGTCGATGCCGCTGTTCAACGGCTACCAGCGCGAGGCGCAGGTCGAGCAGGCCAAAGTCGCGCGCGACAACGCCTCGAACGATGTCCGGGCGCGCAGCCTCCAACTGACGACCGAGGTGACACAGGCCTACCTCAACCTCGTGACGGCGGTCAAGACGGTGGCGTTGCAGGAGCAGAATGCCGCGAAGTCGGCCGAGGAGCTGGCGTTCGCGGAAGAGAGCTATCGCGTCGGTTCACGCACATTCCTCGACGTCACGACCGCGCGCGGCTCGTTCGAGCGCGCGCAGAGCGACCGCGTCGATGCGATTTACAACTATCACAAGGCGTTCGCCGCGCTCGAAAACGCGGTGGGACGTCCACTTCGCTGAGGCTGAGCAACAACCATGGGTAAGAAATCGAAGCTGGCGATCGGCATTATTGTGATAGTCGGCGCCGCCTCCGTGCTCGGCATGAGCGCGGCCAAGCGGGGCAACAAGGCCGTCGAGGTCCGGATGGAGGCGGTCCAGAAGCGCGATCTCGTCGCTTCAGTCACCGCGAGCGGTCAAGTTCGCCCGCAGACCAAGGTCGACGTCGCGTCGGACGTGAGCGGCAAGATCACGAAGCTCTCCGTGAAAGAGGGCCAGATCGTTACGCAGGGACAGTTCCTGCTCCAGATCGATCCGGCTCAAGCCGAGGCCAACGTGCAGCGCGCCGAGGCAGCGCTGGCTTCGTCCAAGGCGCAGCTCGCGCAGTCGCAGGCGAATCTCGAGCAGTCGAAGAAGAGCCTCGAGCGCTCGGCGTCGATCAAGAAGACGAATCCGCAGCTGATATCCGACGAGCAGCTCGATCAGCTTCGCACGGCGGTGGACGTGAACACAGCGCTCGCCGAGGCGTCGAAGCATGCGGTGGACCAAGCGACCGCGTCGCTCAGTGACGCGAAGACCTCGTTGTCCAAGACGACGATCTACGCGCCGATGGCCGGCCGTGTGACGAGGCTTGCCGTCGAGCAGGGAGAGACGGCCGTCCCGGGCACGTTCAACAAGGACGCCGCGACGCTGCTCACGATCAGCGACATGTCGGTGCTCGAGACCCGCGTGAAGGTGGACGAAACGGACGTCGCCCGCATCAAGGTGGGCGATTCGGCGCAGGTCCAAATCGACGCCTTCCCGGACACGACGTTCAACGGCCGGGTGACCAAGATCTCGAACAGCTCGGTGAAGGCAGCCACGGCGTCGACCACCGATCAGGCGGTCGATTACGAGGTCACGATCCAGCTGCTCAATGCACCGAAGGAGACGCGGCCGGACTTCTCGGCCACCGCCAAGATCATCACGGATTCGCGGACGAGCGTGATGTCGGTGCCGATCATCGCCCTGACCGTGCGTGAGAATCAGGCGCTGCAGCAGGGCGATACGGCGGTTGGCCTTGGCAAGGCCAAGCCCGCCAAGGACATCGGCAAGAAGGACGTGGAAGGGGTCTTCGTCGTCGGTTCGGACAACAAAGTGACCTTCCGGGCCGTAAAGGTAGGGATCGCCGGTGAGAAACACTTTGAGATCTTGAGTGGTCTCAAGGACGGCGAGAAGATCGTTGCCGGCACCTACCAAGCGATTCGCGAGCTCAAGGACGGCGCGCTGGTGCGCGAAGCCAAGGTCGACGCGAAAAAGCCGAATTCGGGGACAACCAAGTCGTGAGTCAAAACACCGTAGAAGCACCGCTCGGCGTTACCGCTGAACGGCTGGTCGTTACAGGACAGCATGGGGCGGCGCCCGATCCGAAGTGGGTGATCGTGACCCGTGGAATCAAGCGCGAATACGACATGGGTGGCGAAATCGTCCGCGCGCTTCGCGGCGTGGACGTCGCCATCGCGCGCAACGAGTATGTGGCGATCATGGGACCGTCGGGCTCGGGCAAGTCGACGCTCATGAACATCATCGGTTGCCTGGACACACCGAACGCCGGCGAATACTGGCTGAACGGCCAACTCGTCTCGACGATGAGCGATGACGCGTTGGCTCGCGTGCGGAACAAGGAGATCGGGTTCGTCTTCCAGACGTTCAACCTCCTGCCCCGCGCCACGGCGCTGCACAATGTCGAGCTTCCGCTCGTCTATGCGGGCATCAGCTCCGACGAACGGCGTCGCCGGGCGATCGAGGCGCTGGAAAAGGTGCAGCTGGCGAACCGTATGGATCACCGGCCCAATGAGCTGTCGGGCGGTCAGCGCCAACGTGTCGCGATCGCGCGGGCGCTGGTGAACAACCCGTCGATTCTCCTCGCCGACGAGCCGACCGGCAACCTCGACTCGCAGACCTCGGAAGAGATCATGCGCGTGTTCGAGAGCCTCGCGACCACGGGTCAAACGGTGGTCATGGTGACGCACGAGCCGGACATCGCGGCCCACGCCCGCCGCGTGGTCGTTCTGCGCGACGGCCTCATTTCGACCGACGAGCGCCGCGAATCGTTTACGTCGCGCCTCGGCTTGTAACATCAACAACATCTTCACCGTAGTAGGGCGAGGGTCTTCCCCTCGCCCTCTTTTTTTCATGCTCTTTCTTCAAGCCGTTCGCATTGCCTGGGACACGATCCGCGTGCAGAAGCTGAAAAGCTTCTTTACGGTTATTGGCGTCACCATTGGGGTCACCTTCCTGATCGCGGTCGTTTCGATCGTGTCAGGGATGGGCCGCTACATGAAGGACGACCTCATCGGCAAGCTGATCGCGGTCAATTCCTTCAACCTGCGAAAGCAGCCGGACATCCAGATGGGCGACGTGACGGAGGCCGAGCAGCGCGAATGGCGCCGGCGTCCGCGCATTCAGGATTCCGATGTGCCGGCGGTCGCCTCGGCCCTCTCGAAGGAAGTTCTCTGGGCCACCGAGAGCAGCGACAATCTCAACATCGAGTCGCCGTACGGCACGCCGCGCCGCATTCAGAGCATCACGGTGTCCGACAACTGGTTCGACATCAAGAAGTGGGGCGTGAGCAAGGGACGGCTCATCGCGCCGCAGGAATACCAATTCGGTTCGCCTGTCGTTGTCATCGGACAGGATGTCGCCGACCACTTCTTTCCGAATCTGGACCCGGTCGGCCGCCAGGTTCGCATCCAGAGCATTCCCTACACCGTCGTCGGCGTGGTCGAGAAGCAAGGGAGCGCGTTCGGGATCTCGCTCGACAAGTTCCTCGTCGCTCCCGAGAAATCCCCGCTCAATCGCTGGGTGAATCCGCACGGCGTGATCGACCAGATGGTGATCCAGGCGACGGACGAAACCGGCATGAAGGAAGCGATGGAGGCGGCGCGCGCCGTGATGCGCGGCCGCCACCACTTGCACCCCGCGCAGAAGGACGACTTCACGCTGGAGACGGCGGACTCGGCCCTCGAGTTCTGGAACAAGCTGCAGGGCTATCTCGTGGTCGCGGGCATCGCATTGCCGACCGTCGGTCTCGTCGTCGGCGCGATCGTGATCATGAACATCATGCTCGTCGCCGTGTCGGAGCGGACGCGTGAGATCGGGATCCGCAAATCGCTCGGCGCTCGGCGGCGCGACATCCTGAATCAATTCCTCGTCGAGTCGGCCACCCTCGCCACGCTTGGCGCGATGCTCGGCGTCGGGCTCGGCATCGCGTTCGCGAAGCTGATCTCCGCCGTGTCGCCGCTTCCCGCGGCCGTGGAGTTATGGTCGGTCGTCGTCGGTGTCGCGGTCGGCGCGGGTGTGGGGCTGATCGCCGGCGTTTACCCGGCGAGCCGCGCCGCGTTGCTCGACCCGATCGCGGCGATGCGGCAGGAGACCTGATGTCGAAGATTTCGGTCCGCATCTTCAGTCTCTTCGAGGGCGTCGGCATCGCGCTCGATTCGCTGAAGTCGAATCGCGTGCGCGCCGCATTGACGATTCTCGGCGTCGCCGTCGGTGTGTTCGTCGTCGTCGTGATCTCGGCGGCGATTCACGGCATCAACTCGAGCGTGGCGCGCGACTTCGAGCGAGCCGGCCCCAAGACGTTCTTTCTCAGCCGCTATCCGATCACGTTCGAGGCCTGTGACGGCTCGGACGACACGTGCAAGTGGCGGCACAATCCGCGGCTCACGTACGCCGATGCGAAGGCGGTCGGTGAGCTTCCGTCCATTCGCGCCTCCTCGGCGCGACTCGGGTTGTCGAAAGAAGTGCGATACAAGGATCGCGTGCTGAGCAGCACACAGGTGATCGGGCAAACCGCGAACTGGACGATCGTGGACAACGCCGGCGATCTCTATCCCGGCCGAAGCTTCACGGAAAGCGAAGAGCTCAACGGTGAACGCGTCGTGATCGTGAACGACGAGATGGCGAAGCGACTGTTCGGCGATTCGGACCCGATGGACAAGATCATTTCGATCAGCGGTGTTCCGTTCACCGTCATCGGTGTTTACCACTATGAGGCGAGCTTCCTCACGGGCGGCAACCGGCCGCGAGCGATCATTCCGTTCGAGACGGCGTATCGCTCACTGAACGCGGGGCTGGGCGGCGTGGGCGTCGCGATCGTTCCGCGCGAGAACGTGACCCGTGACGAAGCGCAGGACGACGTCATCGCCGCGCTACGGGCGCGCCGCGGGTTGCGTCCCGGCGCCGACAACAACTTCGCGATCATCACGCAGGACAAGCTGTTCGAGACGTACAACAAGATCTTCGGAATGTTCTTCCTCGTGATGATCGTGCTCTCGGCGATCGGGCTGCTCGTCGGCGGCGTCGGGGTCATCGCGATCATGATGATCTCGGTCACGGAGCGAACGCGCGAGATCGGCGTCCGGAAGGCGCTCGGCGCGACGCGCGTCACGATTCTCTGGCAGTTCCTGGTCGAAGCCGTGACGCTGACGGCGATCGGCGCGGTGATCGGGCTCGTGTTTGGCGGCGCCGTCGCGGAGATCATCAAACACGCGACCCCGATCAAGGCCTCGGTTCCGCCTCTCGCAATCGTCGCGGCGCTCGGCGCGAGCGCGGTGACGGGCGTCCTGTTCGGCATGCTGCCGGCGATGCGCGCGTCGCGATTGGATCCGGTCGAGGCGCTCAGGTATGAATAGCGGCTGTCATCCTGAGGAGCGAAGCGACGAAGGATCTATTGTCCCTATCTCGCCACGAACTCGTGAAAGTAGATCCTTCGCTTCGCTCGGGATGACAGCAGAATGCCGATTCTAGAAGCCGTTCGGCTCGCGTTCGCCCAGATCCGCGTGCAGAAACTCAAGAGCTTCTTCACGCTGCTCGGCGTCATGGTCGGCGTGACCTTCCTGATCGCCGTCGTGTCGATCGTCGAAGGGATGGGCAAGTACATGGAGGACGACTTCGCCGGTCGCATTCTCGGCGCCAACACGTTCACGCTCCGACGCTATCCCTGGTTCGGCAACAACACGACGCGCGAGGAGTGGCTGGAGTGGCAGCGGCGCCCGCGCTTCTATGCCGCCGACGTTGCGTTCGTGCGCGGCGTGATACCCGGGGCGGCGCGCTGGGCGATCGAGAGTCAGGGCGGGCCGATGGCGTCGTCGACGTACTCACGGCCGCGCACCGTCGAAGCCCACGCCGTCGACGGCGACTACTTCACGATCAAGAAGTACGACCTCGCCTCGGGCCGGACGATCGCGCCGCAGGAATACGAGCTCGGGACGCCGGTCGTCGTCATCGGCGACGAAGTCGCGAAGTACTTCTTCCCGAACTTGAATCCCGTCGGACGCGAGCTGCGCATCGGCGGGATTCCATACCAGGTGATCGGCGTCATCGAGCATCAGGGGACGCTGTTCGGCCAATCGCTCGACCGTCTCGCCGTCGCGCCATTCAACTCGCCGCTCCATCGCCTGACCAACCCGCGCGGCGACATCAGCGGACTCCTCGTGCAGTCGACGAACTCCATGATGATGAACGATCTGATGGAGGACGTTCGCGAGGCGCTCCGCGCGCATCGCCACCTTCGACCCGGGCAACCGGACAACTTCGTGATGGAGACGTCGGCCTCCGCCCTCGCCTTCTTCGACCGCGTGAAGCAGACGATGACAATCGTCGGCGCGGCGCTGCCCGGCATCAGCCTGATCGTCGGCGGGATGGTGATCATGAACATCATGCTCGTCTCGGTCGCCGAGCGCACGCACGAGATCGGAATCCGCAAATCGCTCGGCGCGCGACGGCGTGACATCCTGAGTCAGTTCCTGGTCGAGGCGGCAACGCTGAGCACGATCGGGGCGATGATCGGCATCGCGCTCGGGATCACCGCGGCGAAGCTCGTCGCCTGGAAGACGCCGCTGCCGGCGGCCGTCGCGCCCTGGTCGCTGGTCGCCGCGACGCTGCTCGGCACGGTCGTCGGGATCCTGTCCGGCGTCTATCCGGCTCGGCGAGCGTCGCGCCTCGATCCCATCGAAGCGCTGCGTCACGAGACATGAGATTCTTCGCGATTCTGCTGCACGCCGTCGAGGGCGTATCGATCGCGCTCGAGTCGATCCGCGCCAACAAGGGACGCGCGGCGCTGACAATCCTCGGCGTCGCCGTCGGCGTGTTCGTCGTGGTCGCGCTGTCGTCCGTCGTGCGCGGCGTCAACGAATCATTCGCCCGGGATGTCGCGGCCGCCGGTCCGAATTCGTTCTTCGTCTATCGCCGCCCGATCTCCGGATTCCAGAGTTGTGATCCGAGCGATCCGAACTCCTGCCCGGACCGGCGGAATCCGGCGATCACGAACGACGAGGCGCTCGGCATCGCGTCGCTTTCGTCGATCTATGCCGTGACGCAACACGTCGCCAACGGCCACACGTTCAAGTACAAGGATCGATCGCTCAACGCCGGCGTGGAGTACTATTCCGCGAATTGGACCGACGTCGATGGCGGCGACATTTTCCCCGGTCGAAGCTTCACCCAGGCGGAGTACAACAACGCCGCGCAAGTCGTTGTCGTGAACGACAAGCTGGCGCAATCGCTGTTCGGCGACTCCGATCCGATCGACAAGACCGTGACGATCGACGGACGCCCGTTTCAGGTGATCGGCCTCTATCACTACACGGCGAGTCCGATGGGCACGCCGACGTCGGCCGGCGGCGGCGACTCGCCGAAGGCGATTATCCCGCTGGAGACGGGCCGGCGGCACATGAACCTGTGGGTCAGAGGCAACAACCTGATCGTACGTCCGCGTGAAGGGGTGAACGTGGTGGACGCGACGGACGAAGTCACGGCGTACCTCCGCGCGCACCGCGGCCTGCGGCCTCGCGATCGGACGAACTTCGCCGTGGTCACGCAGGACAAGCTGCTCGAGACGTACAACAAGCTCTTCGGCACATTCTTCGTCGTCGGGATCGCGCTGTCGTCCGTCGGCCTGCTCGTCGGCGGCATCGGCGTGATCGCGATCATGATGATCTCGGTCACCGAACGCACACGCGAGATCGGCGTGCGTAAGGCGCTTGGCGCCACGCGATGGACGATCCTCTGGCAGTTCCTCGTCGAGGCGGTGACACTGACAGCGTTCGGCGCGGCCGTGGGGCTCATGCTCGGCTTCGGCACGACGGTGCTCGTTCGCACCGCCTGGCCGTCGATTCCGGCGTCGACGCCGCTCTCGTCGGTCATATCGGCGCTCGCGGCGAGCGCCATCACGGGAGTGGTCTTCGGGATGCTACCGGCAATCCGGGCGTCACGATTGGATCCGGTCGCCGCGTTGCGCTACGAGTAGTTCGCCGAGTCGCCGAGTCGCCGAGTTTACGCCGTTCCCGGTCCGACTACTTTCCACCGCATGTCACAAGTCGACCTTCTCGCGATCGCCGCGCACCGCGACGACGTCGAGCTGTTGTGCGGCGGTACTCTGGCCAGGGCCGCCCGGTCCGGGCATCGGACCGGAATCCTCGACCTCACCGCCGGCGAGCTCGGTACCCGAGGAACGGCTGAGGTTCGCGCCGCTGAGGCGGAACAGGCGGCGAAGACACTCGGTGTCACGCTGCGTGAGAATCTCGGGCTTCCGGACGCGGGGATCGTCAACGATCCGGAAACGCGTGAGAAACTGGCCCGCGTCCTCCGGCGACTACAGCCGCGTGTAGTCATCGCGCCGGCGCTCGAGGGCCGCCATCCCGACCATCGCGTCACCGCGCAACTGGTTCGCGATGCGTCATTCGTGTCCGGACTGGCCAAGCTCGCACCGGATTTGCCAAAACATCGGCCGTTCAAGATCCTGCACTGTCTCACCTATCGGCACGACCCGGTGCGCCCGACGTTCGTCGTCGATATCTCGGACGTCTTCGAGCTCAAGTTGGAGGCGATCCGATGCTATCGCTCGCAGTTCGAGGGGATCCAGCAGGCGGGGGAGGTCTACCCGAACGGCGAACCGCTCGAGGACGTCGTGCGACATTACGCCGCCTATTATGGAACGCTCATTCGCAAGCGGTACGGTGAGCCGTACTACACGACGGAAGTGATGGCCGTCGACGACGTGCTGTCGCTCGAGGTGTCGACGTTTTGAGCGACGACGTGACCTACGGGACCTATCTCTCGCTCGACGAGCTGCTGTCACTGCAGCGACCGCTGTCCCGGCCCGAGCACCCCGACGAGTTGCTCTTCATCGTCGTGCATCAGGCGAGCGAGCTGTGGTTCAAGGCAATCTTGCACGACCTCGACGGATTGGTCACCGCGCTCGAAGCACGAGAGGTCGGTCAGGCACTCTGGCGCGTGCAGCGAGTGAACACGCTGATGCGGATCGTATCGGAGCAACTATCGTCGCTCAGCGCGCTTCCGCCGCAGCATTTCGCGCAGTTCCGCACCTTTCTCGGAACGTCGAGCGGGGCACAGAGCATTCAGTTTCGCGCGATCGAGGCCGCGTCCGGGCTGCGCGACGAGCATTTCATGCGAGCGCTCGAGGAGCATGGGCCGATTCCTCCGCTCGTTCAACGCGTTCTCGAGCGTCCGACGCTTCAGGATCTTTTCCTGCGGCTGCTCGACGGCGCCGGCGCCAAGCTCGAGGACCTCTACCTCGGCCCCGGTCCTGGGATGCTGTTCTTCCTGGCCGAAGCCCTGCTCGAGTACGAGCAGCAGTTCGCCCAGTGGCGATTCAAGCACGTTCAGCTCGTGGAGCGGATCATCGGCCCGCGGACGGAGGGTACCGGGGGTACGCTCGGTTCGCGGTACCTGATGCGCACGATCGACCAGCGTTTCTTCCCGAAATTGTGGGAGGTCCGCGCCCAGTTTTTCGGCGCCAAAAAGCCGGCCGCCGAGCCTTAGCGTGGTGCGCTGAAACGCCCTATATTGTTGTCATGCCTGAACCTATCTACCTCGACCACGCTGCCACGACACCCGTCCGCGAGGAGGTCCTCGAGGCGATGATCCCGTTTTACGGGCCACGGTTCGGTAACCCCTCGAGCACGCACCGGTGGGGTCGGGATGCCCGCACGGCACTCGACGAGGCCCGTGAGCGAGTGGCCCAGTGTCTACATGCGCGCCCGGACGAGATCTGCTTCACCTCGGGCGGGACCGAGGCCGACAACATCGCCATTTTGGGCGCTTGGCGGGCACTGAAGGGCAGCGGAAGGCACGCCGTCACCAGCACGCCCATCGAGCACAAGGCAGTGCTTGGAGCGGTCCACCAGGCGGGCAAGGAAGGCGCTGAGGAGCGCTTTACGACTGTGCGCGGAGACGGCGTGGTCGACGTGGCGTCGTTCCGCGAGCTGGTTCGGGACGATACCGCGATCGCGTCGGTCATGTGGGTCAACAATGAGATCGGGACGATCCAGCCGATCGACGATCTCGCCCGGCACGCCCGAAGCGTCGGCGTGCTCTTTCACACCGACGCGGTACAGGCATTCGGGAATGTCGCGATCGACGCGTCGGCTGTCCCGTTCGACGTGCTCACGATCTCGGGGCACAAGATCGGCGCGCCAAAGGGAATCGGCGCCGTGTTCATTCGACGCGGCACGGTGATCGAGCCGCTGTTTCACGGGGGCACGCAGGATCGCGGCCGCCGCCCGGGAACCGAAAACGTGGCCGCCGCTGTCGGATTCGCCCGCGCCGCGGAGCTCGCGGTCGCCGAGCGTGAGGCGCATTGGCGGCAACTCGAA
>Ga0310813_10002765_pt1 | contig 10622 bp, 4 predicted proteins | sample YN3metagenome_FD_203086 | JGI IMG/M metagenome (GOLD analysis project Ga0310813, IMG submission 203086) | Soil microbial communities from experimental microcosm in Duke University, North Carolina, United States - YN3 | ecosystem: Engineered > Artificial ecosystem > Soil microcosm > Unclassified ... | reverse complement strand
GAGCAAGAAATACAGCAAGAGATTCAAAGCGGCAATAGCAAAGACAGATCAGAAGAAGATGTACTCGATCGAAGAGGCGGTCGATGTCGTGAAATCAACGGCATCCGCCAAGTTCACCGAAGCGGTCGACATCGCGGTCCGTCTCGGCGTCGATCCCAAGAAAGCGGACCAGGCGGTCCGCGGCACCGTCGCGCTTCCGCACGGCATCGGCAGGGCAGTCCGCGTTCTCGTGATCGCGAAGCCGCCGAAGGATGAAGAAGCCAAGGCAGCGGGCGCGGATCACGCGGGCTACACGGAGTACATCCAGAAAATTCAGGGCGGCTGGGCGGATATCGATGTCATCATCGCGACGCCCGACGTCATGGGCGAGCTTGGAAAGCTCGGTAAGGTTCTCGGACCCCGCGGATTGATGCCGAATCCGAAGAGCGGCACCGTCACCCCCGATGTCGCGAAGGCTGTGAAGGAAGTGAAAGCCGGCAAGATCGAATTCCGCGTCGACAAGGCGGGAATTCTTCACGCGACGGTCGGCAAAGCAAATTTTGACAAAGAGAAACTCGTCGACAATATCAACGCGTTTTTGGCGACGGTTGCTCGTGTAAAACCCGCAACAGCGAAGGGACAGTATGTTCGATCGATCGCGCTCTCGTGCACGATGGGTCCCGGCGTTCATATCGATCGCAACGTTGTGGGGGTTCATTAACAAGTTTACGCACTCATCAATTAAATTATTTTCTGCCTCGTTCCGCGAGGGCTTCTCAGAAAATAGCATTACGTAGAGGGAACTATGAAACGTTCTGAAAAAGAACAGATCATTGCAAAGGTGAAGGAAAAGATCGAGCGCGCGAAGGGTTTGTACTTCGCTGACTTTACCGGCATCACGGTCGAAGAGGTAAACGAGCTTCGCCGCGAATTCCGGAAGGCCAATTGCGACTACCAGGTCGTGAAGAACACGCTTGCGCGCAAAGCTCTCGAAAGCGTAACGGGGTATGACAAAGTTCTCGACAAGCTTGTCATGCCGACCGCCATCGCCTTCGGGTACGACGATCCCATCGCTCCCGCGAAGATCATCAAGAAGTTCCGGGCAAAGAACGAAAAGCTGAAGGTGAAAGTTGTCGTCGTCGAAAAGCAGGTCTTCGAAGGCGCGCAGCTCGACCAGATCGCTGCGCTTCCGACCCGGGGCGAGATCATCGCAGGAGTGCTCGGCAGCATCCAGTCGCCGATTTCCGGCGTTGTCGGCGCGATCGCGGCTGTCATGCGCGACCTCGTCAGCGTCATCGATGCAATTGAAAAGAAAAAAGCGGCGTAATTTCCGCACACAGTTTACACTACAAACTTCTATAGAATAAGGAGAACGAACAATGTCAGCAGTAGCAGAAATCGTAGAAAAAATTGAGAAGCTCACGCTGTTGGAAGCTTCCGAGCTCAAGAAAGCTCTCGAAGATAAATTCGGCGTAACGGCGGCTGCACCGATGATGATGGCCGGCGGCATGACCCCGGCAGCGGCAGCGGCCCCGGCGGCAGAGGCACAGACGGAATTCACCGTCGTCCTTAAGAACGCGGGCGCTCAGAAAATCAATGTCATTAAAGTCGTCCGCGCGGCGACCGGCCTTGGCTTGAAAGAAGCGAAGGACCTCGTCGATGGCGCTCCCAAGAACGTAAAAGAGTCAATCGGCAAGGACGATGCAGAGAAGCTGAAGAAGGAGCTCGAGGAAGCAGGAGCACAGGTCGAACTCAAGTAATAATGTCGAACTCCGCGGACCGCAGTCGATGCAGGCGCCACGCCTGTTTTCTGCTTTGCGGAGATGATTGATGAGTAATTCAGCACCGGTAACCGGCAGTATGGCGGTTATCGGTTTGCTGTTTTTATTGTTGAGAGAAGGATGCGATTCATTTTCAAGGATTTCCAGGATATTATAGCAAAGGAGAATTACGCTTGAAGAGCCAGAACACACACACGAACGGACGCATGACGTTCGCAAAGATCCCCCCGATTGTCGAATACCCGGATCTGCTGAACGTTCAAATCGAATCATGGGAGAGTTTTCTGCAGGCCAATGTCCCGCCGGAAAAGCGGGAGAACCGCGGCCTTCAGCAGATCTTCAAAATGAATTTCCCGGTGACCGACGCGCGCGAGAACTACCTTCTCGAGTTCGTCGAGTACTATGTTGAAAAACCGAAATACTCAGTCATCGAATGCCAGGAACGCGGGCTGACGTATGCCGTCCCGCTGAAGGCGAAAGTCCGCTTGTCGACAAAGAGCGAGGATGGCAAGAGCTACGTCGATACGCTGGAACAGGAAGTGTATCTCGGCAATCTTCCCCAGATGACGCACCGCGGCACCTACATCATCAACGGCGCCGAGCGCGTCGTCGTGAGCCAGCTCCACAGGTCGCCCGGCGTGTTCTTCGACGAATCCGTTCACCCGAACGGGATGTCGATCTTCTCGGCCCGTATTATACCGTTCCGCGGCTCGTGGGTGGAATTCACGACCGACATCAGCAATGTCATGTACGTCTACATCGACCGGAAGAAGAAATTCCCCGTGACGACGCTGTTGCGCGCCCTGGGATATTCCTCAGACGACGACATTCTCCACCTCTTCAACCTCATCGAAGAGATCGATCCGCACAAGGTTAATCTTAAGGACTACATCGACAGAATCGTCTGCAGCGACGTCGTCGATAAAAAGACCGGCGAGATCTTCATCAGCAAAGATACCCAGTTTACCGAAGATATTTTAAAGAAGGTCAAGAAATCCGAGATCAAGAAGATCCGGTTTCTGAAATACGAAGGCGTCGGCGAAAGCTCCGTCATCGCGAACACCATCATGAAGGACACCTCGCGCACAGGCGAAGAGGCCCTCAACACAATTTATCAGCAGCTCCGTTCGGGCGAAGCCCCGGATCTTGAAACGGCGAAGAGCCTGCTCGAGCGCCTGTTCTTCAATGAAAAGCGCTACGACCTCGGCGACGTCGGAAGATACCGCATGAACGCGAAGCTCGGCTTGACGATCCCCGTGTCCACGACGACGCTGGCGAAGGAAGACATCATCGCCATCATCAATTTCTTGATCGACCTCCAGCAGGGAAGAAGGACCGTGGACGACATCGATCACCTGGGCAACCGCAGAGTCCGTACGGTCGGCGAACAGATCGGCCAGCAGTTCAACATCGGCCTCGCGAGAATGTCCCGCACGATCCGCGAGCGCTTAAGCCTTCGCGACCAGGAACGCCTGACGCCGCAGGATCTCGTGAACGCGCGTACGATCACCAGCGTCATCAACGCGTTTTTCGGAACGAACCAGCTCTCGCAGTTCATGGACCAGACGAATCCTCTCGCGGAGATCACCCACAAGCGCCGCATGTCGGCCCTTGGACCGGGCGGTTTGACGCGCGAGCGCGCCGGATTTGAAGTCCGCGACGTGCACTACACGCATTACGGCCGGCTCTGCCCGATCGAAACACCCGAAGGACCGAACATCGGTTTGATCTCGTCGCTCTGCATCCACGGGCGCGTGAATGAATTCGGCTTTATCGAAACGCCGTACAGAAAAGTGAAGAACGGCCGCGTGTCGGATGAGATCGAATACATGACCGCGGAGAAAGAAGACGTCTGCACGATCGCTCAGGCGAACGCGGAAATCGACGACAAGGGAAAGTTCCTTACCGAGCGCGTGAAAGCCCGATTGCAGTCGGATTATCCAAACGTGAAGCCGGAAGAGCTCCAGTACATGGACGTCGCTCCGAACCAGATCGTCAGCGCCGCTGCCGCATTGATTCCGTTCCTCGAGCACGACGACGCAAACCGCGCGCTCATGGGATCAAACATGCAGCGCCAGGCTGTCCCTCTTCTGCGCCCCGAAGCGCCGGTCGTCGGCACGGGTCTCGAAGAGAAGATCGCCCGCGACGCGCGCACGATGATCGTCGCGGAACGGAACGGAGCTGTCGAGTACGTCGATTCAAATTACATTATCGTCAATTACGACATCGACGAGTCGAGCATCGACGCGTTGATCAGTTTTGAAGAAAAGAAGCGGGTCCAGTACCAGCTCGTGAAGTTTTTCCGGACGAACCAGGACACCTGCATCAACCAGCGTGCCATCGTGAAGCCGGGACAGCGCATCAAGAAGGGCGACATCCTCGCAGACGGATGCGCGACCGACGGAGGCGAGCTCGCACTCGGCCGGAACATCCTCGTCGCCTTCATGCCGTGGCGCGGATATAATTTCGAGGACGCGATCATCATCAACGAACGCCTCGTGGCGGAGGACGTGTTTACGTCGCTCCACATCGAGGAGTTTGAGCTCCAGGTGCGCGACACGAAACGCGGCGAAGAAGAGCTGACGCGCGAAATTCCGAACGTTAGCGAAGAGGCGGTGAAGGATCTCGATGAGAACGGCGTCGTCCGCGTTGGCGCGGAAGTCGTCGAAGGAGACATTCTCATCGGCAAGATCACGCCGAAGGGCGAGACCGAATCGACGCCGGAAGAAAAGCTTCTCAAAGCCATTTTCGGCGAGAAGGCGGGGGACGTGAAAGACGCGTCACTCAAAGCTCCTCCGGGAATGAAGGGCATCGTTATCGATACGAAGCTCTTCAGCCGCAAGAAAAAAGACGCCGAATCCAAGAAGGAAGACAAGCGTCTGAGCGAGCAGCTCGATCGCGATAACAAGAAACAGATTAAGGAACATGCCGAAAAGCTCGTGAAGAAGCTGACGCTTCTCCTGAGCGATGAAAAATCGGCCGGCATCCGGAATCTCGACGGAGACATGGTCATCCGCGGAGGAACAGTCCTGAAAGAAGAGACGTTTACCGGGATCGCCGATCTCGAAAAGCTCGATCCGTCATCGGATTGGGTCGATGACAAGAAGAAGAACGCGCATGTCGTGAAAATTTATGAGAACTACTTCCAGAAGAAGAACGATATCGACGAGTACTTCAAGCACGAGAAGACAAAGATCATGCTCGGAGACGAGTTGCCCTCGGGCATCGTCCAGCTCGCGAAAGTTTATGTCGCGAAGAAGCGTAAGCTCTCGGTAGGGGATAAGATGGCAGGCCGCCACGGAAACAAGGGCGTCGTCGCGAAGGTTGTGCCTTCCGAAGACATGCCGCGTCTTCCCGACGGAACGCCGATCGATATGGTGCTCAATCCGCTGGGCGTGCCTTCCCGTATGAACCTCGGACAGCTGTTCGAGACCGCGCTCGGCTGGGCGGGGAAGAAACTCGGCGTGAAGTACTCAACGCCGATCTTCGACGGGGCGACCTGGGACGACGTGCATAACGAGCTTGAAAAAGCAAAATTAAGCACAATCTCGAAGACTGTATTAATCGACGGCCGGGGCGGAGAGCCATTCGATCAGGAGGTGACGGTCGGATTCATCTATATGATGAAGCTCTCGCATCTCGTCGACGATAAGATCCACGCCCGTTCAATCGGACCGTATTCTCTTATCACGCAGCAGCCCCTCGGCGGTAAAGCGCAGTTTGGCGGCCAGCGGTTCGGAGAGATGGAAGTATGGGCGCTCGAAGCATACGGAGCCGCGAATATTCTTCAGGAAATCCTGACGGTGAAGAGCGACGACGTCTACGGACGCGCGAAACTGTATGAATCGATTGTTAAAGGTGATAATTTACCCGAGCCAAATGTGCCTGAATCGTTCAACGTGCTTGTCCGCGAGTTGATGGGTTTGGGATTAGATCTTAAGATTGAATAACGAAGATTACGGAGATAACTATGGCATTTGCCCACGAAAATTTGATTAAGAAGAATTTTTCACGAATCACGATTACGCTGGCGTCGTCGGATCTCATTCTATCCCGATCGCACGGCGAAGTGACGAAACCGGAAACGATCAACTATCGTTCGTTCCGTCCGGAAAAAGACGGGCTCTTTTGCGAAAAGATATTCGGGCCTGTCCGCGACTGGGAATGTCACTGCGGAAAATACAAACGCATCCGGTATAAAGGCATTATCTGCGACCGGTGCGGAGTCGAGGTGACGCAGAAGAGCGTTCGCCGTGAACGCATGGGCCACATCTCGCTCGCGGTTCCTGTCGTCCACATCTGGTATTTCCGATCGGCTCCCTCGAAGATCGGCAACCTCCTCGGCCTGAGCGGCAAGGACCTCGAACGCATCGTGTACTACGAATCGTACGTCGTCGTGCAGCCGGGAACCACAGGACTGCATCAGATGGATCTTTTGTCGGAAGAGCAGTATTACGATGTCCTGGAATCGCTTCCCGAAAAGAACCAGCAGCTCGACGATACCGATGAGAAGAAGTTCATTGCGAAGATCGGCGGAGACGCGGTAAAAGACCTTCTGAAACGCTGCAACGTGGAAGCCCTCGCGGCCGAACTCCGCGTCGCGAGCAAGACCGAAGAGTCTGTCCAGAAGAAGCAGGAATTCTTAAAGCGGCTTCGGGTGGTGGACTCGTTCCGCGAGCGGGAAAACAGAGTCATGAACAAACCCGAGTGGATGGTGCTCGACGTCGTCCCGGTGATTCCGCCGGAACTTCGCCCGCTCGTGCCCCTCGAAGGTGGAAGATTCGCGACGTCGGATCTGAACGATCTCTATCGCCGCGTTATTATTCGTAACAACCGCTTGAAGCGGCTCATGGAAATTAAAGCTCCTGAGGTCATTCTCCGCAACGAGAAGCGCATGCTTCAGGAAGCGGTCGATTCGTTGTTCGACAATTCACGCCGTGTCAACGCGGTGCGTTCCGATAACAACCGCGCGTTGAAGTCGCTATCAGATATGCTCAAAGGAAAACAGGGAAGGTTCCGCCAGAACCTTCTGGGAAAGCGCGTCGATTATTCAGGCCGTTCGGTGATCGTGGTGGGACCCGAGCTGAAGCTGCATGAATGCGGCCTCCCAAAGGACATGGCGGTCGAGTTATTTAAGCCCTTTATCATCCGGAAGCTCATTGAACGCGGCCTTGTAAAGACCGTGAAAAGCGCCAAGAAAATGGTGGACAAGAAGGGGCAGGAAGTTTGGGAAATCCTGGAGCACATTATCGATGGGCATCCCGTGCTCCTGAACCGTGCTCCCACGCTGCACCGCCTCGGCATCCAGGCATTCCAGCCCGTGCTCGTCGAAGGCAAAGCCATCAGGATCCATCCTATGGTTTGCACTGCATTTAATGCAGATTTCGACGGTGATCAGATGGCCGTTCACGTGCCCTTGTCATTCGACGCACAGCTTGAGGCCAGAATCCTCATGCTTTCGAGCCATAACATCCTTTCACCTTCAAATGGTGCTCCCATCGTGCATCCGACGCAGGATCAGGTCCTCGGATGCTACTACCTGACGAAATCGAAGGTCGGAGATACCGGCGAAGGAAAAATGTTCTCCTCTCCGCAGGAAGTTATTATCGCCTACAACGGCGACAGGCTCGGCCTGCACGCGCGCGTCAAAGTGCGCGTCGACGGAAAGATCATCGAGACGACGACGGGCCGCGTCATATTCAACCAGATCGTTCCAAAAGAGCTCGGCTTCATCAACGAGTTGTTGAACAAGAAACGCCTCACACAGATCGTTCAAACAGCCTTCCGCACGTGCGGCAACTTGCGCACAGCGGAATTCCTCGATAATCTCAAAGAGCTCGGCTTTACGTATGCGACGAAGGGCGGGCTTTCGGTGAGCGTCGGCGACGTTATCATTCCGAAAGAAAAGGAAGAAGTTATCGGCAAAGCTCTTCACGATGTCAACAGCGTTGAGAACCAATATTATCGCGGCTTCATCACGAACGGCGAGCGATATAATAAGGTTATCGATATCTGGACGCGCGCAACGAACAAAGTAGCCGAGCGCCTGTTCGATTCGCTGCTTCATGAGAAGGATGGTTTCAACTCATTGTTCATGATGGTCGACTCCGGAGCGCGCGGTTCGAAAGAACAGGTGCGCCAGCTCGCGGGAATGCGTGGTCTTATGGCAAAGCCTCAGAAGAGCATGTCGGGCGCGACCGGAGAACTTATCGAGAACCCGATCGTCGCAAACTTCAGAGAAGGATTGTCGGTGTTGGAGTACTTCATCTCCACGCACGGCGCGCGTAAAGGTCTCGCCGATACGGCGTTAAAGACTGCCGACGCCGGTTATCTCACGCGGAGGTTGGTTGACGTCGCGCAGGACGCGATCATCACCGATGACGACTGCGGAACGATTCGCGGCGTGCTCACCGGCGCTCTGAAAGAAGGGGAAGACATTAAAGAACCTCTCGCGGAGCGTATCCTCGGCCGTGTTACGGTTCACGATGTCATCGACCCTCTCACGCAGAAAGTGCTGGTGAAGGCGGGAGACGAAATCGACGAGAAAAAGGCACAGAGCATCTCGGAAACTTCGATTGAAGCAGTCGAAATCCGCTCGGTGCTCGCGTGCGAGTCAAAGCGCGGCGTGTGCGCGAAGTGCTACGGCCGTAATCTAACGACGTCAAAAATCGTCGAACCCGGCGAGCCCGTGGGAATTATCGCGGCACAGTCGATCGGGGAGCCCGGTACGCAGCTGACGCTCAGAACGTTCCATACCGGCGGTACGGCGAGCTTGATCGCGGCGCAGTCGCAGATCGTTTCAAAATTTGACGGTTACGCCAAGTATGAAGGGATAAAATCCCTGAAGCAATCCGATGCGGACGGCAAGCTCATCGTCCTCGGACGAAGCGGCGTCGTCAACGTGCTCGACGAAGACAACCGCATTCTGACAAAATACGACGTACCGTACGGCGCAGCACTGCTGGTTGCCGACGGCGCGCATATCAAGCGCGCTGAGATTATCTATGAATGGGATCCGTATAATGCCGTCATTATCTCAGAGCATGCGGGCGTCGTGAAGTATCAGGATCTCAAAGAAAACATTACCTACCGGGAAGAGCCCGATGAGCAGACCGGACATATTCAAAAGGTCGTCATTGATTCGCGCGACCGTACACTGAGCCCGAGCATTGTCATCATGACAGACAAGGGTCAGAAGATCGGAAGCTATATCATCCCGACGCGCGCGCACCTTGCGATTAACGACGGCGAAGCGGTCGAGGCGGGAACCGTATTGGTTAAAATTCCCCGCGACAGCGGAAAGACGCGCGACATTACGGGCGGTTTGCCGAGAGTGACGGAGTTGTTCGAAGCACGCAGCCCCGCCGATCCGGCGATCGTTTCTGAAATCGACGGCGTGGTGAAGTTCGGCCCGCAGAAGCGCGGCTCGCGCGAAATCTTCGTGCGCAGCCACGACGGCCTCGACGAGCGCAGGTATCTTGTCCCGATGGGTAAACATATCCTTGTTCAGGAGAACGACGTGATCCGTTCAGGCGAGCGGCTCTCCGACGGCGCGATCGATCCCCACGATATTTTGAGGATCAAGGGTGTCGGCGCGGTGCAGGAATACCTCGTCAACGAAATCCAGGAAGTCTACCGTATGCAGGGCGTGAAGATCAACGACAAACATATTGAAACAATCGTCCGCCAGATGATGCAAAAAGTACGTGTTGTGGATGCCGGAGATACCCGTTTCCTCGAGGACGATTATGTGGATGTCCAGTCCATTAACCTGGAAAACGAGACCCTGAAAGATCAGTCGATAGTCACATCCAAGGGTGATTCGAAGTTCAAGAACGGCCAGGTGCTCGAAAAGAAGCGAATTCGCGAAATGAACACGGAATTGAAGAAAAAGGCCAAAAAAGTGGTCGAATTCCGCGATGCAGAACCGGCGACCGCCGAACCGGTACTCCTTGGCATCACCCAGGCGGCATTGTCCACAGATAGCTTCATTTCAGCGGCATCTTTCCAGGAAACCACAAAAGTCCTGACGGATGCGGCGGTTGAAAGCAAGGTAGATATGCTGCTGGGCCTCAAGGAAAACGTCATTATGGGCCATCTTATCCCCGCAGGCACAGGGCTCAAGAAATTCCGGAATATTATTGTCATACCGGAGGAAGAACCACAGCCTGTCCTTCAAGAAATACTTGAAGAGGAAGCCGCGGAGAAAAAGAAAATCCGTAAAAAAGAGAAAGTCTCAGTTTAGTTCCAAAATAATCCAAAATCGGATATTTTTAGTTGACAAAAACAAAAAATATTCATATATTTATAGGCTCTATTAAAACCTAGGAGTAGTCCCTTTTGCCTACAATTAATCAACTTGTACGCCTCAGCCGCGAACGTGTGACCTTTAAGAGCAAGGCACCGGCTTTACAGCAGTCACCGCAGCGGCGCGGAGTATGCACCAGAGTGTACACCACGACACCGAAGAAGCCGAACTCGGCGCTCCGGAAGGTCGCGCGTGTGCGATTAACTAATAGTATAGAAGTGACGGCATACATTCCCGGAGAAGGTCATAATCTCCAGGAACACTCGATCGTTCTGATCAGAGGCGGAAGGGTGAAAGATCTTCCGGGTGTGCGTTATCATATTGTGCGAGGTACGCTCGATACAGCCGGTGTAACCGACAGGAAACAAGGCAGATCGAAGTACGGCGCAAAGAGACCGAAGTAACATGAGAAAAAAGACAGCTGGTAAACGACATATTACGCCCGATCCGAAATTTAACGACGTTCTCGTCGCGAAATTCATCAACAGCGTGCTGAAGCAGGGGAAAAAACACCTCGCTTCCGGCATCGTGTATGGCGCGATTTCGATCGCCGA
>Ga0310813_10002763_pt1 | contig 10623 bp, 7 predicted proteins | sample YN3metagenome_FD_203086 | JGI IMG/M metagenome (GOLD analysis project Ga0310813, IMG submission 203086) | Soil microbial communities from experimental microcosm in Duke University, North Carolina, United States - YN3 | ecosystem: Engineered > Artificial ecosystem > Soil microcosm > Unclassified ... | reverse complement strand
AAAGAATATCTCAAAATACAAGATTTAATTACTAAGGCTAAATCTCTTAATACTTCTGCTCCTTGCCCTACTTGTTTACAAGAAGTTTGCGACGAACATATTGTTAAAATTACTGAAATTTATGAAACTCAACAAAAAGAGCATAAGGCTAAGGGATTAGAATATACTAATTCAAAGAATAAAGTTCAGGAAGAAATAGATAAACTCAATAAGGAAAAGCGACAATTTAGTGCTACCTTATCTCTTAAGAGAGATGAGGCTACTGAGATTATGATAAAAAAGGATAAAATTTCTTCTCAAATTAAAACAATGGAAGAAATTAAATCTAACTTGAATAAACTAAAAGAAGAGCTTAAGAATCTTGAAACAGAGGAGGTTTCTGAAGAAATACTCCAAAAAATTCAAAAAGCTGAGCAGTTAGATGAAGATTTAACTATTGAAAAACAAGCTATTGAAAAACAACTTAGCCATATCGATTTTCTTAGAAAAGAATATGATGAATTAATTGATAAAAAAGAATATATTAATACTCAAATTGAAGAATTAAACAAAAATATTCAAGTTTATAACTTGATAATTGATGCTTGTCATCCTCAAAAGGGTATTCCTGCTAAAATTATTGAAAATTCATTAGCCCCTTTAGAAAAGATTGCCAATGATATTTTAGATACATTCCCTGGAACTACCAAATTTAGTGTTTATTTTCAAACCTTGACCGAGGATAATAAGGAAACTCTTCAATTAATGGTAAGAAATTCTAACTCTACTGCTGAGAAATATTATGAACAACATAGTGGTGGAGAGAAATTAAGAATTGATTTGGCTTTACGAGTTGCTTTAATTCGAATGATTAGTTCAATTTATGGAGTTGAAAATAGAACTCTTATTATTGATGAGGGTTTTCACTCTTTATCAACAGATATTAGAGCTGCTGCGTTTGAGCTATTAGCTAGACTTCATGGAGTATGGTTTGATAAAATTCTCGTTATCACTCATTCTAATGAAATCTCAGATTGTGTTCCTTTTAAGTTAGAATTGAAAAAAGACAAAGATAAAACAATTGTAGGATATAAAAATTTCTAATGTCCTTTACTGCTGAAACACAAATAAGTACAGAAGAATATGGGCTTATGGCTATAAAAGACATTCATAAGCATAAATTACAATGTAAAATCTTGTCTTTTGATACTATTTCTAAAGCTATCGAATACAGACCATATACTCAAATTATTGAGGAATCCCGCTCCTCAATGTATGTAATTAATACTTTTAAATATAATCGAGCAGTTTTTAGTGGAGATACACTAATTTTTACAGGAGAAGAATGGAAAACTCCTGGTGAGTTGGAAGTCGGAAATGAAATTTGGATATCTTTAAATCGTATTATGGTTACCGATAGCATTACAGATATTCAAAAACTTTATACTTCTTCTAAAATGTATTATATCGAAATGGAAACTTCTGTTCCTTATTTTGCTAATAAAATTCTTATAAAGAATATTTAATATGAATGAAGCTTTAGATTTCCAATTGAGTTGTACTTTAACGAATCCAGAAGCGTGCGAAAAATGCGCTTTTTTCATGGGTTGTGAAAGAAAGTATAATCTTAAAAAGCAAGATCCAGGAATTGAATATTTTATTGTTCTTAATAGTTCTATAATTATTTTTCCTAGCCATAATGCTTGGGAGGAATTTATTCAATATTATGGTTTTCAAGGGAAAGCAGATTTACGTACGGATACATATAACAACATTATCGACTTAAGTAATAAATTTGGGATAGAAATAATCATTTATAATTAATTCAAAAGACGATAAAGGGAAATTAATAAATGACAATGAACTCTGATACTTTACCAAATCTACAAGAAACAGTACCTGTTCATGCAATGGCAATCGATAAGGTTGGCATTCGAGGAGTTAAATACCCAATCAAGGTTTTACAAAAAGATGGTCAGATTCAACATTCTATCGCTAACGTATCTGTTTATGTAGATTGTAATGAAGAATCAAAAGGTATTAATATGTCTCGTTTACCAATTATTATGAACGAGAATATCGATACTCCTTACAGTATGGGTTCAATGAAAGAAATTCTAGAAGTATTAAGAGATAAACTAGGATCTACTAATAGTTATCTTAAAGTAGCTTTCCCTTACTTTGTAACTAAAATTGCTCCTGTCTCTAAGATTCCTAGTGTCTTTGAAGTTCCTGTCGAGTTTATTGGTAAACTTAAAGATGGTAAGTTTACTTTTGATATGACGGTTAAAGTAATGGGTACTTCTTGTTGCCCATGCTCTAAAATGATGGCTGCAACAGGTACTCTTCCTGATGGTCGTCCAGTAGGTCGGGGTGCTCATAACCAAAGATCTATTGGTACTGTGACTTTAAGAATCAATCCCGATCATTCTGATACTATCTGGATTGAAGAGTTAGTAACTCTTATCGATAATAACTATTCTGCTCCAATCTATAACGTTCTTAAACGTCCTGACGAGAAATATGTTACAGAACAGATGTATGGTGAGCCTGATGAGAATAATCACAGCGGTGCTAAATTCTCTGAAGATGTAGTAAGAGATATCTACATGGATATTAAACCTTATAAAGAGAGTGGTTTAGTATTAGCTTGTGCTGTAATTTCAGATCACGAAGAATCTATTCATCAACATAACTGCACAAGTGTAATTGCAGATGATGAGTTTGCATATTAATATTAACTAATAAAATACTAAGGGCTCTGAAAAGAGTCCTTTTATTTTGCTTGAAATTAACTATTCTCTTATTAGACATTTAGTAACTTAAAATTTTATCATGACACAGCAATTAAAAACTTTTTTAATTCAAAATATTCCTGCTGATGTAAGCCACTTTGAACTTTATAGTGGCACAGATCCTAATAATCTAACATTAGCAGTTACTAATGTTATTCCTGATAAATTTGGATATGTTAAAATAAATTTCCAAGAATATAGAAGGGCTACTGCTGTTTATTATAGTTGGAAAATTGTTGATGTATTTGGAAATAAATCTGATTTTTCAGATGCTAATATTTTAACACTAGATAATTCCCAAATATTTGATAAATTTCTAATCCAACAAATTAATCCAGATGTTGAATTATCGGTAACAGAATCTTCGGATCCTATAGTAAATCTTGGTGTTGCTCCTAAAGAAGGTTTTTACAGATATAGATCCGCTCTTAAAAAAGCTAATAATAAACCAACTAATTTTTCTAAAGAAGAAGTCTTATTTTCTAATCAAGATAATGGGGCTACTTTTCATGCTGTCTTTATAGAAATCCAACCAGAGAAAGTATATCCTGGAGAAAAAATTAGAATTTTTTGGAGAGTCGAGGCTGGGATTAATGCCTCTATAACCGACCCTTCATCTCAAACCACTCAACTATTTAGTGTTTCTAGTCCTATTAGTTTAACTGGGGTTATTGAAGATACTGCTCCTGCTAGTATAGGAACCTATACTTTTACCTTAAATAGTGATGATCAAAGTAGTACATTAAATAAAAGCGCTTCATATGAGGTAATTGCTTCTGTAGGTTCTGCTACTCCTAGTAATGAATGGCTATTTGATGATTCTTCTGGATCTATTGCCTCTGATTCAAATGGATCTTTACCATTATCTCTCTCTGGTTCTTATACTTGGGGGAATGGATTCTTAGATATTGATGGAAATAATAATAACGGGAATTGGATTACAAATTCCACTGGTTATTTTTCAACTATTGATACTTTTTCTGTTGCAGTATGGGTAGAGCCTGTTGCTTTTACTCAGCAGCCCGGAGGTGGAAACATAGGTATAGTTACCGCGCTAGGAAACGGGAATGATGATTTAAATAACTGGGCCTGGTATTTAGAATACGATAATACTGGGGCAATTGCAGCTTCTATATCAAGCGGTATCTTTGGGGACACAGGAGATGCAACTGGATTAAATATCACTGACCCTAACTCTTTCATGGCAATTGGGACAAAACAACTATTAATCCTTACTTATAAAACAAATAACCCTAGTGCTTCTACTAATGAATTTACAATTTCAACTACAAAAGATGGAGTAAATTGGTATTCAGCCTCTACTAATACGGCTAGATATTTAACTATAAATTCTGGATATGAATTAAGAAATAATATTGCATCTTATCATAATACTTTCAATAGATACTATAAATTAGATTATTTTGCCAATAAAGTACTTACTCAAAACGAAATGCAGCAGCTTTGGAACCAAGGATCAGAGAGCTCTTCCTCTGTGGGAAGTATTCAATTCACTATTTCTGATACTGAGGTATTCGAAGGTGATTCAGTAACTTTAAACTGGAATGATCCAAGCGCTTCAGCTCTTTATATTGATAATGGAGTAGGTACAGTAGCTGTACCAAGCGGAAGTATTTCGGTTACTCCTGTTGAATCAACCATCTATACTCTTATTTGTCATGATTCTAATGGTGCTGTAACAGAAAGAAGTGTATCTGTTAATGTTAAAAGAAAACCAGTAATCAACTTCTTTGGGTCCGGAGATATATCAGTTGTTAAAGGTCAACAAATCCATTTAGGTTGGTCAGTGAGTTATGCTAATTCAATTTCTATTTCTGGAATCGGATCAGTTTTTAGTTCAGATAATGATACTTTAAATATTATAAATAGCACTGATATAACCCCTTTAGCTACCACTTCTTTTATCCTAACTGCCTCTGATAAATCTGGTCAAAATACTACTGCAAATTATACAATAACAGTAGTGGATCCTCCTGAAATCCAATCCTTTAGCATGAGTCCTAACAGCTCTTTACAAAATGCCGGAGATTCGATTTCATTAGATTATCAGGCTCAAAATGCTGCGGATTTTAGTATTACAGGCCCTGACGGGATTAGCTTTACTACAAACTCTGTCTTTGTTGGATCACTCCCTGTACAATTATTAGCCGCAAATCCGCCTGTTTTTGAAAGAAAAGTATCTTTTAAAGCTACTGCTACTAAAGATGCTTTAAACGATTCAAAAGAGCTAGTTTTAAGTATAAAAACACCTCTTCCAATTTTATATACTGGAACTTATGAAAATCCTGACTCAACCCTAACAGATATAATTACGGATTATACTAATGTTAATGCTGTTCAGTTTTCATTTAACACAATTTGGTCTACTATAATTTCAGCAGAATATACTACTGTCGATCCTTTAAATCCAGTTAGTCCATTTATTGATAGCCCAATTCTAACTTTCAATAGAGATGGTACTGTTCATAATCACACTACTACTATTGATTTTTCTGAATTTATGGATCAATCAACTTATGATACAGACCAACCTATTTCATTTATTCTATCGATAAATGGGCCAGCAGGAACTTTATCAAAAACAATAGTTTTCAAAAAATCAGGGATTGTTTCAATTAGCTAAACTGATTTAAATCTTTCTGAACTAATTCTAAGATCCCAATCTCTTTAGTATTCCTAGTAAGCTTGGTCTGGATATTATTTAGCTTATTTGATAGACGAGCATAATCTGCGCTCTCTCTATCAAACATGGACATCGCCCTTTGAGCTCCAGTTACTGTTTTTAATAGCTCATTGGATTCTGCTTGTAATTTAAAAAGCTTATCTGAGTTTGTTTCTTTAAATATTTGTAGTTGATTATATAAAGAGCTTGAGGGAATAGGTGTGTCATAATGTTTGACATATTCAAATAGCTCTGTTACATTTTTACAATTATGGATCTTTTCAGGCATAACTTCAAAACAACAGTATTTATCCTGAAAATATAGATACTTGGCAAACTTAATATCATAATCGTTAAAAACTACAACTAATATGATATTAAGATTTTCTGTTAAAGGATATTTTTTTAAATAATAAACTTGAGGGGTTTCTCTAAGCTCAAATTGTCGTTTGTTTAATAAAAACTCTTGAACAATATTGTTTCCCACAATATACTGCCTTCTAAAAAGCTTGATAATATTTAATTATATTAGGGAGTACTGGATTGTAGACTGGCTACTTGGGATTGAAGAGTACTAACTTGAGATTGAAGGGTACTAATTTGTGATCCCATAGTATTTACTTGTGCTTGTAAGGCATTAATCTGGGCTTGCAAGGAATTGCTATTACCTAAAAGACTATCAAGTATTTGATTAATTAGTGTTTGATGATCCCCTACATCGTCCTTTAATGCAACAATATCCGCATCTAGAACGTTAATGCCTTGCTGAACATTTGTAAAAGATCTACCAACAGGAGGTGCCGCAGCAATTTCTCCGGCAGATAAATTATCAATTCTTGATTGGACTGTATTAAAATTAGTTATTTCTAAATCTTCTAGGCTAAGGAGTAGAGTTTGAACATCTGAACCAGAAATGGTTAATAAATCATCAGTTACAATAGAATTAGCTGTATGAGCTGTTATGCTAGTAAGGTGATCATTAATCTTTAATAAAAGTTCTTCTATAGCTGCTTGAGTATCAGTAGCAGCAAAATTAGAGATAGGAGTAACTACAATAGCGTTAGCAGTATGAGCTCCAGATGTTGAGCTAATATGATTAGCTAAATTAGTTGATGTAGTTGTAACTTGAGAGTCTAGAGATGTTACTCTATTATCGATATTAGTTACTTTACTTTTTAAATTGGCAAAATTTAAATTAGACATGTCTCATCATCCACTGGAAAAAAGCTATTTCTAATAAAATAGCAGAAAAAGGTGATTTCTCTTGGAAGTTCTAGCCTCATACCCAGATTTTACATTTTACAAGGCCGGTGGATATAAGCTAAAATACAAAAATAGCTTGCCAATTAACTTAGAGAATCATTTAGGAATTAGCTCTGAACAATTAGATAATGTTATATCAGCTTATGGTGGAGAGAAAGAATTTATTAAAAAATTCATGGCTTTACCAAAACTTATTAATACTAAAAATAATGAGATCATTCTTAGTAATGTCCAAGAGGCAAAAACACCTCAGACTGCTAAAACAGGATTATTAGATCAGAATGGATTACTTCAAAATGAAGGTCTTTTAATTCATAACTGCCCTGCAATCCATATGTTTGGAATGAGATTTCCTATCAATGTTTATTTTCTCGATAGAGGATTTAGAACTGTTGCTGTATTTGAAAACGTCCCAGTTGGAACATTCACCCCTCACATACGAGATGCTTTTTATGCTTTAGAAACAGCTGTTGTTTCCCATAATATTAAAGTTGGAGATCAATTAGAACTAGTTAGATACTCATTCGATTAATTTAATGAGTATTTCTTTCGATTCGGAAGAAACCCCGTTAGTAGCGGTTATTTTGACAGATGTCGTTTGAAGAACGGTTATTTTACGACTTCCAGTCTTACTAACGGGGCCAATTCCTGAAATTTCAACTTTATCAGCACCAATTGTTTGCCAAATAATTCTTACTTGTTCACCTAGTTGAGCTTCTGTCTTTTCTGTTAAAAAGACATGAATTTTGGGAGCAACAGAGACTTTTAGCTCTTGAGTGACTGTAGCATAATCATTTTCAACAGTTAATATATATGTTTTATTTGTATTTAAGGATACTTGTTTTTCGCCGATAACAGATACTTCACCAATTCCCTGATCTATACTAACTTTAGTAGCATTTCTAGTAGCCCATTTTAAAGTAACAGTATCATTAGCGTGAGCAAAATCTGTTGAGGCATTAAAATAATCTACCGATGGCTTAGATTTAGCTATAATAGTAATTTCTTTTGTCACTTGGCCAGCTGAATTATTCCCAGCAGTTAATACGAATACTGTTTTTTCTTGAGTTATTTTAACTTTTTTAGTTCCAGATAAACTAACTTCCCCTACACCGCTAATAAAAGCAGAAGAAGAATTGGAGGTAGACCAGGAAAGGTTTACTTCTTGTCCTACTAAAATCTCTCCACTACTAGCCCCGAAAAAATTAATTTTAGGCCCTGGTTGGACTTGAACTGTAATAGATTGAGTCGTTGTACCTGCACCATTATTAGCTGTAAGCGTGTAGGTAGTTGTCGTAGTTGGACTTACGGGAATAGAACCCGATGAAGTGGATATCGAGCCTATGCCTTGATCAATAGAGGCATTATCATAGTTATTTAAATTCCATGAAAGCGTTGTTGATTGGCCTGGATTTATTATTGTTCTATCTACAGATAGAGAAGCGTCTGGGGTTGCAGGAACAACTGTAATAGTTACTGTTTTAGTTGTTGTTCCAACAGAATTTGTTGCGGCTAAAGTATAAGTTATGGTTGAGTTTAAAGGTCCTGTAGAGATTGACCCAACACTTTGAGAAGGAGCGTTAATTCCATTATCTATAGTGAAGGAATTAGTATTCAATAATTCCCAATTTAAATCTGTTGATTCACCTTGTTTAATTGTTGTTTTTGTAGCTCCAAAAGTAACTACAGGAACATTCTGAACAAATACAGGAACAGATGCGTGGACAACTTGATTATTCGCACCTATCGCTGTAATTGTATAAATTGTCGACTTATCAGGAATTATATCAATTGACCCACTAGGGATTGGAACTGATCCAATTCCGTTATCAATTTCAAGACTTATAATATTCTCCGCATTGTAGCTCAGAGTAACAGAATTTCCTTCAATGACATTATTTGAGGAAGCTGAAATTGTCACTTGAGGATCAGATGTTGAAAGTAATGATAAAGATGCAGAGAATGATCCAGTTGGGGGATCAATAACTTTAACAAGAATATTTTTTGTAACTTGATCTTGGCTATTAGAAGCCGCTAGAGTATAAAGAGTTGTAACAAATGGTTTAACGATAACCTTGCCATTAACATCTACTGAGCCTATATCTGAAAGAATTACACTATCAGCATTTTCAGTATCCCATTCTAAAATAACTTCGTCTCCAGGCTTAATAAAGAGAGAAGAAGCGTCGAATGTCATATAAACTGTGTTATCAATGTATTTATTTTCATTGCCCTCAACACAAGCACCAATTCGAACATCTCTTAATGATCCGATATGGTATTCTGAAGTACCTAAATGAACAGTTACTAGAGTTACTATATCATTTGATTCCAAATTACCTGAAATAAACTGTATTTCATTAACCCCTGTTTCCATATAATGTAATCCAGGGGTTTGTAATAAGCCATTTCTATAAACTTGTAATTGTAGGCCGCTTATAGTGATTGGGGTTGTTAATGAAATAATATCCGAATCACCATTAACAGTTTGGATATCAAATGTAAATTCATTATTCAAGTAAAGAATTTTAACTTCTTCGCTTGATCCAAATACTGTAGAGAAGGTTAATAAATCTAAAGATTCAGTATAATCTGTTCCATTATTTTGTAATACACCATTTCTCCAAACCAAAATTTCGTGATTATTTACGGTAAATGGAATTGTTGTATTAAGAGTATTAATTCCCGCCGTTGGTTTAAGAACATCGGCAATCATTAATCCACCGCGATCATATAATACAAAATCTACACGATCTTGGTTGAGAAGAGGATTTACAAACTTAATGGTGTTTGGATTAATTTCAATATAATCAATACCTCTAATTTGAATTAATCCATTTTTAAATACTTGTAAATTATTAGATCCTAGCTTAAATTCAAAGGTTTTGATTCCAAAAATAGATTGGGTAAAGATATTAACTATTTGGGTTTCTCTTGTTAGAGAGATTTTATCTGTTTCATTAATTAGTCTTAAATCTAACTCGTCTGCTTCAAGATTACTAAAATCAGGAGTAGGAGCAACAAACTGAATAGCAGATGGGGCAATAGCTGGAGTATTAAGCTTAATTGTTTGGGAATCGATAATTGAATAATCGGATTGATTCAATAACTTTCCATCTTTGAAAATGAATAATGTTGGAGCTGTAACTCTGATTGAAGTAGTAATAAATTGATCTTGGGTTCCAGAAGTAACATTAAACATTTCAACTAAGGCATTCTCAAGAAGTATGTTAAGAATAACATCACTTGATCCAATTGGTTGAGTTAAATCATAAGATTGTGTTGAAGTAATATTATAATCTGTACCTTCTTCAAGTAAAGAACCATTCTTAAATACTAAAAGATTTCCAGTATCAAATACAAAATTAGTGAAAATAGCTGTTGTGTTTGAAGCAAATCCTGTCTGAACATCTTGATTACTTAGATTAATATCTAAACGAATTATTTTAACAATATCCCCAGCCATTGTAGAAATGGCTAAGGTAATTTCATTAGTATTTGTTTCTGTATAATCAATTCCTTTATTAAGAATCTTATCATTATAAAATACTAGAATTTGTTTAGTATTAGGAGTATAAGTAAAACTGCTTAATGAAACTTGTGTTTGACCGTTTGTAGAGATTACAACGTCTTCTTCGTTTTCAAAGTATTGTAAAGAAGATGTATTAAAATCGGAGTCAAGTAATGAATCATAGAATGGATAGAATGTAGTAAAAATTTTCTTGACGATTTTATCTCCAAGAACAATAATTACATCTCCAGCATTCCATTTATTAGTGCTGTCTACAATTACTTTTTTACCAGATGTAGAAAAATCCTGCCCAGTAATTTGTAGCTGACCATTTCTGAATACTAATAACTTAGATCCTAGGGCTCTAACATCAAACTTATTAGAAACTATAT
>Ga0310813_10002761_pt1 | contig 10628 bp, 10 predicted proteins | sample YN3metagenome_FD_203086 | JGI IMG/M metagenome (GOLD analysis project Ga0310813, IMG submission 203086) | Soil microbial communities from experimental microcosm in Duke University, North Carolina, United States - YN3 | ecosystem: Engineered > Artificial ecosystem > Soil microcosm > Unclassified... | reverse complement strand
CCGGCAAGATCGTGCGCACGCTCAACTGCACCCAGTCGGCCCAGGGCATCGGCGGCCTCTGGACGACCGTGATCGCGGCGGCCGTCCTGATCCCGTAAGTGAAAAAGCACCGCAAGTACGTCGAAGTCGGGCGCGTCGACGAGTGCGCCACCCTGCACGACCTCTTCACGAACTGCCTCCCCGCGTTCGGCGGCGCCTACCTCCGGCGCACCTATAACATCCTCGACCGCGCGATCGGCGCCGGCTGCCCCATGACGATCGCCATCGCCGGCCCCGTCACGGTCTCCGGCCAGCACCAGGCCTGGCTGATCCCGCTCCTCGAGGCCGGCTGGGTCGCGTACCTGAGCACCACCGACGCGGTCTGCTACCACGACGGCCACCGCAGCCTCCAGAAGGACAACCCCATCTTCGAAGTGCCGATCTTCACCGACGACGGCGCGCTCCGCGACGAGGGGACCATCCGGGTCACCGACATGGCCTTCGACGAGAAGGTCCTCTTCGACGAGGACCGCTTCGTTTCGGCCGTGCTGCTGCGACCGGAATTCCAGAAGAAGATGACCGGCACCGAGCTGCGCTTCCTGCTCGGCAAGGTCTACGCGGACCACGAGAAGAAGACCGGCGTGAAGGCCGGCCTGCTCTCGACCTGCACCCGCCTGGCGGTCCCCATCCTGGTCGGCGCGCCCGGCGACGGCAGCCTCTTCCTGAACTCGATGAAGCTCTGGGCAATGAAGCAGGCGGGCCTCATCCCCGAGTACAAGTTCGAGCTCGACCTCCATGCCGAGGTGCTCGAATCCTGCGGCTACCACTACTGGGGCCTCTTCGAAAATCCGTCGAAGACGCTGGCCACGCTCATCCTGGGCGGCGGCGTCCCGAAGAACTACAACCTGCAGCCCGAGCCGGCGCTGAGCCAGGTGCTCGGCCTTCAGAACATCTCCGGCTACCAGTTCGACGTCCAGATCATCAGCGCGCCCGTCACCGAGGGCTCGCTCTCGTCCTGCCCGCCGGCCGAGGCCGTCACGTGGGGCAAGGTCGACCCCGCTCATTACGAGAACGACACCGAGAGCATGCAGGCGGACTACTCGATGGTCATGCCCTTCATCGTCAAGGCGCTGCTCGACAACCGGAAGCGCTACCAGGAGATGGCGAAGGAGATGGGCGAGGCGGCGCTCTTCAAGAAGGAGCCCAAGGCCAAGGGCTACCTCCGATCCACCAAGGGCTACCGCCTCTACGACGAGCGCGAGCGCCTGACGGGCACGCTCTTCGACGAGCTCAAGAAGAACCGGAAGTGGCTCCTCAAGACGCTTCAGTACCCGCTATGAGGACGCCCGCCCGCTCCGTCCGAAACCGCAAGTCCGGCCTCCGGTAGGCATTGCTTTACCCGGGGCCTTCATGGACAATACCCGCCCGTTTCATTCAGGTTCGCCGCTCATGACCGTGCGTCTTCCGGCCGTCGCCGGGTCGTTCTATCCGGGGAAGGAGGAGACGCTCCGCGAGCAGCTCGACGCCCTGATCCCGGCGGCCCGGAAGGATCGGGCGCTGGCGCTCATCGCCCCCCACGCGGGCTATACGTACTCGGGGAAGGTGGCGGGCGCGGCGTTCGGCCGCGTGGACATCCCCCGCGACGTGGTGATCCTGTGCTTCAACCACCACGGGGCGGGGAGCGACTTCGCGATCTGGCCCGAGGGAGCCTGGCGGACGCCGCTGGGGGACGCCGCCGTGAACGCCGAACTGGCGCGGGCCATCAAGGACGCCTTCCTGCCGGGAGACTTCGACGAGGCGGGCCACCAGGACGAGCACTCCGGCGAAGTGCAGGTGCCGTTCCTGCAGCGGCTGCGGCCGGACGTCCGGATCGTGCCGGTGGCCCTGTCGATCGGCCACGACGACCGCTCGATCGTCCAGCTGCGCGCGTTCGGGAAGGCGCTGGCGTCCCTACCGGCCGAAGCCTTGGCGAAGGCGGGCGTGGAAGACTTCCTGGTGGTCGCGTCGACAGACCTGAACCACTACGAGGACCAGAAGACGACGGTGGAGAAGGACGAGGCGGCGATCCGGGCGATCGAGGCGCTGGACGAGGCGGCGCTGGTCCAGGAGCTCCGGTCGCGGGAAATCTCGATGTGCGGCTTCGCGCCGACGGTCGCGACGATCGCCTACGCCCGGGCGAAAGGCGCGACGAAGGCGGTGACGGTGGCCCACGCCACCAGCGGCGACGTGTCGGGAGATTATGATCGAGTGGTCGGCTATGTTGGGATGGTGATCCGCTAATGTGGAAGCTCAAGCGCACTCATAACTGCGGCGAACTGCGCGTCTCGGACGTCGGCAAGACCGTGATCCTGAACGGCTGGGTCGACGTGCGGCGCGACTTCGGCAAGCTGATCTTCGTCGACCTGCGCGACCGCTACGGCAAGACGCAGGTCCTCTGCAGCCCCGACCGCGTCAAGGAAGTGCACGACCAGGCGTCCAAGCTGCGCAGCGAGACCGTCATCGCCGTCAAGGGCAAGGTCTGCAAGCGCGACGCCGACACCGTCAACAAGAAGATCGTCACGGGCGAGATCGAGATCGAGGTCACGGAGCTGGAGATCCTCAACGAGGCCAAGACGCCGCCCTTCGAGGTCAGCGACCGAGTCACCGTCGCCGAGGAGCAGCGGCTCCAGAACCGCTACATCGACCTGCGCCGGCCCGCGATGCAGCGGAACATCATCACGCGTCACAAGATCGTCCAGGTCATCCGCGAGTACATGGACCAGCACGGCTTCATCGACATCGAGACGCCGTACATGGTGAAGTTCACCCCGGGCGGGGCGCGCAACTTCGTCTGTCCCAGCCGCCTCTATCCCGGGAAGTTCTTCGCGCTCGCCGAGTCGCCCCAGATCTTCAAGCAGCTCTTCATGGTGAGCGGCCTGGACAAGTACTACCAGATCGCGCGCTGCTTCCGCGACGAGGACCTCCGGGCCGACCGGCAGCTGGAGTTCACGCAGCTCGACGTCGAGATGTCCTTCGTCCAGCGCGAGGACGTCATGGAGGCCATCGAGGGCGCGGTCGTGGCCGTCTGGAAGCGCGTCGCCGGCATCGACGTGAAGCTTCCGTTCGAGCGGATGACCTACGACGAGGCCGAGCTCTACTATGGGACCGACAAACCCGACCTCCGCTTCGGGCTGAAGATCTTCGACGTCTCGGAATCCGTCAGGAACTCCGAATTCAAGGTCTTCTCCGAGACGATCGGGAAGGGCGGCGTGGTGCGCGGCCTCTGCGCCCCGGGCGGCGGCGCCTTCTCGCGGAAGGAGATCGAGGGCCTCGAGACCTACTGCAAGGGCGTCGGCGCGAAGGGCCTCGTGTCGCTCAAGATCGACGAGCACGGGAAGCCCACGGGGCCGTCGGCGAAGTTCTTCACCGAGCAGCACGCCGCCGCGGTGATGTCGGCGTCCGGCGCCAAGCCGAACGACCTGCTCCTCTTCGTCGCGGACGAGGAGGACCGGGCGGCCTCGGTGCTGGGCGGGCTCCGGCTCGTGCTGCGCGACAAGCTCAAGCTGGTCAAGGAAGGGACCTTCCACTTCTGCTGGGTCGTCGACTTCCCGATGTTCGAGGTGAGCGAGGAGGGCAAGGTCGGCGCGAAGCACCACCCCTTCACGTCGCCGAAGGACGAGTACCTGGACAGCCTCGAGAAGGAGCCGATGAAGGTCCGCGCGAAGGCCTACGACCTCGTGCTCAACGGCGTGGAGCTGGGCGGCGGCTCGATCCGTATCCACCGGCGCGACCTGCAGCAGCGAATCTTCAAGCTGCTGGGGCTGTCGGAGGACTACGCCCGCGACCGTTTCGGCTTCCTGCTCGACGCCTTCGAATACGGCGCGCCGCCGCACGGCGGGATCGCGCTCGGCATCGACCGGCTGGCGATGCTGATCCTGGGCCTCGACAACATCCGCGACGTGATCACGTTCCCGAAGACGCAATCGACGGTCGACCTCATGATGGGCGCGCCGGGCACGATCACGGAGAAGATGCTGAAGGAACTCCACATCCGGGTTGTCGATACCTAAGGCTTGGTCGACGTGGCAACCTCGATGTCGTCGTCCGTGCCGAAGATGCGGTCCGGCCCCGCACTGCTGGCGGTCAGCAGGCTCCCGCTCAGGCTGACCCTGAAGGGCGTGCCGTAGACATCCGCCGGCTGGCCGTCGCGGTCGAAGGACGCGTTGATCACGCCGGCGTCGATCAACTTTCGGATATTCCCCTCGATCTCCGTCCAGGAAGGGGAGCGGCCCGCCCGGATCTCCGCGGCGACGCCCCTCGAGATGACCTGTACCGCATCGTGCGTGGATTGCCTCAGCGAGGCATCCCGGGCCCGCCGAATCCCGATGATGACGAGGCCGGCAATCGAGGCGAGGGCGGCGATGCTGCCGACAATGATGACGGTGAGGACGACCCGATCTTTCATCGCCTAGGCCTTGGCGGCCTGGAGAATCTCCTCGCCGAAATTGTCGGCGCGCCAGCGGCGGATCTCCGGGACGGCCGCGAGGGCCGTGAGGTCGGCGGGGCGGTCGATCGCGATCCGCTCGATGAGGCGCTGCGGCAGGAGCACGCCGGGCTCGAGGCCCGCCTTCTTGGCCGCGTCCACCCGCCACGCCTTGATCCGGTCCACGCGCTTCGAGTAGCCGGGCACGGGCTTCGGCCGCTGGTTCCAGGTGCGCGTGGGCAGCTGGTCCTCCTTCACGGCCTCGCCGCGGCGGATCGCCCCGAGCAGGTCGGGCGCGCGCCGGCCCTTGAGGTAGGAGGAGAGGCCCCGGATCCGGGACAGGCCCTGCGCGTCGTGAGGGCGCGTCGTGGCGATCTCGACGAGCGGCTCGTCGCCAACGATCTTGAAGAGCGGCAGGTCCGCGTTGCGCGCCCACTCGTCGCGGAGCGCGAAGAGCTCGCGCAGCACCGCGAGGGCGCGGCCGTCCAGGTCGAAGGCGCCCTTGGCCCGCAGGAAATCCGACGGCTCGCGCACCGGAGCCGGCGCGAGGCGGCAGAGCGCCTCTCCTTCCTCCCGGGCCCAGGCCTCGCGGCCCCGCTCGCGCAGATCCGGCAGGAGCCGGTCCCGGAGCGCGACGAGGTGGGCGACGTCCTCGGCGGCGTACTTCTCCTGCGGCGGCGTGAGCGGGCGCCGCGACCAGTCGCAGCGCTGCAGGCTCTTGGAGAGCTTCACGCCGAACTGGGTCTCGAGGACCGCCTGCAGGCCCAGCTCCTGGCGCCCCGCGAAGCGCGCCGCCACCTGCGTGTCGAAGATGGAGTTGAACTCGAACTTGAAGTCGCGCTTGAGGAGCATGATGTCGTTGTCGGCGCCGTGGAGGACCTTCTCGACCTTGGGGTCGGCCATGACGGGCGCGAGCGGCGAGAGGTTCGGCAGCGCGAGCGGGTCGATGATGGCGGCGCGGCCCTCGGCGTCGGCGACCTGGAGCAGGCAGACCTTCTCGAAGTAATGGAAGAAGCTGTCCGACTCGGTGTCGAGTGCGAGCGCGGCGGTTCCGGAGATTGAGCGGACGTATTCGGTCAGCTCCCCGGTCGTTCGGATGACAAGATGCGTCGTACCGATGCCCGTCGAAGATAGGCCGCCGCGCTCAGGCTGTCAAGCGGCCGACGGGTCCCTTCGATCAGGTGCGGAGCTGGTTGAGGCGCTTGACGATCTCGTCGAAGGAGGTGCCGGCGGCGAGGTCGTCGGCGAAGAGGCCCAGCGGGACGCAGACCGAGCGGGCCCGGGGCGGCGGGGCGTCCTTCACGGTCACGATGAGCTTGAGGCCGCCGTCGTCGATGCAGACCATCCGGAGGAGGCCGCGGCCCGCGACCTGCGCGGCCGCTTCGTAGATCTTCTTCTGTGAATCGCTCAGATCCTTGTGGTTCTTGCGGGGGAGATCGGCGGGAATCTCCGCCATGCCGGGTTGGTCGGGCAGCCCGCTCGAGGACCGGAGGCTCGTGTAGGCGAGCGTGATCGGCGCGGGTTCCGCTTCGACGACGCGGACGACGATGCCGCAGTTGCCATCCATCGCGGTCACCTTGGTGAGCCCGAGGCCGCCGATCTCGTCCTGGGTGAGGGCGATGGACTCCGCCTCGCCGGGATTGGCCACGAGGACCGCGCAGAGCTCGCGCTCGCTGAATTTCTCGACGTGAGGCTTGCAGCCGTCGGCGACCTTCCGGACATTGTCCTTGAAGGAAGGCCCGTCGGCGCCCTTCACGAGGATGCGCGCGACGTCCGGCTTCTGGATGACGGAGGCGACCAGGCCGCCGTCTTTGAACACGCCTTTGAGGACAGTTTCATCGCCCATGATTCCTCCCCATCCGCCTTCCCTCCTTGGTGGCGGACGCCGCGCCGCGCGCTTCATCTCCCAAGAGAAAGCGAGTCGACGGGCCACCCCTGCTGCACTGCTCGGCGGCAGAATGGTATCATAAGAATCATGAGGTTGCTGAGTTTCTTGATCCTGTTTCTCGCGGCCTGCCAGGGGCCTAACGAATCATTTACGCCCGCCCCCGGAAAACCCCTGCGGGAGTTTCGCGGGATCATCCACTGCCACTCCCTTTTCTCGCACGATTCCAAGGGGACCTACGAAGAGATCCTGGCGGCGGCGAAGGCGGCGAAGATCGATTTCATCTGCATGACGGATCATCCCCCGAAGGACGACAAGGGTCGCCCGCTGAGGGAAGGGTGGACCGGCATCCACGACGGCGTCCTCTTCATCCAGGGGGCCGAGTACAGCGACCAGATCCTCGCGCTTGGGATCAAGGAGCCCATTACCGGCAAGGACCGGCGCGAGACCATCAAGGCCATCCACGAGCAGGGAGGGGTGGCGATCGCCTGCCACCCGGAGCTGATCGACGACTGGGACGCCTTCGCCGAGGCGGACGGGATGGAGATCTACAACGTGCATGCCACGCTCCAGCGGAAGGCCAAGGACAAGGTCTGGATGCTCCGGATCCCCAAAGTCATGAAAGAAAATCCCGAGGGTTCATTTCAGGAATTGCAGGAGCTGGATCCCGCGATTCTAAAGAAGTGGGATGAAGTCAATCAGAAGCGGCCGTTTGCGGGCGTCGCGGGCAACGACGCGCACCAGAACGTCAGTTTCTTCGGGTACAGGCTCGACCCCTACCCTCGGGCGTTCAAATTCGTGACGACCCACGTCCGGGCGGAGGAACTGACGGAACAGGCGATCCTGGCGGCAATCCGGGGAGGTCATGGCAGCAGCGTGGTCTTCGAAATCTCGGGGGATCCCCGGGAGGCGCCGAGCAAGGGGGTTGAAAAGGCCTATCTTAACGGGGAATACGTCGGAACTCAAAAGGAGATCAAGCAGCGAGCAGGTCCGAACCAGTTGTGGATCTCACGGTTAGAGTATTATCGTGAAGACGGTAAACCCTGGATCCTTCAGGCCCCGGTGCGATTCAAGGTCCTCGGGGGGCGCCCTTGACTCCCCCATAGCAATGCAGTAGGATTCCCCTCCCTTATGGCGGTGAAAGTCACCCTCCCGGACGGTTCGGTCAAAGAATACCCGGACGGCACCAACGCCCTCCAGGTCGCTGAATCCATCTCCAAAGGCTTGGCCAAGGTCGTCGTCGCGGCCAAGGTCAACGGCGAAATCATGGACTTCCACCGGCCGCTCCCCACGGAGTGCACGGTCCTCCTCATCAAGGAAGACTCGCCCGAGGGCCTCGACGTCATCCGGCACTCCGCCGCCCACATCATGGCGGGCGCCGTGAAGCGGATCTACGGCGAGAAGGTCAAGTTCGGCTACGGCCCGTCCGTCGAGGACGGCTTCTACTACGACATGGAGTTCCCCGAGGGGACCAAGATCTCCGAGGACGACCTCGGCAAGATCGAGGCCGAGTGCAAGAAGATCATCGAGTCGAACTTCCCGTTCGAGCGCAAGGACCTTCCGAAGGACGAGGTCCTGGGGCTCATGCAGAAGACGGGGCAGGGCTATAAGGTCCAGACCATCACCGAGAACATCAAGGACCCGACCGCGTCGATCTACACCGACGGGGATTTCACCGACCTCTGCGAGGGCCCGCACGTCCCGGCCACCGGGCGCGTGAAGGCCATCAAGCTGACCAAGGTCACCGGCGCGTACTGGAAGGGCGACCAGAAGAACGCCATGCTCACCCGGCTCTACGGGACCGCGTGGCACTCCCAGAAGGCGCTGGACGACTACATCAAGCGGGTCGACGAAGCGAAGAAGCGCGACCACCGGAAGCTCGGCCAGGAGCTGGAACTCTTCATGTTCCACGAGTGGTCGCCGGGCGCGGTCTTCTTCCTGCCCAAGGGCACGATCGTCTACAACGAGCTCATGGGCTTCATCCGCGAGGAGTACCGCAAGCGCGGCTTCCAGGAGGTCGTGACCCCGCAGCTCTACAACAAGGGGCTCTGGCAGCTCTCCGGCCACTGGGACCATTACCAGGAGAACATGTTCCTCCTCGACATCGACGAGGACAAGTTCTCGCTGAAGCCGATGAACTGCCCGAGCCACGTGCTGATGTTCAAGCACCGCACCCGCAGCTACCGCGAGCTGCCGCTGCGGATCGCCGACTTCTGCCCGCTGCACCGCAACGAGGTGAAGGGCGTGCTCTCCGGCATGACCCGCGTGCGGAAGTTCGAGCAGGACGACGCCCACATCTTCTGCACTGAGGAGCAGATCGGCCAGGAGATCGCCGGCCAGATCGAGTTCGTCAACCGCGTCTACAACGAAGTCTTCCAGATGCCGTTCCAGGCGAAGCTGTCCACCCGCCCCGAGAAGTTCCTGGGGAAGGTCGAGACCTGGAACGCGGCCGAGGCGGCGCTCGAGAAGGCCCTGAAGGACAACAAGGTCGAGTACCGGATCAACGCCGGCGACGGCGCGTTCTACGGCCCGAAGATCGACTTTGACATCAAGGACGCGCTGGGCCGGAACTGGCAGCTGGCGACCATCCAGCTGGACTTCCAGCTCCCCGTCCGGATGGGCGCGGAGTACGAGGGGAAGGACGGCTCGCGCCATCACCCCGTCATGATCCACCGGGCGATCCTGGGAAGCCTCGAGCGCTTCATCGGCGTCCTCACCGAGCACTACGGCGGCGTCTTCCCGCTCTGGCTGGCGCCCGTGCAGGCATCGGTCGTGGCGGTCTCGCCGGTCTCGGACGAGATTGCGGCCTACGCGAAGCAGGTCCACCAGAAGCTGCTCGATGCCGGCCTGCGCAGCGAAATTGATTTGTCCGAGGACAACATATCCGCTAAGATCAAGGCCCGCGAACTCCAGAAAATACCGTTCATGGCCGTTGTCGGGGCCAAGGAGGTCGCGGCCGGCACGGTGGCGGTCCGGGAGCACAAGAAAGGCAACCGGGGCGTCCTCGCTGTCGACGAATTTGTGTCTAACCTCAGGAGGGACGTTGCCGCCAGGAAGATCACCCTTTAGACGCGAGCTGCCGACGTCGAAAGACGAGCACCGCATCAACGACCGCATTCGGGTCCCGAGAGTCAAGGTCGTGGACGAGAATGGGGTCATGCTGGGCGAGATGCCCACGCTGCAGGCGGTTCAGATCGCGCGCGAGAGAGGCTACGACCTTGTGGAAGTAGCCGCCGAGGCGCGGCCGCCCGTCTGCAAGCTGCTCGACTACGGGAAGTACAAGTACGAGCAGAAGAAGAAACAGAAGAAATCGAAATCGAAGCAGCACGTTCAGCAGGTCAAGGAAGTCCGGCTGCGTCCGCTGACGGACGACCACGACCTGATGACGAAGCTGAAGAAGGCCCAGGAGATGCTCCTGGAGGGCGACAAGGTCCTGATCACGATCTTCTTCCGCGGCCGAGAGCAGGCGCACAAGGAACACGGGCGCCACATGATGGAGCGGATCAAGAAGGAGCTGGACGAAGTCGCGAAAGTGGAACACGAGGTCTCGATGACCGGGCCGCGGATGCAGATGACGTTCCTGCCCAAGCCCGGAGCGACGCCTCCGAAACCGAAGCCCAAGGCGCCGCCGCCCGCCGCTCCTCCTGCCGGAGGAGCCCCGGGGGCAGGACCCGCAGGCAGCCCGGCGCCCGTCGCGCCGGCCCCGGCCGCACCGCCCGCCGCGGCGGCGGCCCCGGCCCCCGTGACCGAAGGAGGAAAGCCCAGTGCCTAAGATGAAGACCAACAAGGGCGCGAAGAAGCGCTTCAAGGTGACCGCCACCGGCAAGGTGTTGTTCCGCCCCGCCGGCAAGCGTCACATCATGTCCGGCAAGGCCTCGAAGCGCCGCCGCCAGATGCGCCGCTGGCGCACCTTCGAGGGCAAGCACGACGCCAAAGACATTCGGATCATGTTGCAGAAATAGGGAGCAGCCATGCCTCGTCAGAAGAGCGGTCCGTACCGCAAACAACGCACCAAGAAGATGCTCCGCCGCGCGAAGGGGTTTCGCGCCGGACGGAGCAAGCTGCACCGCGCCGGCATGGAAGCCGTCATGCGCGCCGGGCAGTACGGCTATTTCGGCCGCAAGAACAAGAAGCGCGACTACCGCGGGATGTGGATCGTCCGCATCAACGCCGCGTGCGACCTGCGCGGGATCCCGTATCACCGATTTATGAACGGGCTCCGCGTGGCCAAGGTCGAGCTGAACCGGAAGGCCCTGGCGGAGCTGGCGCTCTCGGAGCCCAAGGCCTTCGACGAGCTGGTGG
>Ga0310813_10002760_pt1 | contig 10630 bp, 8 predicted proteins | sample YN3metagenome_FD_203086 | JGI IMG/M metagenome (GOLD analysis project Ga0310813, IMG submission 203086) | Soil microbial communities from experimental microcosm in Duke University, North Carolina, United States - YN3 | ecosystem: Engineered > Artificial ecosystem > Soil microcosm > Unclassified ... | reverse complement strand
CCTGCGACTGCTTGTACTCAGCGTCGGCCTGGTCGCGAAGTCGCTTCTCGTCGGCGATCGCCGTGGCCACTTGCTGCTTCGCCTTGGCGAGCTGTGACCGCATGTCGACGAGGATCTGATTCAGCATCTTCTCGGGATCTTCCGCCCGAGAAATCAGATCGTTGATGTTCGACCGCAGCAGACTGGAGAGTCTATCGAAGATGCCCATGTGTTAGCGTGCCTCGCGATACGTTCCGAGCTCGCGCAAGTGCGACGCGAGCGACACGGTGATGCTCTCGAACGCGGCGAGGAACTCCTCATAGTCGAGGTGTGACAGCTCGAGCGCCTCCGTCATGACGATCGAGTCTTGCTCAATACCATACGATCCATGGACCATGTCCGTCGCGTTGAGCTCCAATAGGCGACGGCTCAGAGTGGCGGCCGCGTCTGCGTTCGACGGAAGGGTCATGACCTTCACGCGAAGCAGCACGACCGGCGGCGAGTAGTGCACGACGACGCTGAAATCCAGCTCGCCGCTGGGCCGGACGACCCACAGCCCGGGCTCAACTTCCGAATAGCTCGGCCCCTCGGCGCTCAGCCGGTTGAGAAAGCTTTCGATGTCTTCTTTGGTCAACATCGCGAGTCCTTTTGCGCGGATGGCTGTTGAACCTACGGATTACCGCCGGGGACGTTTCACAACGACTCACTCTGTCGCCTAAGCTATGGCGAGTGAAGGGGCTGGGCGAGGGTGCAGTCAGCCGCGCTTGATCTGGACCAGCCGTTCTCGCGCCAGCCGCCGGCCAGTGGGCGTCGCGGCGAGTCCGCCGCCGGCGGTCTCCCGATATCGGACGTCCATCTCGCGGCCGATCTCACCCATGGTATCGATGACTTCGTCGGCCGGGATCGCGAACTCGATCCCGGCCATGGCCATTTCAATCGCGGCCAGGGCGATCGCCGCGCCCGTCGCGTTGCGGAAGACGCAGGGTAGCTCCACGAGCCCGCCGAGCGGATCACAGACGAGGCCGAGCGTTCCCTGCTGCGCGAGCGCGACGGCGTGCGCGACCTGCTGCGGACTTCCACCCATCATCTCCGTTCCCGCCCCAGCGGCCATGCCGGCGGCCGCTCCAGTCTCGGCCTGACAGCCGCCTTCGGCACCGGAGAGCGAGGCACGCTCGGCGATCACCGCTCCGATCAGCCCCGCCGTCGCCAGGGCGTCGACGAGCTTGTCGTCGCCGAGTCCGTGCGACGTTGCGAGCCCGGTAATGACGGCGGGCAGCACGCCCGCGCCGCCGGCCGTGGGCGCGGCGACGATGACGCCCATAGCGGCGTTGACCTCCTGTACGGCGAGTGCGCGTGCGAGCACGTCGCGGAAGAGCGTTCCGGCGAGCGGGCCGGGTGGACCGTGCGCGAGCTTTGCCGCATCGCCGCCGACCAAACCCGACGCCGACTTCAGATCGCCGGTCAGTCCACGTTCGACGGCGCCCTTCATGACGGTGAGCGCACGATGCAGGACGTCGCGGATCTCACCGACGGGACGTCCCTGATCGTCGCTCTCCACTTCGAGCGCGAGCTGTGAGAGCGGAATGCCGAGCTTCGTGGCGTCTTTGACTGCTTCCGCGAGCGAGCGATACATGATTACGCCGAAACCTTGTCGAGCCGATACGCCCACCGCACCCACGGCAGCGCGCGGATGTGATCGCGCACTCGCTCGTCGGGATACTCGTCGAGCTCGATCACCATGAACGCATCGCCGCCTTTCTTTTTCCTCGTGAGTCGGAGCGTCGCGATGTTGAGGTCGTCCTCGGCAAGCAGCGTCGCGATCCGGGCGATCGAGCCGGGCACGTCTTCGGCCACGAGAACGACCGTGTGGTAATTGCCGGAGACTTCGACCGGGAAGCCGTCGATCTCGGTGACGAGCACGCGCCCCGCGCCGAGCGACGATCCGAGCATCACCGCGCTGCGATCGCCGCGCTCGATGGTGATGCGGACGCTGTTGGGGTGCGCTTCTTCGTCGAGCGTCGTTTTGTCGAATGTGTACGCGAGCCCTTCGCGCTCGGCGATCTCGAGCGCCGTTCGAATGCGATCGTCGTCGGGACGAAAGCCCATCAAGCCGGCGACGATCGCCTTGTCGGTGCCGTGCCCTTCACCGGTGCGGGCGAACGATCCGTGCAGCTCGATGAGGGCGCGCTCGGGTGTCCCGCCGACGAGTCCGCGCGCGAGGAGTCCCAGGCGGCAGGCGCCGGCGGTGTGTGAGCTCGACGGGCCCACCATCACGGGCCCGATGATGTCGAGGAGCGAGACCATCGTCGAAAGATATCGACGGCGGAGGCGACGCAACGACGCCGAACGAAGCCAAGAAGTTTGGCGCTCGCCGACGAGGCGCCCCGACGCCGTCATCACCCTCGCATTCTGCGTCATCGCTCGTGTGACGCCGATCATCGGCGAGGGATGCGCGCCGGCATATCATGTCGGCGCACGTCGCGAGCGTCATGAGCAAAGTTTAATAGCCAGTCGCAGACTAGGCCCGGTCACGGGAACTGCCGCGCGTCGCGAGTGCAAAGAAGCTTGACTGGCGGCGACGCCGTCGAGTCGAGCGCCCCCAACCGACGCGCCGCGTCACGGAGGAAGTACATGCGACACCCCACTCCCACCCTCGCCACGCTCGCCGCCCTGCTCACCGTCGGGCTGGCCGCGTGCAACGAAACGACCAGTCCCGCGCGCACTCTCGCCCCGGCTCGCGCCTCGCTGGCCACCGGTCTTCCCGGCAACCCGTCCACGGCGCTCTACAAGTTCAACATGATCGGCGTCGACAATCCGAAACAGACCGATCTGACGAACGACAACGGCAAGCGCATGTTCGTCAACCTGAACGGGCACTCCACGATCAACCTGCAGGAAGGCGACACGTTCGACATCCTCGACGCGAACGCCACCGACCAGAATGGTGGACTGTTCCAGCTTCCCGATCCGGATCCGGACAACACGGGCACGACCTGGTACGGCGTGTACGTTCGCACCGTGGGGACGCCGGGCGGCAAGGCGAAGCTCACCTCGTGTGTGACCGGAACGGTGGATGGCTCGACCGGAACCTTCTGCTCCGTCGACACCGTGCAAGTTGAACGCAGTGCCGGGAAACCGAAGGTCTGGAACGTGAGCAAGCAACTCCTCACGACGTGCGTCGACCTCGACGGCGACGGTATCTGCGACAAACGAATCTTCCTGTTCGATGACGCGACGCTCGACTACGCCTGGTCGTACGACAACAACGGCCTGCGGGTCGCGCAGTTCTACTTCTTCCCGATTCCGCAGACCATCGGGTTGAACCCGTAAGCGCTGGCATCCTGAGGGAGCGCAGCGACGAAGGACCTACTGTCCCGACCGAGCAACGGGTGGTGACAGTAGGTCCTTCGCTTTCGCCCCGGATCACGGCCATCACGTTCCAAACGCCGGTCCGAATCGTCTTCCATCATCGCCGATCGGGAATTCGCGGTGGAAGACCCCCAACCATCTCAGTCCCCCCTGTCACACCGCGCCGCAGCGCCAATCATCGGCGCCGTTGTGGCGGTCGTCCTGTTCGCGCTCTACAAACCGTTTCCGATCGGCATCGCTCAGGACGACGGTCTGTACATGATCCTCGCCAAGGCGATCACCACGGGACAGGGCTATCGTTTCATCAATCTTCCCGGCGCCCCGGCGGGCGTCCACTACCCGCCCGGTTATCCGCTCCTTCTCGCCGCTCTGTCGCGACTGACCTCGGGAATTCCGGGGAATCCGTTGGTCTTCGCCGCCGCGAACATGGTCTTCCTCGGCGTCGGCGCGGCGTTCCTCTATGTCCTCGCCCGCCGTGCCGGCCTGGCAACGCCACTGGCGACGGGGTGCGCGCTCCTCGGATTCCTCATGCCGCCCGCGTTGTGGATGAACACAGCGCTCTTTTCCGAGCCGATGTGGCTCGGTCTGGCGATCCCTTGGCTGGTATGGGCGGACCGCGCGGACCGCGACGGGACGCTCGACACCCGCGCCGCCCTCATGCTGGGCGCAACCGCCGGATGCATCGCGCTCGTTCGCACGCAAGCCGCGACTTTGGCCTTGGCCCTCGCGTGTGTGCTCGTCCTGCGTCGTCGATGGAAGCCGGCGGCGCTCGTCATGGCCGCGGCCGTACTGGTCTTGTTCCCCTGGCAACTCTTCATCGCTCGTCACGCCGGTGAGATCCCGGAAGCTGTATCGGCGAAGTACGGGCCGTACTTCACCTGGTTCGTCCAGGGTCTCCGCGCGGAGGGACTCCACCTCCTGATCGCCACCCTCAGGCGAAACGTCGGTTCGTCGTTCGCGATCATCAAAGCGCTGTTCGCGCCAGTCGGCGGACCGTGGCTCGCGATGCTCTTGCTCGGAGCGCCGGGCATTGCCGCGGCGTGGCGACTGGCGAAGCGTACACCGGTCGTGTTCATGGCGGTGCTCGCGCACGCGGCCATCATCCTGATCTGGCCCTTCGAGCCGCAGCGATTCATCTGGACGAGCTGGCCGTTTGTCGTTCTGTGGCTCTGCGCCGGCGCCGCCGAGCTGTGGGATCAGGCGCATCGACTGAACCCCCGCCGTTGGAGCCCGACCCGGATTCTCGTTGCGGCCGACTTCGCGCTGCTCGGACTGGCCGCGGTTGGAACCACAGCGTTCATGCTTTCGACGGGCGCCTATCGCGCGATCGCGCGAGGTCAGGCCAAGCGGATCACCCCAACGGTGGCGTGGGTGCAACAGCGCACGCCGCCCGAAGCGCTGGTCGCAAGCGACGATGAGACCGCGGTCTTCCTCTATACGGGCCGCCGCGCCGTTCCCGTGTCGAGCTTCAGCGCGGCGGACTACGCGCATGGTGAAGGCTGGAGTGAAAGCGCGTTGGGCGCGGTTGTCACGAGCTACCGGCCCGACATCGCGATCGTCTCGTGGAACAAGTCGGTGGACGCCGCGATGCGGATGTCGAGCGGCGCTCAGCCCACGCTTCGCCCGATCGATCGAACGACGAGCAGCGTCATCTTCGCGCGCGTTCGCTCCGCGACCGAGGGTCCGATCGCCGCGCGTTCGCGATAAGCGTGGCTGTCATCCCGAGGGATGACGAGCGCTATCCGGCTTTCTTTCGTCGCGCCCCGACGAGCGGCCGCAAATACTGGCCCGTATACGAGGCGTCGATGCTCGCAACATGCTCCGGCGAGCCCGTGGCAACGAGTGCTCCGCCGCGCGTCCCGCCCTCCGGCCCGAGATCGATGATCCAATCGGCCGTCTTGATGACATCGAGGTTGTGCTCGATCACCAACACCGTGTTCCCGCGGTCGACCAGGCGATGCAAGACATCGAGCAACACGCGCACGTCCTCGAAGTGCAAGCCGGTCGTCGGCTCGTCGAGAATGTAGAGCGTTCGGCCGGTATCTCTCTTCGAGAGCTCGGTCGCCAATTTCACGCGCTGCGCTTCGCCGCCGGACAACGTCGTCGCGCTCTGGCCGAGGTGGATGTAGCCGAGTCCGACGTCGACCAGCGTTTGCAGCTTCTGGAAGATGCGCGGCTGGTTTTGGAAGAACTCCAGCGCGTCGTCCACCGTGAGCTCGAGCACATCCGAGATCGACTGGCCGCGAAATCGGACTTCGAGCGTCTCTCGGTTGTACCGCTTGCCCTTGCATACTTCGCACGGCACGTAGACGTCGGGGAGGAAGTGCATCTCGATCTTTACGAGACCGTCGCCCTGGCACGCCTCGCACCGTCCGCCCTTCACGTTGAACGAGAACCGTCCCGGTCCGTAGCCGCGGATCTTCGCCTCGGGAAGTTCGGCGAACAGCTCGCGAATCGGCGTGAACAGGCCGGTGTACGTCGCCGGATTCGAGCGCGGCGTACGGCCGATCGGGCTCTGGTCGATATCGATGACCTTGTCGATGTGCTCGAAGCCGGTGATGCGCCGGTGCGCGCCGGGGATCACGCGAGCCCGGTAAAAATGCCGGGCGAGCGAGCGATGCAGAATGTCTTCGATCAGCGTCGACTTGCCGGAACCAGAGACGCCGGTCACCGCGACGAACAGCCCGAGGGGAATCTCGACATCGAGGTTTCGAAGGTTGTGCTCGCGCGCGCCCTCGATACGGATCGCCTTGCGATCGTCGGGGATGCGCCGCTTTTTGGGCGTCGCGATCGACATCTCACCGCTCAGATACTTCCCGGTGATCGACGCTTCGTTGCGCGCGATCTCGTCCACGGTTCCGAACGCAATGACCTCGCCGCCATGCTTGCCGGCGCCGGGGCCAAGATCGATGACGTGGTCCGCCGCGCGCATCGTCTCTTCATCGTGCTCGACGACAATCACGGTGTTGCCGAGATCGCGAAGCTGCTCGAGCGTGGCGAGCAGCCGCGCGTTGTCGCGCTGGTGTAAACCGATCGACGGCTCGTCGAGGATGTACAGCACCCCGACGAGGCGCGATCCGATCTGCGTGGCGAGGCGAATCCGCTGCGCCTCTCCACCGGACAGCGACTCGGCCGCTCGACCAAGCGTCAGGTAGTCCAGGCCGACGTCGACGAGGAAGCGCAGGCGTTCACGCACTTCCTTGAGAATCGGCCCCGCGATCTCGGGGTCGAGCCCCGGGCGGCCGTCCTGACGAATCGAAACGCTCTCGAAAAACCCGAGCGTCTCGGTGATCGCCCATTCGACGACCTCGCCGATGCTCTTGTTCTGCACCGTGACCGAAAGCGCCTCGCGTTTGAGCCGGCGTCCGTCGCATTCGTCGCACGGAACCTCGATCATGAACTCTTGAAGCTCGAGGCGAATCGTGTCCGAATCGGATTCCTCGTACCGGCGCTCGATGTTGTTGAGCACCCCTTCCCACTCGGGCGCGTCGGACGTCGCGCCCGAGCGCTTGCCGCGCGAATCCTTCGTCGTGCCGTACAGAATCGCGTCGCGCACCGACTTGGGGAGCGCTCCCCACGGCGCGTTCAGGTCGAACTTGAGCTGACGGGCGAGCGCCGGCAAAACGATCTTCCGCAAATAGCCGCTCGGCTCACCCCAGGGCAGAATCACGCCCTCGAGAATCGAGATGCGCGGGTCGCCGAGGATGAGCTCTTCGCTCACCTGCCGCCGGGTGCCGAGACCGCCGCACTTGGGGCAGGCGCCGAACGGTGAGTTGAACGAGAAGTGGCGCGGCTCGAGCTCGGGGAGCGAGATGCCGCACGACGGACAGCCGTAACGCTCCGAGAACATCTCCTTCGCGCCGGACTGCGCGTTCACGATCTCGACGACGCCGTCGGCCAATTTCAAAGCCGTCTCGATCGAGTCGGCGACGCGGCCGCGATCTTCGGTGCGCACCACGAGGCGATCGACGACGACCTCAATGGTGTGGTTCTGACGGCGATTGAGCTTGGGCGGCGACGCGACCTCGATCAACTCACCGTCGACATAGGCGCGAATGAACCCTTGCTTGCGCACCGACTCGAAGAGCTCCCGGAATTCGCCCTTTCTGCCTTGCACGAGCGGGGCGCGCACCTCGATCCGCGTGTCGCGCGGCCAGGTGAGGACGATGTCGGCGATTTGCGCCGCGCTCTGTCGTTGCACCGGACGGCCGCAGTTCGGACAGTGCGGCGTACCGACGCGTGCCCAAAGCAGACGGAGGTAGTCGTAGATCTCCGTGACCGTGCCGACGGTCGAGCGCGGGTTGTGACCAGCGGTTTTCTGTTCGATCGATATCGCGGGCGACAATCCTTCGATCGAATCGACGTCCGGTTTTTCCATCAGCCCGAGGAACTGACGGGCGTACGCCGACAACGACTCGACGTAGCGCCGCTGGCCTTCCGCGTAAATCGTGTCGAAGGCGAGCGAGGACTTTCCCGAGCCGGACAAACCGGTGATGACCGTCAGTTTGTCGCGCGGAATCGTGACGTCGAGGTTCCGAAGGTTGTGTTCCCTCGCGCCGCGAACAATCAGCGAATCTTCTGCCATAGCCAGGGAAAGCTGCGGATCGGACCGGGTACAGACAAGTCGCTATATTGGGCCATGCCTCACACCGACGCCGTCGTTGTCTTCACTACGGTCGCTTCCGATGAGGAGGCGGTGAAATTCGTCCGTACGCTGCTCGAGCGACGTTTGATTGCCTGCGGCACCTTGGTCCCCGGCGCCCGCTCCCTCTACCGCTGGCAGGGAAAAATTGCCGATGAGCGGGAGGTAGTCGTCATGTTGAAGACCCGGTCGGCGCGGATCGAGTCGCTTCGCGTCGCCTTCGCGGAGCTCCATCCCTACAAGGTTCCCGAGCTTCTCGCGCTTCCCGTGGAAGCAGGCCTCGACAAGTATCTCGAGTGGATCAACGGCGAGACCACACTAGCCCTCACATAGAGTCGCTGCACACACATCAGAGCGGTATTCGCGCTCGCACCGGAGCCATAACCCGGCGCGCCCTGCTCGGCGGCGGAATTGTCGCCGCCTGGCTGGCCGGCCTGGTTCTCCTCGTCCAGCGCGAATATTTCCGTCCTCGCGCCGAGCGGCTCGCCGCCGCAGCGGCGCGTGTCGCGCCCGGCGTCGTGTTCTACGGCGTCATGCAGGGCCAACGACAGGTCGGATTTGCGTCGTCGACGGTGGATACGACGCAGCTGTCGATCACCCTCAACGACTATTTCGTCGCCGATCTGCCGGTCGGCGGCAAGCCGCGGCGCGCGACGGCACGCACGAGCGCGACGCTCTCGCGCGCCCTGCGCCTGACGAGCTTCGATCTCTCGATTGAAAGTGAGGGCGCGCCGATCTCGGCGACTGGCACCGTCGAGGGCGATACGGCGCTCGTCCTCACCATCACGTCCGGCAACGACAAGCCTGAGGTTCGGCGAGTCCCGCTCGCTGGATCGTTGCTGCTTCCGACGCTCGTTCCGATGGTCGTGGCGCTCGTCGAGCAGCCGAAGGTCGGAAAGCGGTACGTGTTGCCCGTATTCGATCCGGCATCGATGGCGCCGAAGGACGTGGCGTTCAACATCCGCGCAGAATCACTGTTCGTTCTGGCGGATAGCGCGGTCTTCGATTCGACGACGCGCCGGTGGCACGGGGTTCGGCCGGATACGGTGCGCGGCTGGAATGTGGTGTCCGAGTCCCCCGGCGCCTTCACCGGGTGGGTGGACGACCAGGGCAGGATTCTCCGAACGACGGAGCTCGGATTTCGCCTCGAGCGACTGCCGTACGAAGTCGCGTTCGAAAATTGGCGGACCGACAGCACGCGGCTTTCCGTTACCGACGATCGGGACATTCTCGAGACGACGGCCATCGCCGCGAACAAGCGGCTCGACCGCCGGCTGGACGCGCTCGCCGTGCGCCTACGCAACGTCGACTTATCGGGCTACGATCTGGACGGGCAGCGACAACACCTCATTGGCGACACGCTGTTCATCCGGCCGGCGCGCGACGCGGCACTCGTCGCCGACTATAAGCTTCCTGGCGGCCACCTACGCGACCCCGAGCATACGCGATCGGAACCGTTGATTCAGAGCAACCACCCCAAGATCATCCAGCTTGCATGGCGGATCGCCGGCGCGGGAGCGTCTCACGATCCGAGCGCCCGCGACCCTTTGATTGTTGCCCAACGGATCAACACGTGGGTGCACGACTCGATCAAGGATCGCGTGACTTTTGGCGTCCCGAGCGCGCTTCGGGTACTGCAAACGCGTGTCGGGGACTGTAACGAACACACCCAGCTTTTCGTCGCTTTAGCACGCGCGGTGGGCCTGCCAGCCCGTATCGCGGCCGGCCTCGCGTTCGTAGACGGCAAGTTCTATTACCACGCCTGGCCGGAAGTCCTTTTGAACGATTGGGTTGCGGTTGATCCGACCTTCGGCCAGTTCCCCGCCGATGCGGCGCATTTGCGCTTCGTCGTTGGCGGCCTGGCTCGACAAACCGAGCTGCTTCGCCTGATGGGAAATCTCAAGATCGATGTACTGTCCGTGAACGAAGCAGTTCGCCGCTCGAATGAGGTTGGGACTGTGGGCGGGGGGAGCCAGCGATGATCAAGCTCACCAACCTCACCAAGCGTTACGGCAGCTTCACCGCCGTCAACTCGATCAATCTCGAAGTCCCTCGCGGGGAGCTGTTCGGCTTTCTCGGTCCCAATGGCGCCGGCAAGACGACGACCCTGCGGATGATCGCCGGCATCCTGCGTCCGACGGGCGGTACGGTGGAGATCGGCGGCGTCAACGTCGTGAACGAACCTGTCGCGGCCAAGAGCAAGCTCGGGTTCATTCCGGACCGCCCCTTCATATATGAGAAGCTGACCGGCGCCGAGTTTCTGCGTTTCGTCGCCGGCCTCTATGGCCAAAAAGGTCCTGAGATCGAGCATCGCGCCCGTGAGCTGCTGGCACTGTTCGACCTCGAAGAGTGGCGCGACGAGCTCGTTGAGAGCTACAGCCACGGGATGCGCCAGAAGCTGATCATTTCGAGCGCATTCGTTCATCGGCCGGAAGTCATCGTCGTCGACGAGCCGATGGTCGGGCTGGACCCGAAGGCGGCCCGCATCCTCAAGGATCTCTTTCGCGAATACACGCGCCGCGGACACACGGTGATGATGTCGACGCACACGCTCGAGATCGCCGAAGGGATGTGCGATCGCATCGCCATCATCCAGAACGGCGTCATTCGCGCCGCGGGAACGATGGCCGACCTTCGTGC
>Ga0310813_10002758_pt1 | contig 10633 bp, 9 predicted proteins | sample YN3metagenome_FD_203086 | JGI IMG/M metagenome (GOLD analysis project Ga0310813, IMG submission 203086) | Soil microbial communities from experimental microcosm in Duke University, North Carolina, United States - YN3 | ecosystem: Engineered > Artificial ecosystem > Soil microcosm > Unclassified ... | reverse complement strand
GCATCGTCGCGCGCGCGCGCCGCTTCGATGACGCCGCACGCCGACGCGTTGATGACCGCGGTGACGCCGCCCGACTGCGCGTAGAACGCGTTCTTCCTGCGGCCGCCGCCGCTCGTGCTGCTGCTGTTGTCCATGGTGCTCCTCAGCCCGCGGCGAGCGCGCGCGAGACGATCTCGGTGGTGTCGGTCGAAAGCTTCACCGACGCGGCGACGCGCGCGATCGCGGCACGCGCGGCGCTGCGGTACGGCTCGGCGAGCTGCGTCCAGCGGTCGAGCGCGCGAGCGATCCGCGACGCGAGCTGCGGGTTGAACGCGTCGAGCTCGAGGACCTGGTCGGCCCAGAACGCGTAGCCGGCGGCGTCGCTACGGTGAAAGCCGCCCGGGTTGCCCATGCAGAAGGCGCCGATCAGGCTCCTCGCGCGGTTCGGGTTGGCGATGCTGAAGTCGCGGTGGCCGAGCAGCGATTGCACGCGCTCGAACACCTTGCTGCCGTGCTCGGGCGCCATCGCCTGCAGCGAGAACCACTTGTCGACGACGAGCGGGTCGTCCTCGAACATCGCGAGGAACTTGTCGAGCGCGGCGTCGGCGAGATCGGACCCCGAGAAGAGCAGCGCGGTGAGCGCGCCCTGGCGCTCGGTCATGTTCGACGCGTCCTTGAAGCGCTGGTACGCGCGGCCTGGCCAGACCGGATCGCCGCGATCGACCGCGTCGCTGCAGAGCATCGTCAGTGCCATGTTGGCGAGCGCGCGACGCCCCGACGAGACCGGGTCGGGCGAGTAGCCGCCGTTGACCTGGTGCGTCTCGTACGCCCACTCCCAGTCGGCGCGGAGCGCGCGCGCCAGCGCGAGCTTCATCGCCTCGCGCGCGCAATGGATGCGCTGCGGGTCGACGCTGTCGAGCTGCTCGGCGACGTACGCCTCGCTCGGCAGCGTCAGCACGAGTTCCTTGAACGCGGCGTCGAGGTCGGGATGGCGGATCACCTCGCGCATCGCTTCGACGAACCCGGCGTCGAGCGTGCCGGCGTCGGCGTCGCCGCGAACCGCCGCGAGCAGGCGCTGGATCGCGAGCCGCTGGCCGGCCTCCCAGCGGTTGTAGGCGTCGCTGTCGTGGCGCAGCAGGACCAGCAGGTCGGCGTCCGACAGACCGTCGGTGAGAACGATCGGCGCCGAGAAGCCGCGCAGCAGCGAGTGCACCGGCGGCTGGTCGACGTCGACGAAGGTGAAGAACGAGCGCGGCTCGTCGACCACGAGAACGCGCGACGTCTTTGCCCTCGCCGACGGCGGCTCGTCCTCGAGGCGAAGCGGCAGCGCACGGCCATCGCGGCCGACGAGCCCCATCGCCAGCGGGATCACGAACGGCTCGTGCGCGGTGCCCGACGCCGACGTCGGCGCCTGCTCGATGCCGAGCGTGTAGGTTCGGGTCGGCGCGTCGTAGCGGCCGCGCGCCGTCACCTTCGGCGTTCCCGCCTGCGAGTACCAGCGCTTGAACTGCGGCAGCAACCGCGCCAGGTCACTGTGCGGATTGGCGTCGGCGATCGCCTGCGCGAAGTCGTCGCACGTCACCGCCTGGCCGTCGTGGCGCTCGAAGTAGAGCTTCATGCCGCGGGCGAAGCCGTCGCGGCCGACCAGCGCCTGCATCATGCGGACGACCTCGGCGCCTTTCTCGTAGACGGTCGACGTGTAGAAGTTGTTGATCTCGACGTAGCGGTCGGGGCGCACCGGGTGCGCCATCGGGCCGGCGTCCTCGGGGTACTGCAGTGTGCGCAGATTCCTCACCTGGCTGATCCGGATCACCGCGCGCGCCGTCGAAGCCGCGACCATGTCCATGCTGAACTCCTGGTCGCGAAAGACCGTGAGGCCCTCCTTCAGGCTCAGCTGGAACCAGTCGCGGCAGGTGATGCGGTTGCCGGTCCAGTTGTGGAAGTACTCGTGGGCGACGACCGACTCGATCGCCGCATAGTCGGCGTCGGTGGCGGTCGCGGCGTTGGCGAGGACGTAGCGCGTGTTGAAGATGTTGAGGCCCTTGTTCTCCATCGCGCCCATGTTGAAGTCGCCGACCGCGACGATCATGAAGCGCTCGAGGTCGAGCTCGAGGCCGAACCTCGCCTCGTCCCAGACCACCGACGCGATCAGCGAGTTCATCGCGTGCTCGGTCTTGTCGAGGTCGCCGCGGCGAACGTACACCTGCAGCAGGTGGTCGCGCGCCGAGCGCGAGCGGACGCGCTGTTCGCGCGCGACGAGGTCGGCGGCGACGAGCGCGAACAGGTAGCTCGGCTTCGGGAACGGATCGTGCCAGCGCGCAAAGTGGCGGCCGCCGTCGAGCTCGCCCTGCTCGACCAGGTTGCCGTTCGACAGCAGCACCGGGTAGGCCGCCTTGTTCGCGCGCAGCAGCACCGAGTACTCGGCCATCACGTCGGGGCGGTCGAGGAAGTACGTGATGCGGCGGAAGCCCTCGGCCTCGCACTGCGTGAAGAAGCCGCCGCCAGACGTGTAGAGGCCCGAGAGCTGGGTGTTCTTCTCGGGCGCGCAGGTGTTGCGGATCTCGAGCGCGAAGCTGCCTTCGGGGACGTTGTCGATCACGAGCAGCCCGTCCTCGTGGCGGAACGAGACCGGCTCGCCGTTGACGAGGCAGCGCGTCAGCGTGATGTCCTTGCCGTGCAGCTTCAGCGGCGCCGGCCCTGCGGCCGCGCCGTTGCGCTCGACTTGCATGCGGTTGATGACGAGCGTCTTCGCCGGCTCGAGGTCGAAGGTCAGGTCGACCTTGCGGATCAGGAACGGGGGGGGCGCGTAGTCTTCGCGGCGGACGAGGGGAGCGGTGCCTTCGCGCATGTTCTTGTCTCCGTCTCTGGTCGTGAGGGTCGCGGCTCGCGCGGCGTCAGACGCCCTGCTTGAGGCTCGCCTCGATGAAGACGTCGAGGTCGCCGTCGAGCACCTTCTGCGTGTTGCTCACCTCGACGTTGGTGCGCAGGTCCTTGATCCGGCTCTGGTCGAGCACGTAGCTGCGGATCTGGTGGCCCCAGCCGACGTCGGTCTTGGTGTCCTCGAGCTTCTGCTGCTCGGCCATGCGCTTGCGCATCTCGTGCTCGTAGAGCCGCGAGCGCAGCATCTGCCACGCCTCGTCGCGGTTGCGGTGCTGCGAGCGGTCGTTCTGGCACTGGACGACGATCCCGGTCGGGATGTGCGTGAGGCGCACCGCCGAGTCGGTCTTGTTGATGTGCTGGCCGCCGGCGCCCGAAGCCCGGAAGGTGTCGGTGCGGACGTCGGCCGGGTTGATCTCGATCTCGATCGAGTCGTCGACCTCGGGATAGACGAACAGGCTCGCGAAGCTCGTGTGGCGGCCGCCGCTCGAGTCGAACGGGCTCTTGCGGACGAGCCGATGCACGCCGGTCTCGGTGCGCAGCAGCCCGAACGCGTACTCGCCCTCGACCTTGATCGTCGCGCTGCGGATGCCGGCGACGTCGCCCTCGGTCTGCTCGAGGACCTCGGTCTTGAAGCCCTTCTTCTCGCAGTACTTCAGGTACTGGCGCAGCAGCATCGCCGCCCAGTCACACGCCTCGGTGCCGCCGGCGCCGGCCTGGATGTCGATGAAGCAGTTGCTCGGGTCGGCCGGATTGTTGAACATCCGGCGGAACTCGAGCTCGGCGATCCGCGCCTCGAGCCGCGAGGCGTCGGCGTCGATCGAGAGCAGGCTCGTGTCGTCGCCTTCGTCCTTCGACAGCTCGTAGAGCTCGCTGTTGTCGGCAAGGCCCGCGGTCAGGTGGTCGATCGTCGAGACGACGTCGTCGAGCAGTCGCTTCTCGCGGCCGAGCTCCTGCGCGCGCTTCGGCTCGTTCCAGACGTTCGGGTTCTCGAGGGCGGCGTTGACCTCGTTCAGGCGGAGCGACTTGCGGTCGTAGTCAAAGATACCCCCGAAGGTCGACGGTCCGCCGGGTCAGGTCGGCGATCCGGTTGCCGATGGCATTGATGTGTTCGACGTCCATGGTGGTCTTCTAGACAGGCGGGGCGCTGCGGCGAGGGCGCGATTCTGACAGGAACGCCTCGATCCGCTCGGCGATGTCCTCGGGGCGGTCGTGGTGCAGCATGTGGCCCGCCGGCCCGACGACGTGGCGCTCGACGTCGGCGACGAGATCGAGCCGGCGGTGGAACTCGGGCTTGCTGTAGCGGTCGCCCCACCAGACCGAGATGTCGGTTCGGTCGCCTTCGATCCACAGCACCGGCGCGGTGATCCGCTTCCAGCACTCGAGCCACTCGTCGACCTGCGCGATGATCGGGCTCGAGCGCTTGTGGTTGGGGTCGGCGAGCAGCTCGCGCGCTCCCGACGGATCGCCCGAGATCGGCCGCGACCATTGCGATGCGAGCCAGAGCGCGCGGTCCGGGCGGAGCAGCGGGTTCGTCTTCGTCAGCCGCTTCGCGACCGCGTCGAGGTCGGGGTACGGCCGCAGCTGCTGAGGTGTCTTCAGCGCGTCGAGCCACTTCGCGATTCGCCCCGGCGCGTGCTCCGGCTTCGAGCGCGGCATGCCGAAGCCTTCGAGATTGACGAGCCGGCGGACGCGGCCGGGACGCACGCCCGCATAGAGCATCGCGACGTTGCCGCCCATGCTGTGGCCCGCGAGGTCGACGGCCGAACGGTCGACGCCGAACAAAGCGTCGAGGACGATCTCGAGGTCGCCGAGGTACTCGGCGAAGAAATAGGTATCGGCCTGCGGCGTCTCGCTCGCGCCGAAGCCGCGCCAGTCGAGCGCGACGACATGGCGGTCCTCGGCGAAGGCGTCGACGACGAACTGGAACGACGCCGCGACGTCCATCCAGCCGTGCAGAAGCACGAGCGGCGGCCGGTCGGCGCGGTCGAGGCCGGCCTCGCCCCAGACGAGAACGTGCTGGCGCAGGCCCCGCGCGCTGACGAATCGGCTCTGCGCGCGGCGGCGTGGTCGGTAGGGTTCGCTGGTCACGCCCCGACTGTAGGCGAGGCGCCGGCGCGGCGAGGACGCGCGCGGCACGCGGGCAGAATCGCAGCCATGACCACCCGCACCGCCGACTTCTCGCTGCGCGCCGCCGAGCGGCGCGACGTCGACGCCATCGTCGCGCTGATCCGCGGACTCGCCGAGTTCGAGAAGCTCACCCATCTGCTCGAGGTGACGGCCGACAAGCTCGCCGTCCATCTGTTCGGGCCGAAGCCGGTCGTCGAGGCGATCGTCGCGGAGCGATCGGGACGCGTCGTCGGCTTCGCGCTCTTCTTCGTCAGCTTCTCGACCTTTCTCGCCAAGCCGGGTCTCTGGCTCGAGGATCTCTTCGTCGAGCCCGAACAGCGCGGCAGCGGCATCGGCCAGGCGCTGCTCGAGCACCTCGCGCGCGTCGCGGCGCAGCGCGGCTACGGCCGCTTCGAGTGGAGCGTTCTCGACTGGAACTCGGGAGCGATCCGCTTCTACGAACGGATGGGCGCGACGGTGATGCCCGACTGGCGAATCTGTCGCATCGCCGGTCCAGCGCTGGATGCGTACCGGGACGGCGCGTGAGCGTGACGGTCGACCGCTACGCGGAGCTCTACGCCGGCTTTCGCTGGGACGTTCCGCGCGACTTCAACATCGCCGACGTCTGCTGCACGCGCTGGGCACGGCTCAAGCCCGATGCGGTCGCGATCCGCTTCGAGGACGAGAACGGCATCCGCAGCGACTTCACCTACGGCGAGATCGACGCCGCCGCCGACCGCCTCGCGGCGGCGCTGCGCATGCTCGGCGTCGCGCGCGGCGATCGCGTCGCGCTCGTGCTGCCGCAGCGCTTCGAGACCGCGGTCGCGCACGTCGCGCTCTATCGCCTCGGCGCGGTCGCGATGCCGCTGTCGATGCTGTTCGGGCCCGACGCGCTCGAGTACCGCATCCGCGACAGCGAAGCCCGCCTCGCGATCGTCGACGAAAGCGGCATCGCCAACGTGCTTGCGGCGCGGCCGCTCTGTCCCGGCCTCGCGACCGTCGTCGCCGCCGGCACCGCCGCCGGGCAGGGCGACGTCGACTGGCGCGACCTGGTCCGCGGCGAGCGAACGCCGTTCGTCGCCGAGCAGACGAGCGCCGACGACCCGGCCGTGCTGATCTACACGAGCGGGACGACCGGGCCGCCGAAGGGAACGCTGATTCCGCACCGTGCGCTGATCGGCAACCTGCCGGGCTTCGTCTGCAGTCAGAACTGGTTTCCGCAGGACGACGCGGTCTTCTGGTCGCCGGCGGACTGGGCGTGGACCGGCGGCCTGATGGACGCGCTCTTGCCGACGCTCTACTTCGGCCGCGAGATCGTCGCGCTGCAGCGGCGGTTCGCTCCCGAGCTCGCGTTCGAGGTGCTCGAGCGCCATCGCGTCACGCACACGTTCCTCTTTCCGACCGCGCTGAAGGCGATGATGAAGGCGGTGCCGGCGCCGCGCGAGCGCTACGCGCTGCAGCTGCGCGCGATCATGAGCGCGGGCGAAGCGGTCGGCGACGCCGTCTTTGCGTGGTGCCGCGACGCGCTCGGCGTCGTCCCGAACGAGATGTTCGGCCAGACCGAGATCAACTACATCGTCGGCAACTGCGCGATCCACTGGCCGGCGCGGCCGGGCAGCATGGGTCGGCCGTATCCGGGCCACCGCGTTGCCGTCGTCGACGACGACGGCAACGAGTGTCCGCGCGGCACGCCCGGCGACGTCGCGCTGCACCGCCGCGACGTCCACGGCGAGCGCGATCCGATCTTCTTCCTCGGCTACTGGAAGCGCGACGACGCGACGCGGTCGAAGTTCACCGGCGACGTCGACGACAGCTGGTGCCGCACCGGCGACACCGCGGTCATGGACGACGACGGGTACCTCTGGTACCAGGGCCGCAGCGACGACGTCTTCAAGGCTGCCGGCTACCGCATCGGCCCGAGCGAGGTCGAGAACTGCCTCGTCAAGCATCCCGCGGTCGCCAACGCCGCCGTCGTGCCGAAGCCCGACGCCGAGCGCGGCGCGCTCGTCAAGGCGTTCGTCGTCGTCGCCCCCGGCCATCTCGCTTCCGCCGAGCTCGTGCGCGAGCTGCAGGCGCACGTCCGTGGCAAGCTCGCTCCCTACGAATACCCGAAGGAGATCGAGTTCATCGACGCGCTGCCGATGACGACGACCGGCAAGGTGCAGCGTCGCGTGCTGCGGCTCCGCGAAGAAGAGAAGGCGAGGGGACGATGAAGAAGGGCGGCCGGAGCCGCCCTGTCGTCACTTGACCTGGCCGCGCAACTCGCCGCCGGGATGGGCGGCGGTGTGCAGGTTGACGTACCAGAGGCCTTGCTTGACCTGGTCGACCTGCGCCGGCGTGAGCGTCGCCTGGCCGATGATCGGGCTCGCGAGCGGGCCGGCGAACGGAACGACGACGCCGGCGTTCGAGCCCGCAGCAGCGGGACCGTGGAAGTGGCCGGCGGTGACCGGGCCGGTCGTCCCCGAGTACGTCACGTTCCACTTGATCACGTTGCCGTCGAGCTCGACACGGGCCGTGCCCGAACCGGTGCTCGTGTTCGGTGGCACTTCGTTCTGGCCCGAGAGCGGTATCGACATCACGCCGGCACCGCCTTTGTCGCGATCCATCATGCCGCAGCCTGCGACGGCGATCGCGCCGGCGGCAACGAGAGTGGCAAGGGCGAAACGACGAGCGATCATGTGGCTGTCTCCTGCAGTGGGGCCGGAGCCGTCGCTCCGGTTGGCGAGGGATGATAGGGCGTTCGCGCGCGCGGCGCTTCGTGGTGCACCCTGATGAGAACCGCTTCCTTCGTCGCCATGGCCAGGCAGTCGGTCGTCGACTGGGTCGACGACTATGCGCCGAGCATGGGCGCGGCGCTCGCCTACTACACGCTCTTCTCGCTCGCGCCGCTGCTGCTGATCGCGGTGTCGATCGCCGGTCTCGTCTTCGGGCCCGACGCCGCGCGCGGCGAGATCTTCGCCCAGCTGCGCGACGTCATGGGCGACGAAGGCGCCGCCGCGGCGCAGAGCCTGCTGCAAAGCCTCAACAAGCCGGCGCAGGGCGTCGTCGCCACGGTGATCGGACTCGCGACGTTGCTGCTCGGCGCGGCGTCGGTGTTCGGCGAGCTGCAGAACGCGCTCGACCGCATCTGGCGTGCGCCGGCGCGGCGCGCCGGCTCGGGCCTGTGGACGCTGATCCGGGCGCGGCTGCTGTCGTTCGGGATGGTGCTCGGGATCGGCTTCCTGCTCGTCGTCTCGCTGCTCGCGAGCACCGCGATCGCGGCCTTCGGCAAGCGCTACGCGCACGCGTTCGGCGGCTGGGCGATCTTCGCGGAGGCGCTGAACTTCGCCGTCAGCTTCGCCGTCGTGACGGCGCTCTTCGCGATGATCTACAAGATCCTGCCGCGCGTGCGCATCGGCTGGCGCGACGTCTGGGTCGGCGCTGCCGTGACGGCGCTGCTGTTCGCGGCCGGCAAGTCGCTGATCGGCCTCTACCTCGGCCGCAGCGGCGCGACGTCGGGGTTCGGCGCCGCCGGCTCGCTGATCCTCGTCATCGTCTGGACCTACTACTCGGCGCAAGTCTTCCTCCTCGGCGCCGAGTTCACGCACGTCTACGCGCACGCGCGCGGCACGCGCAGTGGGGATCCGGGAACGGGCACGCACGAAGCCACCGTGAATGCCGTTCAGCGCCTGAAAAGTTCACGTGACGCGCTCGCGTCGGCGATGACCCGGAAGTGATGCCATGACGATCCGCCCGAATTTCGTCTTCATCGTCGCCGACGACCTCGGCTTCGCCGACCTCGGTTGCTACGGCGGCCGCGTGCCCGTCTCGCCCGTGCTCGACCGGATGGCGGCAGAGGGCATCCGCTTCACGCAGGGCTACGCGAACTCCCCGGTCTGCTCGCCGACGCGATTCGCGCTGATGACCGGGCGCTACCAGTACCGGCTGCGCGGCGCCGCCGAGGAGCCGATCAGCAGCCGGACGCGCAGCAGCACGACGCTCGGCCTGCCACCCGGGCATCCGACGTTGCCGTCGCTGTTGAAGGCGGCGGGCTGGCGCACCGCGCTCGCCGGCAAGTGGCACCTCGGCTATCCGCCGGCGTTCTCGCCGCTGCGCTCGGGCTACGACGAGTTCTTCGGGCCGATGTCGGGCGGCGTCGACTACTTCAGCCACTGCGACAACCGCGGCGCGCACGATCTCTGGCAGGGCGAGGCCGAGCATCGCGAGGACGGCTATCTCACCGACCTGATCTCGCGCCGCGCGGTCGACTTCATCGAGCGCATCGCCGCGCCGAGCGCGCCGCCGTTCTTCCTGAGCGTGCACTACACGGCGCCGCACTGGCCGTGGGAGACGCGCGACGACGCCGCGCTCGCCGCCGAGGTCAAGGACAACCTCTTCCACCTGCACGGCGGCAGCATCCACACGTACCGCCGAATGATCGAGCACATGGACGAGGGGATCGGCTGGATCCTCGACGCGCTCGCCGCGCACGGCGTCGCCGACGACACGCTCGTCGTCTTCACGAGCGACAACGGCGGCGAGCGCTTCAGCGACAACTGGCCGCTCGTTGGCGGCAAGATGGACCTCACCGAAGGCGGCATCCGCGTGCCCTGGATCGCGCGCTGGCCGGCGCGGATCGCGCCGGGCACGACGAGCGCGCAGCTCTGCATGACGATGGACTGGTCGGCGACGATGCTCGCTGCCGCCGGCGTCGCCGCCGATCCCGGCCATCCGCTCGACGGCGTCTCGCTGTTGCCCGTGCTCACCGACGCTGCGCACACGTTCGAGCGGCCGCTCTACTGGCGGATGAACCACCGCGGCCAGCGGGCGTTGCGCCGCGGCCGATGGAAGTACCTGCGCGTCGACGGCCACGACTACCTGTTCGACCTCGACGCCGACGAGCGCGAGCGCGCCAACCGCGCGCCGCGCGAGCCCGACCGGCTCGCCGCGCTCCGTGCCGAATGGGAAGCGTGGAACGCGACGATGCCGCCGATCCCGGGCGACGCGACGGTGAGCCTCGGCTATGGCGCGAAGGACATGCCGCAGCGCTGAACGGAACGACGATGGCGACGCACGATCCCTTCGACCTCGAGCGCTTCGTCGCCGCGCAAGCGCCGGTCTGGACCCAGGTGATGGCCGAGCTCGCGGCGGCGCGCAAGCACAGCCACTGGATGTGGTTCGTCTTCCCGCAGCTGCGCGGTCTCGGCAGGAGCGCGATGGCCGAGCGCTACGGCATCGCTTCGCGTGCGGAGGCCGCCGCGTATCTGGCGCATCCGGTGCTCGGCCCGCGCCTCGTCGCGGCGACCGACGCGATGCTCGCCGCACCGCCAGGGTCGAGCGCGCTCGCGATCCTCGGCGCGCCCGACGATGTCAAGTTCCGCTCGTCGATGACGCTGTTCGCCGCGGTCGCCGGAGTGGCAGCGCCGTTCGCCGCTGCGCTCGACCGCTACTTCGGCGGTGCTCGCGACCCGGTGACGCTCGCCCTGCTCGGCGACGGCTGACGGGAAAGCGACCGGCGGCGCGAGGCGGCGGCGGCCTACAGCCGGCGCGGCGGCGCGCTGCCAAGCTGGGGCCTTCGGCTCGTTCCTCGCTGCTGTGTCTTCGCGCGTCTTGTCTCGTCGCGCCGTGCTCGCGTTGCTCGCGAGTGCGGTCCCCGGCGTCGCCGCAGCCGCGCGGCGCGTGCCGCACG
>Ga0310813_10002757_pt1 | contig 10633 bp, 9 predicted proteins | sample YN3metagenome_FD_203086 | JGI IMG/M metagenome (GOLD analysis project Ga0310813, IMG submission 203086) | Soil microbial communities from experimental microcosm in Duke University, North Carolina, United States - YN3 | ecosystem: Engineered > Artificial ecosystem > Soil microcosm > Unclassified ... | reverse complement strand
CGTCGAAGGCCGCGCGATGCGCGACGCGATGGTGCAGAACCTGCGCCAACTTGATGGCATCGACGTCAGCTTCGCGAGTTCGCGTTTCGAAGCAGCAGCGGCATCGCGCTCGCCATTGCGGCACTACTGTGCCGCGCCCGGCGAGCCGATGATGGATTTCGTCGCGCGGGCGGCGCGCGAGCACGACTATGCGTGGATCGTTGCGCCCGAATGCGACGGCCTGATGCTGCAGCTTGCCGATGCAGTCGGCGCGGCCCGCTGGCTCGGCTGCACGAACGAAGCGATCGCGCTGTGTTCGAGCAAGAGCGCGACGGCGGCGCTGCTCGCCGCGCATGGCCTGGCGGTGACGCCGGCGCTCGATGGCGCAGCGGTACGCGGTCCTGATACCGATAACGCGACCGGCGGCTGGGTCGTCAAGCCGGACGACGGCGCGGGTGGCCTCGATACGTTTCTTTACGACGATCTCACGCAGGCGCGCGCGGAGTTCGCTGCGCGGCTTGCGGCAGGACGCAAGCCGGTTCTGCAGCGATGGGTACATGGCGACGCGTTGAGCCTGTCGCTGATCTGCGGCGCAGAGGGCAACCGGCTGATCAGCATCAACCGGCAGCGGATTGGCGTAGCCGACGCACCGGCCACGGGACATGCGGGACGCGTGATCGAATTCGACGGCGTCGACGTCGACTGCATCGGCAAAGAGAGCGCGCCGGGCCGTACGCTCGCCGCGCTGGCGCAGCGTGTTGCCGCCGCGGTGCCAGGTTTGCGCGGCTTCGTCGGGATCGACGTGGTCTGGCGGCCGGATCAAGAGCCGGTGGTCATCGAAGTCAATCCGCGCGTGACGATGGCCTACGTGGGCTTGTCAGCGAAGCTCGAGCGCAATCTGGCCGCGCAGGTGCTCGCCGCGCACGGCGTGAAGGTTGCGTCCGCAACGGCCGGCGATGCGCAGCGCGTGTCGGTGTTCGCGGGCAGGGGCACGCCATGAGCGGCCGCACCGTCAATCGCGAGGCGCCGCTGGTGTTCGGCTGGGACGTCGGCGGCGCGCACGTGAAGGTCTCCGTCGCAACCGCGCAAGGGCGGCTCGTCGACGTCGTGCAATGGGCCTGCCCACTGTGGCAGGGACTGGCCCATCTGGAGCGGGCAATCGACCAGGTGTTCGCGCGCTGGCCCTGGGCCGCTGCGCCGTCCGCGCGTCATGCCGTGACGATGACGGGCGAAATGGTCGACCTGTTCGCGGATCGCGCTGAAGGTGTGCGCCAGCTGGTGCACACGCTGGCGGCGCGGCTCGGTGGATCCGCGCGGTTCTTCGCGGGCAGCGACGGCTGGCTCGCCGCGCAAGACGCGATCGCGCATTGGCGCGCGGTGGCCTCCGCAAACTGGTTGGCGACCGCACAGTGGGTCGCCACGCGCATGCCCGCTGCGCTGCTGGTCGATATCGGCAGCACCACCACCGACATCGTTCCGATCGTGCACGCGCGCGTGGCGGCGCGTGGCGTGAACGACGCAACCCGTCTTGTAACCGGCGAACTCACGTATCACGGTGTAGTGCGTACGCCGCTGTGCGGTATTGCGCATCGCATCGAATTCCGCGGCGAGCGTACCGGCGTAATGAACGAATGGTTTGCCACCAGCGCCGACCTCTATCGGTTGACTGGCGAACTCGGGCCGTCGCACGACCAGCATCCGAGCGCGGACAACGGCCCCAAAACAATCGCGGCGAGCTGCGCGCGTCTCGCGCGGACCATCGGCCGCGATGCGTCCGATGCAAGCATCGACGAATGGCGCAGCCTTGCGTACCGCTGGCGGCGCGAACAGTTGCGCACGATCGGCGCATGCGTCGAGCAGGTGAGCGACGCGCATCCGCAATTGGCCGGCGCGCCGCTGGTAGGCGCCGGTTGTGGCCGCTTTCTGGCGGCGGCACTCGCGCGCGAGATGGAACGTGCTTATGTCGATTTCAGCGCATTGATTGATGCGGCAGTTGCGCAGCCTGCCGCGGCAGCGCAGCACGACGGTGCCGACCAATTGCCCGACTGGATCGCGACTTGCGCGCCGAGCGTGGCGGTGGCGTTGCTGATGACCGCTTCAACCGGCGACGAACCGCATGCCGCATTGCGCGCGGGCAACCCCGTGCACGCCGCATGAAAACAAGCAACAGAGCGAGGAAAACATGTGGGTGGTGAAGATCGGGGGAAGCCTGAGTCACGACCCGTCGCTGCGCGACTGGCTCACGCAGCTGTGGGAAGTCGGCGGCGGGCGCGTGGTGATCGTGCCGGGCGGCGGCGATTTCGCGGACCGTGTGCGCATTTATCAGAAGGAATGGCGGTTCGACGATCTGGCGGCCCACAACATGTGCCTGCTGGCCATGACGCAATACGCGCTGATGATGCAGGGTGTGCTGCCGGACCTCGTGCTCGCATCCAACGAAGACATGATCCGGCGCACACTGCGCAACGGCAAAGTGGCCGTCTGGATGCCGATTGGCCTGATGAGCGCGACGCCCAATGAAATGACGAATTGGGACACCACGTCGGACAGCCTCGCTGCATGGCTGTCGACGTCGCTGAATGCAGAGCGGCTGCTGGTGGTGAAGTCTTGCGAACTGCCCGCGGGCACGCCACTGGAGGCGCTGGCCTCCGCGGGCGTGCTCGACGCGCGCTTCGTCGACTATGTGAACGATGCGAACTACGTGGTCGAGCTGTTCAACAAGGGCGACGTCGAATTGATGCGCGAGCGCCTGCTCAATACGCCGGCTGCGTAGCGAGCGTTGCGCCCGCTTCGCGCTGCGGATGATGCAGCGCATCGGCCCATTGCGCGACGCGTTGCGGGTCGAGCCGCGCGGTGCGTCCGCCGCTGCACAGCGCGGTGCGAAAGCCCGCGATATCCGGTGCGAGCGTGCGAATCTGCGCAAGCTGCGCCCAGCCCAGCGAACCGGCGATGCCGACCATCGCGCCTTTGGCGCGTATCGCTGACGTGTGAGTCGCCAGCGCTGCGGCGTCGACGCAGTCGAACAGCGTGCGGCCGTCTTTTACAGCTGTGTCGAACACGATACCTGCAAAGCCGAGGCTGATTGCGTGGTCGACCACTTGCGTGTCGATGCCGTCGTCGCACAACAATACCGGCAGCACCGGCGCCGGCAAGCCGGCAAGCTGCGACAGACACGCCTGTGCGTCGGCGCGCGTCGCTGCGCCCGCCTGCACGCCTACCTTCACGAAGTCCACACCGTTGGCGCCGACTTCGATCACGCGTGCGGCAATTTCTTCGAGCGCATGCGCGGGCACGTCCCCGATCGTTGCGCTGATCGGCTTGACCGGATAGCGCGCGCGCAACTGCTGCGCGATACGCGCGATTTCGCTGGGCGCCACGCCGCCCAGCGCGCCGCTTGACGGCTCTTTGAGGTCGATCAGTTCGGCGCCGGCCAGGGCGGCATCGAACGCTTCATCTGCCGAGCGGACGCTCGCGAGCAACGCAGTCATCGGAATCTCCGGGACGGAAGGGGGAGTGGGACTCAGGCGCTGTGCACCGCCGCATGCATCGCGCGCGAATTGCGGCGCGTCGGCAGCGTGCGTCGACAACGCGTGTCAGCGTGTTTCGTGCAACGTGTGCGTTGCAGCAGAAGGTGTGCCAGTTTGCGCGCTACCGCCGCTTTTTTGTGCCGCGCGATAGCGCTCGATTGCTGCGATGATCCACGACCACGCGGTTTGCTCGTCGGGGCCGGCGGTTTTGTCGATGGCGATCTGCAGATAGGCAATCTCGCGGTCGATCTTGTCGGCCGGCAGCATGAACAGCCGGCTCACCAGAATCGCGCCTTCGACCACCGCGGCCTGCGCGCGATTGAAGCCGCCGAACGGCGCATGCGTTTCGGTGTGCACGCACCGCATGCGCAAGGTGGGGCGCTGCGCGTCTTCGAGCACGTCGGCGAGGCTCAGTTCGGTGTGCGCGAGCGGCTGTGCGAGCCGTACGCTTGCCACGCGGCTTGCCGCGACCGTGGGCCACGCGCGCTGCGTGCCGGTCACGCAGCCGGCGAACACGCGCACATCGGTCGTGAAATTGATGACTGCGCAACCAGTCGCAAGGATGTTGTCGAGCGTGGTCGACGGGCGGAACGGCGCGAGAATCGCCAGGCCCGGTTCGAAACGCACGCCCATCGGCGCGATATGCGCGGTGCCATCGCGAGCCGCAGTGGTGACGATCGTTTCGTGAATCATGGCGAAGAACGCGGGTTGTGCCAGCGGGTGGCGATGCGCAATGCCCCGGCGATTCGCGGGCGGGATCCGGCTAAAGGAAAAACACTAAGGGAAAACCATGAAGTACGGGCCACCGCTGAACGGCGGCCCGCACGGGCTCCTCGTTTTAACGAGTCGCGATATACATCGTGATTTCGAAACCAAAACGCATATCGGTGTAGCTCGGGGTTGTCCACTGCATAGTTATCCTCCTTGAGTGAAAAGGCGATTGCCTAGGCACCGACGCCATCGGCATCCGATCGCGCCGACCCGCTATGCGGACGCAAGCTGCATGCCATCCGTCACCCGTCGCGCACAAATGGTGTGTGCACAACGACCAGCTTCGGGCTTACACGGCTTACTGTCGCGACATCGCAGCAAAGTGTTGCACGGGCCGAACGTTCATTGTGAGCGTATTTGACCGCTTCGTCATCTGTGTTAATGCATCGCTTAAGCCAGCGCAAGAAAATCGTGAATTCACTTCGCACACCACCACGCCTACATTGACCTCACGGCAGCAACGATCCGCAGCATATTTCCACGCGACGTGCCGCGCAATAGCGCGCACCGTCCTTCCGGAGGTCAGGTGATGAACGATTTCAGCAAGGCAGCCATCGAGCCCGCCGCGCCCGCAAAACGCTCCCGCTACGACGCGGGCGTTCTGAAGTATCGCGAGATGGGCTACTGGCAGCCGGACTACACGCCGAAAGATACCGACGTGATCGCGTTGTTCCGCATCACGCCGCAGCCCGGCGTCGACCCGGAGGAAGCGGCCGCCGCGGTAGCCGGCGAGTCGTCGACGGCGACCTGGACGGTGGTGTGGACCGACCGGCTCACCGCCTGCGACATGTACCGCGCCAAAGCGTATCGCGTCGATCCTGTGCCGAACTCGGGCGCGGGCAACACCGAGCCGCAGTATTTCGCGTTCATTGCGTATGAACTGGATCTGTTCGAAGAGGGCTCCGTCGCGAACCTTACCGCGTCGATCATCGGCAATGTGTTCGGCTTCAAGCCACTGAAGGCGTTGCGCCTCGAAGACATGCGCATTCCGGTTGCGTATCTGAAGACGTTTCAGGGGCCGCCGACCGGCATCGTCGTCGAGCGCGAGCGTCTGGACAAGTATGGCCGTCCGCTGCTCGGCGCGACGGTAAAGCCGAAGCTCGGCTTGTCCGGCAAGAATTACGGACGGGTGGTTTACGAAGGCCTTAAAGGCGGCCTCGATTTCCTGAAAGACGACGAGAACATCAACTCGCAAGCGTTCATGCACTGGCGCGACCGCTATCTGTTCGCGATGGAGGCGGTCAATCGCGCGCAGGCCGAAACCGGCGAAGTGAAAGGCCATTATCTGAACGTCACTGCCGCAACGATGGAGGACATATACGAGCGCGCCGAATTCGCGAAAGAACTCGGCTCGTGCATCGTGATGATCGACCTCGTGATCGGCTGGACGGCGATCCAGTCGATGGGCCGCTGGGCGCGCAAGAACGACATGATTCTGCATTTGCATCGCGCTGGGCACGGCACATACACGAGGCAGCGCAATCACGGCATTTCGTTTCGCGTGATTGCGAAATGGCTGCGCATGGCCGGTGTCGATCACGCGCATGCAGGCACCGCGGTCGGCAAACTCGAAGGCGATCCGCTGGCTGTACAGGGCTATTACAAAGTGCTGCGCGAAGCGCGCAATCCGGTCGACCTGTCGCGCGGGCTGTTTTTCGATCAACCGTGGGCGGGGTTGCGCAAGGTGATGCCGGTCGCGTCGGGCGGCATTCACGCAGGGCAGATGCATCAGCTGCTCGATCTGTTCGGCGACGACGCGATCCTGCAGTTCGGCGGCGGCACGATCGGCCACCCGGGCGGCATTCAGGCCGGCGCCACGGCCAACCGCGTTGCGCTCGAAGCGATCGTAAAAGCGCGCAACGAGGGCCGCGATATCGCACACGAAGGGCCCGAACTGCTGGAAGCCGCGGCGCGGCACTGCCTGCCGCTGAAGCAGGCGCTCGACACGTGGCGCGACGTGACATTCAACTACGCGTCCACCGACACGCCGGATTTTGCGGTGACGCCGAGCGTTGCGTGATCGATTGCCGCCGCTGCGCGCGCGCCGTCCCATGCATTGCGAGCTCAACCTTATTCACGAGGCACTGCCATGCGCATCACACAAGGCACTTTTTCCTTTCTGCCCGATTTGACCGATGAAGAAATTCGCCTGCAGATCGACTATGCATTGGCCCAAGGCTGGGCGTGTTCGGTCGAATTCACCGATAACCCGCATCCGCGCAATACGTACTGGGAGATGTGGGGCCTGCCGATGTTCGATCTGCGCGATGCGGCGGGCGTGCTGCAGGAGGTGAATGCGTGCCGCGCGTCGTATCCGCAGCACTACATCAAGGTGAATGCGTTCGACTCGGTGCGCGGCTTCGAGACGATGCGGCTGTCGTTCATCGTCAATCGCCCGGAGGTCGAAGCGAGCCTGTGGCTTGAGCGGCAGGACAGCAACGGACGCGTGCAGCGTTATGCGTTGCAGTCGCGCGCCGGCGGCGCGCGGATCGATGCACCCGATGCCGCACGGCGCTAAAACCTGCCCGGCGCGAGCCGCGGTGTCGCGCCGCTGAAGAATTGCAATGAATGGGAGACGACCATGACTGCCGATACGCTCGAACTGCCGACCCGAACCGCGGCCCATCCAGCGCCACATGCGCTGCAGCAGGGAAAGCCTGAAGCCGCACCGCAAGGCACCACGCACGACGCGTCGCACGTGAACCTGCTCGCACTGTTTCGCGAATCGGGCATTGCCGACGTGCTGACCGAACTCGATCGCGACCTGGTCGGACTCGCGCCGGTGAAAACCCGCATTCGCGAGATTGCCGCGCAACTGCTGGTGGAACGCGCGCGCGAAAAGCTCGGTATTGCGACCGGCGCGCCGACGCTGCATATGTGCTTTTCCGGTAACCCCGGCACCGGCAAGACCACGGTCGCATTGCGCATGGCCGACGTGCTGCACCGGCTCGGCTATATCCGGCGCAATCACCTGGTCTCGGTGACGCGCGACGATCTGGTCGGTCAGTACATCGGTCACACCGCGCCGAAAACCCGCGACGTGCTGAAGCGCGCGATGGGCGGCGTGCTGTTTATCGACGAGGCGTACTACCTGTACCGTCCGGAGAACGAGCGCGACTACGGGCAGGAGTCGATCGAAATCCTGCTGCAGACGATGGAGAACCAGCGCGACGACCTGGTCGTGATTCTCGCCGGCTACGCGACGCGAATGGACACGTTCTTCCAGAGCAACCCGGGCTTTCGGTCGCGCATCGCGCATCACATCACGTTCCCCGATTACGGCGCGGAAGAACTGCTCGCGATCGCCGAACGCATGCTCGATACTATGCACTACCGCCTCGATTGCGATTCGCGGCTGGCGTTCGAAGATTACCTCGCGCGGCGCGTCAAGCAGCCGAACTTCGCGAACGCGCGCTCGGTGCGCAATGCGCTCGACCGTGCGCGGCTGCGTCAGGCGAATCGTCTGTTCGCTGCGGCGCTCGATGGCGCGCAGCCGGCGGACCCGGCTGCGTTGACGCTGATCACCGCGGGCGACATCCGCGCGAGCCGCGTGTTCGAGCGTCTGACGCCCGGCACGCATCCTGCAGCCGGCCAATCGATTGCCTGACAGGGAGCCTGCGATGCGAGACGGACGAACCACGCTTTCCAAATTCCTGATCGACGCGCTCGACCGTCAAGGTTCGCCGCGCGGTTCGGGCGGGCTCGCGGCGTTGTTGATCGATGTGGCCGCATCGGTCAAGACGATCGCCGCGACATTGACGCGCGGCGCGCTTGACGGCAACTACGGCTCGGCGCGCAGCGCGAACGTGCACGGCGAAGAGCAGAAGAAGCTCGACGTGCTGACCAACGACATCTTTCTGCAGCATTGCGAGTGGGACGGCTTGCTGGCCGGCATGGTGTCCGAGGAAATGGAGCAGATGTACGCGATTCCGCCGGGCTATCCGCGCGGCGAGTATCTGCTCGCATTCGATCCGCTCGACGGCTCGTCGAATATCGACATCAACGGCGCGCTAGGCTCGATCTTTTCAGTGCTGCGCGCGCCGCCGCAGAATGGCGCGGCCATCGGCCCGGACGCGTTCCTGCGACCCGGCCATGAGCAGGTTGCGGCCGGCTACGCGATTTACGGTCCGGCGACGATGCTGGTGCTGTCGATCGGCAGCGGCACGCACGGCTTCACGCTCGAGCGCGACGTCGGCAACTTTGTGCTGACGCATTCGGCGATCCGCATTCCGCCCGACACCCGTGAGTTCGCGATCAACGCTTCCAACGAGCGCTTCTGGGAGCCGCCGGTGCGCCGCTACGTGCAGGAGTGCAAGGACGGCCTCAGCGGTTGCCGCGAGCACGACTTCAACATGCGCTGGATCGCGGCGATGGTGGCCGAAGTGCATCGGATTCTGATGCGCGGCGGCGTGTTCATGTATCCGCGCGACTCGCGCGCACCCGCGACGCTGCAAGGCCGCTTGCGTCTGCTGTACGAGGCGAACCCGATGAGCATGCTGATCGAACAGGCGGGCGGCGCGGCGAGCACCGGTCGCGAACGCATTCTCGACGTGCTGCCGCACGAACTGCATCAGCGCGTGCCGGTGATTCTCGGCTCAAAGCACGAGGTGGAGCGCATCGAGCGTTATCACCGCGAGCACGATCTGGGAATGGACCGGCCATTTACTTCGCCGCTGTTTCGCGAGCGCTCGCTGTTTCTGCCCGAGACGCCGGCATGATGCGTGCATAGACGCACCGTCGAATCCGCTTTCACATCATCGATGGATGCACCGGTAACGGGCATCCGGGGAGACGCGCGCATGTCAGTCAAACATCCGATTATCGCGGTGACGGGCTCGAGCGGCGCCGGCACGACCACTGTGATGAAGAGCTTTCAGCATATTTTCCGGCGCGAGAAGATCAATGCGCAGATTGTCGAAGGCGATGCGTTCCATCGCTACGACCGGCTCGGCATGCGCGAGGCGCTGAAGCAGGCCGAACGGGACAATGTGCGTCATTTCAGCCATTTCGGTCCCGAGGCGAATCTGCTCGAAGAACTGCAACAGCTGTTCGCGAGCTATGCGGCGTCGGGCAGCGGCAAGTTTCGCCGCTACGTGCATGACGAAGCGGAGGCCGCGCGGCTGAAGCAGGACTCGGGCACCTTCACGCCGTGGGAGGAAATTGCAGCGCACACCGATATGCTGTTCTATGAAGGCCTGCACGGTGCGGCCGTGACCGATACGGTGGACATTGCGCAACACGCGGATCTGCTGGTCGGCGTGGTGCCGATCATCAACCTCGAATGGATCCAGAAGCTGCATCGCGATCAGAACATGCGCGGCTATTCGCATGAAGCGGTGGTCGATACGATCCTGCGTCGCATGCCTGACTATGTGAATTACATCTGCCCGCAGTTCTCGCGCACGCACGTGAATTTCCAGCGGGTGCCGACGGTGGATACGTCGAATCCGTTCACGGCACGCGAAATTCCGCAGCCCGACGAGAGTTTCGTCGTGATCCGCTTTACGCGACCGAAAGGAATCGACTTCCCGTACCTGCTGACGATGCTGCACGACTCGTTCATGTCGCGGCCCAACGTGATCGTGGTGCCGGGCGGCAAGATGGGTCTCGCGATGCAGCTGATCTTCACGCCGATGATCCTGCAGCTGCGCGATCGCTGCGCGCGAGCCTGAACGATGCACTACCGTTTTGCGCGGCTGGCGGTTTGCTCTCTCCTCGCGGACGTCAGCCTTTTTTCTTCGTGGTGCCCGGCGCGTGCCAGGCGCTCAGGTCTTCGGCGGGCCGCTCGACTGCGCAGCCCCAGTCGAGCGGTGCGTCCTGATCGAAGCGCTTGCCGAGCTGCCACGCAATTTCGGCCCGCGCCAGCTGCACGCCCAAATAGAATGCGTGGCCGCCGTCCTGTTCGACCTTGAGTTGCGGATAAAGCTCGAACGGGTCGCCGCTGATTGCGTGCAGCTCGCGGTTATACACGTGAATGCCGTCGTCCGACACCTGCACGCGGTAGTTCGGGTCGCGTATGCCGGCTGCGATGTCGGCGATTTCGCGCGAATCGTATGGAAACGGGCGTTTCGCATGCAGCGCGGCAAGCTCGGTCGAGATGCCTTTGGGCAATACTTGTGCGTCGTGTGCCGCATGCATGATGCGGCGGGCCACGTCTGCTTCGCGCACTGCGCGCCGCGCATGCAGGCTGACGGACGTGGTCAGCACGGCCGTTATGTTCAGCTCGGCCGCCATGCCGAGCAGCAGCGCATTGATGCCGGTCGTGTCGGCCTCGGTCAGCTCCGTCACGTTGCCGATGCCGAGCATCAACGGAATCTGCGGATAGCGCTCGCGCAGCACGACATAACGCGCGACCG
>Ga0310813_10002755_pt1 | contig 10635 bp, 8 predicted proteins | sample YN3metagenome_FD_203086 | JGI IMG/M metagenome (GOLD analysis project Ga0310813, IMG submission 203086) | Soil microbial communities from experimental microcosm in Duke University, North Carolina, United States - YN3 | ecosystem: Engineered > Artificial ecosystem > Soil microcosm > Unclassified ... | reverse complement strand
CGGGAGTTCGTCTCGAGCGGCTTCGACCTGCGGCACGTGATGAAGCTCATCCTCACGTCCCGCGCGTACCAGCTTGAGCTCGATCTCCTTGGCGACGGTGACGCCGTCGACCGAGACGATCGGCGCGCCCCACTTCTTCTCGAGGAGCACCGCGCGGCCGCGGGGTCCGAGGGTGACCTTGACCGCGCGGGCGAGCTGCTTCACGCCGCGGCGGATGGCCTCGCGGGCCTCCTGGTCGAACGCGATTTTCTTGGCAGGCATGTCTTCTCCTTCTACTTTCCGATCACGGCGAGAATCTCGTTCTCGCTCAGAATGAGGTAGTCTTTCCCGTCAACCTTGACTTCGGACCCGGCGTAGCCGCCGAAGAGGACCTTGTCGCCCTTCTTCACTTCGAGGGCCTTTACTTCGCCGTTCTCGAGGATCCGGCCGGGGCCCACGGCGACCACAGTGCCTTCCTTGGGCTTGTCCTTGGCGGTGTCCGGCAGGAGGATGCCGCCGGCGGTCTTCTGCTCCGCCTCGCTCCGTTCCACGACGACCTTATCGCGCAGGGGCTTCAGGGCCATGACTCAAACCTCCATAGATAGGAAAATCAGTGCGGCTTGGGAGTGCAAAAGGTATGCCAGTCGGCGCCGTTCCTGTCAAGCGCAAATGCATGTACTTCAGGGATTTAGAGGGAGCGTCGAACGCCCTTCCCGGCCGGATGGCCGGATGGCAGTCCGGCGGGCGTCAGGCTGGCAGTCTCAGTACAGCATGAAGTAGATCACCACCCCCGTCACCGACACGTAGAGCCAGATCGGGAACGTCCACGTGGCGATCGCCCGGTGGCGGGCGAAGTCCTCCCGGAAGGCCCGGTACACCGTCACCATCGCCAGGGGCACGATCAGGGCCGCCAGGATCGTGTGGCTGATCAGGATCGCGAAATAGACCGTCCGGAGCGTCCCCTGGCCCCTATAGGGGGTCGACCCCAGGAAGTGGTGGGCGGTCAGGTAGCTGACCAGGAACAGCGTCGAGGCCACGAGCGCCATCAGCATGGCTGCCTTGTGGGCCCCCGGTTTCTTCGCCTTGATCAGGAGCAGGCCGACGATCAGGAAGAAGCCGCTCAGCCCGTTCAGCCCCGCGTTCACGGCCGGCAGCGTCGCCACCGGGATCGCCGGCTCCGCCAGCACCCGCGCCAGCTCCGCATGCAGGCGGGCCATGCCCTCGGCGTCCGACGTCGAATACGACCCGCGCTGCCGGCCGTAGCGATCGACGATGACCAGCCGGTCGCTGTGGATGATCGGCTCGTCGGCCGAGCTGCCCGGTCCCATGCTCAGCTTGAAGCCGTCCTTCGCGAGGAACTGCATCTGCTCATAGGTCCCGGTCGCGAAAAGCCACTCCGGGGGCAGGCTGTTGTTCTTCGCGTAGGCGGCCAGCACGGCCGGCGTGTCGTTGGCGGGATCCACCGTGAACGACACGTAGGTCGCCTGCGGGAGCGCCTTATAGAGCGTCATCATCCGCGAGATCATGACCGGGCAGGACCCCGCGCAGCGTGTGAAGATGAACTCGCCCACCCAGACGCGGCCCAGGAGGTCCTTGCGCGTGAGCGGCTGCCCGCTGCGCTCGACCAGCGCAAAGTCCGGCACCCGCTCGTACTTCCCGCTCTTCCGGAGCCAGAAGCCCACGAGGCCGGTGACGGCGCAGGCGACGATGACGACGAAGACGATCCAGAGGTACTTCATGGGGGCGCCATTATAGGCTAGTCCTGTTTGACGTCCAGCCAGAAGTCGAGCGTGGCGTCGCCTCCCACGGGAACCTCGATCAGGAAGGTCGAGCGCGCGCATTTCTCGTGCCACGCCTCGACCTCATACCTTCCCGGCGGCAGATTCGGGATTCCGTACGAGCCCACGGCGTTCGTGATCGAGAAGTACGGATGATCCAGCACGCCGATCCAGGCGCTCATCCAGGGATGAACGTCGCACTTGATCTTGAACATGACCTCGGGCTTGTCGAACGCCCTCGTCATCTCCGTGTGCCCCTTGTACAGGCCGACATTGAACTCCTTGTTCACGTACGGGAGCCCGTGGACGTTGTGCAGCAGCTCGTCGCTGTTGAGGACGACGAGGGGCTGGCCGACGCGGACGCCGACCACGTGGGGGGTGTAGACGCACGAGACCTGATCCAGATAGACGGGCGTCGCCGGAGCCGGCGGAACGCTTCCCGAGAGACCCGATTTCACGTACACGAACGCCCACTGGATGTTGCCCTGGGGGTCCACCACGAACTCGTCCGACACGATCCGCGCCCCGTGCATCTTCTCGCACTCGGGATCGGCAGCCGCCCGGTACGTCTTCCGTTGGGGAATGGGGCCCTTGAGCCGCACCACCCCCCGGATTGTCCCGACGCCGGCGGCGGACGGGGCCGGAGGAACGACGGCGGACCTTGCGGCGATCGAGACCGGCGACGACTCCCGCGGCGCTGCGGGCGCCGCGTCCACGAGCTCCGCCCGGGACGTCGGGGACTGCCGCTGCTGCGGCGTCCGCTCCCGGAGCCCGCGATGCAGGAAGAACGCGAGCAGGAGCAGCAGCGCCAGCGCCAGAACCGCCAACGTCGATCGCTTCATTGTTTCCGGGAGTCCAGGATGAAATCGACCGTGATGTCGCCGCCGTACGGGATGTCGACCTCGCGGCCGACCGTCGCGTACTGCTCGTGCCAGACCTGCACCTGGTAGCGGCCCGCGGGCAGGTTCGGGATGCCGTAGGAACCCGTCCCGCTCGTGACGCAGAAATACGGGTGGTCCATGACGCCGATCCACGCCGCCATCCACGGGTGGATGTCGCACTTGATGCGGACCATCACCTCGCGCTTGTCGAAGCTCACCGTCTTGCAATGCTCCGAGGTCGTCATCCCGAAGTTGAACTCGCGGTTGCTGTCGGCCATGCTGTGGGCCAGGTGGAGGATGCCGTCCTTGTTGTAGATGTTGAGCGCCTGGCCCGTGCGGATGCCCAGCATGTGCGGCTCGAACATGCAGTCCACCTGGTCGAGCAGGAGCGGCGGCAGCGGCCCCTTCGGCGGCTGGTTGTTGAGGCCGGAGGCGACGTAGACGAAGGCCCACTTCACCCCGCCCTCTTGGTCGACGACAATGGCGTCGCTGAGCACGGGCTCCGGGTGCATCTCCAGGCACTTCGGGTCGGAGGCCATCCGGATCGTCTTTCGCCGCGGCGGCTCGCCGAGGACCTTCACCCTTCCCCTCAGAATGGCCGTGCCGGGGACGTCGACCATCGGCGCCGGCTCGGGAGGCCGCAGGGGCGGCGGGACAGGCGGACGCGGCGGCGGAGGAGGCTCCGGCGCTTTGGGGGGCTCGGGCGCCGCGGCGAGCGCCCCGGGCTCCGGCGGGAGGGGCTCGACAGCCGACTCCGGCTTGGGCGAGCGCCGGGGCGTCTCGAGCTTCGGAGTCCGGTGAAGCAGGAACGCGAGGCCCAAGAGCAGCGCCAGGACCAGGATCGCAGCGCTTCGCTTCATTTCAGAGTTCCGATGAAGTCCAGCGTCGCATCTCCGGAGAGGACAAGCTCCTGGTCCTTGATCGTCAATCGCTCGTGCCAGACCCCTATGGTGTACTTACCCGCGGGGAGATTTCTGAGTTCGAATTCTCCGGATTCGTCCGTGACGGCAAAGAAGGGATGATCGAGGACGCCGATCCAGGCCTTCATCCACGGATGAACGTCGCAGCGGAGCGGGATCATGATTTCGGGCCGGCTGAATCGGAGCTCCTTGAGAACCGGCGAGGCGAACCCAAATCCTGGGTTGAGTGCAGGCAGCGGATGGGGGGAATGGAGAACCTGGTCCTCATTCCGGATCAGCAGCGTCTGCCCCACTCGCACGCCCAGGACGTGGGGTTCGTACATGAGGCCGGATGGATTCAGCGCGACCGGCGCCGGCGCCGGCGGGAATTCCCGCTGCTCCAGTCCCCGCTTGACGAAGACGAACGCCCAGCGGATGTTGGAATCCGCGTCGACGACCAGATCGTCCCGCAGGATGCCGCCGACCGGCAGATCCGCCATCCCCTCGATGTGAAGGGGTTTCCGCTTCGGAACGTCCCCTTTGAACTTTACCGTCCCGCGGATGACGAACGGACCCGGCGGGTGCTGCTCCGGCGGCCGCGGCCGCGCGGAGCATCCCGTCGTCACGACAAGCAGGATTGCCAGGCCCCTGGAGATCACTTCTTCATCATCACGAAGTTAGCGACGGCATTCGCCTTCACCTCGAGGACGGCCTCGTTCTTCGTATCCATGGTCTGCAGCCCCTCGTGCCAGATCCCCAGCGTGTACTTCCCCGGGGGCAGGTTCTTGATCTCGAACTTCCCCTCGCCGTCTGTCACGGCGTAGAAGGGGTTCTCGACCACGCAGGCCCAGGTCTTCATCCAGGGGTGGACCTCGCACTTCACCAGGATCGGAACCTCGAACGAGGTGAACTTGAAGCGGTCGACCTGCCCCTGCTGGGACTGACCCCGGTTGAACTCCTTGTTGCTTCCGAAGGGAACGGCGTGGACGTTGTGGAGCAACGGATCGCTGTTCCGAACGTCCAACGGCTGCCCGGCCATGATCCCGAAGACGTGGGGCTTGTACATGCAGCCCACCTGATCGATCAGCACCGGCTTTTCCGGGGGAGCGAACTCCTTGCCTTCCAGGCCCTTCTTGACCCAGACGAAGGCCCATTTGACACCCCCGGCGGCATCCACCACCAGGTCCTCCTTGTCCGGCGCCTTCGGGTGGAACTTGCAGCAGTTCTGGTCCCTCTCGATGTCCTTGAGGGGCTTGGCCGCCGGCACCGGGCCGTCGAGCTTCACCGTTCCGCCGACGGTAAAGGCCTCGTCCGACGCCGCGGCGGGAAGCAGGAGCAGGATTCCCAGCAGGGTCTTGACCACGATACACCTCCCCGGGGTGCCGGGATCGAGCGCGGGGGATCGGACCCGAACAGTCCCTTCGGGAATGAACCGATCGAATCGCTCGATCCGGTCGAACCCCTGGTCGGAGGAGAGCAAGGCCGGGGCCGCGCGGGCGGGGCAGCAATTAAGGGAGTACGTACAGAATGTTCAGTATTTACTGTCTATGGTGGGACAACTTGGCGCAGCCGGGCTGGGGCGAAAAAAAAGCGGCCCCGGTCCTGCGACCGGGGCCGCTTGGAAATCCGTTCGGACGAACTACTCCTTCTTCTCCGTGAGCTCGAAGGACTGCGTGCCCGCGCCGCCCTTGACGTCGACGTCGGCGCTTACGCTCTTGTAGCCCTCGTGCCACACCTCGACGGTGTACTTGCCGTCGGGCAGGCCGCCCGGGATGGCGAACTTGCCGTCGGCGCCCGTCACGGCGAAGAAGCCGTGGTCGAGCACGCCGATCCAGGCGCTCATCCAGGGATGGACGTCACACTTCACCTTCACCATGACTTCCTGGGTCGTGAAAGTCTTCTTCTCCTCGAGGCCCTTCGTGGGCTGGCCGAAGTTGAACTCCTTGTTCGAGAAGGGCAGCGCGTGGATGTTGTGGAGCAGGTCGTCGCTGTTCTTGATCGTCAGCTCCTGCCCGACCACGACGCCCAGCACGTGCGGCTCATAGTGGCAGCCCACCTGGTTGATCACGGCGCCCGGCTGCGCGTCCGTGGGCTTCTTGCCCTCGGCGCCCTTCTTCACATACACGAACGCCCACTGCACGTTGCCCTCGCCGTCCACGACGATGTCCTCCGTCAGGGGCGGCTCGGCGTGCATCGCGGAGCACTTGGGATCCGCGTCCATCTTGATCTTCTTGCGCTTCTTGACATCGCCCTTCACCTTCACCTGGCCGGAGATCGACGCGCCCTTGATGGGCACGAAGGCCTCGACCTTGGGCGCCGCGGGGGCCTCGACCTTCGCCGGGGCTTCCGCCTTCGCGGGCGTCTCGGAAACTTTGACGTTGTTGACCGGCGTGCTCGGCTTGTCGTCGCCGCACGCCATGATCAGCGAGCCGCCCAGACCGAGCGCGGCCGCGACCGTCAGGACCACCGACATCTTGGACTTCAGCATCAGATCGCCTCCCAAATCGTCTATTTCGAACTCTTCGAGCTGAATTTCCCGAAATTCAGCAGATATTCCACCGCAGCTTGGACGCCGTCCCGTTGCGCGCTCGCGTCGTCCTTGTTGGACTTCCGGAAGAGCGGCTTGAAATCGTACTGGGTCATCGTCGTACCAGGATAAATCTGCGAGGGGTCCGCCTGCCACTCGTACATCCAGCGCGGACGCAGGCGCTCCTGCACCATCGCGAGGTCCGGCGCGTGCTTGAGCACCGCGCCTGGGGGCGCCTGGCCGGCGATGTAGTGGCAGCCCGCGCAGCCGGTGTTCTGGTCCTTGACCACGGGCCCCACCGCGTCGTGCGCCGCCTTGCGCGCCTTCAGGAACTCCTCGGTCCGCTCCGGGAACTCCGTGGACGGGTAGGCGTCGACGCCCTGCAGCTGGTCGCGCACCGCGAACCAGCGCACGACCGAGTTCGCCTCCTCGTCCGCAAAGTCGAACGTCGGCATCCGGAGGTTCACGTCCGGCAGCGCCTTCATGCCCGGGTAGATCGGCTGCAGCGTCGGGCGGATCGGGTACGGCGCCTTCAGGAAGCGGAAGAGCCAGTCGGTCTGCGTCTTCACGCCCTGGCTTCGCAGCATCGGCGGGTAGCGCGTCTCGAATTCGCCCTCGTTGCCCGCGTCGAGGAAGTCCGTGAAGGGCTCGTAGGCCTTCGTGTCGTAGGGCTTGTTCGCCTCGCTGAGGTCCCGCTTGAACTTGCGGAGCTCGGCGAGGATCTCGCCGCCCTCCTGCGGGTGCCACTGCAGCACGGGGCGCTTGGACTTCACCTCGCCGCCCTGCACGTCCAGGTAGTACCGGTCGTGGCCGTCGAAGTAGATGTACTTGGAGTCGGGATTGACCGCGCCCGACATCCGCAGGGTGCTGTGGTCCGTGGTCCAGCTGTACGTGAAGAGCTTCTTGCCGCTGCCCTTCAGGTCTTCCTTCTCGCCGAGCAGCTTCCAGCGGCGGAGGTTGCCCTCGGTCACGTCGGCCGGCTCCTCGCGGCCGAAGCGGCCTTCCACCTCGACGTTGCCGCGCTTGGACTTGCCGTTCTCGTCACGCACCCAATCGATGACGAACGTGTCGAGCGAGAAGCGGTGGCAGGCGCGGCAGTTGTTCTCCCGCACCAGGCGGTCGCCGCGGTACTTCGCCATCTCCTCGCCCGTTGGCCGCTTCTTCGCGCCCTCGACCAGGCCGGCCACGGTGTGGTCCGTGAACGACTGGACGAACGTGGCGATCGACTCGATCTCGCGATTGTTCAGGGCGAAGTTGGGCATGCGGAGCAGCTCGTCCCAGGGCTTCGACGCCATCTTGCCGCCGTCGAAGACGCGCGGGTTCGCGAGCTTGTGCTCCAGCCAGTCCTGCCGGGTCGGCTCCACGGTAACCGTCATCGGTTCCTTGGTGAAGCCGTGTTGGAACGTGACGCCGTGGTGGTTTACCCCGTCGTCCTCGGTGAACCCGTAGTCCAGCTTGTCGTGATGCTTCGAACCCCAAGGCTGCGAGCCCGTCAGCTCGACGCCGATGCCTTCTTCCGCCTGCCAGTCGAAGATCACCTCCTGGCCTTCCATCTCGGTCTTGAGCTGGTGGCAGGAGTAGCAGCCGAAGTTCTTGACCATCTTCCGGCCAAGCCACTTGACCTTGCCGTCGGGCGTCGCCAGATCCTTGAAGTACTTGCTCGTCGTCTTGCCCGTGACGATCTGCTCCACGTCGAAGTCGGACATGGACTTCCGAAGGAATTCGCGGATCAAGTCGTCGACAATCGCCGGATTCACCTCGGGCCCGGGGAGCTTCTCCCAGTCAGGCTTCTTCAGAGTCATGAGGTATTCCACGACGTCGGTCGCTTCCTGTTCCGAGAGCCGCAGGTTCGGCATGCTGCTGTCCTTGAAGTGCGCCTTCGGGTTGCGCACCCAGCCGTAGAGCCATGCCTTGTTCATCTTGCTTCCGACGCCGAAGAGCGTCGGGGCGAACTCCTCGAGGAAGCGGCTGCGCTTGGCCTCGTGGCCGGGCTTATCCTGGAACTCGGAGAGCGGCGTCTCGACGAGCTTATGGCAGGCGATGCAGCCGACCGACTTCACGATGATCTCGCCCTTGATCGGGTCGCCCTTGAGACCGGGCGGCGCCGGATCGGCGTTCGCTTCCGACAGGCTGAACACGTATTTTACGATCGAGCCGACGATCGTGTCATCCACCGGCGAGCGGCGCACGCCGCCCTTCTCCTCCACCGGGTACGACTTGCCGTTCACCGTCTCGCGGGTGTTCGACTGGCCGAAGAAGTGCGGCATCCGCGTGGTCGGGCGGAAGTCGCGCGGCGCGAGCACCCACTTGGAGGCCCACTCCGGCGTGACCTTGGCCGCGATCCGCAACAGCGGCGGACCGGGGCGGCGGGTCTTCCGATTGGCGTCGATGGCCGGGTTCTTCAGATCCTTCTCGAGGATCTGGTACGTGTCCATGCGGTGGCAGCCGTAGCAGCCCACGCGCTCGACCAGCTTCATGCCCTCGACGTACTTCTCGCCGCCGTCCAGCTCGACCGCGTCCGTGTGGCAGCGGCGGCAGGAGGCCTGCACGTACTTGCTGGGGAACATCGGCAGGTCCCAGAGCTCGCGGTAGTTCCAGTTGTAGAGCTCCTCGCCGTACGGGGTGCCATGGCGGCGGCGCCAGTCCTGGCCCTGCTTCTTCGAGTTCGGGATGTGGACGACGCGGGTGAAGTCGGTGTCGCGGCCGTCGCCTTCATGGCAGATCGTGCAGCCGACGTTGTCGAGCTTATGCTTCGACGAGTCCTTCACGAAGAGGTCGAGCCTCGGGTGCGCCATGAAGACCTTGGTGAACTTGATGGCGTCGTCGCTCGACCAGCTCTTGTGCGCCGTCAGGGGCGCCTTGAGCTCCTTGCCCTCGTGACCCTTGCAGATGAGGCACTTGTCGGGCTCGACCTTGCCCCGCGCGTGGGCCACGAAGTCCCGCAGCGTCTGGTCCTTGAACGTGACCTTGTCTTCCCGGTCGTCCTCCAGCTCCTTGTCGATCCGGACCTCGTAGGTCGGGTTGCCGATGCCCACGTGGCAGGTGTCGCAGCGGTCGACCTTCGTGACCTGGGCGAAGTTCAGCTGGTCCTTCAGGTCGAGCAGGATGTGCTGCTTGACCTTCAGGGTCGGCGCGAAGAAGTCCGCGCCGGGGGCGTTCCGGACCGTGTTGGCGAAGCTCGGCCGCTCCTTCTCGAAGCGGGTCTTCTTCTCCTCGACGTCCTTGACGATCGCCACGCGATCCTTCTTCAGCTCATCGATGGTCCTGCCGCTCCAGACCGCCGATGCCTTCATTTCGAGCTGCGAGGCGAACTCCGTGTAGAACTCGTCCCACTTCTGGAGCTCGTCGTAGAGGGCCTTTCTTTCGCCGACCTTCCGGAGGACCTCGGAGTACTCCTTCTCCTCCTGCTCGAACTCGTGTTCATAGAAGCTCAAGCGGTCGGAGCCCGACTTCTGCGCCTCTTCCTTATGGTGCTTCGCGTCCTCGTAACGGAAACGGGCCGCGCCCTGGTCGTCCTTGGCAAAGTTCATCGCCTGGGTCCGCGCGAAGAGTTCGCCGCGGATCTTTTCCTTCTCGACGACGAACGGCTTTTTCTCGTAAAGCTTCTTCTTCTCCGTCTCCGGGTCGACAAGGATGTGAACCTTGTCGAAACTGATTCCCAGCTTCTTGTCCAGCTCTCCGACCTTGGGAGGCGGCGGGCCGAAGGTCTCCGCCGGCAGCTCCAGGGGCTTCTCGAACTTGCCGTAGAACTGGGTCAGCTTCGCGTCGATCGCGTCGATCTTGGTCTGGCTCTCCGCGGTCTTCTTCTCCAGGTCGTTCATGTCGACCCAAAGCTTCTCGAAGTCCATCTCGGCGAACTGCTTCTGGTAGGGCTTCCACGGACGGTCGACGTCCTTGTGGAACATCATGAGGAACGAGATCAGCAGGCCGGCCGAGGAGACGAAGAACGCGATGTGGGTGCCCTTGACGTTGTAGAAGAACTCCGCCTGTTCGACAGGCTGGCGCTTCGGGCGGCCCTGGAACTTCTGGACCGCGGCGGCCTGCGGGAGTTCCTTCGGCGGCTCGTACTTCGCCTCGGGCTTCGGAGCGGGTTTCGGCGCGTCAGCCATATCAGATGTTGAAGAAATATTCGGGGATGAAGACCACGTACTTCAGGTTGAACACCCAGCGGCCGACCATCTTGAGCACCATGCCCACCATGACGAGCAGGTGAGCCATCACCAAGTTGTAGCGGATGAAGCCGCAGTGCTTGTAGAGGCCTTTGCAGAACGTGAATGCCAAGATCGGCGGCAGCCCGGCCAGGAAGAACACGCAGAGGAGGATGCCGGGCGCCTCGCGGATCAAGATGTTGTGCGGCAGCGCCTGGCCCAGCCAGGTTACCCAGAAGTACTCGGACAGATTCACGTTCGACAACGTGGCCAGCTTGTGCACGTCCCAGTTTTCAAAGGGCCCGAAGAAGTTCCAGTTCGGGCCGCGCAGGAACGTGCCCATCACGATCAGCGAGATCCAGAGGATCAGGAAGCCGAACATGAAGGTCCCGACCGCCAGCGGACGCTCCTTCAGGGTGTAGT
>Ga0310813_10002754_pt1 | contig 10638 bp, 9 predicted proteins | sample YN3metagenome_FD_203086 | JGI IMG/M metagenome (GOLD analysis project Ga0310813, IMG submission 203086) | Soil microbial communities from experimental microcosm in Duke University, North Carolina, United States - YN3 | ecosystem: Engineered > Artificial ecosystem > Soil microcosm > Unclassified ... | reverse complement strand
CGGAGATCAGGCGGTCGTTGAGCTCGGGGAAATGTCGTTCCACGAAGAGGGCAAGGTCGTCGTCCGTGATCGTCACGCCCAGCGGATAGAAGATCCGCTTGAACGCAAGGACGCCGAAGCCGCCCAGGCCGGCCGCCAGCAGGACGAGGCGGACGCCGGCGGGGAGAATGAGGGACCAGTCGAGCAGGAACGTCGCGACGATGAAGGCGCCGAGCGCGAGGAGGAGACGAGAAAGGCCGTCGAGGGCGAAGAGGGTGCGGATGGCGCCCCGGAGGCGGCTCAGCCGCGCGGTGACCGGAGCCATCCGTTCGGCAAGGGGGCTCACGCTAGCGGACCTCCACGGTGACGGATTGGGATCGGACCGTACCTTCCCAGAGGGTATCCGCCGCGGGGTTGCCGCTGGTGAAGACCGCGCGCAGGGTCACCCGCCCCTTCTCAGGGAAGAGGCCGGGGTCGACAGCGCACTCCAGGACACAGGGATGAGTTACGTCCAGGCGGACCAGGCCGTTGGATCCGGCCCGGGCATCCTTGACGCGGATGCGGCTCGCGTCGAGCGGACGCGAGGAATTCTCGACGATCAGGGAGAAGTACTGGGAGACGTCGCGGGGCTTGCCGAGAGTCAGGGGGGCGAGGGCGTCGGTTTCGAGGATCAGGTTCCACTTCAGGGGGGCGCCGGGGGTGATGATGGTTTGGTCTCGCGGGTCTAGTTTCAGCCGAACGGCGGGTCGTTCGTACTGCGCCAGCCATCGCAGGTGGTCCTCCGCGCCGATCTCGACGAGGCGCGATTCCACCGCGGCCTGGCGCGGTCCCAGGCTCAGGTGACCTCGCGGGGTGGTCACCTCGACCGCGCCCTCGACGACGTAGACGGTCGACGGCGCGGTGACGCCGAACTTCGTCCCCTTCACCTGGACGGTCGATTCGCCGGAGCGGATCCGGAAGCCCTTGCCCGACGGGATGATTTCGGCGAAGACCTCGCCCGTTTCGAGGACCACGGAGCGGGAGTTTTCGAAGCGGAGGGAGGCGCTCTTGTTCAGCTTGAGGGTGCCGACGTCGGGGATGAGGAGGGTCGTGAACTGCTCGGCGGTATATCGGTCGTTCCAGGACTTCAGGGCCTTGCCGGTTTCGACCACCACAGGCAAGGCCCCCGTTCGCGTCGCGTTCATCACGACTGCGAACGACAGGACGGCGACCATGATCGATGCCGCCGCTGCCGCCCGCAACCAGTACCTTGTCGCGAGCAGCGGGCGACGAGTGGGCTTGCCCTCCGTAGCGCCAGAAGCCCCTGCGAGGGCAGGCGCGAAGGAGGGTAGCTGCGATTCGATTTTTTTCCAGGTTTCCGGGGAGGGCTCTATTTCGGGGAGGGTTTTCAGGAGGGACAACGCGGATTGAATACTGCCTACTTCGGTCTCATCAGGCAAACTGCCTGGGCATTGTTCTCTTAGAAGGGCCCGAATCTCGTCTCGGTGCATCTATCCGCTTCAACCGACGACCGGTCGAAAAGGTTCATGGACCCCTAATTATTCTTTGCGATTGTAACCTACTGGCCATCAATAAGTAACATCACGGCGAAGCAGCGTCACCCAACCCCAGGCCGTCCCTGCAATTAGGAGGAGGGTGCCCACCCAGCAGAGGACGGGCTTCTGACGGTAGCTTTCGGCGACGTGGCCAATCGCCGCGTGCTCTATATTTTCCCAGATTTCGTGGGCGGGCTCGATTTCGATCCGCCGGTCGCTGATTTTTGACCCGTCGACTTCGAGGATGGTGGCGTAGACCTTCTGGTCCAGTTGCCAGCTGTCGTAGTCCCCTCCCACCCCGTTGATGATGACCGTCGTGTCGCCCACTTTCTTCTTTATATAGCCATGGACGTGGCCGCAGAGGAGATAGTCGACTTTGCTCTTTTCCAACCAGGCCAGAAAGGCGGCGTACTCGGGCCTCGCGGCCCCATCGACGTCAAAGGGGGGTTGATGCATTGCCAGGAGGACGGCCCGATGCGGCGGCGCGGCGGCGATCCGCTCCTCAACGTGCCTGGGATCGGGCGGGATTCCGTGGGCGTTGTCCAGCAGGGCAACGGCAACGCCCCCCACGGCGAAGGTCTGCTCCAGGGGGCCGCACCACTGCATGAATCGCTCGGACCCTCCCTTAAGGTCATGATTGCCGGGGGTGACGTGCGGCATTCTCGCCGCGCCTCCCCGGGTGAGATAGCGGACGGCAAGTCGATAGTGCCCGTCGTCGTTGTTGGAGACCAGGTCCCCGGTGTGGAGGAGGAGGCCGGGCTTCTCCCGGAGGACGGCGGCCGTGATGTTTCGAAGATTGGCCAATCCCTTCTGGGAATCCCCCAGGATCCCGATCCGAAAACCGGGGCCCGACTCCCTTGGGCCGCTGAAGATCGCCATGTTCTGGTCGCGCCGATCCAAATAGCCCAAGAACGCCAGGGCAAGGAGCGCCAAGGTCCCCACCAGGAGTCCGGCCCAACGCAGCGTCCGCATCGCAGTCAATCCTAACAGTGTGCAGGAATCTGCACAATCGGCCCCTCTACGGAGCGTTCCGGGCCTGGCACGGCCCTTGCATTCCCATGGTCATGAGAACGATAAGACAAGGCCTCCAGCAGCTGGCCCACCTGGGCCTCCGGGTCTTCCTGAAGCTCCGCTGCGGCATGCGGGTCCACGGCGTCCCGCGCCTGGACAAGCCGTCGATCCTGGTCGCCAACCACGCGAGCCACATCGATATCGCGGCCATCTTCGCGGCGCTGCCGATCAGCGAAGTCTCGAAGGTCCGCACCGCCGCCGCACGCGACACGATCTACGCGATGCCCCGGCCGATCGTGAAGCTGGTCGAGTTCTTCTTCAACACGTACCCGTTCGAACGCCAGGGCAAGTCGAGCGACAGCCTCGAGCGCGGCGCCGACTGCCTCCGCGACGGCTACCACCTGGCGATCTTCCCTGAAGGTCGCCGTTCCCAGGACGGATCGTTCCTGGGCTTCACTCCCGGCTTCGCGAAGATCGCCTACCAGACCGGAGCCCCGGTCGTCCCGGTCCGCATCCAGGGTGCGCACCGCACGATGCCGCGCGGCAAGACGTACATCCAGCGCCTGCCGATGGAGGTAACCTTCAACGAGCCCGTCGAGGCCGACACCACGATCCCCTTCGAGGAGCGCCGCCAGGCCTACGCGACGCTGATGCACCGGGCCGAGCGCGCCTTCACCGCATGAAAGAGAATCCTACGAGGTCGGGGTTCAGCCTCTCGCACTTCTGGGCGGCAATCTCCGTGGGAGTCGGCGCATTGGCCACCGCCTGGAGTCCGGTGCTGCTCGCGATGATCGCCAGCCGCTGCAGCGGGCGTGAGGACCCGACCCATGGCATGTTTTTCGTTCCGGCGCTGCCCGCGATCTCCCTGATCAGCGCCTTGGGGCTGGACTCGATGGTCATGTACTGTTTCGCGATTGGAGCCTCCTACGGCATCCTGTGCTATTTGCTGGGACTCCCGGCGATCCTGATCCGCCGGGCCTATCGACGTTGATGGAGCGAACGCGTGGGCTCGCCGTATTCGTCGCCTCGCTGGCAGCAGGAATCGCCGGCGGGAGTTTGGGTGGCTGCTGCGGCATGGCGATGGGCTTGAACTCTTCCCTCTTTCGCCTCTCCCCAGAGAACTTCGGCGCCGGCCTCCTCATGGGAGCTGCGCTGGGATTGTTCCCTGCCGTGGTGATTGCTCTGGTATCGGTCGGACGATATCGAAAGCGACCCCGGCGGAGAATCCGTCTCCACGCGCCGATTCATGCCGCCGTTCTCAGCTTCCTTCCGGTCTGCGTCCTGATGACGTGCTGGATCAGCTATATCTCCAGCTGTTGAAGCAGCGGTCCGACCTACCGGTTTTCGAGTCGATAGAGATGCGTATCCGTCCGGATGAACAGCGACTTCCCCGCCACGGCCGGGGTCGCGATCAGCGTTCCCTCGAGCTTGTTCTCGGCGAGCGCCTCGAAGCCGGGACCCGGCTTCACCACGACGGTCTTGCCTTCCCGCCCGAAGAAGTAGACCCGGCCGGCCGCGACGATCGGCGACGCGAGCGTCCCCTCGCCGAGCCGCGCCTTCCAGCGGACCGTGCCCGTCCCGGCGTCCGCGCAGCTGAGGAACCCATCGTCGGAGTTCCAGAACACCTCCGACCCGAGCAGGACCGGCGAGGAAATCATCGGGACGCTCTTCTGCGAGCTCCAGGCGAGGCTCGTCGAGGGCTGCTCGCCGCTCCCGTTGACCTTCATCGCGATGATGCTGGGACGCGGACAGCCGGTGCTGAGAATGAGCAGATCGTTCCCGAAGACCGGCACGCAGCCGATCGAATACCCGTCGCCGTGGCGGAGCCGCCAGATCTCGCGGCCCGTCTCCGGCTCGTACGACGCCACCCAGTGCGGGCCGACCGCCACCAGCTGCCGCTTCCCGCCGCTCTCGATCGAGAGCGCCGTCGAGAACGATTTCTTCGCGTTCGGGCTCGACGTCTTCACCGGCGGACGCTCCGTCTTCCAGACCTGCTCGCCCGTGGCCTGGTCCAGCGCCAGCACGACCTGCGAGTCGCGCCCATCCCGGACGAGCACCAGCAGCTTGCCGTACAGGGTCAGAGAACTGCCCGGCCCCACCTGGTGATCAAGCGGGATCTTCTTCTCCCAAAGAATGTTCCCCTGCGCCGGATCCAGGCACCAGGTGCCCCAGCCCCCGAAATCGCAGAAGAGGCGACCCGGGACGATCGCCGGGCTGGGCGTCGCCCAGCTGTTGAGAAGGTGGACCGGATCCGGATTCTCGACGTCCCGGAGCGGAACCTCCCACAGAATCTTTCCGCTGCCGCGGTCGATGCAGGCGGCGCCGAGCGAGACCGCGTCCGCGGTCTGCATCTCGTCGGGTCCGACCTTCTTGCGCTGCAGGTTCTTCTCGCGGGCGAAGGTGATGAAGATCCGGTCGCCGAAGATGACCGGCGACGAGCGGCCCCGACCCGGCAGCGCGATCTTCCACGCGACGTTCCGGGACTCGTTCCATTCCACGGGAGGCTCGGCGCCCGCGGGCGCGACGCCGTCGCCCGTCGGACCGCGGAAGGTCGGCCATTCCGGAGTCGCCTGGGAGAGGAGCAGGACGGCGATCAGCGACAGGCTCACAAGCTTCCTCCGATGACTTGTTCCGGATTCCTTCTACCGCGCGCCGAACAACGCGTCAATCCGCTTCATGTAGATGTCGCTCGGCTTGGTCCACTTGATCTCGACGTTCGACAAGTCCTGCCGCAAGGCGTCGACCTCCGCTTCGGGAAGATCGATGCCCTCCAGGATCAGCTTCTTCAAGTCGGGAAGCTGCTTGAGCTGACCGAGAGCCGCGCGGCTCAGGCGGGCCTCCTCCAGCTGAAGCGACTCGAGCGACTTCATGCCGGCGAGGACCGCCAGGGTTTCATCCGAGAGCGTCGTGGGCGGCTTGTACGCCAGGCGCTGGCCGAGGGTCAACTGCTTCAGGTTCGGGAGGTCCTTCAGCTTCTTCACTCCTTCGAACGTCTGGCCCGCATGCCACGTACGGAATTCCTTCAAGCGGGTCAACTTGCCGACCGCCGCCATCCCGTCGTCGCCGAATGCCAGCGATCCCGCAACCGTGAGACGTTCGAGCGCCGGCATCTCCGCCAGAGCCGCCAAGCCCGTCCCGGTAAACGCTTTGCACGGATGGAAGAACTTCAGGACCTTGAGGCTCTTCAGCGCCGCCAGGGATTTCACGCCGTCGTCGCTGATCAACGCGAGGTTGGTCTGCAGGGTCTCCAAGTCCGAAAGACCCGACAGCAGCGGAACCTGCGTGTCGCCCAATCCGGGGCCGAAGGAAAGAGTTTTCAGATGAACCAGGCGGGCGAGCTGCCGGAAATCCTCATCGGTCCACTTCGAACAGTCGCCTACCTCGGCGGAGGTCACTACTCCCTTGGTCTCGGTGACCTTGACGCCTTTGTCCTTGAGCAGGCGGACGACCTCGGCGTCGTCTCCGGGCGACGCAAGGACCGCCGCGACCAGGATCAGCATCGGCTTCATCGATGGGAACTCCCGTTCGTCACTTCCCTATATACACAGGATGCGCGGAGAAGATCCGGTGTCGCCGTCTCTATTTCTTCCCCCTCTTCCGCGTTCGTGGAACAATGACGGCATGAGCGACGAGGGAGAAAAGGACCGGACGCTCGCCGACGACGAAGTCACCCTCAAAAGCATGGGCTACGCGCAGGAGCTGGCCCGGCGCATGAGCGGCTTCTCCAACTTCGCCATCTCGCTCTCGATCATCTGCATCCTTGCCGGCGGCATCACTTCGTTCCAGATGGGCTTCTGCACCGTGGGCGGCGCCTCCATCGGCCTCTGCTGGCCCCTCGTCTGTCTCTTCTCCCTCATGGTCGCCCTCACGATGGGCCAGGTCGCCTCCGCGTTCCCCACGGCCGGCGGCCTCTACCATTGGGCCTCCATCCTCGGCGGCAAGGGCTGGGGCTGGATCACCGCGTGGTTCAACCTCGCCGGCCTCATCACCGTCCTGGCCGCCATCAACGCCGGCACCTACGACTTCTTCGTCGGCGCCTTCCAGATCCCCACCGGCGCCCATCCCGAGGCGGTCAAGGCGGTCGGCATCTGCGTGATCACGCTCTCCCAGGCGATGTTCAACCATCGCGGCATCCGCATCACGACGCTGCTCACCGACTTCAGCGGCTGGCTGATCCTGGTGGTCGCGGCGCTCCTGACGGGATTCCTCCTCTGGAAGGCGCCCGGACTTCAGCTGGGCCGCCTGCTCACGTTCAGCAACTACACGGGCGAGCCCGGCAACGGCGTCGTCCCGAGAACCGAGAGCATCGCCTGGGCCTTCGCGCTCGGAAGCCTCCTCCCCGCCTATACCATCACCGGCTTCGACGCCTCGGCCCACACCTCGGAAGAAACCGTCGGCGCGGCCGTGAACGTCCCCCGAGGCATCGTCCGCTCCGTCCTCGTCTCCGGCCTCTTCGGATGGGCCATGCTGATTGCCATCGTGCTGGCGATGCCCGACCTGAACGCGGCCGCCGCGCAGGGAAACGACGTGGTCCCCTGGACCCTGCGGCAGGCGCTGTCGCCCGTCCTGGCCAAAACCTTCTTCGTCGGGATCGGCGTGGCGCAGTACCTCTGCGGACTCGCCACCGTGACCTCCGCCTCGCGGATGGCCTACGCGTTCGCGCGCGACGGCGGCCTGCCCTTCTCCGGCGCCCTGCGGCACGTCAGCGAGGCCCACCGGACCCCCGCGGTCGCGATCTGGACCGTCTCGATCCTCGCGATCCTGTTCATGGTCTTCATCCCCTACGCCACCATCGCCGCCGTCTGCGCCGTGTTCCTGTACATCTCGTACGTGCTGCCGACCGCGATCGGCTTCTTCACCCACGGCCGCAGCTGGACCGCCATGGGTCCCTGGCAGATCGGCCGCTGGTACCGCCCCCTGGCGGCGCTGAGCGTCGTGGGCTGCCTGGCTCTCATCGTCATCGGGATGCAGCCGCCCAACCAGCAGGCGGTCTGGATCGTGGGGGGCGCCTTCGCGCTCCTCACGCTGGCCTGGTTCGGCGGCGTCCGCCGTCGCTTCCAGGGGCCGCCCGCGACCGTGCTGTCAAAGATCAGACCCTCGTAAAAACCTTGCGCGAACGCTCCGGGCGTCGGACAGTACATAGGGAGGAACAATCCCGCATGGCGAAGCCGGATGCGATCCTGGGCGAGCTGGCCGCCTCGCCGCACGAGAAGGTCAAGGTCGCCGTCACCGACATCGACGGCATCCTCCGCGGCAAATACCTCCACAAGGAGAAGTTCCTCTCCGCCGCGAAGTCCGGCTTCGGCTTCTGCAACGTCGTGTTCGGCTGGGACTCGGGCGACGTCTGCTACGACAACGGGGCGTACACCGGCTGGCACACCGGCTATCCCGACGCGCAGGTGCGCCTCGATCTGGACACCCGCCGCTCGGTGCCCTGGGACGGCGACGTCCCTTTCTTCCTGGGCGAGTTCGTGGACGCGAAGGAGCAGCCGCTCGACGTCTGCCCCCGCCAGCTCCTCAAGAGGATCCTCGAACGCGCCCGCAGCGCGGGCTACGCGGTCAAGTGCGGGGTCGAATTCGAGTGGTTCAACTTCCGGGAGACGCCGCAGAGCCTCGCCGCGAAGGGCGGCGTCGACCCCCAGCCGCTCACGCCCGGCATGTTCGGCTACTCGCTGCTCCGCGCCAGCCTGAACCAGCCCTATTTCGCCGCCCTCATGGACCAGCTTCGCGCCTTCGGGGTGCCCCTGGAAGGGCTGCACACCGAGACCGGCCCGGGCGTCTATGAGGCCGCGATCGCCTTCTCGGACGCCCTCGAGGCCGCCGACCGCGCGGCCCTCTTCAAGACCGCGGTGAAGGAGATCGCCTACCGGCACGGCATTGTCGCGTCCTTCATGGCGAAGTGGAACGCGAAGCTGCCCGGCAGCGGCGGCCACCTCCACGTGAGCCTCTGGGACGCGGCCGGGAAGAAGAACGTCTTCCACGATCCCCGCGACGGCTCGAAGATGAGCGCGACCTTCAAGAGCTGGCTCGCGGGGCAGCTCCGCTGCCTCCCCGAGATTCTGCCCTTCTTCGCCCCCACCGTGAACAGCTACAAGCGGCTGGTCGACGGCTACTGGTCCCCGACCAAGTCGACCTGGGGGATCGACAATCGGACGACCGCGTTCCGGGTCATCCCCGGCAGCGAGAAGTCGACCCGCGTCGAGGTCCGCATCGGCGGCGCCGACCTGAACCCCTACCTGGCGGTCGCGGCCGCCGTGGCCAGCGGCCTTTACGGGATCGAGAAGGGACTGACCCTCGACGACAAGCCGATCAGCGGCAGCGCCTATCAGGAGACGTCGATCCCGCGGCTCTCGCGCACGCTCGCCGAGGCGACCGCGAAGCTCGAGGCCTCGACGATCGCACGCGACATCTTCGGCGAGGCCTTCGTCGACCACTACGTCCGGACGCGGAAGTGGGAGTGGGCGCAGTTCGCGGACGCGGTCACCAACTGGGAACTGCAGAGATACTTCGAGATCATCTGAATGACCTGCACCACAAAGGCACAAAGGACACAAAGCAGAGATTCCGTCTTTGTGCCCTTTATGCCTTTGTGATGAGAATGGAGCGCTGATGCGACTGAAAGACAAGGTCTGCGTCATCACGGGCGCCTCGAGCGGCATGGGCCTCGAGGCCGCGAAGGCCTTCGCCAAGGAAGGCGCGAAGGTCGTCCGGACGGACATCAAAGAAGGCCCCGACGTTCCCGGCACGATCTTCGTGAAGGCCGACGTCTCGAAGGAGGCCGACTGCAAGGCGCTCATCGAGGCCGCCGTGAAGAAGTTCGGCGGCCTGGACGTGCTCTACAACAACGCGGGCATCTTCCCCGCCGACGACCACTCGGTCGTCGACACCGAAGAGAAAGTCTGGGACCGCGTCTTCGCCGTGAACGTGAAGGGTACGGCCTTCCCCTGCAAGTACGGCATCCCCGAGATCATCAAGCGCGGCGGCGGCTCCGTGATCAACATCGCGAGCTTCGTGGCGATGCTGGGCTGCACGGTGCCCCAGGACGCCTACACCGCGTCCAAAGGCGCCGTCATCGCCCTGACGAAGTCGCTCGCCGTCCAGTTCGGCCCCAAGGGCGTGCGCGCGAACGCGATCTGCCCCGGGCCGATCGAAACGCCCCTCCTCACCGAATGGCTCCTCAAGGAGCCGGCCGAGAAGGCGAAGAGGATCAACCGGATCCCGATGGGCCGCTTCGGCCGCCCCTCGGACATCGTCAACATGGCCCTGTACCTTGCGTCGGACGAAGCGTCGTGGACGAACGGCGCGGCCATCGTCGTCGACGGAGGCATCACGTCGAACTACTTCTAATGAAAATCATCAATCCCGCGACCGAAGACGTCCTCGACGAGGTCCCGGAGGACACGCCGCGCTCGATCGCGGCGAAGCTCGCCAAGGCGCGCCAGGCGCAACGCGAGTGGGCCCGCACGCCCCTCGAACGGCGCCTCGAGGCGATCCGCCGCTTCGGCGACCTGCTCGCGGAACAGCGCCCGAGGCTGGAGAAGACCCTGACCGCCGAGGTCGGCAAGCCCATCGCCCAGTCGACGAATGAGATCAAGGGGATGGAGCCGCGCATCGACTTCTTCCTCAAGAACACCCGCGCGGTCCTGCTCGAGGAGACGGTCTTCGAGAACGACGACGAGCGCCTCCAGGAAATCATCTCGCACGAGCCGCTCGGCGTGATCGCCAACGTCTCCGCGTGGAACTACCCGTACTACGTCGGCTCGAACGTCTTCCTGCCGGCCCTGCTCGCGGGCAACGCCGTCCTCTACAAGCCCTCCGAGCACGCCACCCTCACGGGCCAGGCGATCGCCAAGCTGCTGCGGAAGGCCGACGTGCCGGCCGACGTCTTCATCCCCGTGATCGGCGGCGGCGAGGTCGGCGCGGAACTCGTCCGCCAGCCCGTCGACGGCGTCTTCTTCACGGGCTCCTACGCGACCGGCAAGCGCGTCTCCGAGCTGGTCGCCGGCCGCATGATCAAGATCCAGATGGAGCTCGGGGGCAAGGACCCGGTCTACGTCTGCGACGACGTCGACGTCGAGACCGCGGCGGCCGCCGTGGCCGACGGCGCGTTCTA
>Ga0310813_10002753_pt1 | contig 10639 bp, 10 predicted proteins | sample YN3metagenome_FD_203086 | JGI IMG/M metagenome (GOLD analysis project Ga0310813, IMG submission 203086) | Soil microbial communities from experimental microcosm in Duke University, North Carolina, United States - YN3 | ecosystem: Engineered > Artificial ecosystem > Soil microcosm > Unclassified... | reverse complement strand
CGAGTCCCCTCTAGCCTCACCGGCCGTGGACACCGCCTTCGCGGCTCAATTGGAGCCACGCGGCGATGAAGCGGCCGCCGATCCCGCCGATGAACCCGATGCGAATCTCGTCCCCGTGGAAACCGAACTTCCACCTGACGCGCAATCGGCCGTCGGTTCGACTCCCGACAGTCGTGTCCCGCATGCGGAAGACCTTCTGACGGTCACTCCCTCGCCTCAGTCGCCGGCCGCGCGCTTTGCGGATACCTTTGATGTGCCCGCCGAAACGGGGCAAACCGCGTCACCGGCCGCCGCCTCAGGAGCCGAGGAACTCTACAATGTGCCGATTGTCATGGATCACTCCGTCCAAGGCCATATCCGCTACTTCAACACGGCCATTCGCAACCGGTTCGAGCAATGGTTGCTCCGCTTGAGCCGATACCGTCCTCTCGTTGAAACGATTTTTGCGGAGTTTCACTTACCGAGTGATCTCGTCTACCTCTCGTTGGTCGAAAGCGGATTCAATCCCTACGCCTACTCGCGGGCCAAGGCGACCGGTCCATGGCAATTCATGAAGGGCACGGCAAAGGTGTACGGTCTGCGCGTCGATGCGTATGTCGATGAACGGCGCGATCCGATCAAGTCGACGGTGGCCGCCGCTCGATACCTACGCGATCTCTATGACTTATTCGGCGCATGGCCTTTGGCCATGGCGGCGTACAATGCCGGAGAAGGCAAGGTCATGCGGGCGCTGCAGAAGGCTCAGGCGGAGAGTTTCACCGATATTTCAAAAACCCGCTTGATCCGGCGCGAGACGAAAGAATATGTGCCGCGGTTCATGGCAGCAACCATCATTGCCAAGAATCCCGACCGCTATGGATTTCCGCAACCGCCGATTGCCCCTCATCAATTTGAGGAGGTGGTCGTGACAAGGCCCTTGCATTTCCATGCGATCGCCAATGCGACCGGCGTGCCCTATTCCGAGCTCAGACTCCTCAATCCGGAACTCCGCCGCGATGCGACCCCGCCGGGTGACGAGGCCTATCTTCTGAAAGTCCCCGTCGGCACGAAGGCCAAGGTCGAACAGCTCTTGGATCGCGTGCCCACCTACAAATTCCCCTCATTGCCCAAGTCGCAATTGGCATCAGCCAGCTCGTCCCGCTGGTACAAGGTGCGAGTGGGAGATACCCTCGAAAAAGTGTCCCGCCGTTTTCGGGTTCCGCTCAAGACCCTCAAGACGCGAAACAACCTCACCGGCGCGACCATCAAAGCCGGCGATTTCCTCGTCATCCGATAATCACTCAACACAAAGATTTTGCGCAGACAGTACCGCGCTGAGGCAGCCGGCGCACGGCTGATTACGGCTGTTTCGGCTTGCTGGAGGGAACAGGCGGCGCAGGCGGAGCCGAGGCTTCTTTCGGCTTGGTGTCGAGGACCTTCGTTCGAATGGTGGCCTCGCTCGTGAAGGGCGAGGCGGGGTAATTCTTGATCAGTTCCTGATAATACGCCAAAGCGCCTTCAGGACGCGATTGCGATTCCTCAAGGCGCGCCAATTCAAACAGCGCCTGATCTTTGAGCAAGGCCCCCGGCGTGTCGACGATCGCCGTGAAGGCCTTGGCCGCTTGGTCCCGGTCCCCTTTCAGGAGATAACTGTAGGCCAGACGCTGCTGGACGAGACCGGCTAGCGCCTGATTGCCTCCATACAGCAACAGGAAGCGTTGGTACGTGTCAATGGCGGCCGGCAGGTCGTTGGCTTGGGCTTGCACATTCCCGAGATGAAACATCGCCAGCGGAGCGGCTGCCGTGCGCGGATATTGTTCCACGACTTCCCGATACTTGGCCATGGCCTGTTTCAAGACATCGTCGGCGTGTTTCGGGTCGGCAGTCGCGCGCGCCATGACCAGGCTCGTCCCCTCCCGGTCAAGCGCTTCCGCCTTTTCGGACGCTTGGCGGTCCATCCAGAATACCCCGCCCACGGCGGCGGCTGCGAGCAGCAGCACCGCGAGACCGACTAGCAGAGGACGGCGGTACTCTTGAAGACGATGCAGTCGATGCTCCAAGCCGCTCAGCAGATGCGCTTCGTCGACCTCAAGCGTTTTGGCAGGGACTTTGATGCGGTACGTCATCGATGCAGTAACCGGACGGCGCCCATTTCCTCAAGCTGTGCTCGCGCCTTATACTAAGATCGTCGCGAGCTTGTCAATGGAACCACTCAGCCCTTAGAGATCCACTACGATAGCGCTTCTGCGCTCGATGCCTTCCGCCGCCTATGTTTGAAGACTACCTGGCAGAGTTGGCCGCAAAGCATTTGACGCGACGGCTGCTGCCCCTGGACTCGGGCACGGGTCCTGTGGTTCGTGTCGGCGGTCGCGATGTGCTGTTGTTTGCGTCGAATGACTACCTCGGTCTGGCCGTCCATCCCGACGTGGTGGCGGCCGCCGTCCGGGCGACTCAGAGCTACGGCGCAGGATCCGGCGCGGCGCGGCTGGTGTCCGGATCAATGCCTCCGCACCAAGAGCTCGAGCAAGCCCTCGCCCGGTTCAAGCGCACCGAATCGGCAATCACGTTCGGTTCCGGGTACCTCGCCAATATCGGCGCCATTCCGGCGCTTATCGGACGTGGCGGATTGATTCTCGCCGACCGCCTCTGTCATGCAAGCCTGTTCGACGGCTGTCGTCTGAGCGGCGCGGATCTCCGCATCTACCAGCATAACGATATGGAGCATCTTGCGACGCTGCTCGGCCGGCGACGCAAGGCCCGGCGGACGCTGATCGTGACGGACGGAGTGTTCAGCATGGACGGCGACCTGGCTCCGCTGCCGGAACTGGCGACTCTCGCGCAGGCTTATGAGGCCGATCTCTACGTCGATGACGCGCACGGCACTGGCGTCATGGGAACCGATGGCCGGGGGACGGTGGAACACTTTGGTCTAGAAACGCGCATTCCGCTGCGCATGGGGACGTTGGGAAAAGCCTTGGGGAGCAGCGGAGCGTTCATCGCCGGTCCCCAGTCATCGATCCACTATCTCCTGCACCGCTGCCGCTCCTTCATCTTCGCCACGGCGCCGCCGCCGGCGTCCGCGGCCGCCGCGGTGGCCGCCCTGCACATCGTGGAGCGGGAGCCGGAGCGGCGCCGCCGTTTATGGAAGAATCGCGAGCGCCTTTTCACAGGGCTTCTTGGACTTGGATTTACGCTCGGCCCGACGGTCACTCCCATTCTGCCGGTTGTCATCGGCTGCGCTGAAACCGCAGTGCGGCTTTCGGACGAACTGCTGGCCGACGGCCTGTTTGCCCCGGCCGTCCGTCCGCCGACTGTCCCCCCTGAGACGAGCCGCATCCGCGTCACCGTGACGTCGGAACACACCCCCGCGCACATCGATCAGGCCCTCACCGCGTTCGAACGAGCAGGCAAACGGACCCGCGTCCTCTAAACGGATCGCGGTTGAATCCGGAGATTTGATTGCTTTCTCCGGTTCTTATGGCATCATCACGACGACATGAGGCGTCGCCCCTCATTTCATCCTTCCATTAAGGAGCTGTCTTCATGGATATCTCAAAACTGCTGACGTTTTCGGCTAAAGAAGGCGCATCGGATTGCCACATCAGCGCCGGCGAGCCGCCCATGATCCGCCTCCATGGAGACCTCAAGAAATTGGACCACCCGCCGCTGACCTCCGAAGAAACGCACGCGCTGGTCTATGACATGATGAGCGACGCGCAGCGAAAGAACTTCGAGGAAAAGCGCGAATGCGACTTCTCGTTCGAGTTGGGCGATATTGCCCGGTTCCGCGTCAATGTTTTCGTGCAGAACCGCGGACTTGGCGCGGTCTTCCGAAACATTCCCACCGAAATCATTCCGATGGAGAAGTTGGGCATGCCCCCGGTGGTTCGCCAGCTCTGCGACAAGGAAAAAGGCCTCATCCTCGTGACCGGCCCCACAGGCTCGGGGAAATCCACAACGCTCGCCGCGATGGTGGACTACCTGAACAACACCTTCGAAGGCCATATCATCACGATCGAAGATCCGATCGAATTCGTCCATAAGACGAAGAAGTGCCTGGTCAATCAGCGGGAGTTGGGCGTCCACACGCTGTCGTTTGCGAATGCGCTGAAGTCCGCGCTCCGCGAAGACCCCGACATCATCCTCGTCGGCGAAATGCGCGACCTCGAAACCATTCAGCTCGCTCTCACCGCCGCCGAGACCGGCCACCTCGTCTTCGGCACACTGCACACCTCGAGCGCGCCGAAAACGATCGACCGCATCATCGACGCCTTTCCTCCGGCTCAGCAGGCGCAGATCCGCACACAGTTGTCGGAAGCGCTGGAAGCCGTCCTTACGCAAACGCTGCTGAAGAAAAAAGCCGGCGGCCGCGTCGCGGCGCTGGAAATCATGGTCGCCACGACCGCCGTCCGCAATTTAATCCGTGAAGGCAAACTTCATCAGATCCCCGGCATCATGCAGGCCAGCCAGAAAGACGGCATGCAGACGATGGACATGGCGCTGGTGGAGCTGGCAACACGCGGCGTGGTCACGAAGGCGGAAGCGCAATCGCGGAGCATGACGCCCAATCTGTTCGGCGCCTCCGCCTTCAGCGGAGCAGCGTAACCGGATAGCGACGCAGGGAGACGACGATGGACATTCGCACGCTGCTCAAGGTCATGGTAGACCAGGAAGCCTCCGACATGTATTTGACCGTAGACTCGCCGCCAGCCTACCGCATCCACGGGTCCACGCAGCCGGCCAACATGCCGCCGTTCACGAACGAGCAGCTCGAAGCGCTTGCACTGGCCCTCATGCGGGGACAGCAGCGCGGGGAATTTGAAGAAAAAATGGAGATGAACCTGGCCCTTTATTACAAGGAACTGGGGCGTTTCCGGGTGAATATCTTCCGCCAGCGCGGCAACGTGGGGCTCGTCTTCCGGCACATCAAAGCCGAAATCCAAACGGTTGAAGATCTGCGGCTGCCGCCCATTATCAAAGACATCGCCATGACCAAACGTGGACTCGTGCTGGTCGTGGGCGCGACCGGTTCAGGTAAATCGACGACGCTGGCCGCGATGATCGATCATCGCAATTCCATCCATCCGGGCCACATCGTCACCGTGGAAGACCCTATCGAGTTTGTCCATAACCACAAAAAATCGTTGATCACCCAGCGGGAAGTCGGATTCGATACCCTCTCGTTTCAGAATGCACTCAAAAATACCCTCCGCCAGGCGCCGGACGTCATCCTCATCGGCGAAGTCAGAGATACGGAAACCATGGAAGCCGCCATCACGTTTGCCGAGACCGGACACCTGTGCATCGGCACGCTGCACTCGAATAACGCCAATCAGGCCATCGAACGCATCATGAACTTTTTCCCCGTCGAGCGGCACGCGCAAATCTACCTCCAACTCTCGCTGAACCTCCGTGCCATCGTCTCTCAGCGGCTGGTGCCGTCCACGGACGGCAAGCGCGTTCCCGCCCTCGAAATCATGATGGACACCCCTCGCGTCAAGGATCTGATCAAGAAAGCGGAGGTGGATACGCTCAAGGAAGCGATGGAGCAAGGTGTCGACGAAGGGTGTCAGACCTTCGATTATGTCTTGCTGCAGTTATATAAGGAGCAAAAAATTTCGCTGGAACAGGCGCTCATCAATGCCGACAGTGCGAACAATCTCCGCCTGAAAATCAAGCTGGAAGGGCTCAAAGGGGACGACGCGATTAATGCGCTTCTCGACAAGGGTCCTCACGCGACGGGCGAGTCGCCGTTCAAGATCCAAGGCGGCGCACCCGGCAACGTCCGTCCCATCCGCAAGTCCTAGCGGCCCGTCGCAGCAACGCTATTTTCCCGAAGTCATGTCCTCCCTCTGCGCTTCGAGATACGCCGCAATTTTCTCCAAGGCCAACGCGCTTAATTTTTCGCCGTACCAGATCGGCATCGTGTCAGCTGGGTATCCAGAAACGACGAACGACCCCGGCTCAACGACCGACTCGACGATGTATTCGTGAATCGTCGTCGCCCGGCCGTGATAGGCGGGATCTCGGAGCCGGTCAAGGCCGGTCGTCCCGAGCCACAAAGGCGGGCCCACGCGGCCGTCCGCTCCGGCAATCCCCGGGATGCGATGACACACCGCACAGCCGGCGCGTGTGAAGATGACTGCCGTCGATTCTTCGCCGGTGACCAGCGGCACCATGTCCGGCGCGACGACCGGCACTGGACGCGCCTTGGCAACGGGAGCGTCGCGGGGCGACCACAAGGCCCACAGCAGTCCGAAGACGATTACGCCGAGAAGCAAAATGTTGATCCGTCGATCAGACATGAACGGCGATCTTCGGGAGGAGCGAACGGCCTCCCTGGTAAGAGCGGGCGGCGGCGGAACGCCTTGGTGATTTACTGGCTCGCGGTCATCGCACAGCGGAATCCGATCGTACGATCTTCGAACTCCGGCTCGGCAGAAATCCGGGCAGTCACGCGTAAGGCCAACGGGAGGTCGGCCCAGGACCCGCCTCGAATGACCCGCTTTTCGCCTTGTCCGGGACCGGTGGGATTCTTGTTTGGGCTGTGCTGGTAGTAATCACGGTCATACCAATCAGCCACCCATTCGGCCGCATTTCCCGCCATGTGATTGAGTCCATACGGACTTTTTCCACCTTCCTTCAATCCATGACGCACGCTCATGCCTTCGAGACCGCTGGTGACCGCTGCGAGAGTGATCGCTTCACTCACCCAGAGACCTCGGTTGTAGTTGGCGATGTCGACGAAGGGCTGCATGGAGCCCCAGGGATACCGCCTGCCGTCCGTTCCGCGAGCCGCCTTTTCCCATTCCGCTTCGGTCGGGAGCCGTTTTCCGGCCCATTTGCAATAGGCGTCCGCGTCAGCCCATTTCATTCCAACGGCGGGCCGGTCTCCCACGGTCGTGGCCGCTTCGTCATCCCATGTCGGCGGCGATTCATGCTGACTCGACTCGAGAAACTTCCGATAAAGCCCCAAGGTCACTTCGTATTGGTCCATATAATAGGCGTCCAACTCGACAATATGTTCTGGACGTTCATTCGGAAGGCCGTCGTTGCTGCCCATCGTGAACGGTCCGGCCGCAATGAGGACCATCGGGGCGCCGTCCCTGCTTTTCACTGTTTCTACGGCCGTCATCTGGCCGTCTTTCGCCTGAGGCGGGCCGGCTGCGAGTGTCAATGCCGCCGCGGCAACAACAGCAAGCGACCAAGAAATCCCCAACCCAGCCATAAGGCCCTCCGGTTCCTCGCTCTCGTGAGGGGATGCCATACACCGCCAGGGCCAGTCTACCCAGCTTACGAGACAAACTCAATGGACTACGGGGTGACCTCTGCGAGAGGAGGGTCAAAAAAGATTTGGATGAGGTCAGTAGAGGCGGACGGATCAATGAATCGCGGCAGATCTCCGGTTGATCGATTCGATGATTTCATCACGGAGCTGCTCAACCGCCGCTTCTTTCGAAATGACGGTGGTCGCACCGGCCGCGGTCATCGCTTTGCGCGTATCGTCGTTTGCGTATACTGACAGCCCCACGACCACGACATGCGGATACACGCGCTTGATCAGCATCGTCGCTTTGATGCCGTCGAGTCTCGGCATATTGATGTCCATCACAACCACCGAAGGCTTCAGCACTTGGACCGCTTCCAACGCTTCCTCGCCATTACAGGCCTCGCCGACCACTTCGAAGTTGGGGTAAGTCGCCAGAATCGTCCTGAGCGTGTCGCGGACGCTTTCCACGTCATCCACCAACAGGACACGGATCACGTCCGGCCGTCCGGGCACCCGATGCATACGACGCGATACCTGAGACATTGTATGCCTTCCTACTCCTCCAGGCCGATTCGCATGAGTCGCCGCTGGCGCTCATGCCGAGCCTGAGCGGTTCGCTGACAGTGGCTAAGGGTCCAGGACGGCCGTTAGCAGGCCATCCCTAGTCTGGTAGACGCCTCCAGTGACGACACCTCGGAGAATACCTAGGCAATTTCGCAACGAAACGCTTGTCGAACAAACCTGCAAGGCTTCGAGCACCCGCTGCCCCACCAAGCGTCCTCATTCGCACAGCTCGTCTTACTCGAAGGCGCCAGGAAGTCGGCAGACCCTATAATTGTCGCATGCTTCAATAAACTAGGGAGACCCCTAGCCGATGCAATCGCCGGCGGCGCCATACTTGCTATGTTCTGTACTATACACGAGATCAGGAGACGCGTCAGGAACCGGAGGCAGTGCATGCAGCAACAGTACAAGGGGCATACGATTGAGTTACTACCCAGTGCGGAAGGTCTGATGTGGGCTTGCCAATACGTGATTATGAAGTTTAACCAGACCGAAATTGCAGGGTTTCCAGACGGTAATACCTACGACACTCGAGAAGACGCAGAGGCCGCTGCGCTTGCGAAAGCCAAATCGCTGATTGATGACTCTCGAGTGACGAAAGATGCCTTGGGCAGCGGTATCTAGCGGTATCTAATGGCGGCCGCAGAATGCTTGTCCCTGTTGGCGACAAGCCATCCTCGCGGAGCATGATGCCCTAGGTAGGACCCGCCAGCGCCCCGCCGATATCGCAGGCGACCAGCTGCATGGCAAGGCGCTTACCCAGTTCGTGGCCCTGACGAAACGCGCTATCGTGGGCAGTCATCGGCGACGCACGACCTCATTCGGTGCCGGCGGCAGATGCAGCGTCGGAAGCGGGATGAGGATACTACTAGATTGTTGTGAGCGAGTCGCTATGCCGATCGGATCGGACGTTCTTGTCTTTATCTCGGCGACGAGGGCGCTGATTCAGTCGCTCCGCCACCATCCGCTCTCGGACGAAGAACGGGCGGAGATCGAATCCTGCCTTCGAGAGCTCACGACCCTGCTTCCTCAGGACGAGAAGCGCCACGCGGCATAGCGTCTCGAAGCCCATTGCCGCACTTCACGCATGAGCGCAGCTGGCGTCCAGCCGCATATGCCGCGGAACACGGTCACGTCTTTTGAAGCAGGACTTCCGTCGATTTGAAGAACGCCGTCACCTGATCACCAGGCACCAGCTGCAGATCATCGGCCGCCTGGCGAGTGATCGCAGTCGTGAGCTTCCAATTGCTGGCATCGACCGTCACCGCCGCCATGGCCTGACCTTTCTCCACATGCGTGACGCGGCCGCTGACTTTGTTGCGCGCGCTGATCTTCATGGCTCCGGCATCGCCTTTCGCAATCATGCCTTCAGTTGCCTTCACGAGCGCAATGACCGCATCGTGCGGACGAAGGCCCAACTCCTGGACGGCTTGGTTCGTGATGGCTGACGTAATCGTGTGACCCTGAGCCGACACCGTCACGACGCTCATCGCCGCTCCCTTGTGAATTTCGGCGATAGTACCGCTGATCTGATTTCTTGCACTGACCTGACTCGCAATTCCTGTCGCCATAACGCCTCCTTGTGTCCTCAACGCTGATTGTGTTTTCCACTTTTTATCTCTGGCCGGGCACTCAGATGCTCAGCGGAATAGACAGCGTGAGTTCTGCCCCCTTACCGGGCTGGCTTTGAATAACCACTTTGCCTCCCAGCCAACGGACGCGCTCCTGAATGGTGGCGAGCCCGATGCCCTTTTTCGCGCGGAGTACCTGGGTCAGGTCGAACCCCCTGCCGTCGTCCACGACCCGCATTTCAACGCTGCTGTCCAAGCCGGCCAACGTCAGGACTGCCTGCGTCGCGTCGGCATGTTTCACGACGTTGCCTAAACTTTCTTGAACTGACCGAAACAGGCACCGGACGATCGGCTGAGGAAGGTCCGCTCGGACCCCGCGCTCACGAAACTCGATCGCGACGCCAGAAGAGGCTGAGAGTCTTTCGACATACCGGCACACCCACTGAACAAACGGACGCTCCTCGAACTGAGGAACGTCCAGTTCCATGGCGAACCCGCGAACGCCTCGCACGAGCGCCTCGAGACGGGCGCCAATGTCCTCGACCCGTTGCCGCTCTCGGCCGTCCAGATCGCGCGCCAGCGACCGGATGTCTGTGATGCAGGTATCGAGAGCCTGACACGGATCCTTTTCGAGCTTCACCGCGATGCGGCGGCGCTCTTCTTCAGGAGCGCTGAGCGCCTTCTCTGTCATGAATTGCAATTCCTCATGGTTTCGCTCGAGCTGAACCTGTTGCAGCTTGACCTTCTCTTCCGCCGTCCTTCTCGCGCTGACGTCCTGAAAGGCCAATCGCAATCTCGGCGCTCCGCCGAAGCCTCGCGCCGGCTGGATGATAACTTCTGCGGGAAGGGTGACGCCATCCGCCCGCTGCAACACAAAATCCGCCGTCCGCGCCCGACTCTTCGCGAGCACCTCACGGCATAAGAGATCAAACCGATTGACATCTTTCGTCGCAATGAAGACATGAAAATTGGGCAGGTGAGGGCTGGGGCTGAGACGGAGCAGCGAGATGCCCGCGGGATTGACGTCGCAAATCTTCCCGTCTGCATTGACGGTCGCACACCCGATTGGGATGGACTCGTATAAGTCGCGATACCTGTTTCGGCTCTCTTCTGTTTCAGATTGAGAGTCCTGAAGTTGTCTGCACTGCATCTCGAGTTCGATTTGATGCACTTGCAGTTCGTACAGCAAACCTTCGACGTCCTCCTGTCCAAGCACTGGCGACGGGCGATTGAAGGCGGCTATGTCGTACTCCTC
>Ga0310813_10002752_pt1 | contig 10640 bp, 9 predicted proteins | sample YN3metagenome_FD_203086 | JGI IMG/M metagenome (GOLD analysis project Ga0310813, IMG submission 203086) | Soil microbial communities from experimental microcosm in Duke University, North Carolina, United States - YN3 | ecosystem: Engineered > Artificial ecosystem > Soil microcosm > Unclassified ... | reverse complement strand
TCTCGACCTTCAGCTGAGCGTCGCCTCCAAGCTGGCGTTCAAGGTCTGGTTCCTTCGACCCGTGCTCAAGTGGGCCGCGGTGGCGCTCGGGGTCGCGCTCCTGGGACTCCTTGGCTGGACGATCTGGACCCACTGGAAATCGACGCTCATCGACCGCATCACGATCGGCGAAGCCGTCGCGGCCCTGGCGGTGACGGCCGCGGGGCTTCTGCTGCCGTGGATCCAGTGGGCCCTCGATCCGAAGTCGATGGGCCGCAACGTCGTGGTACGGCTCGTCGTCTGGTCGGCCGCGTGCGTCGCTTCCTGGATCCATCTCCTGGTGTTCAATCCTCTCTTCATCGCACGGGGAAGACTGGAACGTCTCTTGAAGCTCTAAGCGGAGCCAACGACATGGCCATCGAAATCGCCGCCGCCGCCGTTCAGGCCATCAAGTTCCTGTACGGCGTCGGATCGAAAGTCTCCGAAGTGATCGTCGACGAATCGGTGATGCGGGACCTGCTGATCCCCCGCGCGCGACTGACGGCCTCGCCCGGTGTCGGACCGGGCGTCGTGAGGGCCTTCTTCGAATCCGATCCGGGCACGAAGATCCTCGCCGAGATGGAGGATGTGCGCCTCAAGTTCAACGAGTGGGGTCGCACCCAGGACGAAATCTTCCTCCACCATCTGCTGCCGGTCTTCCTCAGCCATGAGGAGGTCTCGAAGCTTCCTCAGAACGGAAGTCCGGACGTCACGGGCTATCTCATCGTCAAGTCGTACCTCGACGGCGCGCGCCCGATCAACAGGCCGTTCCAGCGCATCCTGGGGGAAGTGGTCAACCAGGGGCTGGACTTCCTTTCGGAAAATCCCGACACGCTCGGCGTGAATGCCAAGGTCGGCCGCATCCTTCAGCCTATCATCGAGGGGCTCGCGGAGCAGAACTTCGCCGAGGCGAAATACGATGCGTTGCTGATCGGTTCGTTCGGCGCCTTGCTCGGCGGTCTGCAGGGGGTTGCGGAGGCTCGGATCGGATCCCAGGGGTTGAAGTTGCTGACGAAGGACCTGATCGGGTCGGTGAAGAGTTCCCTCAAGGACGGGAGTGCCGTCGGGTTCGACGTCTACTTCTCGTCCCGCGGCTCTCTCCTTCAGGGCCTGCTGAGGACGGCGGCGACGACGATCTCGGAAAATCCGAAGCTCTACTTCGGGAAAGACCGCGCCCTGGTGTCCGGCCTGGTGCTGCCGCTCGTGGAAGTGATCAAGAACAACGAGGGGAATCTCTTCACGCCCGAAAACGGGTCGGCGCTGCTCGCCGCGGCCCTGGGATCCCTGGGCACGCAGGCGGCGACGCTGATCAAGATCAAGGACGAGAAGCGTGCCGGATTCGTCGTCGATCTCCTCAAGGACATGAGCTCGACGCTGTCCGCTTCCGTGGCCGGCGGTTTCGAAGACTTCGACGTCGAGACGCTGTTCCGGGATCTGGGATCGAGCGCGCTGGAGCGGGTGGGTCAGAACCTGACGATCTTCGTGCGCGTCGACGGCAACAACCTCAACCACCAGCTGGCCGTCGGCGACGTGGGTGCCACCCTCGGCGCGCTGAAGACGGCGCTGAAAACTCCGGGAGACGTGATCGATCAGGCGCTCCTTACCGACTGGATGGACCGGATCTTCACGGCCGTCGGCGACAATTTCGCGCTGAGGGACGAGGCGACGGCGGACAACAAGAAGAGCGCGCTCTATCAGCTCGTCGGCTCCGTAGCCCGGGCCGTCGGCGCAGACTCCGAATCCCTCCTGAACCGCCAAGGACGCCAGGAGCTCCTGCAGATCGCCCTCAAGGGGATCGAAACCCAGGCCCCCGTACTGCTGGACCTCAAGAATGACGACCTGAAGTCCAATCTCCTCGACGGCGTCCTTCAGGGCGTTCTCAAGGCCGCGACCGCGGCGGCGAAGGGAGATGTACCGGTCGGACAGACCGTCCTTCTGGAACTGGTCCGCGGGAGCCTTCAGGGCGCCGTCGAAGGCGCCGTCCGAAAAGTTCTGCCCGCGGGACCGGCGGGGGAGATCGTCGAGCTGGTCGTGGCGACGATCCTTGATTCCTGGAAGAAGGGTTCGATCTCCCTGGATCCGGTGCTGGAAGAACTGCCGATGATCGTCCAGGGGGCGTTGACGACGACGGAGACGGATATCGCAAAGTTTGTGCTGGCTCAGATCATGCCGAAGAAAGGAACGACATGACCACCCGGAACTCCCGACGCTTCCTGCATGCGGCCCTGCTTCTAACGGCCGCCCTGACGCTGACCGCCGGCTCCTGCCGGGCGGCGTTCACGCTGCGACAGGCCCAGGATGAGTACAACGCGGGGGTCAAGCTGCTCACGGAACCCGCGCCGAAGATCTCGGTCGATGCGATGAAGTTCGATCTCGATCGCGACGCCCGTTCTCGATTCCAGGCCGCGCTCGACATTATCGAGGAGGGCGAGCTGACGTCCGGCGAACGGCCCGGCCATCTGCGTCTGTCCGCGCTGACCCTTCAGGGCTATGCCCAGTACGCGCTCTACCGGCTGAGAAAGGATGAACCGCCCAAGACAAAGGATGCGCACTACCTCTCAGCCCTGGCTGCCATCCATCTGGGTCCCGAGTACTACAAGAACGTCGACGAAGTGAAGAAACCTCTCGTCCGCCGCGAAGACGCCATGCTGAAGTTTCTCCATCCGCTGCTTCTGATGGAGCACGTCTTCCAGACTACCGACGCCGATCGTCAGAAAGAGCCAGGGAGGCCGTTCTCGATGGCCGCCGCGGACAAGGCCTACAAGGAATTCGTCGATGTCCTCGACATCTGTCTGGCCCTGCGCAATTCCGAGAAGGGAATCCCCAAAGATTCGCCGGTGGTGGCCGAATTTGTGATCCTTGCGCTGCAGGCGGTTCAAGGTGCCTGCGAAGCCTACAGCGAGTCGCTCGTCTGGGATGCGCGAGCGCCGGTCCCCGCAAGGAAGAAGGTCATCGAGGTGGATATTCTCGGACGGGGCCTTACGCTCGTCCGATGGTACATCTCGGGAATCGAGGAGGAGCGGCCGACGGATTCCGAAAGCCTTCCTGCCCTGGCTCCCAAATTCACAGCCGAGCATCAGAAGGTCAAAACTGAATGGCTGAAGCTTCGGGACGAGGTCAATCTCCTGTTCGAACCACCGTTTCGGGACAAGGTCGTCTGGGAAGCCCCCTGATGGGAATCTGACCGAAGCACGCTGCGCAGATGGGGGGGTACCCGATGAATTCCGCGATCTCGCGGAGCCGACGGGCTACTCTGAAGCAGTGGGCAAACCGCATCCGCAACATGACGAGCTGCTGAAGCGACTGTTCAGCGACCTCGCGGCGGCGGGAGAGCTGCTCCGGGCGCATCCCGAGCTCGTCCATTCGTGCGACGAGATGGGGGAGACGGCGCTGCACTACGCGACGGCGGAGGCGAACCTGGAGGCGGCGCGGCTCCTGCTGCAGCACAACGCCGACGTCCATGCGCGCGACCATTCGGGGAAGCCGCCGCTGCACAATGCCGCCATCGCCGGGCACGCCGAGATGGTGAAGTTCCTGCTGACCCGGGGCGCCGATCCGAAGCTTCAGGACGAGAACTTCGACACGGCGCTCCACTATGCCGTCCTCGCACAGACGCCGTCGCCGGCCGTGCTCGACGCCCTGGTGGCCGCCGGCGCCGACGTGAACGCGCCGAACAATCTGGATCAGACCCCGATCGACCTGGCCGTCGAGGCCGACCGCGAGGATCTTGCCGAACGGCTCAGGCGCTCAGCATCTCCTGGATGACCTTCGTCCCGATGCCGATGGGACGGTCGAGCGGGATGCCGGCCGCCGTCAGCAGCGTCATGAGCAGGTCGCCCTGGTTCGCCTTCGCGTCGGGGATGAAGCGGCCGGTCTTGAGCGAGCCGCCGCCGCGGCCCGCCACCACGAAGGGCAGACTCGCGCGCGTGTGCTTGTTGCCGTCCTCGAGGCCGGTGCCCCACATCATGATGCAGTTGTCGAGCAGCGTGCCGTCGCCTTCGCGCAGCTCCGCCATCCTCTTCACCATGCGGGCGAACCGCGCGACGTTGAACGTGTTGATCGCCGCGACCTTGTCCACCATCTCGATCTTGTTGTTGTGGTGCGTCTGCGAATGGTGCTGATCGGAGAAACCCAGCTCCGGATACGACACGCCGTTCGGCGTCGACCCGATGTAGGTGCTCACCCGCGTCAGGTCCGTCTGGAACGCGAGCACCGTCAGGTCACACATCACGTCCATGTACTCGCTCCGCTTGGCCCCCTCGGGGATCGCGATCGGAATGGGAGGCGAATCGGTCGACGGACGCTTGGCCGACTCCTTGCCCGCCTCGGCGCGGTGCTGCTCCATGGCGGCGATCCGGCGCTCCAGCGCGCGCACGCCGTCCAGGTATTCATCGAGCTTCTGGCGGTCCTTCTGGCTGAGCTTGCCGCGCAAATCCTTCGCGCCGCCCAGGACCAGATCGAGCATGCTGCGATCGAGCGGGTCCGCGCCGCCCTTGCCGGCGTCCGCTCCCTGGCCGGGAACCTGGAACAGCCGCTGGAACACCGCGCGCGGGTTGGTCTCGGCCTGCACCGGCTGCGTCGGCCCGCGGAAGCTGCAGTGCGAATAGTAGGCCTCGTTCAGCCCTTCCTGATTCTCCTTCCACGTCTGGGGCATCGTCGCCAGTTCCAGCGACGGCAGCGCCGTCAGGCCGCCGACGTAGTTCGCCATGATCTGGTCCGCCGAGATGGCGATGTTCACCACGTTGCGACGGTTCGAGTCGGGGAGGATCGCCGTCAGCCACGTCGACAGCTCCAGCGCGTGCGGCGCTCCGTTGAACGGCGCGATCGGCACGCCGCTCACGCCCTTCACGACGAGGCACCGGTCGAGCACGTCCTTCAGCGGCGCGAGGATCTGCGGCGGCGGCGACGTCAGGAACGTCTCGGGCTTCTCGGGCCAGAACCGCTCCATGATCGCGCCGTGCGGCATGTACATGAACGCCATCCGCACCGGCGGCTTGCCCGTCCTGCCGTCGGCCCAGCCCATCGTCTCCAGCAGCGGGAGCGCGAGCGCGGCGCCGGCGCCGCGGAGCAGGGTCCGACGGCCGATGAGCAGCTCATTTCGCATTCGCAGATCCTTTCAGCTCGCGCAGCCGGCGATGGGTGAACGGATAGCTCGTCGTCACCGCGATCACCAGCGTCTGCATCCTGTAACCGTCGGCGGCCACCGATCTCACGATCCGGTCGACGATGATGTCGTCGTAGCCGTCCAGCCCGCGGCCCAGCGCGTACGCCAGCAGCCGCGACGTCAGGTTGCGCGCGACGTCGTCGCGCCGCGCGGCGACGATCTTCTTCAGCTCCTTCGGCGCGGAGAACTTCACGTCGCCCGGGAGCACGCCCGTCGCGTCGATCGCGCCGCCGTTCTCGTCCTTGTCGCGCCACCGGCCGATCGCGTCGAAGTTCTCGAGCCCGAAGCCGATCGGGTCGAGCACCTGGTGGCAGCTCGCGCAGGTCGGGTTGGTGCGATGAAGCTCCGTCCGCTGCCTCAGCGTCAGGGCTCCCACCTGCTTGGGGTCCTGGTTCTCGAGCGTCGGGACGTTCGCGGGCGGCGGAGGGACGTGCTCACCGAGGATCTGTTCCAGCACCCAGACGCCGCGGTTCACCGGTCCCGTCCGATTGGGGAAGGACGTCGTCGCCAGCACCGCCGCCATCCCCAGGACGCCGCCGCGGTTGGGGTCCGTCATCGCGACGCGGCGCATCGCGGGGCCCTTCACGCCCTCCAATCCGTAGATCGACGCGAGCGTCTCGTTGACGAACCCGTAGTCCCCTTCGACGAACGTCGCGAGGCTGAGGTTTCCGCGGACGATGCTCTCGAAGAAAAGGCGGGCTTCGTCGACCATCGCCGCGCGGAGCGCCGGCGTCATCTGGGGGAACTTCGCGGCGTCGAACGTCTTCCCGGCCAGCTTGTCGAGCCCGAGCCACTGGGCGCCGAAGCCGTCGAAGAGCGCCCGCGACCGCGGGTCGGCGATCAGCCGGCGCGCCTGCGCGGCCAGCACCTCCGGTTGATGGAGCGTCCCGGCGTCCGCGAGCGCCGACAGCTCCGTGTCCGGCATCGTCGACCACAGCAGGTACGACAACCGCGACGCGAGCTGATGGTCGTCGAGCGGGACGACGTCCGCCGCCGGGGCCTGGCGTCCGGGAGTGATGAACAGGAACTGGGGCGACACGATGACCGCCTTGACCAGGAGTCGCATCCCTTCCGGAGGCGACTTCGCCAGCCCGTAGACGCGCATCAGAACGTCGATCTCGGCGTCGGTCGGCGGACGGCGATAGGCGCGGCGGGCGAGCGACCGGGCGGCCTTCGCCGGATCTCCGTCAAAGAACTCCTTGGGCAGCTTCGCGATCACCTCTTTCGCGATCAGGAGGAGCCGCTCGAGGAGGAGCGGCGAGACGGAGTTGGTGTAGCCGGCGCCCGGGACCTCGTCGGGGAGGTCGCCCACGATCGACGGCTCCACGCCGAACAGGTCGCGCAGCGTGTTGCCGAGCTCGACCTTGGTGAGGCGGTGGATGACGAACTCGCCGGGATCCTTGGGGCTGAGGTACTTCAGGTTGGCGACCCAGTCGATGAACGTCTTGCGCTGCTCTTCGCTGGGCTGCTTCTCGTCCGGCGGCGGCATGTCGCGGGACTGGACATGGGCGACCGCCTTCGCCCAGAGGGTCTTGAAGCTGGGGACGGCCGGGGTCTTGACCGCGTAGTCGAAGCGCACGCCGGCCTTCTGCTTCTTGTCGCCGTGACAGCGGAGGCAGTAGGTGTTGATGATGTAGGCGACTTCGACCTTGAAGGTTTTCAGGGTCGCGGCCCGGATTTCGGAAAGGTCCGGTTCGTCGTCCGGGGAAGGGGAGGCCTGAAGGAGGCAGGCCAGCAGCAGCGCCGTCATCTTCTATAGTACGGGATCCGGCGCTTCCGCTTTTCACTCCCCGCTAAAGGGCCTTCAACACCGCCTCGCCCATCTGGGTCGTGTTCAGGACGCGGCCCTTCGCGCCGGCCAGGTCGCGCGTCCGCAGCCCCTTGGAGAGGACCTTCTCGACCGCGCGTTCGATCCGGCGCGCCGCTTTCTCGGCCCCGAAGCTGTAGCGGAGGAGCAGGGCGCCCGAAAGGATCGTCGCGAGCGGATTCGCGATCCCCTTGCCGGCGATGTCCGGCGCCGAGCCGTGCGCGGGCTCGTAGAGACCGAAGATCCCCCACTCCGTCTTCTTCTCCCCCAGGCTGGCCGAGGGCAGGAGGCCGATCGATCCCGTCACCTGGGCGGCCTCGTCCGTCAGGATGTCGCCCATCATGTTCTCGGTCACCACGACGTCGAACGACGCCGGCCGCGAGATCAGGTACATCGCGCAGGCGTCGACGTAGCAGTCGTCGGTCTTGACCTTCGGGTAGCGCTCGCGGACCTTGTCCCAGACCCTCTTCCACAGCACCGAGGTGAGGAGCACGTTGGCCTTGTGGACGAGCGTCACCCGCTTGCTTCGCTTCAGCGCCGCCTCGAAGGCGAAGACGAGGATCCGCTCGATCTGCGCCGCGTCGTACTCGATGACGTCGAACGCGCTGTCATCCTTGAGTTCCTTCTTGCCGAAGTAGGCGCCGCCCACGAGCTCGCGGACGACCAGCAGATCCATGCCCTTGATCTGCTCGGGCTTCATCGCCGACCGGTTCTCGAGGCCCTTCCAGACGACGGCGGGCCGGACGTTCGCGTAGAGGCCGTACCGCTTCCGCAGGGGAAGCAGCGCGCCGCGTTCGGGGCGCAGGTTGGGGTCGGGAATCTTGTCGTACTTCGGCCCGCCGACCGCGCCGAAGTAGATCGCGGCCGCCTTGTCGCAGAGCTCTTGCGTCTCCGGCGGCAGGGGGTGGCCGGTCGCGTCGTACGCGGCGCCGCCCACGAGGGCGCGCTGAAACTCCAGCGTCAGGCCGGCCGACTTCGCCGCTTTCGCCACCACCGGCAGGCTGGCGTCCATCACTTCCGGTCCGATCCCGTCTCCGGGCAACACCGCGATCAGCGTCATGTCATTCTCCAATCAGGGGCAGTCCAGCGGCCGCCGATTCTACTTCTTTTTTCCCTTCAAGCAACTCACTGACCGAGTCCCAGCGGCCCGTGCGCAGCCGATGGCGCGCGCTTTCCGGCATCACGACCGGAATCCTCAGCGGGCCGGCCGAGACGTCCATCGTCTCCAGGTCGACGACGACCTCGAGCGAGGGATCGGCCGCCGCCGCGCGCTTCAGCTTCCGGAGATCCTCCGGGGCAGCCGAAACGCACGGGATGCCGATCGCGACGCAGTTTCCGAAGAAGATCTGGGCGAACGATTCGCCCACGATGGCCTGGATCCCGCGGTTCCATCGCAGGAGGGCCTGCGGGGCATGCTCCCGCGACGAGCCGCAGCCGAAGTTTCCGTCGACCAGGAGGACCCGCGCGTCGGCGCGGGCGGGATCGTCGAACGGGTGGCGGCCGCCGGCCCGGCGGCGGGCGTCCTCGAACGCGTACGCGCCCAGGCCGTCGAACGTCACGCAGCGCATCCGGCGGGCGGGGAAGATGCGGTCGGTGTCGATGTCGTGGCCGTCGACCGCGACGGCCTTGCCGGCGATCCGGCTTCGGCGGAGTTCGTTCATCACGCAAACACCTCCCGGGCATCCTCGACGCATCCGCTCACGGCGGCGGCCGCGACCATGACGGGGGACATCAGGAGCGTGCGGCCCTGGTCGGACCCCTGGCGCCCTTTGAAGTTGCGGTTGGACGACGATGCGCAGATTTCGCGTCCGACGAGCTTGTCGGGATTCATGGCGAGGCACATCGAGCAGCCGGCCTCGCGGAATTCGAAGCCGGCGTCGAGGAAGACCCGGTCGAGCCCCGCCGCGACGAGCCGCTCCCGGACCTTCTGGGAGCCGGGGACCACCAGGGCGCGGACGCCGGGCCGGACCTTCCGCCCGCTCTTCCTCAGGCGGAGCGCCACTTCCTCGAGATCCGAGGACCTCGCGTTGGTGCACGACCCGATGAACGCGACGTCGATGGGCTGGCCCCGGAGCGGGCGGCCCGGAGCGAACCCCATGTGCTCGAAGGCTTCGGCCAGATCGGCGGAGAACGCGGGGAGCGGGGCGGTCACGGCCGTCGACTGCGCCGGCGTGATGCCCCACGTGACCATGGGCTCGATGTCCTCCGCGGCGAGACGGACGACGTCGTCGTAGCGGGCATCCGGATCCGAGCGCATCGACGTCCACCGCGCGACCGCGCGGGCCCAGGCGTCGCCCTTCGGGGCGTACTCCCGTCCCCGGAGGTAGTCGAAGGTCACCGCGTCCGGATTGACGTAGCCGCAGGTCGCGCCGCCTTCGATGGCCATATTGCAGAGCGTCATGCGCTCTTCCATCGTGAAGGCGTCGATGGTGCCGCCGCCGAACTCGGTGGCGAACCCCGATCCGGCATGGACGCCCAGGCGCTGGATCACGAAGAGCGCGACGTCCTTGGCATAGACGCCCGGGCCGAGGCGGCCTTCGACCTCGATCCGCCGGACCCGGAGCTTCTCCAGCGCGAGCGTCTGGGTGGCGAGCACGTCGCGCACCTGCGTGGTGCCGATCCCGAACGCGATCGCGCCGAACGCGCCGTGGGTGGACGTGTGCGAGTCGCCGCAGCAGATCGTCATGCCCGGCTGCGTGAGCCCGAGCTCGGGGCCGACGACGTGGAGGATCCCCTGCTCGCCGCGGTCCGGCGAGAGATAGCGGATGCCGTGCCGGCCGCAGTTCGTCTCGAGCTCGGCCATCATCCGGTCGGCGACGGGGTCCTCGAACGGCCGCCGCAGCGAGGACGTGGGAAGGATGTGGTCGCAGGTCGCGAACGTGCGCTCGGGGTGGGCGACGCCGAGGCCGCGCTCGCGGAGCATCCCGAACGCCTGCGGGGACGTGACCTCATGGACCAGGTGGACGTCCATGAACACCTGGGTCTGTCCCGACTCCAGGGGACGGACGGCGTGCGCGTCGAAGACCTTGTCGTACAGGGTCGTGCCCATGGTCATCCCTCCGTGCGGCGGGCGAACCGCTCGATGCGCCCGATCAGGTCGGCGGCGAACCGGTTGAAGCGGCGGAGCTCCGCGGTCTCCATCGTCATCCAGATGGCGTCGATCGCCTTCTGGCGCTCGGCCCGCAGGCTCGAGAGGGCGGCGCGTCCGGCGGGGGTGAGGGCGTAGTCGCGCTGGCGGCCGTCCTTCGGCGAGACGGCGACGCGGATCAGCCCCCGGTCGAGCAGCTGCCGGAGCACCTTCGAGATGCTCGCCCGGCTGCTCTCCTGGTGGTCGGCGAACATGGACGGCATGAAACACTCGGTGGAGATCTCCTCGAGGAGCTCCCACTGGGCGTCGGTGAGGCCGGCCCGGGAGGCCAGCTGCTCCCGGCGCTCCAGGAACAGGTCCGTCAGGCGCCGGAGGTTCCCGATGGCGGCGTGGGTCTCCCGGGTGCGGGGATCCGGACGCGAAGGGGTTGTCATGGGAAATAGTTTACTATAGGAAACTATTTAGTCAAGTGAATTATAGAGGGCCTTGACCCGGCGGCGCCGCGGGCGGATCATACCGGGGATGGCCTTCCTGGCGCTGGCCCTGACCCTGCTGCTCCAGGA
>Ga0310813_10002750_pt1 | contig 10641 bp, 9 predicted proteins | sample YN3metagenome_FD_203086 | JGI IMG/M metagenome (GOLD analysis project Ga0310813, IMG submission 203086) | Soil microbial communities from experimental microcosm in Duke University, North Carolina, United States - YN3 | ecosystem: Engineered > Artificial ecosystem > Soil microcosm > Unclassified ... | reverse complement strand
CAGCAGAATATTGCCGCGCAAAACATTGATTGCCGATTGAATTCCGCTTTCCGCCGCGTTGTAGGCTTGCTGTTCGGCGGTGGCGTCGGTAATGTTTGCCGTATTCATCGAAACCTCCAACAAAAGTCCGCCGATTGCCGCTAAAAGCAACAATGTAATCATTAAAACCATGACCATTGCCGCGCCTTTTTCGCCTTTCCGATTTTTTCCTGTCTGCATTATTTTGCTCCTTCGTCTAAACTCTCTGAAATATCTCTTTAATATTGATTCAACATATACGTTGAATTGCGGAGTGTAACTTCCGACGTAAAAGTAATCGTTTGATTTTTGGGCTGTCCCTGAACTTCTTCAAGTTTAACGGTCACGGTAATCCTGACGCGCCCTGTATTGTTTGTCGCAACATCTGCCTGGGTCGGAGTCGAATTGCTTCCCGTATAATCAAAATATTTAAAAGTTACGTTACTGATGCGGTTAACGATCACGGACGTCGTCGGTGTCGTGTTCGGGTCGTAACGAACGATCGACTGCGTTGCCGAATCGAAAAAGTAAGTGACGTCTTCGCCCACACTATTCGTGTTGTAATCTTCGTTCGATAAATTCGCCCGAAAATGTATTTTCTGGGCGCTCGAATCCGCGGTCACGATTCCGTTCGTCGTCATCCCGTAACCGGAATTGCTCAATTCCCGCGAAATCGCACTCAGAGCCGCGCGCGCCGAGGTGAGCGCATCGGTCTTTCGGCTTTCACGCTTGCGCGTGCTTAAAGCTCCTGAAAATAGCGTCGTCGCCACTCCCATCAGGACTAAAGTTATTGACATCGCAATTAAAAGCTCAATTAGCGAAAATCCTTTATTGTTGGTAATTTTCTTTGTCATTTCAATTATTTTTCTAATTTCCTCGGACCCGCCGCAAGATAATAGTTGCCGGAATCGCCGTCTGCCAGCCCGGAGTCGGTCTTTCCAGGGTCACTGTGACGCTTACTTCTTTAAATCGGGTTGTTAATTCAGTCTTGCCTTCCGCCAGCGGATCGTTGTTAACAACAACCTGAATTCGGTATTTGTTGCCATCCGACGCGGTAACGACCTCAGCGGGTTTGGTTCCGCCGGTGAGGGTCGAATCGGTCACGGTCGGAGTAAACTTTGCGCTCCGCATTTGTTCAACTTTCTGCTGTAAAATCGCCAGCGCCTGGGCGCGTGAGCTATTCCCGGCATTGTAGCTGACAGCAAAGGCAAAAGAAATAAATACTCCGAGAACAGCGACCAGGAGAATTGTCATTGCGACGGTAACTTCGACCAGAGAAAATCCGGATTGACCGGATTTTTCCTTGCTGCCATTTGATCGAAAAGCGCGAAGCGGGTTGAACTTACCGGCTTTTCCCTTAAATTTTGCGAAACTCAGTTTTATCTTCATAATTTAAAAATCGTCACAGTATTTACACCGGCTTAGGGTTATTGACATTTGCCGTTGGTTCTCACCGTCATCGGCAATTTGCAGGTGCATCCGGTTAATGAAGGCTTTTGACCGCTTGTACAGTAAACGACTGTCGGCGTTGGGGTCGGGGTCGCGGTCGGGGTCGGCGTTGCCGTCGGCGTTGGCGTCGGGGTCGGCGTTACGGTTGGCGTCGGCGTTACCGTCGGTGTTGGGGTTGGCGTCGCCCCCGGCGGGGTCGGGGTAATTAATACGATGGTCGAAGTCGCTGTCGGCGATGCGGTTGCGGTTGCCGTCGGCGAAGCAGTCGGTGTTGCCGTCGGCGTTGCCGTCGGCGTTGGGGTCGGCAGCGTCGTCGCTTCATCATCTCTGACGACCACCCAATTGTTTACATCCGAACTGTCATTGACCGCGGTTACGGTCGGATTTCCAAAAGTCGGTAAAGTTTCGCCGCCATTGAGCATCGCGACCGTCCCCGTCGAAGAAAGCGAAATAATATTTGAATTGGCAACCGTCGCCGTTGCGAGAGTACAGTTTTCACAAAAAGTAAAAACCGGCGAAATGGCATTCCCGCTGGCATTGAGCGTCGTGGTATTCCCAAAACGATCAAATTTAATAGTGACCGGAAAAACCAGATCTGTTCCAAGAATTTTCACCCCGCTCAAACTTGGGAAACTGACATATTTTGTTTCCGAAGTTTCAAGCGTGCCGTTTTGGTTTAAGTCGATCAAAACGTTGTAAGATGTCGCGCTGGTGATCGTTATACGCGTCATATCAGCGGCTGTCATCGCCCGCCTTTTTACGGCATCGAATCTGGCGCGTTCTAAATTGACCTTGAACTCGCGGGCAAGATTTTGCCTTTGCATATTGGATTGGGCACTGGTCATTCGCGTCACCGCCATTCCGACCAGTACGCCTCCGACTGCCAGAACTATCAATATTTCCATCAAAGATTTTCCGCTTTGAGCATTAAATTTATTTTTATTCATTAACTTCTCGGTTTATTAGATATGGTCGTTTCAGGGGTTGTATAAGCAATACACCATCTAATGTTGTAGCACGAAAGTTTAAATATGTCAAAGCTTTTTTAAAAAGGTTTAACATATTGTGAAAAGGCGAGTTATATCATTCATTTTGACTGATTTTCTTTCAAAATGAATGATTATAACTCGCCTTTTCTGAGCCCGAAAATTCTATCGGGACAGTCTTTCTTGCAAGTATTTTTTTAATTCGGAGATATTTATTCTTTCCTGTTCCCAGGTGTCGCGGTCGCGGACAGTTACGGAATTGTCTTCGAGCGATTCGTGGTCAACCGTCACGCAGAAAGGCGTGCCGATTTCGTCCTGGCGTGCGTAGAGTTTGCCGATGCCGCCCGTGTCGTCGTAAACGGTTCGCATCAATGGGAGCAGATCCTTTTTCAGTTGTTTTGCGAGAGCGACGATTTCGGGTTTGTTTTTCGCTAACGGCAAAACGGCGACTTTGATCGGCGCAAGTTCGGGTTTGAGTTTCAGGATCACGCGAACCTCGCCCTTTTCGTTTGTTTTTTCCGTGTAAGCATCCATCAAAACGGCGAGCAAAGTGCGGTTGACGCCGACGGCTGGCTCGATCACATACGGATAAAAACGCTCGTTCGTTTGCGGATCGAAATACGACAGATCGTCGGTCGAATCGGAATTGAGCCGTTTGCCTTCGCGGTCTTCGGGTTTCTTGGAATGCGTTTTCAGGTCGAAATCCGTGCGGTTGGCAATGCCCATCAGCTCGTCGAATTGTTTTTCCTCGTCGTCGCGTTCAGGAAAAAAGCGATAGAGAATATCAACGGTGCGTTCGGCGTAATGCGCGAGTTCTTCTTTGGTTTGCTCATAAAGTTTGAGATTTTCGCGTGAAATTCCGAGGCTGTCGAACCATTCGAGAAATCCGTCGATAAATTCCTGATGAATCCGCGGCGCGTCTTCGGGGCGGCAGAAATATTCCATCTCCATCTGCTCGAATTCGCGTGTCCGGAAGATAAAATTGCCGGGCGTCACTTCGTTGCGGAAGGCTTTGCCGATCTGCGCGATGCCGAACGGCAGCTTGCGGCGCGAAGTGTCGAGAACGTTCTTGAAATTGATAAAAATTCCCTGCGCGGTTTCGGGGCGCAGATACGCGAGCGCCGATTCGTCCTCGTCCGATGAGATCGCGCCGACCGTTGTGCGGAACATCAGATTAAATTCGCGCGGCTCGGTCAGATCGCAGTCTTTGCCGCTTCCGGCGTGATGCGCGGGATCTTTCGGGCAATTCACGTCCTGTAATTTATCGAGCCTGAACCTGCCTTTACAAGCGCGGCAATCGACGAGCGGATCGCTGAACGTCGCTTCGTGTCCGCTGTATTGCCAGACCAGACGGTTTTGGATGATCGAAGAATCCAAGCCTTCGATGTCGTCGCGTTCGTGGACGAGCCAACGCCACCAACTGCGCTTGATATTATTCGCCAGTTCGACTCCGAGCGAGCCGTAATCCCAACTGCTTCCGAGTCCGCCGTAAATTTCCGACGCGGGAAAAACAAAGCCCCGGCGTTTTGCAAGGCTGACAATCGTTTCAATATTCGGTGCTGTCATAATTCGATTTTAGATTTTGGATTTCGGATTTCGGATTTTTCAATCAAACTTCCATCCAAAACTATTAAAGTGTAGATTTTACAACGAACGACGAACAACGAACAACGAACAAAAACAAAAAAGAGAAGAGGAAATTCAAATCTCCTCTTCTCCTCTTCTCTTTTTCTACGCTTCTCGCTTATTCCTGCGGGACAGGCAGCGGCGCTCCCGGCGGAACGAACCAGATCTCGTAGGTCGTTTTCAGCCGAGTGCTGTTGCCCTTGATGATCGATATTCGCCGCGGGTCGATGCCGCGCGTCTTGACCAGATAATCCAGCGTGCGTTTGCTGAGTTTATCGTAAGTGTTGCGCGTCATACTGATCTTGTCCGTGCCCTGATAGATAATGATATAAAGCTGCGCGTCGGGGTTGCCCTGCAGTTGCAGAACACAGTTGTCGAAACGCGCTTTGTCATCGTCAAACGCCCGCGAGTCGAAAGAGTCGCATTCGGTCGCCGAAATCACGGGTTTCTTTTCGACATCGGTCGGAACCGAGTTTTTCTGAAAACAGGTTTTGCCGTAAACGTCATCGGTCACGTCGAGTTCGGCGGTAATTCTTTGCCCGCCCATCCCGGTCGTGTCAACCGTGATCGCCGATGTGCCGAGTCCGCTCGTGACGCGAACTGTGTCGGGCGAAACCGTCCAACGATAATTAAGCGGTGTCGTCGAGCCGGTTACATTATTAAAAGCCGCGAAGGTGATCAGATCGCCTTCCAAAACTTTTTCGGGCGCGCTGACCGAAACATCATACGGGCAAGGTCTTTTGATGGTTTCTTCAACATATCGCAAACAAACGCAATTTTTGCGGTCTTTGGAAATCTCGACATCCTTCGTATAAACTTTGCCGTTCGGAAATTCGATCTCAAGCTTGTGAACACCCGGCTCAAGGTAAAATTCCGTCCCCTCGCCGATGCCGCTCATTCCCTTATAAACTCCGTCAATTTTGACTGGATAGGAAACGGGCGAGGTTTTCACGGTTAAAATCCCCGTATTTTTCGGTCGTTTGTTCTTTTCGTCGCCGTAACCGAAGACGGAAGTCATCCCTAAAGTGAGCATCAGCCCGACAATAAACAAAAAATTGTAACTGATCATTCGCATTTTTTTATCCTCTGTAGTGTTCCGGGTTTCGGCACCAGGCGGCGTGTCAGACGGCCGCTGCCGAAACTCAAAACCAATCTTTACTCCTCAGTCTTGTCCGTGTCCTTTTTGCCGAACTTACGGCGTGCCGCCAGACCGATTCCCGCGAGTCCCGTTCCGAACAACAAAATTGTCATCGGTTCCGGCACGGGTTCGGGCGGAGTCGGTGTCGGCGTGATGGTCGGCGTCGGCGTGACAGTCGGCGTCGGTGTAATGGTCGGTGTCGTCGTCGGTGTCGTCGTTGGCGTGGTCGTCGGCGTCGGCGTCGGCGTTTTGTCCTTGCGCGTGATGATAAAAGCGATCGGAATCGCCGCCAAACCTAACAAAGCCCATTTCGGGAAACCTCGTTTGACGACCGAAACATCAACACAATCGCAAACTTCGTCTTCGACGACATCGGTTTTTATTTCCGTAATTACCCGGTCGTCTTGCTGCGGTGTTTTTGTTTTGTCATCGTCATCGCCGTCATTGTCGCCGAATAAGATCAAATCGTTTGCCAACCGCAGCTGAGCAAACGCACCGGTTTTGGCGTTGCCCGGTTTGACGTTGACAACCTGTACAACCTGATTAAATTTCACGGGTGCGGCGTTTGCTGAAAAGGTTAATGTCAAAACCGACATCAAGCTGAATGCCGCAAGAAAAAATCTGAATTTAAAATTTCTCATCGTTTTTACCTAGCCGAACTTTTACTCGTGTAAGAAAACAGAGCTTTAGCAAGTCTATATTTATTCGATACTTGCCAATTAAATGAATTTTTAGAAGTCTTGTGGCACAAACTATACCAAAAAATTAAATCCAATGCACTATTTCGCGGTGCAAATTGCCTTAATTTTTCCTCTAAAATTTCCTTTATTGCTAGCTGTCATCTGTGAAAAGGTATAATCAAAGAACATTTCCAAAAATTATTCGATTTTTTCGCCTGTTTTTTCAGAAAATCCATTCTCAATAAATAAACGGGCAAAAAGCCGAAAGTAAAATTAAAGGAATTTTTTCCCTTTCTACTTTCGGCTTTTGCCCGTTTACAGTTATCTGTTTACTTTTAGTTCGCCTGTGCTTTTTCTTCCTGGAGTACAGCTTTCCGCGAAAGTTTTATCTTGTTGCCTTCCTTGCCGATGCATTTGACCAGAACCTGCTGACCTTCTTTGAGCTCGTCGCGGACATCGCGGATCCTTCGATCCGAAATTTCCGAGATATGCAGAAGTCCTTCGAGTCCGGGGAAAATTTCGACGAACGCGCCGAAATCAACGATCCGCATAACGGTTCCGAGATAGGTTTCACCAATTTCGGCTTCGGCGGTAATCGCTTTGATCCGATCGATCGCCGCTTGTGCCGCTTCGCCGTCGTGGGTCGCGATATTGATCGTTCCGTCATCGGAAATATCAATTTTCGCGCCGGTTTCTTCGGTAATCGAACGAATCATTTTGCCGCCTGGTCCGATTACTTCGCGGATCTTATCCGGGTTGATCTGCATCGTGATGATGCGCGGCGCATACGGCGAAATGTCCTCGCGCGGTTCGGCGATCGCTTCCTTCATTATGTTCAGGATATGCAGACGACCTTTGCGGGCTTGCTCGAGAGCTTCCTGCAAGATCATCGCGTTGATGCCGCCGATCTTAATATCCATCTGCAAAGCGGTGATGCCTTCTTCGGTTCCGGTAACCTTAAAGTCCATATCGCCGTAATGGTCTTCGGCACCCGCGATGTCCGAAAGAATCGCATAACGATTGCCTTCCATCACGAGTCCCATCGCAACGCCCGCCACGGGACGCTTGATCGGCACGCCCGCGTCCATTAAGGACAAACAGCCGCCGCAGACCGAAGCCATCGAGCTCGAACCGTTCGATTCGGTAATGTCCGAAACAATCCGGATCGTGTAGGGAAATTCTGCTTCTGTCGGCAAAATCGCTTCGATCGCGCGCCGCGCCAGATTTCCGTGTCCGATCTCACGCCGCGAAGATGTTCCGACTCTGCCGGTTTCGCCGACCGAATAGGGCGGAAAATTGTAATGGAGCAGAAAGCGGCGTTTGGTTTCGCCTTTTTCCAGATCGTCCATAAACTGCTCGTCGTCCTTGGTTCCCAAAGTTGACGTGACGATCGCCTGTGTTTCGCCGCGTGTGAAAAGCGCCGAACCGTGAACACGCGGCAGCCAACCGACTTCGCAGGTGATCGGGCGAATTTCGCTGAATTTGCGTCCGTCGGGACGGCGGCGATTACCGAGAATGTCTTCGCGGAAGATTTTTTCTTTCAAATGTGAAAAGACCTTTCCAGCCATCGAGCGGGTTGCCGGATCGTCTTCGGGATAGCTTTCGACGACTTCTTTTTTCAAAGCATCGAGTCCCGCATAAGTTGAAATTTTGTCTCTGCCCGTCGAATCAAGCGCGGTGCGCAATTTGTCGGTGTAGTTTTGTTCGATTTCCGCGAGCAGCGTTTCGTCCAATGACGGTGTGACGACTTCGCGTTTCGTGATTTCGAGAGCCTTGAACAGCTCTTTCTGCCACAGACAAAGGCGTTTGATTTCCTTGTGCGCGAGCATCAGGGCTTCGACCATGATTTTTTCCGAAACCTCTTTGGCTTCGGATTCGACCATCACGATCGCTTCTTCGGTTCCCGCGACAACCAGATTGAGCTGCGAATCGCGGCGTTCGTCATAGCTCGGATTGATGATATATTTTTCGTCAACCAACCCGATGCGCACGCCGGCGATCGGAGTTTCAAACGGAATGTCCGAAAGATACATCGCGCACGACGCGCCCGTAATTGCAAAAACATCCGGGTCGTTTTCGGTATCGGCGGAAATAACCGTGCAGATGATCTGTGTTTCAAAACGGTAGCCTTCCGGAAAAAGCGGACGCACGGGTCGGTCGATCAAGCGGCAGGTTAAAGTTTCCTTTTCCGAGGGGCGACCTTCGCGGCGAAAATAGTTTCCCGGAATTCGTCCGGCAGAATAAGTTGATTCACGATATTCGACCGTGAGCGGAAAGAAATCCAGTCCTTCCTTGGCGGTGCGCGCGCTGACCGCCGTCACTAAAATCATTGTGTCGCCGTATTGGATAATAACCGATCCATCGGCTTGCTTGGCGACTTTCCCTGTTTCAACCGTTAATTCCCCGCTGCCGAGTTTGATTGATTCTTTTAAATATTTTCTATTTGTCATTATGTGATTTCCTCTTAAACAAAAAGCGGCAGAAAAGCTCGCCGTGATGCTTTTTCCGCCGCCTTTGAATTATTCAACGACTGTTCTCTTCTGCTAAAAGCATTCGCGCTGTCACGTTCAGCAAACCTTTAGCAAATTCTTCGAGAGAACTTATTCTTACGATGACTCGAAGAAGTCAATTTAGCTGAAAGTTGATAACGGATAGCGGATAGTTTTGAATTCATTTTTCACTATCCCCTATCCGTTATCAACTTTTCACTATCTTCTTAATTTTAATTTCTCAATGATTATGTGATATTCGTTAATATCTTTACGCTTGAGATAATCCAGTAATTTTCTGCGGCGCGAGACCAGTTTTAATAAACCCCGGCGAGAATTGTTGTCTTTTTTATGAATTCTGAAATGCTGTGTCAATTCATTGATGCGCTGGGTCAGAAGTGCGATCTGCACCTGTGACGAACCCGTGTCCGATGTGTGTGTTTTATAATCTGTAACGATTTGTTCTTTTAATTCAGTAGCTGTTGCCATAAATGTTATTTACTAAAAATAGCCTCTCCTTTTGCTCGCAGTAACTCCGTTCATCAAAAACGGTAACCACGAAAATTTTATTTTCTTAACTGTTAATTTTGTTGGTTAATAGTCTCTATCAAATTACCACAATTAACCGGTAACAAGCAATGCGTTTGGTTATTGCTTGAATTCTTCCATAAACTTGGTCGAAAAATCTCCCTTTTGAAATTTTTCGTCGTTCATAATCTTTAAATGAAGCGGAATCGTCGTTTTAATGCCTTCGACGACCATCGCTTCGAGCGCGCGGCGCATCCGTGCGATCGCCGATTCGCGGGTGCGGGCGTGCACGATGAGTTTGGCGATCATCGAATCATAATACGGCGGCACGACATAACCCGGATAAACTGCGGTATCAACCCGCACGCCCGGTCCGCCCGGCAGATTCAAAGCCGTGATCTTGCCCGGACTCGGCGTAAATGTCACAGGGTCTTCGGCATTGATGCGGCATTCGATCGAATGACCGAAAATCTGCACTTCGTCCTGTTTAAAGCCGAGTTCTTCGCCCATCGCGATGCGGATCTGGTTGCGGACAATATCAACGAGCGTGACCATTTCCGTCACCGGATGCTCGACCTGCACGCGCGTGTTCATTTCCATAAAATAGAAAGAACCGTCTTCGTCGAGCAGAAACTCAAAAGTTCCCGCGCTCGAATAACCGATTTCCTGACACGCTTTGACCGCAACTGCGCCCATTCTTTCGCGTTGTTCTTTCGTAATCACGGGCGAAGGCGCTTCTTCCAACAATTTTTGATGCCGCCGCTGAATCGAGCATTCGCGTTCGCCGAGATGAATCACGTTGCCATGTTCGTCAGCCAAAACCTGAATTTCGATGTGGCGCGGTCGTTCGATATATCTTTCGATGTAAACCGAACCATTTTTAAATGCCGCGAGGGCTTCGGTTTGCGCGAGTTCGAGATTCGTCGCCAGATCTTCTTCCTGACGAACGATGCGCATTCCGCGCCCGCCGCCGCCTGCCGCCGCTTTGATGATGATCGGAAAACCGATCTCTTTCGCGATCTTGATCGCTTCGTCCGGGTTTTCGATCGGGTCGGGCGAACCCGGCAAGATCGGGACGCCGGCGGCTTTCATTGTTCTTCGGGCTTCGACCTTATCGCCCATCATTCCGATCACTTCGGCACGCGGTCCGATAAATTTGATGTTGCAGTCTTCGCAGATCTTTGCAAAAGTTTCCGATTCCGCCAAAAATCCGTAGCCCGGATGAATCGCGTCAACGTTCGTGATCTCCGCCGCGCTGATGATTGCCGGAATATTCAGATAGCTTTGCGCCGAGGGTGGTGCGCCGATGCAGACGGCTTCGTCGGCAAAACGCACGTGGAGGGCTTCGCGGTCGGCTTCCGAGTGAACGGCGACCGTTTTGATGCCCATTTCCTTGCACGTCCAGATGATCCGGCAGGCAATTTCGCCGCGATTGGCGATTAAAATTTTGCGAATTTCGCGTTTTTTCATTAACAAAAATTTAGCCACAAATTACACGAATAACACGAATAAAAAGAAAATATTTGTGTAATTTGTGAAATTCGTGGCTGGCTTTACTTTCTAATTCCGAATAGCGGCTGACCGTATTCGACCGGCTGACCGTTTTCGACGTAAATTTTAACGACCTCGCCCGAAGTTTCCGCCTGAATTTCGTTCATCAGCTTCATCGCTTCGACGATACAGACGACCGTACTGTCGGAAACCTTATCGCCTTCCTGAACATACGG
>Ga0310813_10002748_pt1 | contig 10644 bp, 5 predicted proteins | sample YN3metagenome_FD_203086 | JGI IMG/M metagenome (GOLD analysis project Ga0310813, IMG submission 203086) | Soil microbial communities from experimental microcosm in Duke University, North Carolina, United States - YN3 | ecosystem: Engineered > Artificial ecosystem > Soil microcosm > Unclassified ... | reverse complement strand
TCGATCGCCGCCGCTCATGCGGGCGTCACCACCGGCGAATGGGGCGACGTGCTGCGAAAAGCGTTCGGCGATTGGCGCGCCCCCACCGGCGTCGGCCGCGCCGCCGCCGCGCTCGGCGATCCGAAGGCGCTCGAGGCGGTGCGGAAGCGCGTCGAAGAGGTCTCGTGCCGTCTCGGCCGCCGCCTGAAGATGCTGGTCGGGAAGCCCGGCCTCGACGGCCATTCCAACGGCGCCGAGCAGATCGCCGTGCGCGCGCGCGACGCCGGCTTCGAGGTCGTCTACGAAGGCATCCGCTTGACGCCGGCCGAGATCGTCAACGCCGCGGTGGAAGAGGGTGTCCACGTCGTCGGCCTCTCGATCCTCTCGGGCTCGCACAAGCCGCTCGTCGCCGCGGTGATCGAAGGCTTGAAGACATCCGGCATCGGCGACGTGCCCGTCGTCGTCGGCGGCATCATCCCGCCCGAAGACGCCGCCGCGCTGAAGGCGGCCGGCGTCGCCGCCGTCTACACGCCCAAGGATTTCGACCTGAACGCGATCATGGCCGACATCGTCGCCATCGTGGAACGCGGGAACAGGAGAGCCGCCTAGCGGCGTGCCGCTTCGCGGAGAAACGCAGCCATGGAGGCACAGCGCGTCGAACGAAAGCTAACGGCGATCCTGGCGGCGGATGTCGCCGGCTATTCGCGGCTCATGGGCGAGGACGAGGAGGGAACCCTCGCCGCGCTCACCGCGCACCGCCGCGAGTCCGTCGAACCTGCGATCGCGGAGCACCACGGCCGCGTCTTCAAGACGATGGGCGACGGCTTCCTCGTCGAATTCGCCAGCGTCGTGGATGCCGTGCGCTGCGCGCTCGCGATCCAGGAGGCGATGCGCGCGCGCAACGAAGCGGTCCCCGCCGGCCGGCGGATCGAATTCCGCATCGGCGTCAATCTCGGCGACGTCATGATGCAGGGGGACGACCTCTACGGCGACGGCGTCAACATCGCAGCACGGCTCGAAGCGCTCGCGGAACCCGGCGGGATCTGCGTCTCCGAGGCCGTCCATCAGCAGGCACGCAATCGCCTGAAGCTCGCCTTCGAGGATCTCGGCCCCACCACGCTCAAGAACATCGCCGAGCCGGTGCGGCCCTACCGCATCCGCCGCGCCGGCGCCGCGCCGGGCGCGGAGCCCGCGCCGCTGCGCCTGCCCGACAAGCCCTCCATCGCCGTACTGCCCTTCGCCAATCTCAGCGCCGATCCCGAACAGGAATATTTCTCCGACGGCATCACCGAGGACGTGATCACCGACCTCTCCAAGATCTCCGGTTTCTTCGTGATCGCGCGCAACTCCACCTTTGTTTACAAGGGCAAGTCGGTGAACGTCACGGCGGTCGGGCGCGAGCTCGGCGTGCGCTACGTGCTCGAAGGCAGCGTGCGCAAGGCGGGAGGGCGCCTGCGCATCACCGCGCAGCTCATCGAGGCGGCCACGGGCGGGCACGTCTGGGCCGAGCGCTACGACCGCGACATCGGTGACATTTTCGCCGTGCAGGACGATGTCACGCGCCAGATCGTGACGGCGCTGGCGCTGCATTTGAAGCCGGCCGAGCGCGAGCGCATCTTCGAGCGCGGCACGGGAAGCTTCGAAGCCTACGATCTCTTCCTGCGCGGACGCGAGCTCATCGTGCTGCATACCAAGGCCGAAGGCCGCGCCGGCCAGGAGCTGATGCGGCGCGCGATCGCGGTCGACCCCCGCTTCGGGAAGGCCCACGCGCTGCTCGCCTTCGCGCGCGTCCACGAGTTCATAAACCGCTGGGTCGACGATCCCGCCGCCGCTCTCGACGAGGCGCGCGCGCTGGCCGAAAAGGCGGTGGCCCTCGCGCCGCGCGATTCGGAATGCCACTGGTCGCTCGGCGTCGCCCTCATGTGGGGGCGCGAGCACGACCGCGCGCTCGCCGAGGCGCGCACCTGCATCGCGCTCGAGCCCAGCTCGGTCCTCGGCCACTCGCTGCTGGGTTCCGCGCTCGTCTATGCGGGCGCGCCCGCCGGGGCGCTCGAGGCGCTGGCCGCCGCCATGCGGCTCGATCCGCACTACCCCGACGTCGTCCTCTATTTCGTCGCCCAGGCGCATTTCAACCTCGCCCAGTTCGCCGAGGCCGAGGCGGCGCTGCGCAAGCGCATCGTCCGCAACCCCAACTCCGAAACGACGCATGTGCTGCTGGCCTCGCTCTACGGCCACCAGGGCCGCCCCGCCGAGGCGCGCGCCGCCTGGGACGAGGCGCTGCGCATCAATCCGGATTACACCTTCGCGCACCGGCGCGCCGTTCTGCCGTTCAGGAACCCGGCCGATCTCGAGCGCATGGCCGAAGGCCTGCGCAAGGCGGGATTGCCGGCGTAGGTGCCCCCCGCGCACCGCTTGCCGCCTGCCGCTACCAACGCGACGCGGGCTTCGGGGTCATCTGCGAGGGCATCCGCTTGACGCCGGCCCAGATCGTCAACGCCGCGGTGGAAGAGGGCGTCCGCATCGTCGGTCTCTCGATCCTCTCGGGCTCGCACAAGCCGCTCGTCGCCGCGGTCATCGAAGGCTTGAAGACATCCGGCATCGGCGACGTGCCCGTCGTCGGCGGCGGCATCATCCCGCCCGAAGACGCCGCCGCGTTGAAAGCCGCCGGCGTCGCCGCCGTCTACACGCCCAAGGATTTCGACCTGAACGCGATCATGGCCGTCATCGTCGCGATCGTGGTGCGCGGGGCGCGAAGGGCGGCCTAGCGCGCGGTATAACCGGGGTCATGCCAGTAAAAACGGCCCGTGGGTTGCGCCGACGGTGCTGTCCGTTCGGCTCGTAACGGGCGGGTCGCGGGCGGCGGTGCACTCTCGTTCGGCGGCGCGGCGGCTGCGGCCGGGCGATCGCCGCTTCGGGCCTCGTTGCCTTCGGCGGCGTCGAGCATCAGGCGGTGGTACTTGGCCAAGCCCTGAAGCATTTCAGCCCTGCGCATTTGGCTTTCGACCGTTTGAGGCAGTGGCCCGGCGGGAGTGGCGAGTACGGGCGCAATCTTCGCGGACCCGCCCAGGGATGGCGGCGCGTCGTGGAAGCCTGGTGGCCAATAGCGCGCGCCGTAGAAAACGGCCGCGGTGGACAGCACGCTGGCGACGGCAATCGTGACGGAGCGACTCATGTGCGGCCTCCGGATTGGGCGGCCGCCTGTGCGCGAAGGCGGCGGCACGGGATTTGTCAATTTCGGCGACGAAGTGCGGCCGAGCAGCAACGTCGCCGCGGGTTCGTCCCTTCGCTGGATCGGCGGCGCGCGCCGCATGGCGATTTGCGTGGCGGGGCCGGTCATGAACCGACGCAATTCCTCGACCGATTGCGGCCGGTCTTGCGGGCGATTCCGCAACGCGGCTTCTACGGTGAACGCGAGGCTTGTGCTGGCGCGCTGGCGCAGCAGCGCGAGATCGGTGGCCATGGGATCGGCCTGGCCGCGCGCGAGCGCCTCCGCCCGGACGAACGGCGGCGGCGTCGGCCGCCCCGCGAGGCAACGCAACATGACCGCGCCGAGGCCGTGCACGTCGGTCCAGGGCCCGTCTGCGTCGCCGGTTCCCCGTTGCTCGAACTCTGCGGCGCCGTTGGCAAACGCCGGGTTGCCGCGCGCGGCTTCGCGGATTGAACGATGAAGGGTGGCTCCGAAACCGAGCAGCATCGGCGTCTTGTCGGCGCGAATCAGTATGTTCTCGGGCTTGATAGCGCCGTGCAGCGATCCGCAACCATGCATTTCCTCGACGGCGCCGAGCAAAGGGCGCACGGTCGCGAGCATGTCGGGCTCCGTGAGGGTTCGGTCGGGCGCGAGGAGCGCGGCGAGCGTTGTTCCCGCGTAGGAAACCACGACCAAGTATGCGGTGCCGTTGGCTTCGAAATAAGCCAGCACCTCCGGCAAGTTGGGATGGTGGAAACCGGCCGCCATCTTGGCGTCGGAATGGAACCGCTCGAGCGCTTCGTCGAACACGTGCGCCGAATCGCCGGCGCGCGGAAGCACCGTGCGGGCATCCGTCGCTCGCTTCGCGAAATCCGAAGGCAACAGCTCCTTGATCACGACCTCGCGTTCGGTCAATTCCTCTTGCGCGCTGTAGGTCGTGCCGAAGCCGCCGCTGCCGAGAGTCCCGAGAATCGTGTAGTGACCGATCTTCGTGCCGGGAGGGAGAGTGTTCGAGCCGTGATGGTCGCGCACGGTCGCCCGCAGACGCGCGGCGTGGCCTATGCCATGGTGCCGAGCCAATGCGCCGAAATCTCGCATCACGTACCTTGGAGGGAACTGCGGCGAGGCAATCGCGTAAGCCAATCGTTCGCCGCCAAAATTCGGATCAGCCCGATTGTTCAATCCTAGAGGCCGCCCCGCCGCGCGCCGCTAATCTGCATCAATACTTGCAAAAAGATCGGGGCCGCCCGCTTTGAGGTCGCGCCATCGGCTCGCCGCCGTCTACGCGCCCAAGGATTTCGACCTGAACGCGATCATGGCCGACATCGTCGCCATCGTGGAGCGCGGGGCGCGAAGGGCGGCGTAACGGAGCGGCTCGAAAGCGCGTTCGGTTGCGGCGCCGCGTTCTCGCCGCGCGTCATCGGCCGGTCAAGTGACCGCGCTCACACACGCGGCGCCGGGGATTCCTTGTGCCCACCCGAGCCCGGTGCGATCATTCGCGAGCGCAACCGCCCGTCGCGGCGGCCGATGGGCGCTGGGACGCAGCGGAAAGGGGATTTGCCATGCGACTGCTCGTCAAGGTGCGTCCCGACCGAGCCGCCCGGCAGCTGGCCATCGGCCGCACGGCGATCGAGATCAAGGCGCCGCTGCTTCCGAGTGTCGAGGCGGCGCGCAAGCCCGGCCTCGCCGCCGCGCCGGTGTGGCACAAGGCCGAGGTAAAGGAGGGCGCCGAGCCCAATGCCTGGGACCTCTGCCATCGCCTGACGGCGCGCGGCCTCGGCGCCGCGGACACCGGCGTCGAGCTGGCCGAGCCCGATCTCGAGCAGCGCTGGATCACCGGCGAGCGCGGCGACCAGGCCTTTGCTCTCACGCGGCCATGCACCGAGCAGGTACCGCAAAGCAATTCCTATCCGCGCGGTCCCTCCGAGCGCTGGTTCGGCGAAGACACGTTCTCGCAGCTCTACGACGCGGCGGATGCCGTGGGCGATCCCGGCGCCAAGCGCCTCCGCATCGCCCACATCGACACCGGCTACGATCCCCACCAGGCGGTGAAGCCGCCCAACATCTCGACGGCGCTGCAGCGGAATTTCGTCGACGAGAGCTTCCCCACCGACGCCACCGACCGCAGCGATTCGCTGATCAAGACGCTCGGCCACGGCACCGGCACCATCGGTATCCTCGCCGGGATGTGGGACGGCGAGCGCCTGGGCGGCGCGTCCGCGCTCGAGATCGTGCCGATCCGCATCGCCGATTTCGTCGTTCTCATGCGCAGCAGCGCGCTCGCCCAGGCCTTCGACTACGTCCACAGCCTGGCCGACGGCGCGAACCGCATCGACGTGATCACGCTCAGCATGGGCGGCGTGCCGTCCCAGGCCTGGGCCGACGCGGTGAACGCGCTCTACGAGGTCGGCGTTTTCGTCGTGGCCGCCGCCGGCAACAACTTCGGCAATCTGCCGACCAGCGCCATCGTCTATCCGGCGCGCTTCAACCGCGTCGTCGCCGCCTGCGGCGCCATGGCCGACGGCCGCCCCTACGCCGATCTCGGCCTCCGGCACATGGCCGGGAACTACGGGCCCGAGACCAAGATGCGCACGGCGATCGCGGCCTTCACGCCCAACATTCCCTGGGCGCGCTTCGGCTGCCCCGACGCGGTCGATCTCGACGGCGGCGGCACTTCGGCGGCGACGCCCCAGGTGGCCGCGGCGGCGGCGCTCTGGCTGCAGAAGAACAAGGCCGCGCTCGCCGCCTATCCGCAGAAATGGATGCGCATCGAGGCGGCGCGCACGGCGCTGTTCGGGACGGCGCAAAAACCGAAGGACGAGGCGCCGCAGGAAGAGAAGGAGCGGTGGAAGAAATATTTCGGGACCGGACTGCTCCGCGGAATGGATGCGCTCAGCGTGGCGCCAGCGGCGGCCTCGACCCTCAAGAGCGAAGCGGCAGACGAAGTGTCGTTCCCGATCCTGCAACTTCTCTTCGGCGGCGACGTCGGCGTCGCGCGCGACATGAATCCGCGCATGCTCGAGATCGAGGCGGCACAGCTTGCCGCGCGCTCGCACCGCATCCAGCAGGCGCTCGACGAGGTCGCGGCCGAGGCCAAGGCGGCGGCCGAGGCGAAGCGCCCGGCCCCGGGCTTCACCGCCGCCACCCGCGCGGTGCTTGACGCGCTGGTTGAGGACGCGAACGCCTCGCAGACGTTGCGTCAGGCGATCGACGGCCGCGCCGGCGGCCGTGGCGGCGGACGGGGCGGCGGCGCCGGGCAGCCGCCGGGCGAACCGCCATCGCCTGCGGCGAAGGCGCCGATCGCCGCACTTGCCACTTCTTCGCTGCCCCAGGCGCTGGCATGGCCAGTGCCGGAGCCCGCGGCGCGGCGCCTGCGCGTCTACGCCCAGGACCCGCTCACCGGCACCACGCTCGACACGCTCCATCTCAACGAAGCGACCTTGCGCGTGCGCTGGGAGCACGATCTCCAGCCAGGGCCGGTCGGCGAGTATCTCGAGGTCGTGGACGTCGATCCCACCAACAACTCGGTCTACGCGCCGGTCGACCTCGACCACCGCAATCTCCTCAGCACCGACGGGCTCGCGCCCGCCGAAGGCCTACCGCAGTTCCATCAGCAGATGGTCTACGCGGTGGCGATGAAGACGATCGGCCATTTCGAGCGCGCGCTGGGGCGCGTCGCGCAGTGGGCGCCGCGCATCGTTCCGCCGCCGTGGGAGGACGCGCCGCCGGGTACGCGCCGCGAATACCGCTTCGTCCGGCGCTTGCGCATCTACCCGCATGCGCTGCGCGAGGCCAACGCCTATTACAGCCCGGACAAGAAGGCGCTGCTGTTCGGCTACTTCCCGGCCGAGCTGCACGCCGGGGGCAACCTGCCGCGCGGCATGGTCTTCACCTGCCTCTCGCACGACGTCGTCGCGCACGAGACCACGCACGCCCTCCTCGACGGCGTGCATCCGCGCTTCAGCGAGGCGAGCAACCTCGACATGCCGGCTTTCCACGAGGCCTTCGCCGACGTGGTGGCCCTGATGCAGCATTTCACCATGCCGGAGGCCCTCAGGGATGCGATCCGCAAGACGCGTGGCGAACTCGCGCGCCAGAACCAACTGGGCGCGCTGGCCTGGCAGTTCGGCCAGGCGATAGGCGAGCGCGGCGCGCTGCGCGACGCCATCGGCCGCTTCGACGAAAAGGGCGAATGGAAACCGACCGAGCCGACGCCAACCGACTACGACAATGCCACCGAGGCGCATGACCGCGGCGCTGTGCTGGTGGCGGCGGTGTTCGATGCGTTCCTCCAGATCTACCGGCATGAGACGAACGATTTGTTCCGGCTCGCCAGCAGCGGCACCGGCGTGCTCCCGCCGGGCGAGATCCCGGGGCTGCTGGTCGATTGCCTCGCCGAGAAGGCCGCGGAAATCGCCGACCACATCCTCGACGTCTGCATCCGCGCGCTCGACTACTGCCCGCCGGTCGACCTCACCTTCGGCGAGTATCTGCGCGCGCTGGTCACCGCCGACCGCGATATCCACCGCGACGATTCCGGCGCCTACCGCGTTGCCATGATCGACGCGTTCCGCAAGCGCGGCATCTATCCCACCGGGGTCAACAGCCTCTCCGAACTCTCGCTGGCCTGGGAGGCGCCGGAGCGGCCGCTCCCCGATCTCGCGCGCGCGATCCGCGCCCTCGACCGCAGCTGGGATCTCGACGCCAAGCGCTTCGAGGCGTTCGCGCTCGCGCGCGAGAACGCGCGCAAGCTGCACCGCTGGCTCGCCGATCGCGAGCGCAGCGAGGCTGACCTGCGGCTCCTCGGCTTGCGCAACACCGGCGCGGCCGCGGACATGGACGAGCCCGGCGAGTTCTCGAAGATCGAGGTCCACTCGGTCCGCCCGGCCCGGCGCATCGCCGTAGGACGGCAGCTGCGCGTCGATCTCGTCGTCGAGCTTACGCAGAAATGGGTGCCCGCCGACGACCCGGCGCAGTTCCATCGCGGCGGCAGCACGCTCATCATCGATGCCGACACGGGCGACATCCGCTACGTCATCCGAAAGCGCGTCGACAACCACGAGCGTATGGCGGCGCAGGACGCGTTCCGCGCGGTCCACCGCGCGGCGGCGCTTCACGCATCCTATTTCGGGCCCGAGACGAGCGCCGCCGAGCCGTTCGCCATCGCCCACCGCAACATGTAGGAGCGGGAGAGCGCCATGCCGAAACCCACCAAACGGTCCGCACCGCAAGCACGCAAGCGGCGCGCCACGAAAGCACCCGCATCCCCGACCGCCCGCGCGGGCGCGGCCCGGCGCCGCGTCACCATCCGGATGTACCGTCAGGGCATCGGCGATTGCTTCCTGCTGACGTTCCCCCGGCGCGGCGCGGACGACTTCCGCCTGGTGATCGATTGCGGCGTCCACCAGGCGCAGCCCAACGGCCCCGAGACGATGAAGAAGATCGTCGCCGATCTCGCCGCGGCCACCCAGGGCACGATCGATCTCCTCGTGCTCACCCACGAGCATCTCGACCACACCTCTGGTTTCATCCAGGCCGAGGACGCGTGGAAGCAGATCACGGTCAAAGAGGTGTGGTATGCCTGGACCGAGAATCCCAAGGAGTCGATGGCCCAGCGCCTGGGCCAGAAACGCCACGCGATGGTCGCGGCGCTGAGCGGCGTGCTCGTTCGCCAGCGGCTTGCGGGCGTGCCGTCGGAGCGCGCCGATCGCATCGAGAGCATCCTCGGCTTCTTCGGCGGCGCCGCCGGCGCCAAGGACCTCAAGATAAGGAAAGCGATCGACGCGCTCTGCAGCCAGGACCGCGTGCATTTCAAATCGCCCGGCGACGTCGAGACCTTCGACGGCGTCGATGCGCGCGTTTACGTGCTGGGCCCGCCCAAGGACACCGACCTCATCAAGAAGACCGACTCGCGGCCCGAGACCTACGGCCTCGCCCGGCTCGAGGCGGCGTTCGCGCTGGTCGAGAGCCTCCAGCCCGGCAAGAGCGAGTCGCCCTTCGACGAGCGGTTCTGGCTGCCGCTCGAGGCCAGCCGCAGCGTCGATTTTTTCGCCGCGCGCTATTGGGCCAAGCTGGCGCCCGAGCGCCCGGCGGTGCAGGTACCTTCGGAAGATCACGGCAATGCCCCGGTCGACCTCGAGGAAAACGGCCAGGAATGGCGGCGCATCGACGACGATTGGCTCGGCGCGCCCGAGCAATTGGCCTTGAAGCTCGACAACGCGACCAACAACACGAGCTTGGTTCTCGCCATCGAACTTCCGGGCGAGAGGCCGTCCGATGAGAACAACCCGGTCAAGGGCGACGTGCTCCTGTTTGCCGCCGACGCCCAGGTCGGCAACTGGCTCTCCTGGCAGGACGCGCGCTTCACGGTGGACGGGAAGACCGTCACCGGCCCCAATCTCCTCGAGCGCACGACGTTCTACAAAGTCGGCCACCACGGCAGCGGCAACGCCACGCTCAAGGCGAAGGGCCTCGAGGAGATGAAGGGGCTCCAGGTGGCGATGATGCCGACCGACCGCGCGATGGCGAAGAAAGTGAAGTGGGGCGAGCTGCCGCTCGAGGATTTGATCACGCGCCTCAACGAGAAGACCGATCGGCGTCTCGTCCGCTCGGACGAGGCCGTGCCGGACGCGCTCAAAGGCAAGGTCTCCGACAAGAACCCGCTCTACTACGAGATTGAGCTCTGATCCGACGCAACAGTCGGCGGCTGCATTTTCGAGTTTCGGCGTGCTACGACGTGCCCGTCTCATGGGGGTAGATGAGCATGCCGTCCGGACTAGACCATTTCTCCGCCGCCTACACCGATTGCCGCGCGAAATTCCTCGCCGCGCTGAAGTCGGCCGGCGGCGTGCACCTCGCGGCGCACGAAAACCCGAAGCGCGGCCCCGCCGGCGAGCCGCTTTACACCGACGTCGCGCGCATCGGCCCGGCCCATGCGCGGAAGCTTCTCATCCTCGTCTCTGGCACGCACGGGGTCGAGGGCTATTCGGGCTCGGGATGCCATACCGCGTGGCTCACGCGCGGCTGCTTCGACCGCCAGATCGGCGACGACACCGCCGTGCTCTTCATCCACGCGATCAACCCGTTCGGCTTCGCCTGGGGGCGGCGCACGAACGAGGACAATGTCGACTTGAACCGCAACTTCATCGATCACGCGAAGCCGCATCCGGCCAATCCCGACTACGCGGCGATCGCCGCGCATGTCGATCCGGTCGATTGGGACGATCCCGCCGCGCGCGCCAAGCACAACGCCGCCATCGCCACGTACCTCAAGCGCGACACGCACGACGTGATGTCGAAGGCGATGCATGGCGGGCAATACGTGAACCCCAAGGGCACGTTCTACGGCGGTACGGCGCCGGTGTGGTCGAACCGCGTCTTCCGTGCCGCCGTGGCCGAGCATGCGGCGCGCGCCGACCATATCGCAATCATCGACTATCACACCGGCGGCGGCCCGTTCGGCTTCGCCGATCATTTCG
>Ga0310813_10002744_pt1 | contig 10647 bp, 21 predicted proteins | sample YN3metagenome_FD_203086 | JGI IMG/M metagenome (GOLD analysis project Ga0310813, IMG submission 203086) | Soil microbial communities from experimental microcosm in Duke University, North Carolina, United States - YN3 | ecosystem: Engineered > Artificial ecosystem > Soil microcosm > Unclassified... | reverse complement strand
TCGTCAATGGCTTTTCTCGATTTTTACTGTCCAGTAATAACTAGAAGGCTTGCGGTAACTTTCTAAATCCATGTTTTTCAACTCAGGAATTTTAGTATAATCCACCGCACCTTTACGGCTATATCGTGATAATTTCAAGCCTGCACCTCTGCTATTTTTATTACCACTCATTGCTATAAGCATGTTCTTATATTTCTCCTCTTCACAAGCTAATTTCCTAGCTTCCGCACTCACAATTTGGTACTTTCTAGCGCATTCTAACCATGCTTCATTTGTAACTTGGATATAATCTCTTTCTTCCAACTCCGGAGCTATAAAATTGACCATGCAATTGTAAAACTTTTGCTCTTCGATAATGATCTTATCAATATAATCATTATCTCTTGGTACTTCCAAAATCACCACATCATCACCATTACGGCTATAATAGTAAGCCATTTTTAGCTTAGTGACTAACATCTGTTTTTGTACCTGAGGATAATAATGTTTAGGCACATATCCATCTTTTGCAACGGCATGATCCTCTTTACAAGCATTTTTTATTTCGACAATATAATTCCGACATGAGCTTATCCCGTCCAAACTCGCCATCATCCAGTCATATTCCTCAGATAAAATAACTTCAGGACGCATATCTAGTTTTTTTCTCTGATTAAAATCTTCTAGATATTCGGGTTCCAATTTTATGCCTTGTTCCATCGCATAATTCGATACATCGGCTTTCAAATCCATCTTTTCCAGCCACAATTGATATGGCGTTTTCCAAGGAGACACCCCCATAACAATGGGAGTATCACTTGCGCCAATCATCGTTTTTCGTAAATTAATCCAAGCTTCCGTGCGTTGATCTAACATAATTTAACCTATTCTTATAGTAATTGATTTCCTTATCTTGCTCGATGATTTTACGAGCTAATATGTCTAGCAAAAGGGCAGGGGCTTTATCCCCCACCATCTCAATATACTCCATGTATTTGGTAGCATATTCATGTACTAATTTTTGACTCGCATCCATCATGCTGTTACCTCTTTGCGCATATTTTTAGCGATTGCAGCCTTAATCGTTTTGCGCAGATCTTTAGGCACATCTCGCAAATTGTAGATCGGTTTTGGTAATCCTTCCAAACTCAATAAAAGTTCATGCTGATATTTCGAATCGCATTTTTCAAAATTCTTTAGCATCTCTTCCATTTCCTCATCAACAACTTTCACAGTACCTAATGGTGTATAGGATTCATATCCTCCAGCAAATGGGTCTTCACTGTCATACATAGCTTGCAGATTAATCGGTCTTTCCTCGAAACATTTGATGATATACGCATCTATTGGCTTATGCGGTACCGGATTGATTGTGTATTCAGTGTCAACACCTTCGCCGGATTTAGTAATCTTGATATCATATCCATAAGGCGCTCCCCAATCTGCATCTTTACATAACGCTTCTAAACTTCTACGTATTGTAGCTTGTGTGACTTGCATAATCTGGACTTGCTCAGTCATATAATTAAATACGATAAATGCCCAAAAATGCTTAAACGGTTTCTTAGAATCAATAGATTTATTAGGCTTATTCTCCATTCTGTATCTTATCGGTTTTTTCTCCATCCAGTCTTCCCAACCTAGGATTGGGGCTGATAAAATACGGATTCTATTCTCTCCGTCTTGTAGCTTCAAATATCCATTGTTTGCTGATTTTGGTGCTTCGTAGTTTTCTGGTAAAAAATTCATAATTTGGCTCTCAACTTTTTGTTTAATTTAAATAGGATTCAACTAAGTTTTGGTCTCTTTGTTCTTTCAATAATTTTTCAAGCTCTTCTCTAGCTTTATATGATGACTGCAAACGATATCCAAATTCGATGACCCAACCAAGCACTTCTTCTCGGTAAATGTCCATCTCATCCATAAGCTCTAAAGCTTCTAGATCATTATCTAAATATCTCTCACACCAGTATTCTGCCCATTTTAAGCAACCTTTGTGTAAACGGTATTTATCTTCAAATGATAAAAATAGTTTCTCAATCATACTATCTGGTATTTCTTCTTCTTCTTTATAAAATAACATATGGCTCTCCTTTAACAATCAATTATTTACAATATAGGTTCATAAACTCAATTAAGACTTCAGTCATTGATCGATTGTTTCTATAGCACCGCTCTTTAAAGCGCCCCACTATTCCACGATCTATCCATACTCTCAGCAATTTTACGTTCTTTGCTATGTCGCCATCATCCATGAAACTTCCATTGTTATTATTTCTTGACCAATCAACGCCTATCGTTGCTTGATAAACCTAATATAACATAACTAGCATAAATAACGCAACACAAAAAAAAATTTGATGCAAATATTCTTGATTTCTTGTCTTTCAATCTCTTAATATCAAAAAAATTAAAACCCCCCTATTTCAGTAGGAGAACATGAATTTAGCTTCTTGGAAAAAACTACACAATCATTCAAATATTACACTCGCCAAATTCTTAGGAGTTTCTTTAACCACTGTCTATAACATCATATCAAGGCGTTATTTGCCCTCCGATCTTCTTATTTCGCACATCGAAAAAAAAACAGATGGAGCCGTTAAACGAAGAGATTATAATCTCCCTCCAGAAAAAAATTGTCCAATCTGTGGTAAGAAAATCAGTAATAGAAAAAAAGAGGCGAAAATCTGAATTCTCGCCTCCCAACAACTTCACAAATATCTAAGAGTGTCTTTGAAAAACACAACCTCATTATATTTTTTTATTTTATTTATGCAAGAAAAAAGGCGTTGATAAAGGAGAGCCATCCCCAAAAATCAACGCCAGCACTCCTATCAGTGCTATAAAGGCAAAAAAACAAAGTGACCACAAACCCGCTGCCACCCATAGGATAGGGATGGGTCACGCGTAAAGGCTATAATATATGATGCATTTCACGCAATCACTTTCACCAGATTCTCTTACATGCAATAGATTCCTCATCCAACAAATTGGGCTTCACAATGCTCTTGCATTAGATTACCTGCTAAAATTAAGAAATAGTATTTCTCATCAACTCGATCAAGATGGATATTTCTTCTCACAATTCCATTCTGTCTTCGAGCAAACAGGTCTTACCACTCAACAATTTCAATCATCTTTAAACTATTTAATTGATTATAATTTAATTAAATGTCAAGCCATCGGATTGACCGACCAAATCCCAATTATCAGATACAAAATCAACGATGAAAATTACCTAAAACTCTTCAAAATCAACGCTTCTAAATTGGCTAAGAATAATCGTTTCCAACATCTACTAAGACATGTTGATATTTATCATCTATTTTCTATTTACGACGTATCCAGAAAGGTCTTAAAGAAGTTCAGGATTCACCATATTTTGATAGATTTTCCATCAAAAAAACCTAGACTAAAATGGTTGAAAGTCAAGTCTTTACCATATTTCAATATAACGTCTGATAAAATTTCAGAAGTATACAAATTAGAAAATAAAGACAAACATTTTGATTTTATTATAGTAAATAAATGTGTTGATTTACATTACAAATTAGATCCAAAAGATTGGGTGCTCAAAAAAGCTCCTCCGCTTAAAAAAGATACACTTTTAACAAAAGGAATTGAAAGAGCGCCTAAAGTTTTCACGACGATTGATGAACATAATATTTTAGTAGCAAAACATGGTCTAGAAGCGGTTGAAAGGGGATATGTTTATCTTTCAAGATATTATCGCAATAAAACAACAACCAAGCGCCAGCAGCGCGCTTTTTATGCAATGGACAATTGGGCTTTGGAGGCTTCAAAGCGTGGATAAACAAGTCCAATTACTCATAAAAAACCATCGTTTTTATAAGACTAGACGGTTATTGAAAATGATACGTCTTGCTCTAAAATTAGATCGGAATTTTGTGTCAAGTGCGCTAAACATAAGTGTCAGACAAATTTACAATATTGAAGAGAAAAAAACATTGATTAATCCAATCATTAGCCACCACCTTTATAACCTTTGCCAGCTCTATAAGATAGACTATGAATTGATTTATGAAAAAATGGATAGAGAACATAAGGACACTTGTAGAATATGTTTAAAATAATTCTTTATGGAGAACCTATCTCCAAGAAAAGACATCGAATCAAAAGAGTTAAAGACAAGATTCATTCTTATGATCCCCAAGAAGGTGATAAGAGGATTACTAAAAAATGTATGGGCATACAAAAAGACATACAAAATATTAAAAAAATGAATGGCGCTCTTTCAGCTATATTTTCTTTTTACTGTACACCGATTAAGAAAGGATATAATGATAAAATTTGGGGGTTATCTTATCATGCAGATAAGCCCGACATTGACAATATGATAAAATATTATTTAGACTGTGCAAATGATATTGTGTTTGCCGATGACAAACAAATTGTGAGTTGTATAGCTCAAAAACATTATTCATCTAATCCTAGGACGGAGATTATTATCGAAAATTTACCTTTGAATGAAATTGATGAAGAAGATAAAAAGATTCTTTATAACTTTAGTCCTAAACAATTACAGGATTTTAGCCGTGATTGCCAAACAATTAGCGATTATTTTGCAGAAGTTGAAGAAATGGCTGAAAGAGGTGTGGACGCGCCCTACGCCTCCGTCGCCACCTCCTTATTAAAAAGTTTTGCAAAGAAATGGTCTAAAGTTATTACAAAAATAGGAAAAGTATGAAATACGTTTTATTCAGCTTTGCTTTAATGCTTTGTGGTTGTAGCTATAGCATCAATCAAGTCCATACACAAGGAGAAGCCTCTGATGTTGTGGATGAAACTTTGAATCAGCAACCAAAAATAGCACCAAATTTAAATTTACCGATGGGGGGAATCTAATGTATAAATTAAAAGTCGTAAATCATGATTTCAAGTCGTTCGAAGTTGAATTGCATGACTCTGAAATCGATGATATTTTCAAAGCAATTTACGAAAATCAAGTTTATTTTAATGCGGAAAAAAGTGGGGGAATTTATATCCCTCTTCATACAATCCGTTACATTTATTTCATAAAAAAGGAAGAGCCATGTCAGGAAAAAAACCAAAGCTTGGAAGTGGAGAAAGATTTAAACAGCTTGAAGGAAAACTCGCTGCCAAAGGAATTAGCAATCCTGCAGGATTAGCAGCCAAAATTGGCCGAGAAAAATATGGAGCTAAAAAGATGGCCAAAATGGCCGCGAAGGGGAAGAAATGAAGAAGAAAGGTAAAGGCAAGAAATGCTGAATTGGCGTCTAGAAAAGAGGAAGTTGCGTGAGTTAGTGCCTAACGATCGCAACCCTCGCGAGTTATCTAAAATGCAAGAGGGCCACCTTCGCAAATCGTTAGAGAAATATGGCTTGATTGACAAGCCTATTGTACAAGGCAATAAAGTAATTGGGGGCCATCAACGGATAAATGTTATGATCTCTATGGGAATCTCCGAATGTGATTGCTGGATTGCTGATAATGAAATATCACAAGCCGATATTGATGAGTTAATGATAAGACTCAACAGGAATCATGGGGAATGGGATTTTGATATTTTAGCTAATGAGTTTGACATGCAAATGCTGTTTGATTGGGGATTTACTGAAGATGAACTCACCGAATGCGCCCCAAAAAAATTGCCTAAACCAAAAATTACAATCGAATTTGACGACAGAGATGAGATGACGTTATCTTTAGAAATGATAAGTAAACTTGGATTAAATGCTAAAATTAAGGTAAGTAAATGAAAAAGAAAGCTTCAAAATCAACATATGTTCGACAAGCAGAGAAAAAAGCTAAAATTGCTAATGCTCCTCAGCCTCCAAATCAAGATATGTCAATGAAAGGCGGGACAAGCATTTGATGTATAAATCTCCAGTTACTGAACTTTTAAGCCAATATATCAAGAATTTTATTGATGAAGACATCAATAGATTAGATTTAGTGCTTAAATATCCTGAAGAAGTCTGGAATAGTTTTTGCGATGTGACGAATAATTGCAAAGGCAACTACTTTGAAATAGCTCATTTTATCCGCAATACAGCAAAAGATTATGATAGGCGTCAGAGGATTAAGTGCCAATTTTGTCGAATTGAGGCAGGTTTTGATGTGGAATCGCCTGTTCGTGCAGAGATTTTATGCAAGATGCATCGGCAGGATTATGAAATCAATTTCAATGATTTGACATTAATTCAACCTTCTAAAACATTTAAAATAACTGGCGAAGAGGGTTTGCATACAAGATGAGTTACTTCCAATCAGATACTTCTGAATTATCATCCGAAATGTTAATAGAAGCTTTGATGCAAAATCAGGGATTTTTACAAGCTACGCAATCTTATATCGCAAAAAAATGGCAATTACATTTTACAACCGTCACCCTTAAGAAATGCATTATTCGTTTTGGATTAACGGAATATGTGAACGAATTGCGTACTAAAGTTGTGGAAGATTGCTACAGAAAGACTTATGTTAAAGCTGTACAAGACGGTGACAATACAGCTTTGCAATTCTATCTTGAGAAATATGGTCATCATGTTGATTTTCTAGGATCTAAAGATGACGAGACTAAAATGAAAGGTAACGTTAAGGAAATCCTTGAATCCATTAAAGGCCTTCTCGCCGAAACAGATTGACAGCATAAACAATTCAACCGCACGCATTAATATTTGGGAAGGGCCTGTTCGATCAGGCAAATCCTATTCGTGCTACTGGAAATGGCTAGATCGCGTCATAAATGGCGTTGAAGGCCCGATGATCATGTGCGGCCGTACAGAGCCTACCATCAAACGAAATATCATTAGACCCCTACAGGAATTAGTCGGCGACGATCTGCAATATAACTCCGGAAAAGGGGAAGTGATGCTTTGGGGTCGCAAGATTGACGTTGTCGGAGCCAATGATGAGCGTGCAGAAGCTAAAATTCGCGGAAGCGAGTTTGCTTATGCTTTGATGGATGAAGTCACTATTATCCCCGAAAATTTCGTTAAGATGCTATTTTCCCGCCTTTCCATTCCAAATGCTCAGTTTTTCGGAACCACTAACCCGGATTCGCCCTTTCATTGGCTAAAAACTGGATATCTTGACAAAGTTGATACGATGAATGTTAAGGTCTTTAGTTTTTCAATGGAAGACAATCCAATTCTAACAGAGGATTTTAAAAGTGATCTACGAAAAGAGTACCAAGGCCTCTGGTTTGATCGATATATTCTTGGCAAATGGGTATTGGCAGAAGGTGCTGTTTACGATTTTTTCTCTGAGCGTGATCATGTTATTGCTCATCCCCCGGGGAATGCAACATATTATGTCTGTGGAATTGACTATGGTACTTCTAACCCTTGTTGCTATGCGCTTATCGGTTATAATCCCTCACTTTACCCGAATATGTGGCTTGAAAAAGAGTACTACTACGATTCGAAAGCTAAAAATAGACAGAAAAGTGACAGTGATTACGCCGCGGACCTCTACAATTTCCTGGCGGGTTACAATGTTAAAGCCATCTATGTCGATCCATCCGCGCTATCATTCAAAGTAGAACTTCGCAAATTCGGCATTCCATCGGTTATTGATGCCATTAATGACGTTTTGCCGGGGATTAGATACCAAGGCCAATTAATCAGCAATGGAACGTATAAGATTTGCGCCTGTTGCGTTAACGCAATCAAAGAGTACTCAACGTACCTTTGGGATTCACGAGCCTCGCTAAGGGGAAAAGACGAGCCTTTAAAGCAAAACGACCATATTTCAGACGCCCAACGCTATGCACTCTATTCGCATTTCTTCAATCAAACTCAAGGAACCATGACCGAAAGTGATGCTTATCGCTATGAGAAGATGTACTCCACAAGAGCGAAAGGTAAGCCAAGTCGATTTTCTTAGCTTTTTACTCCATAATTATAAGGTTTAACTCTTTCAATTCTTGAATATGTCTTTGTAAGTCAGGTATTTCCGGAAAATATTCTTCTAACTTTTGTTGATTATTCTCTCCAATCTTTGACAATGAACACAGAAGAATAGCTTTTTCGATTCCATATTTTAAAGCATCTTCAATGTTATACATTTTTGCATTTTTTATATGATAATCATTGTAAATTATTGTCATTGAATACCTATAGTTTAGAATAAAAGTTTAAAACATTTTTATTAAATTGTGTTGGAGAAAGTTTGAATTGCAAGTCATATCCGCCTGGTAAAGTCGCATATTTCTGTGTCATTTTTGAAGGAATGGAGTTTTCAAAACAAAATCTTTTAAAGAATTCTCGGTTTATTTTAACGTTATCTTCCTCTTTAGCATAATCATTTTTCAATGCCGCTTCCATAAATCGGATAAGAATTTTAGGTCTTCTTTTGGAGGCAAGAATTAAATTTCGTTGTATTCTTTCGGTATCATATTTGGTTAACCAAATCCCAACTTCCCGTTCTAGGATAAGCAATCCATAATTTCTAGCAAAGAATATCAAAGAAGCGATTAAAATCTTCCGATTAGGAAGGGGCGATTCTAGCGACTCTTCTTCGTAAGCGCTTATATTCGCTTCTTTCTTTAAGAAAGGGTTAATCGCTTCTGTGTTATTCGCTTCTGGTATTAGAGGTGGGCATTTACCCTCTTCCATTGGGCGTTTGCCATTTCCGATTTGGGTATTTGCCCTTTCGTAAGAATTATTTGAATTTAGGAAGCTTTCATCGACGAATGCAAACCAGGTGGTTTTATCAAAAGAGGACTTATTGAAATTGCCTTTCATTAGAATCGGTTCTATTTGTTTTTCACCTGGAGAATGCCGATTTTTTCCAGTACATAACCAATCAAGCGTTGTCCGAATTTGCTCTTTTGTAAAATACGGAAACTGTTCGGCAATTTGATCCAAAGTTTGATACATCCATGTTCTACCTTCTTTAAAATTACGTCCAGCTCGCTGGTTAATTCTGATCCAATGAGCAAAGTGATTGATAAGCAATGCGGCATTAACACCATATTTGGTGGCAACGTCAACATCGAATGAAGCAGATGAAGAAAATTTAAGAGACATAAGAAAACTCCTTGTGTTTAATCAAGGAATTCACTAATCTGAAGTCCTATCGTTTCAGATTGGTGAATTCCTTGACCCGTTTCCTCATAAGATGAGGGTCAGTGATTTGTTAAAAAAAACGCTCTCTTTCGGGAGGGCGTTTTTGTTTTACTCTTTAAAATCTTTTTTTCCAACAAAAATCATTGACGACGGATTTTTTTACCTGTATATTTTTTCTAATGCCGAGTGATAATGCTGAAGTCGTACGCTTGATTTTGTATTTCATGATTGGCTATATCATTGGCTATTTCACAGACGATAGGGGGTAATGTGAAAAATTTCAGCTTATACTTTCTTTGGTTTATTTTCATTGCCCAGCTCATTAGTTTAGGAATGGTGATAGCATTCAATGGAGAAATTCACATTGAAAAATATACAACATTTAAAATAGTCATGTATGTAATTTTTTCAATTTTAGCCGGTCTTGCAATTTACTCATTTCAACAATAAGGGAAAAATGACTCCAAATAAAACAGTAGAAGAAAAACATGAGATAAGCAAAAAAATAATGTTGGCTGTTTCAGATATTTTGGAAGATCATCTTCCTATTTTAGAAATGGATGCAGGCTATATCATTACTAATGCCGCTTTTGTACTATTAGCCAGTATTGATAATGACAAATCAGGATTTACTCTAAAAGCTTCAGTTAAAACATTAGTCACTCAACTTGACTATATCTATGGCCCTGATTGGCAAAATAATTTAAATGGAAACCCCATCTTGCGAAAAGAGGAAAAATGACTGAAGATGTACCATACAAAACAAAAGAAGAAATAACAAATATTTCTACGAATATAGGAATGGCGATTATTGATGTATTGCAAAAAGAAGCTCCTATTATGAGTGATGATGCAGTAATTTCAATTGCTAATGGATTTTTTATGTGTTTAAAAACAGCACCGTTACAGTCAGAAAATTCACATTTAAAAGCTGGAGTGCGATGTATCCTTTATCTTATGGAATTAGAATTTGGTAAAGAATGGAATGATGAATGGAATATGGAATACTGAATTTTTGGAAAAATAAGGTTAAAAATGACTGAAGAAAAAATAAGACTTCCAACCGATAAAGATTTTGATGATACGGCGCGAAGACGATGAAAATAAACCTTATAGTTGTGCGGATTGAATGAGAACATTTGTTGGAATAATTTTTTTTATATTCATTGTTTTCACTATTTATATATCTTCCTTAATGCAATTTGAAGCAGTAAAGAAACATTATCCTAATATGACGTTTTTAGAATATTTGATTCTTGAAGACAAGCTTCGAATTACTCCAAAACATCAGGATTAAAATGATCGAAAAAATACCAAAAAGAAGTCACGAAGAAATAAAGAAGATTATAGAGGATTTATCACGCTTATCCATTTCAAAAATAGCAGAAGAAGCGCCAATTAACCCCACAGACATCATAAAGGCTTTGGTCTTTTCTTTTTATACTACTTTAGATTCAATGCCATTTCAAAATGATAAACTATTTTTAAAAACTGCTATACATTCATTGCTTTATCTTACGGAATTAGAATTGGGTAAAGATTGGAATAAAGACCTTCCTAAATATGAGGATTAAATGAAAAACGTGATTCATGAATCTGAATTAAGCCACAA
>Ga0310813_10002743_pt1 | contig 10650 bp, 9 predicted proteins | sample YN3metagenome_FD_203086 | JGI IMG/M metagenome (GOLD analysis project Ga0310813, IMG submission 203086) | Soil microbial communities from experimental microcosm in Duke University, North Carolina, United States - YN3 | ecosystem: Engineered > Artificial ecosystem > Soil microcosm > Unclassified ... | reverse complement strand
GAGCACCTCGCGCGCGCCGGCGCGCTCGACACGAGCGCGCGCGTGGGCGACAGCAAGGAGGCGGTGTTCGCCTATTTCACCGGCGAGATCTTCGAGCGCGCGCGGCCGAACAACCGCCGCACGCTGTTGCTCGCAGCACTGCTGCCGTCGGTCACCGGCAGCGACGCGGCGGCAATCACCGGCGACGAGGACGCGCCGCGCGTGCTCGATTACCTGTATCGCCAGCATCTGTTCACCGACCGGCGGCGTACGGGCGCCGAGCCGGTGTACCAGTTCCATGCGCTGTTCCGCGAGTTCCTGCTCGAGGAAGGGCGTCGGCGCCTCACTCCCGACGAGCGCCGCGACGCGCTCGATCGCGCGGCGGGCCAACTCGTGTCGCGCGGCGAGTTCGACGCCGCCGCGGCGCTGTACCGCGAAGCGCAGGCGTGGCCGGCGCTGACGGGGCTCGCGCTGCACGCGGGTGCGGCGCTCATCGCCGACGGCCGCGCCAACACGCTCGCGCAATGGATCGACGCGCTGCCCGAGCCGTTCCGCCAGCGCGAGCCGCGGCTTTCGCTCTACCTGGGCGTTGCACTGCTCTACAGCGATCCGCAGCGGGCGAAGCGGCTGCTTGAAGCCGCGTTCGACGGATTCGTCGCGAACGGCGACGTGCGGCGCGTGCTGATGACCGCCGCGCACGCCGTGGACTGCCATTATTTCGAGTGGGCGGACTTCGGCCCGCTCGATCGCTGGATCGCCGTGTTCGAGCAGCATCTGACGCCGGATGCACCGCTCGACGCGCCGTACGACGCGCTGCGCGTGTATTCGGCGTTCCTGATCGCGCTGCTGTTTCGCCGGCCCGAGCATCCGCGGATCGGCGCGATCGCCGACGAGGTCGCGAGGCGCATCGCCGACGAATCGGCGCTCGAGGTCCCGCTCAACTTCCGTCTCAACGCCGCGTCGATCCTGTTCAACTATTACAACTGGAAGACGAAGGGCGACACGGCCGACACGCTGATCGCGCGCGTCGCGCCGTGGCTCGCCGACCCGCGCGCAACGCCGCTCAACCGCGTTTGGTGGAACGTGCACCTCGCGTTCAACCATCAGATCCTCGGCCGCTACGCGCAGGCGAAGCGCACGATGGACGAGGCCGAGGCGATCGCGCGCGATAACGGGCTGCGCTCGGTGCTGTTCGAGATCCTCTATGCCGAAGTCGCGCCGGTCGTGTCGTCGCGCGACGTGCCCGCATCGGTCGCCGCGCTCGAGAAGCTGCGCGGCGTGCTGAACCCGACGCGCCGCATGGACGTCGCGTACTTCAAGTTCCAGGAGTCGACGGTGCGGGCACTCGAAGGCCGGGTGGCCGACGCGTTGCGCGCGGCATGCGACGCGCTCGCGATCGGCCGCGAGGCCGGACTGCCGGACATGCAGGTGCCGCACTTCCTGGTGCGCGAGGCGCTGTGCCGGCTGCAGGCAGGCCAAGTCGACGTCGCGCTCGCGCGCTACGACGACGCAATCGCGCTCGCGAACGGCGTGGACCGGAAGAACTTCGAAGTGCAACGCGGTTTCGTCGATGCGCATCGGCTGCGCGTCGCCGGCCGCGTCGACGATGCCGTCGCGGCGCTGCGCGAGCTTCTGCCGATCTGCCGGGAACGCGGCTACGTCGGCTTCCTGCGGCAGGCGCCCGACGTCATGGCGCCGCTGTTCGCGCTCGCGCTCGCGCACGACATCGAGGCGCAATACGTGCGGCGGCTGATCCGCGAGCGCCAGCTCGCGCCACCGTCGCCCGGCAACCCGCACTGGCCTTGGCCGCTCGCGCTGCGCACGCTCGGCGAGTTCATAGTGGCCCGCGACGGCGAGGCGCTCGTGTCCAAGGGCAAGGCGCAGAAGCGGCCGCTCGAGATGCTGAAGGTGCTGATAGCGCTGGGCGGACGCAACGTGGACGCCTCGGTGCTGACCGCGCAGCTGTGGCCCGACGCCGAAGGCGACGACGCGAAGACGTCGTTCGACAGCGGCCTGTACCGCCTGCGCAAACTGCTCGGTGTCGACGGCGCGCTCACGCTCGCCGAAGGTCGGCTGTCGCTCAACCCGGACGTCGTCTGGCTCGACACGTGGGCGTTCGAGCAGGCGCTCGATGCCACGCCGCCCGATGTCGATGCCGCGCTTGCCTGTTACCGCGGCCACTTCCTCGGCCTCGAGGCCGCTGCACCGTGGGCGCTGCCGCTGCGCGACCGGCTGCAGGCGCGGCTTGCCCGCGCGGTGCTCGCGCGCGGGCAAGCGCTCGAGGCGCAGGGCAGCTTCGACGCCGCGCGGCTGCTCTACGAGCGCGCGCTCGAGCTCGACAACCTCGCCGAGGCGATCTACCGGCGGCTGATGGTGTGCCAGCGGGAGCTCGGCGACCCCGCCGGCGCGCTCACCACGTATCGCCGCTGCCGCGAGCTGTTGTCGATCGTGCTCGGACGCAAGCCGGCGGCGGAGACCGAGGCCATCCGCGCGTCGCTGGTGACCGCCTGAGCGAATCCGTCAGTCATCGGTGAGCCGGCGCGGGCGACGATGGGCACCGTTCCCACCGCCATCCGCAAAAGGAGACGACCGATGGCCCATCCGACCGCCCGGCGCCGCGTCGCTCGCTCGAGCGCACTCGCGCCTGCCGCGTCCCGAACGCACGGCAAGCTCGTGCCGCTGCCGTGGTTTCCGTTCCCGGTGCTCGCCAGCCATGGCGAGCGCAGCGCCGGCGAGCGCATCGCGCAGCGCGCCGAAGCGGCGTGCGAGCTGCTCGCCAAGGCGCTCGGCATGCGGCCCGAGCTGTCGCTCGTCGTGCTCGGCCGCGAAGACTGGGCGCATTGCGCGGCGGTTCCCGACTACGGCGTCACGCACGTCGGCCACGCCGGCGAGCTCGTCGTCGGCGCCGAGCCCGCGGACGCTTGGCACGCGGTCAGCGACTTCTTCGCGACGCGGCTGTCGCCACGCGCGTGCGCGCGCCTCACCGACATCCATGGCATCGACCCGGTGAACGGGCGCGGGCCGGCGCTCGCGGCGCTCGCCGAGGCGCTGATCGCGCACGAGATCGCCCACCTCGTCGCCGCGCAGGCCGGCGTGGAATTCCCGCGCCGCTGGATCGAGGAAGCGTTCGCGAACTACGCGCTGGTCGCCGTGCTCGGCGAGACCGACCCGGCGAGCTTGCGGCTCGTCGGCTCGCTGGCCGAAGCCGCCGCGAAGCTCGACGACGCGCTGCCGACGCTCGCCGCGTTCGAGGCGGAGTTCGGCCGCATGGACGTCGTGCCTTCGGTGCTCGCGGAGCTCGCGATCACGCGCGGCGTCTACGTCGCCTACGCATGGGGACAGACGGCGCCGCTCGCGCGGTTCATGGCTGCATTCCGCGACGTGCGCATCGACCGCGACGCCGATTACGAACTGGGCCGGATGCTCGCCACGCGCGTGCACCCGGCGATCGCCGCCATTCCCGCACGCTTCGCGCCGGCACGCGCCGGCAGCGCCGCCTGAACCGTCCGTCAATAATCAACAAGGAGATCCGCAATGAGCGCACGCCTGATCCGCATCGCCGTCGTCTACCTCGCCATCGGCGTGACGATGGGCATCGTGATGGGTATCACGCAGCAATTTTCGCTCGCCCCGGTGCACGCGCACGTCAACCTTCTCGGCTGGGCGTCGCTCGCCATCATGGGCGTCATCTATCGCGTGTACCCGGCCGCCGCCGAAACGCGGCTCGCGCAGATCCATTTCTGGGTGCACACCGGCGCGCTGCCCGTGTTCATGCTCGGGCTCGCGGCGATGCTTACCGGTCACGAAAAGCTCCACGTGCTGGTCGACATCGGGGCATCGGCCGTCTTCGTCGCGATCCTGCTGTTCGCCGTGAACATCTGGCGTTGCGTACGGCCGGCCGCGGCCGACGCGCCCGCACGTCCGGCGATGCGCGCCGCCGCATGATGGCGTCCCGACGCAAGCCCGCCGCGCCGCCGCGCGTGGCAGCCGGCCGCCCGCGCAGCATGCCGGGGCGCGAACCCCCGCCGCCGGCAGACGCGGCACAAGCCGAGTGCAGCCAGATCAAGGCGCCGCGCAAGCGCCGCCCGCGGTTCGTGCTCTGACCCCCGTGCCGGCGCAAAGGGCGGGGCCGACTTTGCGCCGTATACAATCCGCCGATGCGCATCGGCCGGCTCCTGCGGATCGTCGTCGTGGCGCTCCGGCACGGGCTCGACGACGTCGCGCTGCGCCACGAGCGGTTGCGGCCGCTGCGCCCGCTCGCACGGATCACGCTGTTCTGGCGCGACCTTTCGGCGCCGCGCGGCGTGCGCATTCGCCGCGCGCTCGAGGACCTCGGCCCGATCTTCATCAAGTTCGGGCAGATGCTGTCGACGCGTCGCGACCTGCTGCCGCCCGACATCGCCAACGAGCTCGCGCTGCTGCAGGACCGCGTGCCGCCGTTCGCCTCGACGCTGGTGGAGGCGACCATCGTGCGCGTGTTCGGCCGCCCGCTCGCCGACGTGTTCCGTGCGTTCGACCTGACGCCGGTCGCGAGCGCCTCGGTTGCGCAGGTGCATTTCGCCGAGCTGCCGGACGGCACGCCGGTCGCCGTCAAGGTGCTGCGGCCGAACGTCAGCGAAGTGATCGAGCACGACCTCGCACTGATGCACACCGCGGCGTCGCTCATCGAGCGACTGTGGCGCGAGGGCAAGCGGCTGCGGCCGCGCGAGGTCGTCGCCGAGTTCGACAAGACGATCCACGACGAGCTCGACCTCACGCGCGAGGCAGCCAATTGCTCGCAGCTGCGGCGCAACTTCAGGATGTCGCCGCTGTTGCGCATTCCCGAGGTGTACTGGGACTGGACGGCGAGCGAGATCCTGGTGATGGAGCGGATGGCCGGCATCCCGATCGGGCGCATCGGCGATCTCGTTGCCGCCGGCATCGACCTCAAGCGGCTCGCGCGCGCGGGCGTGGAGATCTTCTTCACCCAGGTGTTTCGCGACGGCTTCTTCCACGCCGACATGCACCCGGGAAACATCTTCGTCGGCGTCGATGCGGCGAACCACGGCAAGTACATCGCGCTCGACTTCGGCATCATGGGCACGCTGTCGGAGCGCGACAAGAGCTACCTCGCACAGAACTTCCTCGCGTTCTTCCGGCGCGACTACCACCGCGTCGCCACCGCACACCTGGAATCGGGCTGGGTGCCGGCCGGCACGCGCGTCGACGAGCTCGAGAGCGAGATTCGCGTCGTGTGCGAGCCGATCTTCGACCGGCCGCTCAAGGAGATCTCGCTCGGCAAGGTTCTCGTGCAGCTCTTCCGCGCTTCGCGCCGCTTCAACATCGAGATCCAGCCGCAGCTCGTGCTGCTGCAGAAGACGCTGCTGAACGTGGAAGGGCTGGGCCGCCAGCTCGACCCCGACCTCGATCTGTGGGTGACGGCGAAGCCGTTCCTCGAGCGCTGGATGGAGGACCAGATCGGCTTTCGCGCGCTGCAGCGGCGCATCTTCGCCGAGGCCGCGTCGCTCGTGGAAACGCTCCCCGAGCTGCCGCGACTGCTGCACCAGCGGCTCTCCGAACCCCCGGCGGCCTCCGACGTGGCGCTCAAGGCGCTGGCGCTCGCGCAGCAGTCGCGTAACCGCTGGCTCGCCGTGATCGCCGTGCTGCTGGTCGTGATCGCCGGGCTGCTGCTCCGGGGCCGGTGACGCTACAATCCGCGCGCGAAATCGGAAGGAGCCTCGCGCCGGTGGCGCTACTCGAAATCCAGGGCGTCACGCGACGTTTCGGCGACTTCGCCGCAGTGGACGACGTGACGCTCGCGGTCGAGCCCGGCGAGTTCTTCACGCTGCTCGGCCCTTCCGGCTGCGGGAAGACGACGCTGCTGCGAATGATCGCGGGCTTCGACCTGCCCGATGCGGGGCGCATCGTGCTCAACGGCGAGGACCTCGCGGGGCGGCCGCCGGAGACGCGCCCGGTGCGCACGGTGTTCCAGAGCTACGCGCTGTTCCCGCACATGACGGTTGCGGGCAACGTCGCGTTCCCGCTGCAGATGGCGCGCGTACCCGCCGGCGAGCGCAAGTCCCGCATCGAGGCGGCGCTCGAGGACGTGCGCCTCGTCGGCTTCGACACGCGCTTTCCGCACGAGCTCTCCGGCGGGCAGAAGCAGCGCGTCGCGATCGCGCGCGCGCTGGTGACGCACCCGACGATGCTGCTGCTCGACGAGCCGCTCGCCGCGCTCGACGCGAAGCTGCGCGAGGAGCTGCAGATCGAGCTCATCAACCTGCAGAAGGAGGTCGGCATCGCGTTCGTCTACGTGACGCACGACCAGACCGAGGCGCTCGCGCTGTCGCATCGCATCGCGATCATGAACCGCGGCCGCGTCGAGCAGCTCGACGAGCCGTCGAAGATCTACGGCTTCCCGCGCACGCGGTTCGTCGCCGACTTCATCGGCCACTGCAACCTGTTCACGGGCCCTGTCGTCGCGAACGACGACGGCGTGGTGACCGTCGACGTCGCCGCACTCGGCCCGGTGCGCGTGGCGGCGCGCTCGGCGATCGCGGCGGGCGCCAAAGGAACGGTGGCGCTGCGCCCCGAGAAGATCCGCATCGGTGCCGCGGCGGCTCCAGGCAGTGGCGACAACCACTATCGGGGCACCGTGCACGACCTGTTGTACATGGGCGACGTCACCGTGTATCGCGTGGCCACGCCGGGCGGCGCAGTCATCGAGGCGCTGCTCGCCAATTCGCAGAGCGGGCGCGCGAAGTTCTTCGAAGCGGGTGATGCCGTCGAGATGACGTGGCCGGTCGCGGCGGGTCACTTCATCGCCGAGTGAAACGTCATGGCCGTCCGGACATCCGCCACCCGACTCGCGAAATGGCTCGTAAGCGGCCCGCCCCTTATGTACCTGCTCGTGTTCTTCGCCGCGCCGTCGCTGATCATGGTGCTCGCGTCGTTCCGCTCGCCGGGCGAGTTCGGCGGCCTGGCGCCGCTCACCGACGAAGCGGGCAAGCTCGACCTCAACGTCGAGAGCTACACGCGTTTCCTCACCGAGCCCGTATTCATGCAGGTGTTCGTGAAGTCGGCGTGGTACGCAACGCTCACCACGCTCGCGTGCCTGCTGCTCGCTTATCCGCTCGCCACGCTGATCGCGAAGAGCAGCCGCAAGTACCGCGACCTGCTGCTGCTGCTCGTGATCCTGCCGTTCTGGAGCAACTTTTTGATTCGCGTCTACGCGTGGATGATCATCCTCGGTCCCAACGCCGCGCTCGCGAAGCTCGTCAACGGCACGCTCGCGTTCTTCGGCGCGGGACCCGTGCCGCTGCTCTTCAGCGCGTTCGCCGTGCTCGTTTGCCTCGTCTACGTGCATCTTCCGTTCATGGTGCTGCCGCTCTACGCCAACCTCGAGAAGCACGACCAGGCGCTGCTCGACGCGGCGCAGGACCTCGGCGCCAATGCCTGGCAGCGCTTCTGGCGCATCACGTTCCCGCTTTCGCTGCCCGGCGTATTCGCGGGCGCTGCGCTGGTGTTCATCCCCGCGCTCGGCATCTTCGCAATCCCCGACATCCTCGGGGGGCCGGACGACACGCTGATCGGCAACCTCATCAAGCAGCAGTTCCTCGAAACGCGCGACTGGCCGTTCGGCAGCGTGCTGTCGATCGTGCTCACGGCCGCCGCGCTCGCGCTCGCCGGCGCGGCCGCGTGGATCGGCCGCCGCGGGCTCGGGGCGAGCGGTGCGTAGTCGCTCGCCGTGGTTGTGGACGGCGGCGTGCGTCGCCTACGCGTTCCTCTACGTGCCGCTCGCGATCGTCGTCGTCTATTCGTTCAACGACTCGCGGCTCAATGCCGAATGGGTGGGCTTCACGCTCGACTGGTACCGCAAGCTTGCCGGCGACAACGAGATGCTGCAGGCGGCGGCGAACTCGCTCATCATCGGCCTCGTCGCGAGCCTCGTATCGACGATCCTCGGGACGATGGCCGGCGTCGCGATGCACCGCTACCGCCTTCGCGTGCTGCCCGTGCTCGTCGTCGCGCCGATCGCCATACCCGAGATCCTGATGGGCGTGTCGCTTCTGATCTTCTTCGTGCTGCTGAACTTCACGCTCGGCCTCGTGTCGGTCGCGTTGGCCCACATCGCGTTCTGCATCGGGTTCGTCGCGATCGTGGTGCGCGCGCGCCTCGCCGGCATGGACGAGACGCTCACCGAGGCGGCGCGCGACTGCGGCGCGACGCCGTGGGAGGCGTTCCGCCACGTGACGCTGCCGCTCATCATGCCGGGCGTCATCGCGGGCGCGCTGATGGCGTTCACGCTGTCGATCGACGACTTCGTCATCACGTTCTTCACCGCCGGCGCCGGCACGGTCACGCTGCCGCTCGCGATCTACTCGATGATCAAGATCGCCGTGACCCCGGAGGTGAACGCCGTGTCAACGCTGCTGATGCTGCTCACGTTGCTGCTGATCGTCATCGCGGCCAAGCTGTCGCCCACGTTGCTTCGCTCCGAAAGGTAGACGCCATGATCCTGCGTGCACTCGCCTCCGTCCTCGCCGCCATGCTGGCACTCTCCGCGCCGGCACACGCCAAGGACGAGCTGCATCTCTACAACTGGAACAACTACATCGCGCCCGAGACCGTCAAGCGGTTCGAGGAGTTCTGCAAGTGCGACGTCGTTCAGACCTATTACTCGGACAACGAGGAGTTGCTCGCCAAGCTCGCCGCCGGCGCGAAGGGCTACGACGTGCTGGTTCCGACGTCGAACGCCGTGCAGGCGCTGATCCGCGGGGGGCAGCTGAAGCCGGTCGACAAGACGGCGCTCCCGAACCTCAAGAACGTCGACCCCGCGTACCTCAACACGTCGTTCGACCCGGGCAACCAGTACTCGGTACCCTACGCGATGTCGACGACGATCATCGGCTACAACGACGCGAAGATCAAAGAGCTCGGCCTGCCGACCGACACCTGGGCGGTGATCTTCGACCCCAAGTACCTCGAGAAGGTCAAGGGCCGCGTGACGGTGCTCGACAGCGCAAACGAGCTGTTCGCCGCCGCGCTCAAGTACCTCGGCTATTCGGCGAACGACGTCGATCCGAAGCACTGGGACGAAGCCGCTGCCGTCATCAGGAAGGCGAAGCCCTACTGGGCGGCGTTCAACGCGTCGTCGTACATCAAGGAACTCACGGTGGGCAACATCTGGCTCGTGCACGGCTACTCGAACGACATCTTCCAGGCGAACCAGGATGCGCAGGCCGCGGGCCGGCCGTTCCGCATCCTGCAGGGCATCCCGAAGGAAGGCGCCGTGCTCGCCGTGGATAACATGGTCATCCACAAGAGCGCTCCCCGCCCCGACCTCGCGCTGCGCTTCATCAACTTCATGCTCGACGGCCGCAACTCGGCCGAGCTCACGAACCTGATCGGCTCCGGCAACCCGAACAAGGACGCGATGAATTACATCAAGCCGGAACTCCTGAAGCTTCCCGCCGTGTTCCCGCCGCCGACATTCGCCGCGAAGCTCGAGCAACTGAAGGACCTGACGGTCGCGCAGCGGCGCCTGCGCAACAAGCTTTGGACCGAGATCAAAGCCGCCAAGTAGAACCTCCGCACACGCGGCTGCCGCACGTCCTGGCGACGCTGTACGGGCTCGCGATCGTTTACGCGTCGCTCGAGCCGTTCTCGCCGTGGCTCGCGCCAGCGCAGGGCACGCCGTTCTTCCTGTTCGCCCCATCGTCCGTGCGCTGGACGCGCTACGACGCGGTGCTGAACGTGCTCGCCTACGCGCCGTTCGGCTTCTTCGTCGCGCTGCTGTCGCGCGGTGCGTCGCCGGCGCGGCGCATCGGTGCAAGCCTCGCGATCGGTGCCGCCATGTCGTTCGCGATGGAATCGCTGCAGATGTACATACCGCCGCGCATCGCGAGTCCGTACGATCTCGCGACGAACACGCTCGGCGCGTTGCTCGGGGGCGTCGTGGCGGCGCTCGTCGCGCGCAACCCGGCGGCGCGCGCCGCGCTGTATGGCGCGCGCACCACGTTGTTCCTGCCCGGGCAACTTGGTGACGTCGGGCTCGGCCTCCTCGCGCTGTGGCTCGTCGCGCAGATGAACCCCGGCATACCGCTCTTCGCCGTGACGTTCGACGCGGGTGTGGCGCCTCCCGGCTTTCCGAGTACGCCGCCCGACAGCGCCGGCGCGTTCGTGCAGGCGGCGGGGAGCGCGTTCCAGGTGCTCGGCGTCGGGCTCTTCGCGACGCTGCTGCTGCGACGGCGACGCAACGTCGGTGCGATCGTGCTCGCGATGATCGTCGGCGCGCTGGTGCTGAAGGGGTTCGCCGCGGCCGTGATGCTGAAGCCCGCCACGTGGCAGGCGTGGATCCGGCCGGCGGCGATGATCGGCATCGCCGTGGGGGCGGCGCTGCTGCGCATCGCGATCGCGCTGCCACGGCCCGTGCAGGTGGCGTTGTGCGCGATCGCGCTGCTGTCGTCGCTCGGCGCGCCGGTGCTCGCGCCCGAGACGCTCGCGGGGCGGGCGCCGGTCGCGCTGTTCGACTGGCATTATGGGCAGCTCTTGAACTACAACGACCTCACGCGCATGGCGCTGCTCGTATGGCCGGTGCTAACCGCCATGTGGCTGTTCGTGCTGGCCGGGCGGCCTGCATGGGGACGACCGGACAATCCATGACATGACCCCGCGCACCACCGAACGGCT